>Ga0335397_10006944_pt1 | contig 14510 bp, 12 predicted proteins | sample MAT04_FD_205740 | JGI IMG/M metagenome (GOLD analysis project Ga0335397, IMG submission 205740) | Freshwater microbial communities from Lake Fryxell liftoff mats and glacier meltwater in Antarctica - MAT-04 (spades assembly) (version 2) ...
TTTTCTCAATACATTTTTTAAAAGTACTAAACTGCCCGGTTATTGCACTGTAATTGTGTAGGTAAAAAAGGTATTTGCTGTTTCCCAAAATTTTAAAAAATAGGTGCCCGTTTGTGTTTTTTTAAAAGAGTAGAGGGTTTGCCGGGTTGGAATATCCTGTGTGCAAACGCAACCTTGATATTTTGCATTTAAGATGATAGTAGTTGTGTTGCCAACGGTAGATTCCTCAAAATTGCCAAACTGTCCGCAACCGTTCATGCAACTAAAAGAAACAGTTAACGGAATTTCCTGGTTAACAGAAGCTGTAATTGGGCCTTCAATTCTTATTACCTGGGCTTTATTAAAACTTACACAAGGTTGCTCATCATGATTTTTATTGCAACTACATAAAATAAAAACAGCTAAAATTAAAAAGGAGCATTTTGTAAAATATTTTAGACTCATAACGTGAATTTTTAACCTTGACAACTGCTTTTGTTGTTTCGTTGCACCGGTTATTTTTTAATCTTAGATTGTACACACGGAAGGGGATCAGTATTAAATTATGCATGTTATTTTGTTTAGCTTTAGTAATGGCGATAAATTTAAATATTGCAATAAACTTTATTGGCTTAACTATTAAAACAACACGAACAGAAAATGATTTGTTGAAACAAAAATTATTAAATGTTACTGATATCAAATAAGGGTTATTTAAGAATGATACCATTGCCACAACGAAGCAGATATTATTCCAAGTGTATGAATTCTTACCTCTTCAGATAGTTCCATTTTGTGAACTGCATCTGTTAGCCTTTTAACAATTTGACCATAGATTTTTTCTAAGTGTGCCGATTGCTCCCAACAATTGAGTAATCGTTGGATTGTTTCTGCATCCGTTAGCCCTGCAAAAATTTCAGGATCTTTTTCTGCAGCCAGTTGCAGAAATAAATTCCATTGTCCTGCTTCAAGGTCAATCCAAATATCTTTGGCATCATCAATTAACCAGTAACTACAGCCCAGGGCTTTGCCGATGGAACGGGCATTTTTTATCAGTTCGGTATTATTTGCATCAGCCATCCGGGCAGTATATTCAGCCATTACCCTAAACGGTTCTGCTGATTTTAAGTAAAGTGCTTTTTTAATCTTCTTCAGATCTGCAACGGCAGATAATCTCTCAACAGAAATAAAATTCTGTGCATCAAACATTTTCTGCAACACAGCAAAAAGAGGAGTTGATTTTTGAATTCCATTTTTTGTTGTGCCTGCATTCTTTAAATCATTCAATACACTGCCCGCCAGTTGGGTGAGCAATGTTTCAGTAGCTGATAAGGAAAAGGGTTGGGAATCTTTTGTTTTAATAAACGGTTTAAATACGTTTAAGGACGCAACACTTGTTGCTCCTGCAAGTTCATCGCCGATATAATCAAAGAGACTGATGCCCAAATTAAAACGTCCGCACCAATCGGATGATAGAGCTGTTTGTTCAGCAGTTAAACCAATCATCTCTGCAAAAACTTTTCCAACTGTTGCCCCAAAACCATACACATCATACAACCTGCTGTGATCAATACCGGATGAGTTTTCAATCCATTCAATTTTTTTATTCCGCTGTTCCAGCATTAAATAATAGGCTGATAAAAAATCTTCATGATCAGGCAATCCTGCACTGCGCCAGCTTTTAAAAAAAGCAGATTGAAAGTGACTGTGCCATTCCATTAGATAGTATTGTTTTTTGTTTCAGTATTACGCCAGCAATCAAGTGCATAACAGCACATAGCAGTTGTAAACAGTCCGCCCTTGTCTTCAATCAAAGAATTGCCGCCACCATCTGCATTATTCCATGATGTAACCTGGCCGGGGTCTGTAATAAATGGTGCAGGAATGCGCAGGATATAATCACCTGCCCAGGATCCATTATCCAGTTGCGCATGAAGCAATGCATTTCCACATAAAGTGCTCTCCTTACGTTGTCCCATAAATGATAAATGTGTAAATGATTCAAGCGCCAGTGCAGTTGTAAACGGATTCATCACTGCAGATGAATCAAGACCAAAGCCTCCATCGGCCAGTTGTTCCTGCACAAGTGTCTTTACAATCAATGCCGCATGTTCTTTTGGTATTTGATCTTTGATCTTTGAAAGTGCACGTAAGAATAAAGTGGTTGTATAATACGGACCACGCCACCAGTATGAGTTGATGAAGCCTTGGTCTGTTTGTAACTCTTTCAACCAGTTAATGATTCCCATTACATTTTCATTCTGAGCATCTGCAAGCACTGCTGCTATGGAAACATCGGGATGAGCGCTCGTCCAACCGATAATAAATTCGTTGGAAGGCGCAGCAATAAATTCCGATATCCCCGAATCAGTTTTGTAAGTGGAAATTCCTTTTCCTGTGAAATGGCTCCATAAAAATGTTTTTGCTTTTTTTGCATCAAACTCTGTAAAATCTTTACACGATCGCAAAGCCTGCAAACAGCATGCAGTTGAATCTGCATCGGGAGGAACAGAGCTGCTGTAGGCCCAGCCTCCGGCAGCATGACGGGATTGCAACAAATAATGTTGTGCTTCACCAATTGCATCTGATTGTTTACAGAGATGTTGAATATGGGTAAGAACAAAACCTGTTACCCAGATGTCAGATTCACCGGCCAATGTGGGGAAACCCTTCCACCTTCCGTTTTCAATAATTGATAACAGGTACTGTATTCCTTTTTCAATTGCAAGATCAACAGATCCTGCATTATATTTCTGATTGACTTCCATTGTTCACTAGATACAAAAAAGTTCCGAACTATCTTCTGCCTGAAAAATAATAATTGACATATTTTTTTTAATGAACAAACATTTATTTCTGTTTTATTTCTTATTTATTACAGATAATATTCCAGGGGCAATTAATAATTACAGTAATAAAAGAAATTTATTCTGCTGAAAGTATTTGTTCTTTAAAACTATTACTATATATTACAGATTAAATAATATGATCAATTCGTTTATTCATACCCCTTTAAACAGATTCCCTCTATTTAACTACTGTGCATTTTGAAAGGTATTTGCCTTTGTATTATTTATATTGAATTGAACTTTAATAAAAGCCGGTTAAAAGAATTTTAAACTAAACTAAAAATCATTTAATCAGTAATTGATTGAATACAGTAACATTTTTTTTACCAACAAAAATCAACAAACATGAGCGATCACATTATCACAATCACAAAAGGCGATCCTGCTACAGGAATTTTAACTATGTCAGATCAGGGAGTTACGAATGTAATACAGGGCGACCAGGTAACATGGGTAATTGCACCGGGCTCTGGTGTTGGCTCCATTTCAGGCATTGTTGAAAAACCAATGTCTTTCGATTTGTTCAATCCCGATCCAAAACAGCTCCCAAATTCAACAAGCTGGCAGGGTACCATTAATCCGAATATTGGAAGTGGTGAAGAAGAAACCTACAGTATTAATTGGATAACCGGCGGCACAGGTTGGCTGGGCAAAGATGGTGCAGGCCAGCCGAAAAGTTTCGATCCAAAAATTCAGATAAAAGCATAAATTATTATTATGTACATTAAGAAAAAAGCTTATTATTTATTGATAGGCTTTTTTTGTTTTATTGTTTATTCTGTTGCTGGTCAGGACCAGCAGTTGGCAGATAGTTTGAAGAAGATTTATCAGCAAGGATATCTTCCTGATTCAGCCAAGTTAGAATTACTCAATAATTTATCTTTTAACGAGGTTAATAATCTCAAATTGGCTTTACAATATGCTGATGAATTGATAAGCCTCTCTGAACGATTAGGGAACGATTTATACCTGCACAGGGGTTATTTTCAAAAAGGAAATAAAAAAAGATTGCTGGGCAATCTGGAGGAAGCACTCGATGCATATTTTAAGAGCGGGGAAGCTGCGAGGAATGCAAATTCATTTAAAGGCGAAGGAAATACCAATGTAGCCATTGCTGATATTTATTCTATCTCCAATAATCATCCAAATGCAAAGCTATACTACTATAAAGCGATTGCTATTTTACGAAAATCTAATGACTCCATTGCCTTGGCCTCTGCTATTTTAAATGCCGGAGATGAATTCCTCAATCACAAAATTTATGATACCGCACTTGTATATTTCAGAGAATCGGGATTAATATTTGAAAAAGTCAATTACTTAATTGGCAAAGCCTACAGCCTTGGTAATATCGGAATGGTGTATGCTAATACCGGGCAAAGCAATTTGGCCGAAAAAAATATCAATGAAGCAATAAAGATCCTGGAAGAAGCAGAAGATTATTATCCAATCTGTGTTTATCTTATCTCTATGGGTGATATTTATATTCAAAAGGGTGATGACCGTACTGCATTGAGCTATGCCATGCGAAGTCTGAAACTTGCACAACAATACGGATTGAAAGACCAGATCAGTGATGCCAATTTTAAACTTTCAGAACTGTATGAAAGAGCCGGCAATACAGCAGAATCTTATAAATACTACAAGAACTATATTGCCTATAGAGATAGTGTAAATAATATCAAATCGGTACAGTCAATGGCTGATCTGCGTACAGATTTTGAGGTGTCAAAAAAACAAACAGAAGTGGATCTGCTGAACCAGGAAAAAAGGAACCAGCGGATTATGCTTATTTCCGTCTTCATTATTCTTGGCTTGGCCATTGTATTGCTTGGAACCTTGTATTGGTATTTCAAAACAATTTCAAGAGAGAAGAAAAGATCAGAGAGTCTGCTACTCAACATCCTTCCTGCTGAAACGGCAAAGGAATTAAAACTTAATGGTAAAGTAGATGCTGTAAAATTTGATGAGGTAACCGTATTGTTTACTGACTTTGTTTCATTTTCAAAATTAGCTGAACATGTAGAACCGGTGCAATTGGTAAAGAGTATTGATTTTTATTTCAAAGGTTTTGATGAGATTACTACAAAATATGGACTGGAGAAAATTAAAACAATCGGTGATTCGTATATGTGTGCCTGCGGCCTTCCAACAGCCAATCCAACACATGCAAGAAATGTAATTATGGCTGCCAAAGAAATGATTGAGCTGGTTAAAAATGCGATGCATGCAGCCGATGGATTAAGTCATTTTGAAGTGAGGGTAGGGGTGCATACCGGCCCTGTGGTAGCTGGTATCGTTGGTATTAAAAAATGGCAATACGATATTTGGGGCGATACAGTAAACATTGCATCCCGCATGGAATCTAAGTCTGAGCCCGGAAGGATTAATTTATCTGAAACCACTTACCAACAAATTAAAGATGAATATCCTTGCGAATACCGGGGAGAAATTGAAGTAAAAACCCGGGGAATTTTGAAGATGTATTTTTTATCTGAATCAGTTGTTGAATAAATTATATTCCTTCAAAGCATATAATGTGTTTGTAGCCGGGATTTTACTTTCTCTTTTTTTAACAGGTATAAATTTATCAAATCCGGTAGCCTTAAAATGGCTGATCAATAATATTAGTGCTTGGATGATTGCTATTAAATGATCGATCCTGCCTGGCCATTGTGGAATCAATCAATAGAATGTTACTGTTATAAGATTTATTTATACAGCGTGATAAAGGATAAGAACAGGTCGGGTATTCTATTATTTATTTTAATAAGCTTTATAATAGCTGCGGTTATATATCCATTACTTAAACGGTTAATGAACATTTAGACTATTATCCTAATGCCCGGAAAAAGTAAATATTTTACAAAAGCTGTTGAAGTATCAAGCACACAAACATTTCGTGGCCTGCTTTATAAGAACCAATTTATTTCGCCAGGGCGTACCAAAAGTTGTAACAGTATTTAATAAAAAAAATCTCCTTGTGGGGAGATTTTTAAAAAATAATTAGTTGTTATGTGGTTTTTAAAGAGGATAGTTACTGTGGCTTTATCTAAGATTGGATATCAGGTTTAAAGGTAGATAACAGCAGAAACCGTTATTGTAGATTTTAGAAGTAAGTTTTGTAGTATTTTTTCTACAATAGAACAAGGGCGAAAAAGGAAGGGAGTATATAGCTAACAGTTAAAATTGTAATGCTTGCAGGCAGAGAGCAAGGATAGGTACAAATGATGCGTGCCGATTTTGCAATAACCCGATACCTTAATTAAGTTGATTTTTAAAGAATAGGAATTTATAATTAGTTCGAATCTTAATCAGCAACCAGTATTTGCTCCGTAGAAGCATCCGCTTTGTATCAACATACAAATGGTGTTTCCAATTGCTCCTTAGGAACAACCCTTAAAGTGTAAATATCCAAAACATGTATTGTTCTTACGGAGGAAAAAAAATTGCAACATTATTTTTCTAAATAACTTTAGCTACTAAGAGACTGTAATCCATTTGTTATCTAAATATATATTCCTATAAATTTATATCATATTAAAAGTGCCCAATCGTTTCCTGAAATGTTGTGATGATCTCTGCCTGTTATGCAACGGCACAAAAATTTACGATGCACAGTACTTGATAATAAAGAAGACCCCTGACTAAAAAGCCAGGGGTCTTCTTTATATTTAATTTATATGGTCGAAGTTTTAATAATTTCTCACAACCATTTCTGTTCTGCGATTTTTTGCACGGCCTGCGGAAGTTGTATTATCTGCTACTGGTTTTAATTCACCATAACCTGCAGACTTCAATCTTGTGGCTTCAATTTCTCTGGATACAAGGTAATTTTTAACTGCACCTGCACGATTGTCTGATAATACCTGGTTGCTTTCTTCAGATCCCTGAGCATCTGTGTGACCATCAATATCAATCATCAATGTTTCATCTGCTTTTAATAATGCTACCACAGCATCCAATGATTGATGTGATTTAGCCAGCAATGTATAACTGCCTGTTGAAAAGAATACATTTTTAGCGGCAAAATTTACTTTTTCAATTACTTCTTTTGCAATTACGGGACAACCCTGGTTGCTGGCAAGACCTGAACGGTTAGGGCATTTATCCAATTCATCATTTACACCATCACCATCAGTATCCGGTATAGGACATCCTTCGTATTTTGCAAAACCTGCTACAGTAGGACATTTATCCTGCTCATCATTTACACCATCGCCATCAGTATCCGGTATCGGGCAACCCTGGTATTTTGCAGTACCTGCAGCATCCGGACATTTATCATCCGCATCAGCAATACCATCACCATCTCTATCCGGACAACCCATTAAAGAGGCAGAACCTGCCATGTCGGGACATTTGTCATCAACATCCAATACTCCATCTCCATCACGATCTACTACCACAGGTACCGGTGGTGGCGGCGGAATGCCTGGTATACGTTTGCCAAATAATTTAAATTTAGCACCAGCCTGTATTTGCTGGTTATAAGCTGCAGGAGTAGCAGATGCATTTTCTGCTAATTTTTTTAAGCCATGCACATACTTACCATAAAGCGTAACACGCCCACGTGGAAAAATTTCGATACCACCTAATACGCCCAAGGAAGTGTGATCAAATGTGTTTTCATTATCTACTTCAACCGGTAAAGTTTTATTAGTTGCTTTCAACATGAAATCTGCCTGGCCGCCAAAATTAAAAGCAAGAAACCTGCCTGCATGTAATTTAAAAAACAAAGGAACAGAAAGGTAAGTTAACTCCTGGTTGTAAGTTGTGGTGTTACCCATTTCGTACTTTGTTCCCATCCGAGAGTACTGGGCCTGTGCTTCCAGTGAAACAACATTGCCTAATGGAAACGTAACAAATACACCGGGTGCAAAGCCCCATTTAAACTTGGTGTCAGTTCCGGGAATATCGTTATCTAATCTGAATTTTGAATAGTTTGCTGCTCCCAATACACCGCCGGAAACTGTGTAGCGGTCAGGAGTCTGTGCAAAACTGCTTGCAACAGCTAACATTGCTATTGCAAAAAATAATAGTCTTCTTTTCATACGTTATTTTTAAGTGTTTCACATCATATTGCAATGGATATGCCGAAGTTAGAGAACCAATACTATAATAATCTTATACGTGCGACGACAGTTGACAATACACTAAAAAAATGTTGTGCAACTTTATTAAGTTGATTAAAATCATATCCTTACTGTTGATATTCTATTGATTTGTTGTGTAACACTGGGGTATAAAAACCCGTTTTTGAACGACTGTGGGAAAAGTTTTTCCAAATATGTACCATATAGACCCATACTAATGAAGGGATAGACAAATTTTAGTGTAAATTAAAATCAAATAATTATATACGTAACCAATTTGAATAAAGCTCCATATTTTTTCCGGTCATCTTTGGCAGGCAAATTATTTTAGCAGGTTGTCTATTATTATAATATAAAAAAACATTTTAGTTTTCATTTTTTTTTAAGCACTCTGCAATGGACAGATATAAAGTGACATTCGAAACCTGGAATAAAATAGCAACTTTATACCAGGACAAGTTTATGAACCTTGACTTGTATAATGAAACTTATGATTTTATTTGCAATTCAATTCTCAAAAAAAATGCTAAGCTATTAGAAATCGGCTGCGGCCCGGGGAATATTACAAAATACCTTTTAACTAAAAGGCCAGACTTTCAGATACACGGAATTGATATTGCGCCCAATATGATAGCACTTGCAAAAAAGAACAATCCTTTGGCAAGTTTTAGCGTAATGGACATCAGGGATATTGATAAACTCAAAACAGTATATGATGGAATAATTGGTGGATTTTGCCTGCCTTATTTATCAGCATCAGATAGTTTAAAACTTATTGCAGACAGCTACAATTTACTAACTAACAAAGGTCTTTTGTATATAAGTTTTGTAGAAGGCGATCCAAATATGTCAGGGTTTGAGGTTGGCAGTAGTGGCTACAGATCTTATTTTAATTATCATACCCTGGATAATTTAAATCATTTACTTGTTAACAATGGGTTTGAACAAACTGAATTATTTAAAATAAACTATCCAAAAGCAGGCAATGAAAATGTGCTGCATACCATTTTAGTAACAATAAAAAAATGACCCCATAAACATCATCAGGAAAAACAAGGACTCCAGATAATTTAATTTGTAAAGCCTCTTTCATCTGAAGTGCTTTTGCAATACTTTTTAAATTAAGATAGCTTGCTGTGTACCGGGAATAAAAAACCCCACTAAAAAAGTGGGGTTTCATTATCAGTTATCTAAGTTTATTAGTACCTGTACATTTCAGCCTTAAACGGACCTTCTTTAGAGATACCTAAGTATTCTGATTGTGCAGTGGTTAATTCGTCTAATACCACACCAATTTTACCAAGGTGAAGACGGGCAACTTTTTCATCAAGATGCTTAGGCAAAACGTAAACTTTGTTTTCGTATTTGTCTGTATTTAACCAAAGTTCCAGTTGGGCAAGGGTTTGATTGGTAAAGCTGTTGCTCATTACAAAACTTGGATGACCGGTAGCACAACCAAGATTTACCAGGCGACCTTCTGCCAACACGATGATGTCTTTACCTTCGATGGTATATAAATCAACCTGTGGTTTGATGGTGTTTTTGGTTTCGCCATAAGCACCATTTAACCATGCCATATCAATTTCAATATCAAAGTGACCGATATTACAAACAATCGCTTTGTCTTTCATCAAACGGAAATGTGCTTCAGTGATCAGGTCACGACAACCAGATGCGGTAACAATAATGTCTGCTTCTTTAACAGCATCAATCATTTTCTTAACTTCAAAACCGTCCATTGCGGCTTGAAGGGCACAGATAGGATCAATCTCAGTAACAATTACACGGGCGCCTGCACCACGTAAACTTTCTGCACTTCCTTTTCCTACATCACCATATCCACCTACAACTGCAACCTTACCAGCCATCATAACATCGGTAGCACGGCGGATAGAATCTACCAAACTTTCTTTGCAACCATATTTGTTATCAAATTTAGATTTGGTAACAGAATCGTTTACGTTAATGGCAGGAATAGGCAAAGTGCCTTTAGCCATTCTTTCGTATAAGCGATGTACACCTGTTGTAGTTTCTTCACTCAAGCCTTTGATGCCGGTGATCAACTCAGGGTATTTATCAAATACCATGTTGGTTAAATCACCACCATCATCCAAAATCATATTTAATGGTTTGTCGGCACTGCCAAAGAACAGTGTTTGTTCAATGCACCAGTCAGATTCTTCGTTGGTTTGTCCTTTCCATGCATATACGCCAATACCGGCAGCGGCAATAGCAGCGGCAGCTTGGTCCTGTGTACTGAAAATGTTACAAGAGCTCCATTTTACTTCTGCACCAAGGGCTATTAATGTTTCAATTAACACAGCCGTTTGAATGGTCATGTGCAGGCAACCTGCAATGCGGGCACCTTTCAATGGCTGGCTGGCTCCGTACTCTTCACGAAGACTCATTAAACCTGGCATTTCTGCTTCGGCCAGCATAATTTCTTTGCGGCCCCAATTAGCGAGGCTCATATCTGCTACTTTGTTGGCCAGCGTAAAATCGATGGCATAATTTGCAACTGTTGACATATTTATTATTTTAGATTGCAAATCTACTCTTTGTAGTAGAAAATTCTAAGCGTTTATTTAAATTTGGGAGATAAGCCTTTATTGCTGTACTTTTAAAGGACATATAACCTGTTTGATATGAAAAAAAGCGTTCAAAAAGAACAAATAGCTACCGGCCCCGTGGTTTTGGATAAAAATGACCTGGCCATTTTAAAATTATTACAGGCTAATGCCCGTGTTACGGTTAAGGAGATCAGCGAAAAAATTCACCTGAGTACCACACCGGTGCATGAGCGTATTAAAAGGCTGGAACAGAGTGGGGTGATAAAACAATATGTAACCTTATTAGATTACAACAAAGTAAACCGAAGCCTGATGGTGATCTGCTATGTGTCCCTAAAGGAGCACAGCAAAACTGCGGGTGTAAAATTTATTAAAACCATCAACGAACTGCAGGAGGTAATTGAATGCTACAGCATCAGCGGCGAATTTGATTTTATGCTAAAAGTCCTTTGCCAGGATATGAATGCCTACTACGATTTTCATGTAAACAAACTGAGCATGATAGAAAATATGGGTAATGTGCAGAGTGTTTTTGTAATGGGGGTGATAAAGGATACGACGCAGGTGATATGAGATTTTTGATGTAGGATTTTTGATGTTTGATGTCTGATTTATCATTTATGATTGATGTCTGATTTATGATGTCTGATTTATGATATGTCTATATCTTCAAAGGTTATTCAACTATTGAACCTTGAACTTTGCCTTATTAATGCTGAAAAACTGGCGATGCAGAATTGCGGCTGTCTTCCTGAAGGGAGTTTATCTGCCGTGGCAGGTGAATGGATGTGTTGGGGGATGCTGATTACTGTCTTGAGTTGAGAGCTGAGTTATATAGTGATGAGTGCCCCCTGCTTTTAAAATGCAATCTGTTTACGTAATTCTGTTTTGGTTGAAGTGCATAACGCCTGCGGCGGGCTTTGTATTTTTTTGCCCGCCCAAAAAAATACAAAAAAGGGCGCCCGCCAATAATTACCCCTAATTGGCGGGAGAAGCCCTGATTTAGCGGGAGTACTACTGTGGTGAATTACATCGGTTCCCTGATGTGGTGCCAGTATAGGATGCTGTTTTTTAAGTTGTAGTTTTTGAGTTGTGTGTTTTCAGTGTTGTGTTTTGATTTATTAATGATGAAAAACTGGCGATGCAGAATTTCGGGCTGTCTTCCTGAACGGAGTGAATGGATCTGCCGGGGGATGCTGCCTGGTGGCATCAGTAGAGAAGAGTTATGAACATTGAACCTTGAACATTGAACCTTGCCTTATCAATTCTGAAAAACTGGTAATGCAGAATTGCGGCTGTCTTTGCGATGTAGGATTTAATATAAGAGTAGGATGTGATTTGTAAAGTATGGTTTATGTAGGATGAAATCAAAAATCAAAATTAATCTGCCTCCCTCCCTGTTTGGTAAGTAAAAATTAAAAGACCCAAAATATAATCCTATAATAAAATCGGAATGAATGAAGACTGCAAAATACTTTATATAAACTCTTAACTCCAACTTCACCTACCTCACCATCACCCTGAAATTCGGGGCATACATCACCCTTCCCTGTGCATCTTTTGCTATTACATCAAAGAAAAATAATTCTTCGCCGGGTTTTATGTCTTCCCTTATTTTATCTATCCAGCTTTGTGGCAAGGGCGTAGTTTTAAAACGTTGTGATATAATATTTGAAGTAGGGGTTACTTTACCGGTTTCTTCATTTTCTGTAACGCCGGTTTTCCTATATAAAAACTGGTAGGAGGAGATACTGTACACGCCTTTTTTATCATCAAAAATTTTCAAAGACTGGCCAATGATACTTTCTGCTTCACCCATATTAAGCGTAACAGAATCTCTAAAACTGCCTAATTGAGTATATAATTTAGGTGGTTTAAATTTTACGGGTACCGGTTTGGTTTGTGCACTTAACTGCAGGCCAACTGATACCAAAACCATTACAAGCAATATTTTAATTTGTTTCATTTTTTTAGATGTTGAATTTTAAAACGAATCTACCAAAAGAAAATTGTAGTGATTTACACTTTAACAGGGCATTCAGGGTTTTTACCATGAGCCTGCAGGCAAGATGCAGCAATAACTTTCGTAAAAATGTAGCCCACGATTTTCATAAGCGTCCTATCCCTAAAATTCAGCGGTAAATGGAACATCGTCCAACTACAGTGCAGTTAAACTTTCTTCAATGATCTTAATCTTCATCGCTGCATCTGCTTTTTTCTTTTGTTCCAGTGCCAGTACTTCCGGTTTTGCGTTTTGTACAAATTTTTCGTTGCCCAGTTTTTTCTCTACAGATATTAAAAAGCCCTGCAGGTGATGCAGTTCTTTTAACAATTCATCTTTCTGCATGCCCGTATCCAAAGGCTGTTCTGTTTCAATAAAAAATTTATCCTTCCCAATCACTGAAGTTATAGTGCCTGGTACAGGTTCCTTTGTAAACGAAATAGATGTTGCATTTACCTGTTTGGCCAATATATTTTTGATGTCATCGTACACATTCTCATCTTCTGATTGAATATGCAATGCAATCGCTTCTTTAGGTTTTATTTGTTGTTTGTTTCTTACATCACGTATTCCTGTGATTACCTCTTTTAGCAAAGTTGCTTTTCCTAAAATCTGCGCATCTGCATCAACGATATTTTCAAATTGCTTCACACATAAATCATCTTTTCTTTCTTCCAGCAAATGATAAATTTCTTCTGTAACAAAAGGCATATAGGGATGCAGTAACTGCATCAGGTCCGTAAAAAATTCAATTGTCTTTTTATAGATGGCAGCATCAATGGGTTGTTCAAATCCTGGCTTCACCCACTCAAGGTACCAGCTACAGAAATCATCCCATATCAATGAATAAATTGTTTTTAAAGCTTCGCTTAAGCGGAATTGTTTCATCAGGCTATCCACTTCAGTTCTCACTTCACTCAACCTGTTCTCAAACCAGGCTATGGCAAAGTTATTAGGCACTGCCAATTGTTCATTGCCAATTGCCGATTGCCTTGCTTCCCACATCTTCAGCAATTTCAGCGCATTCCACATCTTGTTATTAAAATTTCTTCCCTGTTCCAGGCTGCCTTCATCAAATAATAAATCATTGCCGGCCGGAGAAGAAATCATGATACCAAACCTCACTGCATCTGCACCATATTTATCAATCAGCTCCAGCAGGTCGGGACTATTACCAAGGCTCTTGCTCATCTTGCGGCCCTGCTTATCTCTTACCATTCCGGTAAAATAAACATCCTTAAAAGGAATCTGTTTTTCATATTCCATTCCCGCCATCACCATACGTGCCACCCAAAAGAAAATAATATCCTGGCCGGTTACCAGCACAGATCCCGGGTAATAATATTTCGCATCATCATTGCCCGGATCGCTTATGCCGTTAAATACTTCCATCGGCCACAGCCACGAAGAGAACCAGGTATCCAGCACATCTTCATCCTGTAAAAGCCCCCTCCCAACCTCCCCCGGTGGGGGAGGAGTTTGCCCGGTTAGTTCATAATATTTTTCGTAGGCTTCCTCTTCAGTTGCCGCCACTACCATTCTTCCATCTGCATCATACCATGCCGGTATCTGTTGTCCCCACCAAAGCTGTCGGCTGATGCACCAGTCCTTTACATTCTCCAGCCAGTATTTGTAGGTAGCCAAAAATTTATCACCGGGGTGAATATTGATATCGCCATTTACAACCGCATCCAAAGCCGGTTGTGCCATGTCTTTCATTTTTACAAACCACTGCGTACTGATGCGGGGTTCTACCACCACACCCGTGCGCTGGCTGTATCCAAGGCGGGTTTGATATGTTTCTTCTTTTAATAAATGCCCTTTTTCTTCCAATTCCTTCATGATCTTTTTGCGGGCAGCAAAACGATCTTCACCCACATATATTTGTGCGGCAGCACTCAGCGTTCCATCTTCATTTAAAGTATCAATTACTTCCAGCGAATGTTTTAAGCCAAGGTTATAATCATTTATATCATGCGCCGGTGTTACTTTCAGTGCTCCTGTACCAAATGCC
>Ga0335397_10006950_pt1 | contig 14505 bp, 13 predicted proteins | sample MAT04_FD_205740 | JGI IMG/M metagenome (GOLD analysis project Ga0335397, IMG submission 205740) | Freshwater microbial communities from Lake Fryxell liftoff mats and glacier meltwater in Antarctica - MAT-04 (spades assembly) (version 2) ...
CAGTTCGCTGGCGGCGCTAATCAATGCGGGTTGTTGGTGTTTGGTGTTTTTTCTGAACATGCCCTGATTGTATTAAATTTTTGCGCTTTCCGATAGGGTAACTTTACCTTTTTGCAGTGGAGTCATTTATGTATCCTTGTTTTGCGATGATAAGTCTATTGTGGGAATATTATAACTTTACATCCTGTCGCGGCTGTCTCGTCAAATTGCATCAAAAAAAGTTCGTGTTTCAATAATCACTCCTTCGATATTCGCCATTATAATCAGTTCATGGCCAAACAAAAATCCTTTAAATACACAGGACCCACCCCTCCCCGCAATTTGATCAATGGCATTGAGCAGATCGAATCCAAAATGCAGGACGGTGACTACGAATCCGCAGGCGAAATTTTGCACGAACTTGAAGCAAAATACCGCGAGAATCCATTCCTATTGAAAATCGCCTACATCTACTATTCAGATATGCAGAATTATTACGCGCTGGAACCTGTTTGCCGCTCCCTTTATGCCATGGATAAGCGCGACCCTGACATCGCCCTTGCCACCGCCACAGCTTACATGATGAATAACCGCATTGGCATAGCGCGAAAAATATTTGTTGACTTTTTGCGCCGTTGCCCCGATCACGAGGACTCCCCGCACATACGCCAAACTGTTGAGAAAGTTGAAAGTGATCTCAGGAAAGAAGCGGATCCGAATATTACCGACGCGCAACTTTTTGATGAACTAATTTTGTTGCATGATGAAATTCGCTATGCGCTCGACCATCATCTGCATCATCAAGGACGGCGACTGGCAGAACAATTACTGACAAAATACCCTGCATTTACTCCTGCCATTAATAATTTAGCGCAAATTTATTACATGGAAGGAAATATCTCCAAAGCCATCCAAATCTGCGAGCAAGCGATAGCGACGTCCCCGGAGAACATCCATGCGCTTGCCAATTACGCGCGGATGCTTTTTATTGCGGGACGGGAAACCGAAATAACAGAAATTACAGGGCGACTCAAAAAATCCGAAACACCAGCCGCCGACAAATGGACAAAGATCGCAGAAACGCTCGGCTTTATCGGTGATGACGATGGGTTGCTTGACCTTTATTCCAGAGTCAAGGAGGAAAAACAATTAAGCGATGAATACATCAGTCCCTTTTTTTACCATCTGGTTGCCGTGGCATACGCGAATCGAGGCGATGAAAAAGAGGCGAAGGCGCTATGGAACAAAGCGCTCCAACTCGACCCTGATTTCGAATTCGCGCTGGAAAACCTGGAAGACATAAAGCTTCCGAATCATGAGCGAAATGGGGCGTGGGCATACACCACCCAATATTGGTTTCCTGCATTGGGGCAGGAAATAGGAATTGCGTTAGGCAGTTCAGGAAAACATGCGGAAAAATCCGTCAAAAATTTCATCAACAACCACTCTGAAATCATTCATCTCGCGCCGACACTTTACCAGCGCGGAGATCCGTCCACACGCCAGTTTTTGATTGGCATAACTGGGATCACAGAGAATAAAGAATTACTTGCGGCGACAAAAGAATTCGCACTTGGGCAACAAGGTTCGGATAAATTACGACTTGAAGCGGCTCAAATGCTTTCGCGCAACAAGAGCCTCCCCAACGGATCGGTCCGCATGTGGATCGAAGAAGAGTGGCGCGAACTTTTGATGCTTGGTTTTGAAATCAACGGCGAGCCAAGGATTAACATGCCCAAAGCTGCCATGGATATTTATTTTCAGTCACATGAGGCTCTCAAAAATGAGGATAGCGCAAAAGCCCAGCAAATCCTGGAAGATGGCATTAAAACTTATCCCAACAGTCCCAGCTTATTGAACAACCTCGCAGCCTCTTACCAGATGCAGGGCAATCTCGACAAAGCAGAGAAAATACTGGATGAAATCGCGGTGCGATTCCCAGATTATCTTTTCGGTATCGTTGCCAAAGCGCGCGTGGAAATAAAAAACAAGAATTATGGCGGCGCTCAAGAATTAATCAGTCGCGCAATGCAACGTGATTCGTTTCATTTTTCTGAATTTGAATTCTTATGCGCCGCTCAAATTGACCTATTACTGCTTGAAGGACATGCAGATAGCGCAGAACAATGGCTGGGGTTATGGGAAAAGATGCTACCCGATTCACCTGCAGTGAAAGAATACAAAGAGAAAGTCACATTGAATATACCGGCTTCTTGGAGCAAATCGTTGATATCGAAACCAAAGAAATCAAAAAGGTAACTATGACCGACCTCTTCGACCACGCCATGCACGAACGCCTGAAAAGCGAAGCACCGCTCGCCGCGCGGATGCGTCCGCGCACATTGGATGAATACATCGGGCAGGAACATATCGTGGGCGAAGGCAAACTTCTGCGCCGCGCCATCGAAGCGGATAAACTTTTTTCATCCATCATTTTGTGGGGACCTCCAGGCACGGGCAAGACTACGCTGGCTCAGGTCATTGCCAACACAACCAAGAGTCATTTTGTTACTCTCTCCGCCATTCTCGCGGGCAAAGCGGATTTGCGCGTGGTGATCGATGAATCGTTGGAACGCAGGCGATTGCACAATATCAGAACTTTGCTGTTTGTGGATGAAGTCCACAGATGGAACAAAGCCCAACAGGATGCGCTTCTGCCGCACGTTGAAAACGGGACCTTTACCCTGATCGGTGCGACGACGGAGAATCCATACTTTGAGGTAATCAAAGCCTTGATCTCGCGCTCGCGTGTGTTTCAGTTACGAAATCTGAATCAAACCGAAACTGGGATTCTGCTTGACCGCGCACTAACCGACACAGAACGCGGCTACGGAAACAAACGCATAACACTTGACCCCGATGCCCGAACCCATTTAATTGAAGTTTCCTCAGGCGATGCGCGCAACGCTTTGAATGCCATTGAATTGGCAGTAGAATCCACTGCTCCCAACAAAGACGGCGTGATCCATATCACGCTGGATGTCGCACAGGAATCCATCCAGCGCCGCGCCGTGCTGTATGACAAGGACGGCGACGCGCACTATGACACGATCAGCGCCTTCATCAAATCTGTGCGCGGAAGTGACCCAGACGCGGCTTTGTACTGGCTGGCGAAGATGATCTATGCGGGCGAAGACCCGAAGTTCATCCTCCGTAGATTGATCATTCTGGCAGGCGAAGATATTGGATTGGCTGACCCGATGGGGCTTGTAGTTGCCAATTCAGCGGCGCAGGCATTCGATTACATCGGATTGCCCGAAGGGATTTACCCCATCGCAGAAGCCACGCTTTACCTTGCGACTGCGCCCAAGTCGAACAGTGCAGGTGCGTATTTCAAGGCGATGAAGAAGATCGAGGAAGAGGGACAGGTCTCCGTGCCGCGTCATCTTGCAGACGGCAACCGCGATGCCGCTGCAACGGGACAAGGCAAGGATTACGTTTATCCGCATGATCTGGAAGGTCACTTCACGCCGCAGCAATATTTACCAAAACGATTACTCGGCACATATTTTTATACGCCGTCACAAGAAGGCTACGAATCTCAAGTCACTGCGAGATTGGAAATGTGGCGCGAGGTGCAAAGAAAAGCGTTGGGCATTTCCAAAGTTGAAAACGTCCCCGATATGAGCGAAGAGGAAATCAAAGAGATGAAGAGGAAAATAAAATAATGACTTTATTATTGTTAATCCGTCACGGCGAAAACGAATATGTCAAAACAGGCAAGATGGCAGGCAGGCTGCCTGGAGTTCATCTAAATGAACGGGGACAGAAACAGGCTCAAGCGTTGGGCGAAGCGTTGAAGGATGTCCCGATCAAAGCCATTTATTCGAGTCCGCTGGAAAGGGCGATGGAGACTGCGACCCCCATCGCATCCGCACGCAAATTGCAGATCATTCAGGAACCTGATTTGATGGATGCGGACATCGGCAAATGGCAGGGCAAATCGTGGAAGGTTTTGAGCTTGACAAAAGTTTGGAAGATCGTGCAGAACGCCCCTTCGCGTTTTCGCTTTCCTGACGGCGAGTCCTTCCCTGAAATACAAACCCGAATTTCAAGCACGCTTGAACGCATCATCAAAAATCACAACAAGCCGCAGGATATTATTGTGGTTGTCTTTCACGCGGACCCGATCAAGCTGGCGGTGTCACATTTCCTGGGGATGCCGCTTGACCATTTCCAACGATTGAGTTGTGACACTGGCTCGTTGACTGCAATCCACGCCAGTGATTCAGGCGCAAATTTAGTGAAGTTGAATCAACGTCCGCCGTTTGAATTCTTAAAAAAGTAGGACGGGATTAATCCCGCTCTACAATTCCTGTTTGAGTTGGGTGTCGAGCCCGTAAGAGACCGCCTGATCGATTGTCATCTTACGACCTTCCATGGTGATCTCTTCAAAGACAGCCTCCCCCAGTTGATCCTGAGCAACTTGAACATGGCGATCAATTATTGCGCGGTCGAATGAAGAAAATAGATCATCAGTGATCTCGAAAATGGTTTGCGCCGCGCCGAATAATTTAGCGGCGCGTTCCGGTTGATTTGTTTCCGCGGCTATCGCGGCCAGTCCAATAAAAAGATCACGCGCGCTTGTTTTCTCTTTTATGGTTCGAGCCGTTTCAAAAAAATCAGTGAAATGACGTAATGCATCTGAATAATCATTTTGCTGTAACGCCAGCAATCCCAGATGATACAAATTAACACCAACATCCGGTTTCATACCATATTCACGATTTATCGTCAGGCTTTTCTCATAATATTTTTTCGCCTGATCATAATCGCCTTGAAGACGATATAACTCTCCAAAGTTACCGAGAGCGACCGAAACCCCATCCATAAAGCGAAGTCTTTCATCATTTCTTAGGTGTTGATCAAAGTAGTGATGGGCTTTTTTATAATTGCCTTGCTTCAAATAAAGTGTACCTAAAAATTGGGATACCCTGGCTATCCCCCACGGGTCACCCAGTTCGCGGTACAAGTCCAGACTCTGCTGCAAATAGGAAAGCGCTGATTCATTCTGATTGCAATCAATTGCCAGTCCGCCTAAATGAAACAAATTCCATGCCACTCCCCACGATTCCTCTCGCTTCAGAAAGAGTGCAAGGCTTTGATTGAAATAGGACTCTGCCTCGTTGGTATCTGCCGCTCCCCAGCGTGCCACCATACCCAATCGGTTCAAGGCCTCCGCCCGCCCCAATTCGCCATCTGTTCCCAGTTTTAGCCATATTGCCAGGCTTTCCTCCAAAACGGAACGCGCCGCACTATAGTTTCCCAGTCGCCATTCTCGCAGACCTGCGCTATTGAGAACCTGTGCATAGTTTTCAGGATGCCCATCAATACCTGGCATGGCACGGATCTTAAAAAACCAACTGCTCGCTTCACTTCGAGACCAGCGCACGTTCCAAGTCCAGGCTAATGCAGAGAACAATTGTAGACAAGCTTCGGTTTGCCCAGAGGACAAACACCAATTAAGAGCTGCACGAAAGTTACCAAACTCATGATTGAGGCGATCCATCCATTCAAGCTGATTTGGTCCATGGACTTCTTTATCGGCTTTTTTGGCCAAGGCAAGGAAAAAATTCAAATGCCGATCTCGTGCCGCGTTTTCCCCGCCATTGTGGCGCAAACAATTCATTGCAAATTGCTGGATCGTCACCAGCATGTCAAAGTGGACCTCGCCGAGCTCGTCCAATGTGCGTTGTATGAGACTCTTATCCAACAGCAAAGCGATGAGGTCACTGACAGATTTGTTGATAAACAACCCCGCAAAAATTGACTCTACCGCTTCCAGAGTAAAGCCACCGGTAAAAATCGAGAGATATGTAAATAATTTTTGCTCTTCCGCGGAGAGCAGGTTATAACTCCAGCCAATGGCATCCTGTAGCGTTTTCTGACGTTCGGAGTCGGCACGCATTCCATTGGCAGACATTACAAATTGATCGTTCAGGCGCTCCAGCAAAGTCTGCGGTGACATAAAACGTATGCGCGCCGCGATCAATTCGATGGCGAGCGGCAAGCCATCCAATTGCGCACAAATGGACGCCACAGATTGAATATTGCCAGCATTAAGCGAAAAGTCGGATCGAACTGCGCGGGCGCGGACAGCAAAGAGAGTCACAGCGGGAAAATTTGAGGCTATTTCCATATCAATGGATAAGATTTCTTTGGGGATTTGAAGTGTCGATACCGAATATATCCACTCGCCTGAAACACGTAAAGATTCACGGCTGGTGGTCATGATTTTTAAACGAGGGCAAGCTGAAAGGAGGTTTGAAACGAGCGATGCTGCGCCATCCATCAGGTGCTCAAAGTTATCCAGCACGAGGAGTATTTGTTTATTCCCTATACCACTGATGATCTGCTCAAGAACTAATTGGGCTTTGGTTTCCACATAGCCAAGCGTTTGCATGATTGCTGAAGGAACAAGGGATGGTTTATCCAACGGGGCCAATGGGACAAAGAAAACTCCGTCAGAAAAATCAGTAAAAGTTGTGCGTGCAGATTCAAGGCTTAAACGCGTCTTACCGATCCCCGGAGGCCCGATTAAGGTGATAAGGCGGATATCGGACTTCAATAAATATTCGCGAACTTCGGCAATTTCCTTTTCGCGTCCGATCAGCGAGGTTGTTGGGGAGGGAAGATTTGACCGATGCGACGATGAACCATGCCAGGGTGTTTCATCCATGAACTGCCCTGAAGCAACTTGCAAATCGCCGCGCGCAAATTGCACAAAAACTTTTTGCTCACTCGAAGGGATGTTAAAGACCTCCGCGAACAGTCCAATTATTTGTACTGAGGCGTGGCGTTCTCCTGCTTCGATCTTCCGTAACGCACTTGTCGAGCAATTAACCAGCGAGGCAAGCTGTTCCTGCGTTAATCCCTTCGCTTTACGTTGGCGCTTAAGCCATTCACCAAACGATACATCAGCCAACAAAATCCTCCATAAATTGTGTCACCTTTGTGTCACTGAATGACACCTAATCAAGCCTGCTATTTGGTAAATTTATATACACAAAGAAAGTATACCGCATGCAAGAAGGATAAATTTATGTTTCCTGATGGTTTTAGTGAGACATTCCGATGAGTCACATTTTTATCAGCTATAGCCATAAAGACATGGACTATGCCTATAAGCTTGCAGACACTCTGCAAGCCAAAGGCTTTGACGTTTGGATCGATGCCCGATTGGATTATGGGTCACAATGGCCGCATGAAATCCAAAAACAACTTGATGCCTGCGGTGCATTTATCCTGGTAATGACCCCTCGATCCTTTGCATCTGAATGGGTGCAGAGCGAATTACAGAGAGCAAAACGAAAGCTCAAACCGATATTTCCCCTATTATTGGAAGGAGAAGAGCCGTGGCTCTCTGTCGAATCGACACAATTCTATGATGTGCGCGGAGAAAAATTTCCCGACGCCAAGTTCTACTCAACTCTCAAGCGTATATTGACTGTCAGTAATACTATCTCTACACTTCGTTTCCCGAAACAGGTTGTCAAAGCAACACTTACAGCCAATTCGCCTCAGTTTAAGTTAAAAGCGATCACAACAATTGGCACAATGGCAGCTATTCTCATTCTATGTGCGGGCATCTTTGCGGGAGTGCTTGGTTTAACATCAGTTATCTCCAACACTGATAAAAATTCTTCTGCGACTCTCGCAACGACTCCAATATTGAATTTTCAGATTACCCAAACTGCTGAAGAGGCACAAGCTGCCCCGCAGGAGATGACACAAAGTCCCATGTCTGCCACAATGACCATCGTTGAACTGGAGCCACTTTTAAATCAAGCCAATATTTCCTTAAGTACAGGCTCTTCAGCAGACCTTACCAGGGTACGGACTTACTTTACCGGTCCCACATCTTCGTATCAGCTGCTGGCTGTTGCTTCCCTTCAAGTGATTGATGGGAAACATTTCAAGAATACAGCTTATTTGGACATGATTGATAAGTGGTACACCATATTAATCGGCGAAAAGAATTACGTTTCTTCGAATGGACAATTGGATCTTGAAAAACTGAAAGAGGCAATGGTCAAAGCACATAACGAATATTACGGTGACAATATTTTGTTGTTAGAAGACATGCTTGTCTCCGATAGTTAGGGTGTGTATGCAAATTAAGGTCATGTCACCCTGAGCGACAGCGAAGGGTCTCTTATTCATCCAAGCGGGTAACTTTTGAGCAAAAGTAGAGATTCTTCGTCGCTCCGCTCCTCAGAATGACATATTATTTGGATTTTGCATTCAGATCTTAGGAAAGATTGGAAAACACGGCAGATCATAGAATTACGCATTTTCGTAAAAAGTAAAAAATATATCCAAAATCAAAGGAGATATAAATATGAAAAAAATATTCAAATGGATAGGAATTATATTGGGTTCACTGGTCGGTTTGATCCTCGTTGTTGCGGCCATACTCTTTTTCAAAGGCAGCGCCCGCCTCAACAAGACCTATGATTTTCCCGCCGATAATATCGCCATTCCCACAGATGTGGCAAGTCTTGAAAAAGGGAAACATCTCGTCGAAACACTTTGCACTCACTGCCATACCGCAGACTTGAGCGGCAAGACCTGGTTTAGCTTTCCTCCTGCCGGCACAGTTGATTCGTCGAACCTGACTTCAGGCGAAGGCGGAATCGGGCGCGAATTCACCTCGGACGCTGATTATGTCCGCGCTATTCGTCACGGAGTGGATCCCGAGGGGAAACCCATCTTCATGCCTTCCGTAGCCGCCTTCCAAAACATGAGCGATGAAGACCTCGGCGCGCTGATCGCCTATCTGAAAACAGTTCCTCCCGTGGATCACAAGACGAACGGACAGCAATTCACCCCCATTGCAAAAATCATGATCGGCGCAGGAATCATCCCATTGCCAGTTGAAATCGTAAACCACAACTCGCATGTGACCACGCCCGCCGCAGAAGTGACCGCTGAGTATGGAAAGTATCTCGTTGATATTGGCGGTTGTCGTGATTGCCATGGACAGAATTTGGGAGGCGGACCTTACCCACAACCAGGCGTCACGCTCCTTGTTCCCAACATCACCCCGGGCAGTGAAGTTGGCTCATGGACGGAAGAACAATTCTTTTCCACAATGCGCACAGGCATCACACCCAGCAAACACCCATTGATTCCTGAACTCATGCCATGGCAGGAAATAGGCAAATCCAGCGACGATGAACTCAAAGCGATATGGATGTATTTGCAATCCGTGCCAAAAGTAATGCAATCCGAAAAATAATTATTTTCACCCACAACTTCGTCAGTTCGTTCAGCGATTTGTAATACGGCTTGATGCTCGGGATGTAATGCCGCTCATCTATTGTCGTAAAACCGATTGGACAAAAGTCACTAGGAAACCCGACGAAAAAGAATTGACTAACCCATCCAAATACTGTACACTGTAATTGTAATTACTCCGATGGGGAGTAGCCGCCCGGCTTTTTCGGGATGGACAGTCGTCAAGACGGAAAGAAATTTCCCGGCTGTCTGAAAGAAAACGCAAGACCATCGCTTTCTATAAGCGTTGGTCTTTTTTATTTTTAAAATGATGACAAGGCGAAACCCCGGTAGATTAAGCAAATTCTGAAATGGCAAAACAGCGCAGTTCTCAAATTTCTCTGACAACCCTGATCCTCTGTCTTTGTTTAGGCAGTCTGGCGATTCTGCCTGTTATTAATGTTGTTGGTACACCAGCACTGGAGATTTTTGGGGCGGTGACAGAGAGCAACCCTCTCGATCAGGCTGAGTTGGATGATGAATTTGCTATCGTCGCCATTGCGGGCATGACATTCAGTGGTCTGATTTTTCTAAAAACCAGAACAACGAATCTTGATTTCCTAGCCATTCGCTTATTGCCTGATTCCCCCCCACCCAAACACGCATAATTAAAAAGACGCTCTGCGCAGACAGTAGCCAACAAGCTGCTAGCTGTGTGATTGGCTGCCTGTCTCTGGAAACGCAAGAAGTCATTTCTTGGCGATTTATTCGATATTGGATAATTTAACTTAAATCTAAACGGAGAAACCTTTTGATTACTGAAATTGAAACCAGCATACTATCCGCCATCCAAACCATGTACGATGCCTGGGGTTGGTTTGGTGTGGCGGCGCTTCTGGTCTTTGAAAATGCCACCGGCATCACTCCCAGCGAAATCATCCTCGGTCTGGCAGGCTGGATGCTGATTGCTGAACACCAACTACCAGTCTCAATGATCTTCCTGGGCGGGTTGTATGCTGCCATCGGCAGTGTGCTGGGCGCGTCCATTCCCTATTGGATAGCGCGCCTGGGCGGACGCCCAGTAGTGGACAAATTTGCCCGCTGGGTGCGGATTGACCCCGTTCATATCACCCGCGCCGAGAATCAATTTCAGCGTTGGGGCACGGCGCTGGTGTTGGTTGGGCGCGTCATCCCAGGCATCCGCACACTCATCAGCATTCCGGCAGGATTGGCACGCATGTCATTCGTTACCTTTTTTACCGCCACATTTATCGGCGCTTATGCCTGGTGTACCTTGCTGATTGGCACAGGATATGTGCTCGGACATGAATGGGCGTTGGTCAGCGTATATCTCAAGCACTACCTGCCCTACCTGCTGGTAGGCGGAATGGCAGTGCTGGCATTTTATATTTTCTTGACCCGCCGATTAATGGTTCCAGCATATGCGCGTGTTCGTTCGAATGACGATTAAGCGCAGCACTCCGCCAAACTGGGCAGGTCCTGTACGTGACAGGATTTCATCTATTTAAAAAAGGAGATTCCCATGTCTAATACCCCTTCACATTCTTCCCGCTTTCCGCGTTTTCGAAGATTCTGGAAACCCGCCCTTGCCAGCGGAGCGGGCGGGACTTCGCTTGTCATCTGGTTCGAGGAGATTGCGGCATTTGCAACCGAGTTCATCGGCGTGATTCTCGTGGCTATCCTCGGCGGGCTGATTTGCCTGTTCGATCATTTCATCTTCAAATCCCGCATGCCACGCCGCGAGGATTTGCAAGACACAACCGACAAAGGAAAAAAATAAAATATGGAACACAATAACTGGCACACCCTAACCATTGACGAGGCGTTAACGCAGGTCAACAGCCAGCGTGAAGGATTAAACGGCGCAGATGCCATCATGAGGCTTCTGGAACATGGCGCAAATGAAATTCAGGCAGCAAAACGCATTTCAGCGTGGGAAATCTTGCTGGAACAATTCAAAAATGTCCTGATCCTGATCCTGCTTGGCGCAACGGCAATTTCCCTGTTTTTAGGTCATGGCGTCGAATCGATTGTGATCGCGGTCATCGTCCTGTTTGCCGTTGTGCTGGGTTTCATTCAGGAATACCGCGCCGAACGCGCCATTGAAGCCTTGCGCAAGATGGCAGCGCCCACCGCAACGGTTCTGCGCGATCACAAGGAGGTCAAAATCGCGGCACGCGAGTTGGTAATAGGCGATGTGATTCTTCTTCACACAGGCGACCGTATCCCAGCGGATGCGCGCCTGCTTGAATCGGTCAACTTGCAGGTGGAGGAAGCCGCGCTAACCGGCGAATCTGTGCCGGTGGAAAAGCATGTTCGATCATTGGAAGATGAGGACCTGTCAGTTGGCGACCGCAAGAACATGATCTACGCTGGAACCGCAGCCACCTACGGGCGCGGACGTGGATTGGTAATCGCAACCGCCATGCAGACCGAGTTCGGCAAAATTGCACAACTCCTGCAAACGGTTGAAACGGGCAAAACACCGCTCCAGCAAAATCTGGATAAAGTCGGCACCATGCTGGCGCGGGCGGCTTTCGTTGTGGTCGCCATTATCGTTGCCCTGGGCTTATTTCGCGGGCAACCTTTCATCGAAATGCTCATTTTTGGAATTGCGCTGGCGGTGGCAGTCGTGCCAGAAGCCCTGCCCGCAGTGGTGACGATTTCGTTGGCGATTGGCGTGCAGAAGATGGTCAAACGCAATGCGCTGATTCGCCGCCTGCCCGCCGTGGAAACACTTGGCAGCACCTCCGTGATTTGCTCGGATAAAACTGGCACGCTTACCAAAGACGAGATGACCGTGCGAAAGATCTATGCGGGCGGGCAGATGTTCAGCGTTTCGGGCGCGGGATACGCGCCGTTGGGAGAATTCTCGGTCAATGGCGGAACACCCATTCTTCCAACTGATGCGCTCAAGCAGATGTTGACTGCCGCTACGCTGGCTTCGGACACGTATCTGGTTAACGGCGAAAATGAATCGGGTAGCGGATGGCACATTAAGGGTGATCCAACTGAAGGGTCGTTGGTGGCGGCGGCGGCAAAGGCTGGGTTGCAGAAAGAGGCGCTTGATTCCGCTTATCCGCGCGTGCAGGAAATCCCATTCACATCCGAAACAAAACGAATGACCACCTTGCACAAAACCGAAGGCGGGCTGACTGCTTACGCCAAGGGCGCGCCGGAAGTGATTTTGGGCAGTTGCGAATGGCATTTGACACCCGATGGTGTGAAATCGCTGGATGTCCCCGGGCGTGAGAAAATCCTTGCCACAGCGCACGAGATGGCAGGCGAGGCTTTGCGCGTGTTGGCGATTGCATCTAAACCTTTTGCAGAATTGGAAACTGCTGAAACAAACATGGTATTTCTCGGGCTGGCAGGCATGATAGACCCGCCACGCCCCGAAGCCAAAGCCGCGATTGCTATTTGTGAACAGGCGGGCATTCGCGCGGTGATGATCACCGGCGATCATCCCATGACCGCGCGGGCTGTGGCGCGTGAGTTGGGTCTGCTCAAAACTGGGAGGGTTGTGACAGGTGCGGAACTGGAAGAAATGAGCGACGAGCAGTTCGCGCGCGAAGTGGAGACAATTGATGTGTATGCGCGCGTTTCGCCGGCGCACAAACTGCGCGTGGTGACTGCCTTGCAAACAAATGGTCATATTGTCGCCATGACCGGTGATGGTGTGAATGACGCCCCGGCGCTCAAGAAAGCCGACATTGGCGTTGCGATGGGAATCACAGGCACCGACGTGACCAAGGAAGCCGCTGCCATGACCCTGCTGGACGACAACTTTGCTTCCATCGTTGCCGCCGTGGAGGAAGGGCGCGGAGTCTTTGGCAACATCAAGAAATATCTGATGTACCTGCTTTCATCGAACATTGGTGAGATCGGGCTGATGGCTGGTTCTGCTCTGCTGGGATTGCCGCTCCCGCTGACTGCTGTGCAAATCCTGTACGTCAACCTTGCCACCGACGGTTTGCCTGCTTTGGCGCTCGCAATTGACCCGCCTGAAAAAGACTTGATGAAGCGCAAGCCACGTAATCCGCGCACGGGTATCTTCACCCGCCCCGTGGTAACGCTTATGGTTCTTGGCGGTATCTGGTCAACCATCATCAACCTGGGACTGTTCACCTGGGCGTTGAACTCGGGACGCAGTCTTTCCGAATCCATGACCATGACCTTCGTTTCGCTGGTGTTGATTCAGTTTTTCAAAGCCTATAACTTCCGCTCGGACAGGCATTCAGTGCTGGATAAGCCGTTTGCCAATAAGTGGCTGAATACTGCTATCTTATGGGAAATAGCTTTATTGATCGTCATCATTTATGTGCCTTTCCTGCATGAGGCATTCGGCACATATTACCTACCACTGACAGATTGGGGAATTATCCTTGGACTGGCATTTTCAATTGTGCCTGTGCTGGAACTTGCCAAGTGGATGGAGCGTCGCGGTTGGTTTGGGACAATGTCTTGATCGTGTCAGGTTTTTCGTTTCTTAATTTCACAAAGGAGAAGAAACAATGAAACTACAATTGCTCTTTCTCATCCTGGACTTGCTGACACTGATGGCAATTCCGTTCGTGTATTTGTTGGGAAAGTTGCATCAACGCCAAACAAAGAACTCAATACTTAAATAAATGGAGATTACAAATGGCAACACAAAAGAAAAAACACAAGCGCGACATTGAGAAAAACTATCCTACGAAACAGTTCGTCAAGAAATTACGCCGCCTTGCTGATTGCATCGAACAAGGAAAGCGATTTCAAATTCAAGTTGCAGGGCAACGGATCACTATCCCTGCCGCTGCCATTATCAACATTGAACATGAGCGAGGCGACTCTTCAGAAGAGTTGGAATTTCAACTTATCTGGACGCTTAAATAATTTCCTGACATCAAACGAAGGAATCAACATGAAACTCAAAAGTAAAACTGCGCCATTATCGGCAAAGTCTCCAAGCAAGACCAACGGCAAGGACGACCATCAAACAGAAACCAAGCGACGAATTTGGATGCAACTGGCGGCCGTTTTCCTAATCATCGTTTTTCTCGCCAGCGAGTGTGCGACTTTAATCCCTTTGGAATAAGCATAGACAATAAACATAATTACCCCCGAATTTAATTCTGGACGCAGATGATCGCTGATTTACGCTGACCAAAGGCAAAAATCGCACTACCGCAAAAGTCACTATTTAGCTTGACAAAAGGGATTCTCAAGGCAAACTGCTACTTGATTGATTCTAAGGCAAGGAGCAGCCAAGCCACATGAGAACCCCGAGCGAATTATACCGAA
>Ga0335397_10006953_pt1 | contig 14503 bp, 17 predicted proteins | sample MAT04_FD_205740 | JGI IMG/M metagenome (GOLD analysis project Ga0335397, IMG submission 205740) | Freshwater microbial communities from Lake Fryxell liftoff mats and glacier meltwater in Antarctica - MAT-04 (spades assembly) (version 2) ...
GCACCTTGAGCGCGTGTACCAGCGGCATGCCGAGCACGCCGCAATAGAAGTCGATCGTCATTTTCATGTCGTCGGTATTCAGCGCCAGATGGTGCAGGCCACGCGCAAGCACAGTCGCCCCATGGGGTGGCCGGTTGCGTACGAAGGCAGCAGTGTCCTGGGTCATATGGCAGGCTCCTTGGCCAGATCGAAGTACAGTTGCGACAAGTGCGGTCGCTGCGCCATCCGGGCACTGGGCTCGGTCAGCACGACCCTGCCCTTGACAAGCACATAGGCGCGCTGGGTGAATGGCAGCGCAATGTCGAGCTTCTGCTCCACCAGCACCATCGTGAGGCCGCTCGAACGCAAGGCATCGAGCGCTCTGCGAATCTCCTCCACCACCAGTGGCGCCAGACCCAGAAAGGGCTCGTCGAGCAGCAGCACGCGCGGGCGCGACATCAACGCCCGGCCGATTGCCACCATTTGCTGCTCGCCGCCCGACAACGTGCCGGTGAGCTGCGTGCGGCGCTCGGCCAGGCGCGGGAACAGCGCATAGACGAAGTCGAAGCGCTCACGCTCGCTGCGGGTGCTGCGCGCCGCCAGCCGCACCGTGCCCAAGCGCAGGTTGTCGCGCACCGACAGCGGCGCGAACATGCGGCGTCCCTCGGGCACTTGCACCATGCCATGGCCGACAATCTCATGGCTGGGCTCGTCGATCAGTTCGCGGCCATCCATGCGCACGCTGCCGCTGCGCATCGGCAAGGTACCCGACAAGGCCGCCAGCAATGTCGACTTGCCAGCGCCGTTGGGGCCGAGCAGGGCCACGGTCTCGCCACGCTCCACGCGCAGCTCCACACTCTGGACCACCGTGCCGTGACCATAACCGCCCGACAGCTGCGTGATCTCAAGCATCGGCCATGGCTCCCAGGTCGCCGAGGTAGGCCTTGACGACCGCGTCGTCGGCGCGGATCTGTGCCGGCGTGCCCTGCGCGATCTTGCGGCCGAAATTGAGCACAGCGACCCGATCCGCCAATGCCATCAGAAAGCGCATGTCGTGCTCGATCAACAGTACCGCAATACCCTGGCTGGCAATCTGCCGGATGATGATGGACAGCCGTTCGCATTCGGACGGGGTCAGACCTGCTGCCGGCTCGTCGAACAGGATCAGCCTCGGTTCGGCTGCAAGCGCCCTCGCGATCTCGAGCAGACGGCCCTGGCCGAACGACAAGGTGGCCACGTCGGCGTCGCGCCAGGCTGCCAGACCGACAAACTCCACCAGTTCATCGGCACGCTGCGCCGCCGCGCGCTCGGCCCGCACGGTTGACGCACTGGCTACCCAGACACGCCACAACGGACCCTTGATGCGGCGGTGCATGCCGACCATCACGTTCTCGCGCACCGACATGCTGGTGAACGGCTTGTTGTGCTGGAAGGTACGCATGATGCCGCGCGCGGCCATCGCATGGGCTGGCAGCCCGGCCAGCAGTTCGCCATCGAACGTCAGCGTGCCAGCCGATGGCGCCAAAGCACCGGCAATCATGTTGAAGGTTGTGCTCTTGCCGGCGCCATTGGGCCCGATGACGCCGAGAATCTCGCCGACCCGCACATCCAGATCCAGCTCCGCCACGGCCTGCAGGCCGCCGAACTGCTTGCACAGGCCCTTGACGATCAGCAACTCGGCCGCGGGCACTTCCGCAGTGTCCGCACGCTGGGCTTGGTCGAGCCTGTGTGCAAACGTCCGTGTGTTCATGGCGCGGTCCGTCTCTTCGCCATCCAGCCATCCCAGATTCCGATCACGCCCTTGGGCTGAAACAACACCACCGCCACCATGAACAGGCCGAACACCAGCGCATGGTGATGACCGATCAGCGGTGAGAGCACAAACGGCAGCAGGTACAGCAACACAGCGCCGACGATGGCGCCCGCATGCCGGCCGCTGCCGCCCACGATCACCATGAACAGCAGCAGAAAGGAATTCTCCAGGCCGAAGATCGGCGGATTGACGGTGTTGTCGACGAACGCGTAGACCATGCCGGCAACGCCCGCCATCGCACTGGTGATGGTGTACGCGGCAATCCGGGTCGCCGTCACGTTGATTCCCATGGCCTGCGCCGCCTGGGGGTCGTCGCGCACGGCACGGCAGGCCCGGCCGAACCAGGACCGGTCCAGCCGCCACAGGCTTGCCAGCGTGCCGAGCAGCAGCAACACGATGACCACCGTGTACCAGGGGCCGGTCACGCGCATGCCAAAGACCTCCGGCAAGCGGTAGTTGGCCAGACCTCCGGCCGCACCGGTCACGGTGCCGCCTTCATTGAGCACCACGATGAACAGTTGCGCAAACGCCAATGTCGCCAGCGCCAGGTAGAAACCCTCGAGCCGGGTGGCCGGGATTGCGACCACCAGCGCCAGCAACACACACAGGCCGATGCCAGCCAGAATGGCCAGTGGCAGTGGCAGGCCGACCTGAAAAAGCAGAATCACCATCGCATAAGCGCCGATGCCGTAGAACGTGAAGTGAGAGAACGCGACCTGCCCGGCAATGCCGAACAGGAAGTTGTAACTCAGCGCCAACGTCACCCACAGCAGCAACTTGCGGTAGACATCGGTCTGGTAGGAGCCCAGCATGAACGCCAGCGCCGACAACACCAGCGCCGTCAAGGCGAATCCGGCTAACGCCTTCACGCGCGGGACTCCCGCGCGCGCAATAGCCCGGTGGGTCGCAGCAACAGGAACAGGATCAACAGCACCAGCGGAACGCCCTGCGCCAGACCCGGTGGAATCGGTGCATAACGCACCGTGAACTGCTCCGCGAACGCCAGGATCAGGCCCCCGAGCAGCGCGCCTTCGACCCGACCGACCCCGCCGATGACCAGTGCCGTGAAGCCCTGGATCGCCAGCGGCAAGCCCATCATGTAATGCGCCGACACATTCGGCGACACCAGCAGTCCGGCCAGCGCTGCCACAGCGGCGCTGGCGGCAAATGCCAGTGCGGTGACCCGGCGCAGATTGATGCCCATCAGCGCGGCGGCACGCCGGTCAATGGCCACTGCCTCGAACGAGCGGCCGGCCAGCGTGCGCTCGAAGAAATACCAGGCGCTGCCGAACACCAGCGCCGTCACGACGATGATGGTGAAGCTCTGGTAGGAGCCGGCGACCAGGCCCAGCTCCAGCCGGCCGTAGCCGAACATCGGCGGTACCGGTTGCGGGTCCGGCCCCATGCCAACCGAGACGATTTCGCGGAACACCACCAGCATGCCCAATAGCGCCAGTATCGGCGCCAGCGCCGGTGCGCCGCGTTCGACCAGCGGACGCACGGCAAACCGTTCGGTCAGCCAGCCCACCACCAACATCGCAGCGATCACGATGGCCATGCCCACCGGATACGGCAGCTCGTACCGCGACAAGGCCAGGAAGCCGCCGAACGCCGCCACCATCGACCACTCGCCAACCGCGAAATTGATGACACCCGTCGGACGGGTGATCAGCAGATAGGACAGGGCCACCAGCGCATAGACACACCCGCTGGCCATCGCCCCGACGATCAGTTCGACGAAGTCCCTCATGAGAAAACTCGCGGCCGCCGCGAGATTTTTCGCACCTCCTGGGGGGGCCTGGCAAAGCCAGGGGTGGGGGCTGTCATGAGGAAACGCCGGGCCGCTCCCAAGTTTCCTCGCACCCCCTCGGGGGGCCTGGCAAAGCCAGGGGTGGGGGCTGTCATTTCACCCCGACGTGCACGACCTTTCCTTGCTGGTCGCCTTCATAAACGCGCACGACCATGCCATTGGTGTCGAAACCGGTACGCTTGCCGTCGGCGAACCCGTAGGAGCTACCCACGCCGCCCATCACGCCGACGTAGCCCGTCGTGGCCTGCATCGCAGCGCGCACCTTCTCCTTGTCGGTATCACCAGCGCGTTTGATGGCGTCGGCCACCAGCATCACGCCGTCATACCCATACCCGTTGAGGTTGTACGGGTCGGTACCGGAATCCTTCTTGAAGTTCTCGATGAATTGGCGCGTCTGCGGCTTGGCCGGATCGAAAGCATCGACGAAGGCCAGCCCGTCCAGCAAGCCCTTGGCAACCGATCCGTAAACCGGGATCGAGAAGTTGTAATTGCCCAGCAACGGCATCTTCAGACCCAGTTGCTTGTACGAGCGCAGCATCAGCGCGTTCTCGGGCGTCAGCACACCTGCCAGGAAAACCGCATCCGGATTGGCTGCACGCACCTTTTGCATCTGCGGATCGGCCGTCGTTGAACCGCGCGGCACCACCTCTTCGCTGACGATCGCGATCTGCGCCTTCTCCAGTGCACTCTTGAAGAAGCGGTTGGTCAGCTGCCCCAGGTCCGAGTTGTCGGTGAGCAGGGCGACCTTCTTGAAGTTCTTGTTGCGCGCGTAGGACAACAAGGTCGAGATCTGGGTTGAACCCAGCGGCCCGGTCTGCCAGAAATTGGGATTGTTGATCTGCGTGGTCAGCGTATCGCCGCTGTTGGACGGCGTCATGTGAGGCGTCTTGGTCTCCAGCGTGACCGACTGCGCTTGCTGGGTGGCAGGTGTCAGCGACACCGACAGGATGTAGGCGACGCCGGCATCGACCAGCTTGCGCGCGGCCGTGGCCGAGACATCGGGCTTGCCCTGGTCGTCCTCAATCAACAGTTCGACCTGCTTGCCGAGCAGACCACCCCTGGCGTTGAGCTCCTTGACTGCGTAGACGGCGCCGGCCGCGACGGGCTCGGCATACCCCTTGGCCGGGCCGACCCGGTCGGTGATCATGCCGATCTTGATGGTGTTCTGACCGAACGCCAGCGGTGCCGCCAGCACCATCGCGGCCACACCCATGGCTCGCATCGAGAACAGAAATTTGCAATTCATAAGACTTGTCTCCTTCTGGTAGTTAGTGACCCAACCCGCTCAACTGCTTGCTCTTTTGCTTGCTTGCCAATTTGCTTGCAAGCTCACTCGCCCAGCAAACGGCCGGTCCATCGACCCAACGCCTGCATCTGGTCTGCCACCGCCTTGCGCGCCGCAGCATCCACCAGGCGACCGTCGGCATCGAACTTCGGCTGGCAGAGATTGATGAATACCTCAGGTTTCGGCATCACCAGCGCCTCCAGACAGCCCAGGATCTTGCGCACCTCATACTGGTGCCTGGCACCGCCGACCGGCCCGAGCGAGGCCGACATCAGGGCCACCGGCTTGTCCTTGAAGGGCTGGTCCGGCACGCGGGACAACCAGTCAATGGCATTCTTGAGCACGCCCGAGATCGAGAAGTTGTACTCCGGGCTCGCAATCACCAAGGCGTCGGCAGACCGGATCTCCTGCGCCAGCTGCAACACCGCAGAAGGCATGCCCGAGCTCTCCAGATCGTGGTCGTACAGCGGAATCTGCCGGTAATCCGCGATGCGCAGGGTCATGCCCTCGGGCAATACCTCGCCTGCAGCCTGCAGCGCGCTGCGGTTATACGACTTGCTGCGCAGACTGCCGCAAATTCCGAGAATGGTGCGATTCGCCATGGGTCTGATGTCCTTTGTCAAAAATGGGAAGTCATGTGGTAGCTGCAGCACCGGCATAGGCCGGCGCCACGCGGATCTCGAACCGACCGACACCGTCCACACCGGCCTCGATGCGGTCACCTGGCAATACCGGGCCCACACCTTGCGGGGTTCCGGTCATGATCACGTCGCCCGGCTGCAAGGTGTAGAACGAAGACGCGTACTCGATCAGCCGCGCAATGTCGTACACCAGGTGTCGGGTATTCGACTGCTGGCGCGGCTCGCCGTTCACGCGCAACCACAGGTCAAGCTGGTCAGGATCGGCAATCTCGTCGGCAGTGACCAGCCATGGGCCGAGCACCGCATAGGTGTCGATCGACTTGCGAAACGACTGGAACTCGGTGCCCCGCACAGTCATGTCCAGCGCCACGGAATAACCCGCTACATGGGCCATGGCATCTTCGCGGCGCACCTGGTGGCAGACCGAGCCGATGACCACGCCCAGTTCCACCTCATGGTCGTTGCGGCGGTCCGGGAAACGCAGCACGATGTCCTGTCCGCAACCGATCAGTGCGCTGCCTGCCTTGAGGAACAGGCCCCAGTCACCGATCGACGTGATCTTGCGGCCGTGGGCAATACCCGCATCGGCCTTGGACTCGGCAACATGGTCCGCATAGTTGATCGGTGCGCCGATGATCTTGCCCGGATTGGCCACTGGGGATTCCAACACCACCGCAGCCAGCGCATGGCTCTGCGCGCCCCGCATGGCCTGGCGCATCGGTTCACGCAAGTGCGGCAATGCCTCGATCAGCAGGTCCTTCTGCGGCAATGGATAACGCTGCGCCGGCAAGCGCTCGAGTACGCCAGTGACGTCATACACCAGGTTGTCCGCTACAACCCCGAGCCGGCCCCCGTTGAATCGGCAAATCTTCATGGCATCGTCCTGTCGATACGTTCATCCGATCTGGTCATGGCTGCTGCACATCGCTTTCGTCGCATTCTTCGCGCAAGTAACCCATCGACGCCAGGAACTCCCGGTCGGTCATCACAAACATTCGCGCATGTGTGTTCGTCGCAGTATGGCGGACCCAGTTCCAGTGCGGCACCGTGAAAACGTCGTTGCGGCGCCACTCGATGACCCGGCCGCCGATCTCGCTGCGCCCCTCGCCCTGAGCCACAACACAGACCGCATTGCTGGTCGTGCGCTGGCGCCGAGTCGTCCGCCCGGGCGCACAGTCCAGCAAATAGCAGTCCAGCGTGGGAAGTACCGCGCCTTGCGACACCCCATCCACATAACGCAGGCTGCGGCTGCCATCGGCTGCGATCATGGCAGCGTCCAGTGCCTGGCAAGCGCGGTCCCACGAGAAGCGGAAACGGTCGGCTGCCGCTCCTCCTGGCGCCGTTCCGTCGGGGCCAAGCGTGGCACCGTTCCACGCCGCCGCGGTGACCCGGGTTGGCGGCGGGTCGAAATGGTCGGCACCTGCTGCTGCAAGTTCAAAAAAAATGCTGTCCAGATGGTGCAGCAGCGGCAGGTCCAGACCATCGAACCACACCAGGGGCTCCGATCCCGCATGCACATGCTCGTGCCAGGTCCATGCCGGCGTCAGCACCAGGTCGCCCTGGTTCATGGCGCAACGCTGGTTGTTCACGGTGGTCTCTGCACCGCTACCCGACATCACGAACCGGATCGCCTGCAGGCTGTGCCGATGGGCGCGCGCGGTTTCTCCCGGCAGCAAGGTCTGCAGGCCGGCACTCAGATTGGTGGTGGTGGCAGCGGCGCCGCCAAACGCCGGGTGGGTCAATAGCAGCACTCGCCGCTCCGCGTCCTGCATGGACACTTCGCGCGTGGCGCGAGCGATCAGCGGCTGCATGTCATGCCAGTGCCAAACCATGGGGTCGTCGCGCGCTGCAGGCACACGCGTGGTGACACGCTGGTAGCGGTCCCACAACGGTTGCGCGTGATGGAGTGCCAGGGCGCCGATCAGCTCGGCGTACCTGTCTTCCACGAGTGTTGGCTGCATATCGTCTCCGTGCCGGCCGAAACATTGCCGGCCTGTCGCTTTCTGCGTTGCAGTCTAGTGCGATCTCATATAAATTGCTACGAACGCAATTTATCTGCAGTATCAACACTATGAATATCTCTGAAATCTTGCTGCCATGCCACGGCGCATGCGGGAGTGGCACATGGAACTAGGGCGGCTGGACCTGAATCTGCTCAGAACCTTCGACGCCATCCACCGCCACCACAGCCTGTCGGCCGCAGCAACCGAACTGGGGCTGACCCAGCCCGCGATCAGTGCCGCGCTCAAGCGCCTGCGCACGCACTTCGACAATCCATTGTTCGTGCGCACGTCGCACGGCATGCGGCCGACACCCCATGCCGACACGATGGCGACCACGATTGCGCGCGCGCTGGAGATCCTGGGTGGTGTCGGACAGGTGCTGACCTTCTCGCAGGCGAGTACCACGGTCCATTACCGGGTCTATATCAACGACGTGGGCATGTTGGTGGTGATGCCGCAGGTACTGCGCCAGGTGAGTGAACTGGCGCCCGGCGCCAAGATCAGCATCGTCGATTTGCGCCCCGACGAGGTAGTGGATGCCCTGGACCGTGGTCACATTGACCTGGCAATCGGCTATTTCCTGGGCATGCCGAACTGGGCACGCCAGCAGACGCTGCGCACGACCCGCTACGTTTGCGCGGTGCGCTCGGACCACCCTCAGATTGGCGACAGTCTGTCGATGGAACAGTTCCTGAACGCAAAGCATGGCATGTACGCGACCAGTGGATCACCCCACAGCGTGGTCGATGAAACCCTGGCTGGGCTCAACCTGAGCCGCAACGTGTCATTGCGGGTACCGCGCTTTGCGGCGTTGCCGTTCCTGATCGCCAGTTCCGACCTGATCGTGACCATTCCCGAAGACCTGGGCCAGACCTTCAGCCAACTGATAGACATCAAGCTGTTTCCGCCACCGTTCGCGCTGGCTCCGTTCGAGATCAAGCAGTACTGGCACGAGCGCCACCATGCCGAGCCGGCATTCAAATGGCTGCGCAGCGTGGTGCGCAAGGAGACGCTGACCATTGCACGCCAGCATGCCCGCAAGACGCCGGCGTGAAGCCGTCGCCTTGCGGAAATGTCAGCGAATCGGCGGTCCACGCCACGGTCCCGTGTTCAGAGCAGTTTGACGCCAGTACGCTCTTGCACCTGTTCACGGCTGACATCGGGCGCCAGTTCGACCAACTTGAGACCTTCGGGGGTGACGTCCATCACGGCCATGTCGGTAATCAGGCGGTTGACAACGCCCACGCCCGTCAGCGGCAAGGTGCACTCGGGCAGAATCTTCAGATCGAAGCCGCCGTCCTTCTTGCGCGCCACATGTTCCATCAGGATGATCACGCGCTTGACGCCCGCAACCAGGTCCATCGCACCGCCCATGCCCTTGACCATCTTGCCCGGAATCATCCAGTTGGCCAGGTCCCCTTTTTCACTGACCTGCATCGCGCCCAGGATGCTCAGATTGATCTTGCCACCTCGGATCATGGCAAAGCTGTCGTGGCTGCCAAAAATCGACGATCCCGCCATCGTGGTGACGGTCTGCTTGCCGGCGTTGATCAAATCGGCGTCGACCTCATCTTCTGTCGGAAACGGGCCGATGCCGAGCATGCCGTTTTCCGACTGCAGCCAGACCTCCATGTCGTCCGGTACGAAGTTGGCCACCAGGGTCGGAATGCCGATACCCAGGTTCACGTAAAAGCCGTCTTGCAATTCCTGGGCAGCACGCGCCGCCATCTGATCTTGAGTCCAGGCCATTTCTTATCTCCTGTGGGTATCGTTCGGTACGTTCAGGCCGCGGTCTTTTCGCGGATCGTGCGTTTCTCGATGCGCTTCTCCGGGTTGGCATTGAGCACGACGCGGTGCACATAGATGCCAGGCAGGTGGACCTGATCCGGCTCCATCGAACCGGTCTCGACGATCTCCTCGACCTCGACGATGGTGATCTTGCCGGCCATCGCCGCGGCCGGGTTGAAATTGCGCGCGGTATATCGGAACTGCAGATTGCCCGATTTGTCGGCGCGGTGCGCTTTGACCAGGGACACGTCGGGCAAAAGTGCGCGCTCCATCACATAGGTCTCGCCGTCGAACTCGCGCAATTCCTTGCCTTCGGCCACCAAGGTGCCGACGCCAGTCTTGGTGAAGAAGGCCGGGATGCCGGCGCCGCCGGCGCGCAGCTTTTCCGCCAGCGTGCCCTGGGGAGTGAACTCCAGTTCGAGTTCGCCAGCCAGGTACTGTCGTTCGAATTCCTTGTTCTCGCCCACGTAGCTGGAGATCATGCGCTTGATCTGGCGCGTCTCCAGCAGCTTGCCCAGGCCGAAGCCATCGACACCGGCATTGTTGGAGATGACGGTCAAGCCTTTGACGCCGCTATCGCGCAAAGCGTCGATCAGGGCTTCGGGAATGCCACACAGGCCAAAACCGCCAACGGCCATCAACTGACCGTCTGCAACGACACCTTCAAGCGCCATGGCGGCCGAGGGAAAAATCTTGTTCACGTGTGTCTCCTGGTGATGAGGTCTCAACGATACTACGTATTCTCATACGTAGTATTTCGTATCCCGAATCACCATGACCAATGCGTCCGTAGCGCCGGACAAGCCCAGCGCCATCGACTACCGCCTGGCATTCGACCTGGCCCCGATCGGTCTGGTGCTGTCGCGCCACCGCGGCATCGTCGACTGCAATATCCATTTGTGCGAGATGTTCGGCATGTCGCGCGAACTGCTCATCGGCCAGACTTTCCAGGTGCTGTACCCCAGCCAGCAGGAGTATGAGCGCACCGGCGCGCGCATCGCGCCGTTTCTGAATGCCAACGGCCACTATGCGGATGATCGGGTGATGAAACGCGGCAATGGCGAGACGTTCTGGTGCCATGTCACCGGCCGTGCGCTGAACCGCGCCAGTCCGCACGAGTCCGGCATCTGGACCTTCATGGACCTGTCGTCGCGCCGCCCGGTCAAGGCCGAACTCACTGCGCGCGAGCGCGAGGTTGCCGCCAGCCTGATGGACGGGCTGACCAGCAAACAGATCGGCAAACTGCTGGCGATCAGCCACCGAACCGTGGAGATCTACCGCGCACGGCTGATGCGAAAATACGCAGCCTCCACCACAGCCGATCTGGTGCATAAGCTGATGGGTGGTTGAACTGTCCCCTGATCCAACGCCGAAGGCATCCGATGAACGAAACCCTGGCCCGCGAAGAAATATGCCGTGTCGGCAAGAGCCTGTTTGACCGCGGTTATGTCCACGCCAGTGCGGGCAACATCAGCGTGCGCCTGGACGATGGCTTTCTGATCACCCCCACCGACGCGTGCCTGGGATTCCTCGACCCGGCGCGGCTGGCCCGGCTGGATACCGACGGGCACCAGATCAGTGGCGACAAGGGCAGCAAGACGATTGCGCTGCATACCCGCATCTACCACAGCACCCGCAGCTTCGCAGCGCCTGCTCGCTGCGTGATCCACAGCCACAGCAGCCATTGCGTGGCACTGACGTTGGCGCCGCACGGCAGCGAACTCTTGCCGCCGGTGACACCGTATTACGTCATGAAGGTCGGCCACGTGCCAGTCATTCCCTATCACTTTCCCGGCGATCCTCAGGCCGCCGAGCAGGTGGCCCAGACGATTGCAAGGTACGCCGCGCACGGCATCGAGTTGCGCGCGGTGATGTTGTCTCGACTGGGCCCCAACGTCTGGCACACGACGCCGGCTGCTGCCATGGCGACACTGGAAGAGATGGAGGAGACCGCGCGACTTTGCGCCAACGCTTCAAGCCCGATCGCGCCGCTGGACGCGATACAGATTGACGATCTGCGTCGTGTTTTCGGCGCACAGTGGCAAGACCTAACATAGGACCGTGGCCACCGCCGGTGGCCGGCATCCAGGAGACCGTATGAACCGCAGTACCGTTCCCAAGGCGAATCCCGTAGCGCGCAGCGCGGGTACCCCAGTGACCCGCTACCCCGCCCCCGAACTCAAAGACCTGCCCGATGACATCCAGGCCCGCATCCTGGAAGTGCAGGAAAAATCCGGCTTCATCCCCAATGTGTTCCTGGTGCTGGCGCGCCGGCCAGCCGAATGGCGCGCCTTCTTCGCCTACCACGATGCCTTGATGCTGCGCGAGGAGGCCGGCCTGACCAAAGGCGAGCGCGAAATGATCGTCACCACCACCAGCGCGGCCAACCACTGCCTGTATTGCGTGGTCGCCCACGGCGCGATCCTGCGCATCTACGAGAAAAAGCCGCTGGTGGCCGACCAGGTGGCAGTGAACTACCGCAAAGCCGACATCTCGCCGCGTGAACGCGCCATTCTCGATTTCGCGATGAAGGTCTGCCTGCAGTCGAGCGAATTGAATGACGCCGACTTCGAAGCCTTGCACGCACACGGCCTGAACGATGAAGATATCTGGGACATCGGCGCCATCACCGCGTTTTTCGGCCTGTCCAACCGCATTGCCAACATGAGCGGCATGCTGCCCAATCCCGAGTTCTATCTGCTCGGACGTGCGCCACGGCATAAGTGACGATGTGACGGCGCGGCGCTTGTATGGCCCTTGAGGCAAGCACAGTATGGCCATGGCGAATTTTTACCTTTAGAGCAAGCTCGGTCGCAGCGGTTGCATCCCATCTGAACCGCGTGGGCGCATGTCCACAGACAGCCTCCGGCAACTCCAGGAATCTGCGTGATGCCTTCATCCGTTCAGGCTGAGCACATCCTCTTCTTGTTGCGAAGGTTCCGCGAACGCCTGTCGGTCAAGCCGATAATCATGTGCCTGTGGTCCATCGCCACGGTGTTTTCGGCCAGGGTCACCGACAGCTAGGTGCTGGAGCACCTGGCGCCCACCGTCTGCGCTGGCACGATCGAGTCTCTGCTCACAGTGATGGCTGCGAGCGTGCTGGTTATCGCCAGATTTGCTGTTGGCTCCATGGTCTCGGCTGATGCCTCGAAGAGCAATACGGCAACATCGCGCGTGTGCGCGTCAGCTGACGAGCTCGCGCAACCAGTCAGGCAAAGTCCGGGCCTTCTGGCTTGGAAAGTCGACCCAGATCGTCGTTGCGCCGCCAGCTGCGAATATCGTTGCCGGGTCTTCGGCGCGCGCCATCGTGACCCACGTCTCAAAGGTGGTGCGCGCCGGATCGCTGGCATACATGCGCGTCAGTACCGAGCCGGGATATTCCAGCTGTCGGTAGAAATTGCAGAACGCATTGACGATGACGATACCTTCGCCGCTCGGGTCGGGAATCGCCCGGAGCGACTGAAACCAGTCGATCCGGCAGGTCTCCATGTAGCGGAAGTAGCTGGTGTTGTTCAGGTGCCCCATGGCATCCATGTCGCCCCATCGAATCGGAATAGTGCACTCGTACACCAGCTTCTTCTGCTCCGGTATCTCAATCCTCATAGGGCAGCCTGCGCGCAGCGCGCTGCGGCACCATTCGCCTTGGGAGCGGCCCGGCGGACAGATCGGCAAGCCTGCGCGCAGCGCGCTGCGGCACTATTCGCCTTGGGAGCGGCCCAGCGGCTCATAATGCAAATCCATCGTCTGCGGCGATCACTGCGCCATTGACGAAATGGCTTTGCTTGGCGCACAACATGACCAGCACGGCATCGAGATCGGCCACATTGCCGATGCGCTTGCGCGGCATCATCTGCACCAGCTTGCGTCCTTGTTCGGTGTCCCAGTGGTGGTGGTTGATCTCGGTGTCGATGTAACCCGGGCAGATCGCGTTGACATTGATCCCGTACCGACCCCACTCCAGTGCCATGGCCTTGGTCATCTGAACCACCGCAGCCTTGCTCATGCAATACACGCCAATCTGCGGCAGCACCCGTAGCCCCGCCATCGAAGCGATGTTGACGATGCGCCCGCCGATGTAGGTGCCGGGCGCCGCGCCCACGGCGCGGGCCAGCATGCGCTTGCCCACCTCCTGTGCCACAAAGAATGCACCCTTGACATTGGTGTCGAAGATGAAATCGTAGTCTTGCGCGCTGACCTCCTGCAGGCGCTGGGTCGTGCTCACGCCGGAATTGTTGATCAGAATGTCGATCGACCCGACTTCGGTCTCTGCATGGGCAACGGCGGACTTGATCGAGTCGTGGTTGGTCACGTCAAGTTCGACCACATGGGCATCGCCACCGGCGGCCTCGATCTGGGCACGCAGATCCTTGAGTTTCTCCACACGTCGGCTGGCGAGGACGACGGCCGCGCCGGCCGTCGCCAATGTGCGGGCGAACTGGGCTCCCAGGCCACCCGAGGCGCCAGTGACAAAGGCCACGCGGCCGGACAAGTCAATGCTGTAAGCCATAAGCTTTCTCCTCTGGTGCGTCAATGAATCGATTATGGGCGGACGAAGTTCACTGCCGCATAAAATCGCGTTGCAAAGGCGACACCTTCACCGAATCACCCGAAAGCCCAGACCATGACTCCAGCAGAAATCATCGCGCAACACGGCCCCCGAGAGGCCATGGAGTATGACGTGGTCGTCGTCGGCGGTGGTCCTGCCGGTCTGGCCACCGCGATCCATCTCAAGCAGCTGGCGGCTGCTGCAGAGAAGGAGTTGTCGGTGGTGGTGCTGGAAAAAGGCTCGGAGCCTGGCGCGCATATCCTGTCGGGCGCGATCATGGACCCAAAGGCCTTGACCGAACTGATTCCCGACTGGAAAGAGCGAGGCGCACCCTTGACCCAGCCGGTGACGGACGATGCAATGGTCTTTCTGGGCGAAAAGTCGTCGTTCCGTACCCCGAACTTCCTGTTGCCGGCTTGTCTGCACAACCACGGCAACTACATCGTCAGCCTCGGTTCCGTCACACGCTGGATGGCGGAGCAAGCGGAGGCGCTGGGCGTGGAGATTTTTCCCGGTTTTGCCGCTGCCGAGGTGCTGTTCAACGAAGACGGCTCGGTCAAGGGTGTGGCCACCGGCAACATGGGAGTGGGCAAGGACGGTAAGCCCGGCGACAGTTTTCAACTCGGCATGGAGCTGCA
>Ga0335397_10006955_pt1 | contig 14500 bp, 13 predicted proteins | sample MAT04_FD_205740 | JGI IMG/M metagenome (GOLD analysis project Ga0335397, IMG submission 205740) | Freshwater microbial communities from Lake Fryxell liftoff mats and glacier meltwater in Antarctica - MAT-04 (spades assembly) (version 2) ...
CAACAAATATTTGCCAATTAGCGAGGCGTGCCAACTCGTTCCGCAGGCGAGAATTGAAATTTGTTCGACATCAGCGCAAAGTTCCTTGGGCAAGTTGAGATTGATGGGAGAGCGCGGATTTCCAGGCTGCCAATCGCTGTCTACATAAGCTTCCAAACAAGCTCGAACTACAGCCGGTTGTTCGTAAATTTCCTTGTGCATGAAATGTTTAAAGCCCTGTTTCTCGACTGAAACCGGACTCCAACCAAGGAGGCGCGGAGTTTTTTTCAGCCTTTCCCCTGCAAAGCTGTAAACTTCCACTCCCATCGGAGTTAGCCTTGCTAATTCCCCATTTTCTAAGGACAAAACAGCGCGGGTGTGAGATATTAAGGCCGGCGTGTCGGAAGCGCAGAAAAATTCGCCGGCACCAAAGCCAATCACCAAAGGAGCTTGCTGTCTGGCGACAATTAGTTCGTCGGGAAAATCTGCACAAATAACGGCGATCGCAAAAGCTCCTTCTAATTTATTTACCGCCTTTAAAACAGTTTCCAAAAACGACAATTCAGAAATTTTTCCTGTTTTTTTATTGCTATCCGTTACATCCGTTAAATCCCGTACATTGCTCGCTGCCGAACTTCCTTCTTTAAAAAATTCAGCTATTAAATGAGGAATAACTTCTGTATCGGTATCCGAGACAAATTTATGTCCCTTAGCTTTCAATTCTTCGCGCAACTCGCGATAATTTTCGACAATTCCATTTTGAACTACGGCAATTCGCCCGCTATTATCCATGTGAGGATGAGCGTTATATTCCTCTGGTTTGCCGTGAGTTGCCCAGCGGGTGTGTCCGATGCCGATGGGAGCGGGCGAGTCTATCTCTGCTAGCTTTTCCCGCAGGTTGTGCAATTTGCCCTTGGCTCGGATGCAGGTAATTTCTCCTTCGGAGATGGTAGCGAGGCCCGCTGAATCGTAGCCCCGGTATTCTAGTTTCTCTAATCCTGCTAGCAAAATCTCGCTTGCTGCTTGCGTGCCGATATAGCCAACGATTCCGCACATTTAAGGTAAAACTCCTGCTTAGCGATCGCCATAAAACCCAAGTTTTATCATTTTTAGCGTCTTCGTGCCACAAAATGCAGATTTTGCGACTAAAAGAGAGGGGGCAATTTAATCGCCCCCTCTATACGTGCCCGTAATTCGATCGACCATTCGATCGATTATTTAGTAGGCTAGACCCATACTGCGAGTAGTTTCGGCTCCCAGGTAAACCCGGATGCTCAGAAAATCGGTAGGACAAGCAGTTTCGCAACGCTTGCAACCTACACAGTCTTCTGTGCGGGGAGATGAGGCAATCTGAGCCGCTTTGCAGCCATCCCAGGGCACCATCTCCAAAACGTCAGTCGGACAAGCGCGGACGCATTGAGTGCAGCCGATGCAGGTATCGTAAATTTTGACTGAATGAGACATTGAATAAAGGCTCCCAACGAGTCACTAAAAATTTGCAGGCTCTGCGAGTTAAAAGATTTGACAGCTTGATGCCACCGCTATAACCTGCACAGAGAATTAAAGGCTAGTCTACCGCAGTGGCTGGAAGCACTTCGCCAAAAAGCGACAAAACTTCACAGATATTTACTCTGGGAGGTCAGACGACGGTTGAAACCGCTTCTTGTCAAACGAAGTCCGAGCTCAGAGGGACTGCAAAAATAACATAATTTTAACTGCTCGATCTTCAACCCGCGCACCATCCGGGTTTTGTTTGTATAGACGCGGTTTCAACCGCCCGATCAACTAAAACCCTAATTTTTCTAACACGGGCTTAGTTGAAACAATATGCCGATCGAGTCCCAGTTTTTTCGGCTCCACGCCCAAGGCCAAAGCCACCAACTGCGGTAAATGCAGCACCGGTAAACCCAATTTTCGCCCGATCGCTTTTTCCACTTCCGGCTGCCGCGAATCCAAATTCAAATGACAAAGCGGACAAGGAGTTACCATACAATCAGCTCCATTGTCAAGAGCATCTTGAATATGTTTGCCGGCCATCTGAAAAGATTGGTTAGTGGCATAACTCGCCAACGGCCAGCCGCAGCACTGCGTTCGTCCTCGATAGTAAACCGGAGTTGCGCCGATCGCCCGAAACACATTTTCCATCGATTCCGGTTGATGCGGGTCATCGTAAAGCAGCTTATCCTGAGCTCGCAGCAGGTAGCAGCCGTAAAAAGACGCGCACTTCAAACCCGAAAGCTTGCGAGTGACTCGCTTCTGCACTTCCTCCAGGCCGTAATCTGCGACGATCGCCCACAATAGATGTTTCACCTCGGTAGTGCCTTGGTAAGGCGAACAGCCTTGTTTTTCCAGCAAACCGTTGACTTTTTCTAGGTAAGGTCGATCGGTCTTCTGAGATTGCTTGAGGCGATCGTCCACATGACCGATTACCCCTTGACAAGTGCTGCAATGCGTGAGTAAAGGCAGATTTAGTTGCTCAGCCAAGGCAATATTGCGAGCATTGACAGTATCTTCCAACAACTGCGAATCTTCCTTAAAAGTACCAGAACCGCAGCAGGAAGCTTTTTTGAGTTCCACCAGTTCAATGCCCAAAGCTTGAGTTAGCGCCATTGTAGACAGGTAAAGTTCGCGGGCCGCCCCTTGGGCTACGCAACCGGGAAAATAAGCATATCTGAGATTTTGGGATGGCATAGTCGTTTTTGCTGGGGAGACAAGGTTCAGGACAATGGATCAGAGCGATCGAATTTCTTCTTCATGATTACCGTATCAGAGCCTAGCTAGGGGCTAATTGTCAGCTTTTCTCAAGGATTTTGGATCAGTTTCACAAAGAAATGCAGCTATAGGAAAACTTAAAACCCATACTCAGTAAAGATTATAATCTAAAATCTAAAATCTAAAATGGTATGAGTAGGGGCGATCGCCCGCGCGTCAATTTCCCGCAGCAAGAGTGTCACTTAGAAAAGTGGCAAGCCTTCCTTTTGCAGATCCCCCTTTCGGATAAGATTAGATACGCAGCAACCAATGAGGAGACAATGTTATGAGTCAAGACGACATTTTTGCTAGAGTCAAGAAAATTGTGGCAGATCAACTCGAAGTTGATCCAACCGAAGTCAAGCCCGAAGCCAACTTTGCCAACGATTTAGGAGCAGACTCCCTAGATACAGTAGAGGACGACATTTTTGCTAGAGTCAAGAAAATTGTGGCAGATCAACTCGAAGTTGATCCAACCGAAGTCAAGCCCGAAGCCAACTTTGCCAACGATTTAGGAGCAGACTCCCTAGATACAGTAGAGCTGGTCATGGCGTTGGAAGAAGAGTTTGATATTGAAATTCCCGACGAAGCAGCCGAAGCAATTACTACGGTTCAAGCTTCTGTAGATTTCATCAGCAGCAAACTTGCAGCCCCAAAAGCATAAAATACCTGTCTTTTCCCCTAAGAGGAGAGAAGTTAAAAAACGAAAAACTCCTCTTTTGTTCTGCGTTCTGGGTGTTTAATTTTTTGAAACTGAAATCATGACAAATTTTGAGCGTAAGCGCGTTGTTATCACGGGTCTCGGCGCGATTACACCGATCGGCAATACCTTGACTGAATATTGGGACGGGTTGCTTGCCGGGAAGAATGGCATCGGCCCGATCACCTTATTCGATGCGTCGCGGCACGACTGCCGGATTGCTGGAGAGGTGAAGGGTTACGACCCGCACGACTATTTAGAGCGCAAGGAAGCAAAGCGGATGGATCGTTTTGCTCAATTTGGGGTATCAGCGAGCAAACAAGCTCTGGCTGATGCCAAGTTTGAGATTAACGACCTGAACGCAGAACAGGTGGGTGTCATTCTTGGCACTGGCATTGGCGGGCTGAAGGTGTTGGAAGACCAGCAAGAGATCTATCTGACTCGCGGCCCCGATCGATGCAGCCCGTTTATGATTCCGATGATGATTGCGAATATGGCCGCAGGCCTGACGGCGATTCAAACGGGCGCTAAGGGGCCGAACTCTTGCACGGTGACGGCCTGCGCTGCGGGGTCAAATGCGGTGGGCGATGCGTTTCGCATGGTTCAGGGCGGTTACGCGCAAGCCATGATTTGTGGCGGTACGGAAGCTGCGGTGACACCTTTGTGTGTAGCGGGTTTTGCTGCGGCGAGGGCGCTTTCGACTCGCAATGATGACCCGACTCATGCTTGCCGTCCGTTCGATCGCGATCGTGATGGTTTTGTCGTCGGCGAAGGTGCTGGCATTCTGATTCTAGAAGAAATGGAACACGCTCTAGCCCGCGGTGCCAGAATTTACGCAGAAATCGTCGGCTACGGTTTAACCTGCGATGCGTATCACATGACATCCCCAGTACCGGGGGGCGAGGGTGCATCGCGGGCGATCGCTTTAGCCCTAAAGGATGCTGGTTTGACACCGGATCAAGTGAGCTATATCAACGCTCACGGCACGAGCACGCTTCCCAACGATTCTACGGAAACGAAGGCGATTAAGAAGGCTTTGGGCGAAAGTGCTTACAAAGTAGCAATTAGTTCTACCAAGTCGATGACTGGCCATCTGTTGGGCGGTTCTGGGGGAATTGAGGCGGTGGCGGCGGTAATGGCGATCGCCAATGACAAAATCCCGCCGACAATCAATCTGGAGAATCCCGATCCTGAGTGCGATTTGGACTATGTTCCGCATACAAGTCGCGATCTAAAAGTTGATGTAGCGCTGTCGAATTCCTTTGGATTTGGCGGCCACAACGTGACGCTGGCCTTCAAAAAGTTTGTTCCGTAACTGGAAATCGGAAAGTCGCAAGTTAGAAGGTGAAAATTTAAGTTTTCACCTTCTGATTTTTTTTAGGTCAATTTTAAATTGGGCGCACTGCGACGAAGAAACCGGGTTTTTTGCCCAATCTGCGGGCTACAGCGAATGATTTTCGTAAAAAACCCGGTTTCTGGCCACCCCTGTGTCCAGGACTAAATTTGTTGGCATTGGAGGGATATGAGTGAGATTACTGCTGAGCAAATACTGGAAATCAAGGCTATTGTCGATCGTTATGAAAACTTTAAATGTGTTGAGTGCGCCAGCAACATCAAAGATTACTTGATCAGTCAAGGAATTCCTGGAAAGCGCATCAAACTGTACACAGGAGAGGCAATAGGTTGGAACGGCAACATTTATGATGATAGCGTGCCGGGAGAGGCTATTTCAGTGAATGGTTGTCATGAAGCAATTGCCATCTTCCTCAACAATGTTGAAACAGTTTTTGACAATCATCACCCTGACGGACTTCCGAGAGATGAATGGATGGCAAATCTACAGTTTCATGATAAAATATTGAATAATAAGCAGTTTCTAACAAAGGAGGAAGAGTTTTAAATGGAAACCAGTGTAAAAACAGAAGTTGTTAATAACAAGCCTGAAGTTAAATCAGAATATTTATTGGACTTACTGCAAAGAATCAAACAGAGACCTGGTATGTACTTGGGCAAGTGTTCAATTACCCGCCTGCGTGCATTTTTAGATGGATACGGTATGGCTAGAGCAGAACTTGATGTGCCCAGAAGTCAACAAGAACACGATTTAAACGGATTTCAAGAGTGGATACAGGAAAGATATCAAATTACGTCAACTCACGGATGGGACAGTATCATTCTCTTCTTTTCTGTTGATGAAAAAGATGCCCTCGATAAGTTCTTTAAACTATTGGAAGAATTTATGAATCAGGCTAAAATTGCTGAGGATAAGGATAATTAACATAGATGTCTCAATTCCTCACTTGACAATAAATTAGTTAATTCTTCCATAATTATGCTATGGAACCGGAGCGATATCGTATGAATCAACCAATTCTGAGATTTCTGAAAACCAAAAATTATAAAAATCTGCAATTAGAGCAGTCTGCAAATTTAAACAAACTGAATATATTTATCGGATCGAACGGTTCAGGTAAAAGCAATTTTATCAGTTGTTTGAAATTTTTAAAAGATTGCCTAATAGCTATTCCCGAAGAAAATCGGGGCGTGAGTAGTTTTGAGGATGCTATTTCTAAATTTGGCGGTGATAAAATCTTAGATGTCAATGTTGAAAGTCCAGCAAAAGTCAGTATTGCTTACTGTTTTTCGCAAATCAACCAAACTGGTAATCTTCAAAAAGACAGCGCAATTCTTGATTTAACACTTTATACTGACAAACAAAAAGCGAGGGCGAGTATCTCTGAAGAATATCTATATGGTGGAGAAGATTTGTATGGGACTTCCAGCCGACAACCTTTTTATTATTACAAATTGCATGAAAGAGTAGGGAAAGGGGTTTTATCTGTTTACAATTCTCCCACTCAAGGGCTAACTCATTTTGAACCTTTAGATAATGTTCCCACAAATTCTTTGGGTTTATTGACAATTCCGACGCTGCTTGAAAATAGTCAATCTCCCCCAGAAAATACACCTGTTTACAAAATTAGAAGAGAATTAATTGAACTTATTTCAAAATGGCAATTTTATAATGCCAATAATATGAACTTAAATTTAATTAGAACAGTAGAGCCTAAAATAGGTGGAAGTGATATTTACCTGTCTGCATCGGGAGATAATCTGCCGTTAGTTTTGGATAATTTAAGCCAAAATATCGACTTTGAAGATAGCCTTAACGAGGCGATGAAGTCGATTTTACCAAAAACTCGTCGGCTGAAACCTGTACGTTCTGGTCGCCTATCACTCACTGTAGAATGGTATTTTGAAGATATCAAAGAACCTTTCTACCTTAATGAAATGTCGGATGGAACAGTCAGGATGCTTTGTTGGGCAACTATTTTACATTCTCCACTGATTCCTTCTTTGATAGTTATTGATGAACCAGAATTAGGATTGCACGTATCGTGGATGCCAATTTTAGCTGAGTGGATTAAAAAAGCTGCCACCAAAACTCAGATAATTATTACTACACATAGTCCCGACCTTTTAGATCACTTTACGGATTGTTTAGAGAATGTTCTTTGTTTTTATCCCGAAAATAGAACACATTTCTCAATCAAATCTCTTTCAAAAGAAATGCTACAGCCAAAGCTTGAAGAGGGATGGCAATTAGGCGACTTATACCGTGTTGGTGATCCAAGTATTGGAGGATGGCCGTGGTAGTGTGGGTTTTCTCTGGTGGCGGTGAGGCTGAGGTTAGAGGATTATTGCCTTTTTTAGAAAAAACTTTTCCTGGGTGTATATTTGAACGAAAAACACCAGTTCGTCAAAAACCTGGCCCTAAAGCTAATAAAGCAGGTAGTTATGGCAGAACAGGTAAAAGCTTAATCGAGCAAATCAAGCAAGAATTGCCCATCGCCTTAAAAGGAGAAGCAAATAAATGTGACCTAATTTTAGTTTTTGACGATTTGGATTGTCGCGATTCCCAGATACAAAAATTAAAAATATTGGCAGAGTTATCAAAAATACCAGAATGTGCTGATATTAACAAATTTGTTGGGTTTGCCGCGCCGGAAATCGAAGCTTGGATTATTGCTGATTGGAATAATTCAATAGCTAAAAATTCTGATTTTTGCGGCAGACATGAACGTATGCGTTGGTGGCTGAGGACAGAAAAAAAAGTTTCTTTTGACAGGCCAGAATCATTTAGTGAATATGATTTTAAAAGAGATTGCTGTCAAGAAAAACTATCAGAGGCATTAATTGATTCAACAACTGTTGAACATGAGAGCAATCTCGATCAAGCACGCTTTTCTAAAGGATTGCATACCCCTTTACTATTGAGAGAAATCGATCCGAATGAAGTTCAAAAAAAATGTCCGTTATTTCGCGAACTCTATAACTATCTCAATAATTTTGGTCGTTCTTCTTAGCTGATTCTGTCGGTGACAACTCCAACCGATATCGGTACAAAGCCACAGGATGCCCCCCAGCAGCAAAATAATCGGGGTCTTGCGGCGACAAATAAATCGCTGTCACCTGATTAGCCTCAATTTTTTTACTCGCAGAATCGCCATTTTCCCCGCCTCCAAACACTCGATAAGCCGTGGTTGTTTCCACCTCGTTTAAATAAATATCAGTCTCTCCCCGAAACACTTGCTGAGAAATCTCTGTAGATACAAACTCATCGGGATTCGGCGTTTCAGTTCCGCGACTGGTGACAATCGAGATTAGTTGACGATCGCCTTTGAGTATGGTAATCTGGCGGTTGGGATTGTTCGGATCGACTTTCACGGAAAGTACGCCGCCGTCGCCTAAATAGGCTTTGGCGATGTTCAAACCGTTAAAAGCGCGATCGCCCACAATCTTCTTGGCTAGCTTAGATCTATAATTAGAAAAAATACCAGTATTTATTTCCGGTTGAAATCGCACTTGAAATAATACGGGCTGCTGTAAATACTGGCGATTTTTTTCAAACCCAGGCGTGACAATATTTGGCGCTAACGGCGCGGCTAAATCCACCAAAGTGCTCGCAACATTCCAATTGCCGGCCATCCAGTCTGGATACACCAAATCTCCCTTAGCAGCAGCAATAGCAGGTTTGCTTGGACAATTGGGAAAACTGGAAAGGCGATCGGTCAAAACCCCCGCCCTGGCAGCCCCACTCGACAGAAATACCGCTAAAACCAGACAAAAACCCCAAATCACTCTCATACCAAGCTGCATCTCATGGGCTAACTTTTTCTTTCTTTTCTTTTTCTTCTCGATCTATTCTGTGCGCTATAGTCGCCGAGAATAGTTTATGATAGCAAATTACCCACCAAGGGCGAAACATCAAGGTGAGAAATTGCTGGCTCACAGCAAACAACAAAAGAAAAAGTTAGTGATTGGGCAAGTTGTGATATTGTTGTTACAACTAGGATGTGAGGGTCACTATCAACTATGAATAGAGTTTTTTACAAAACCTTAGTAGTTACGCTAAGTGTTTTAGGCGGTGGACTGATGCCGTCCGCGATCGCCCAGGCAGTCGATTCCCCAATTGCCGAACAACCAACTGCTTCACCAACCAAGGGCGAGGCAACCGATCCCCAAATAAATGTGGAAGCAGATCCACTGCCAGAGTCAGTAGTTACCGATGAAAAGGTTAGGGATAATTCCCTCAACAGCCTGTTGAGCCCAACCTCTACTAACCAAGAAATACCAACGCAGAAAGCCCCGGATGTCAGTCAAGAGATCAGTTCAAACCAGGACACAGGGTCTGAGCCAGCCCAGGAAAATTCCATAGTTTCCAACCTATCACAAGAAGGTATATTGACGGAACAGATGATTCCTGTCTCTGGACTAACAGCAGAACTGCCACCACAAGATACCTCTATTCAGCCAGCAAGGACACAAACTCTCAACCCAGAATCATCGCTTCCCGATCGGGATACCTCTGTTCGAGATACCTCTGTTCAGGCTGACTTACAAAATACCCTCAACCCCGAATTATCAGAGGAAAACAGGTCGATCGACCAAGTGACCTCAGTCTCCCAGCTATCCGACGTAAAGCCAACGGATTGGGCATTTCAAGCATTGCAATCTCTAGTCGAACGGTACGGTTGTATCGCAGGCTATCCCGACGGCACTTACCGCGGCAATAGAGCTATCACCCGTTACGAGTTTGCCGCCGGTTTAAACGCCTGCTTGGATAAAGTGAGGGAGGTAATTACCGCTGGAACGACAAACTTAGCTACCAAAGAAGACTTGGCTGCCGTGCAACGGCTGCAAGAAGAATTTGCAGCGGAATTGGCAACTATGCGCGGGCGCGTAGATGTCCTGGAAGCTCGCACGGCCGAACTCGAAGCCAACCAATTCTCCACCACCACAAAGCTGACTGGTCAGGTGGTGACCTACGTGGGAGATGCTTTTGGCAAAAATGCTAGTGAGGCGAATAATACTGCATTTGGCTATCGAACCCGACTTAGATTAAATACTAGCTTCACGGGTAAAGATAACTTGTTAGTCGGACTGCAAGCCACAAATTTAAGACGGCTTGACGCTGCTACCGAATTTCCGCAAAGCCGTTTGAGCGGTGCCACTGATGAAACGCTTTTTTCTGCCACTAGCACATCTGGGGATGGAAGTTTTAGGCTCAACGCATTGCAATACAGGTTCCCTGTGGGTGACAAACTGCTGGTTTCTCTAAATGCTTTTTCGAGCGATCGGCTACTCTCAGAACCCCTGAGTCCATTTAGCAGCGTGACTACAGGAGCGATATCGTATTTTGGTTCAATCAACCCTATCCTTTACCCCACCGGTCAGCAGACAGGGATTGGCGTGCAGTGGAAAGCAACTCCGTGGTTGAACGTCGATTTCTCGGCCGGCCGCGAATCCCGGACAAACGACCCGACTGTAGGTCTCTTCAATGGTGGCTACAGTGCTTCTGTGCGAACGATTTTCAATTTCAACAAGCTCACTTTTTCTCTGAATTACATTCACTTCTACTCTCCTGAGTTTGGGGTTGATACGTTCAGCGGCAGCAACGCTGCCCAAGTTCAGGGCGCAGGCCCAGTTGTAGCTAGCACATATCTTTCTGGAATCTCCTATCGAGTCTCCCGTCGTTTTGGGTTAAGCGGTTCTGTTGGTTTGATTAATGCTCGTGCTTTGGGCAATGGTACGAAGGGAGATGCTAATGTGTTGGACTATCGTTTTTCTCTGGCTTTTTATGACTTGGGCAAAAAAGGTAACTTAGCTGGTATTGTTTTTGGGATGCAGCCCCGGCTGACGGGTACTAGCAATGGGGCGATCGCTCAAGGGATTGGTTTACCCCAAGGACAACGGAGCGATCGCGACCTTGGATTTCACATCGAAGGATTTTACACGCACCGGCTGACCGACAATATCAATATTACTCCTGGTGTTTTTTGGCTGACAGCCCCTAACCATGATGCTCGCAACCCTGATGTTGTTGTGGGAGTATTGAGAACAACCTTCTCTTTTTAACTTAAATAACGTATCAGGAGTTTTTGATGAACCAACAAGTTTTAGCAGTAATTGAGAAAATCAGCGTCCTCGGTGGCGAACAGTACGGGGAAAGTGCTTGGCGAAATCCAATTCGCCAAGACACCGGCCCAATTTTGCAAGCACTGGTGATGGCATCCCAACCAAAGACTATCCTGGAATTAGGTACAGGTTATGGTCTTTCTACTTGTTATCTAGCATTGGGAAATAGCGAAACTATCATTCATACTGTCGAGTTTGATAGTGCTGTAGCCGAACAAGCTAAGAAACACTTTGAATTAGCCGGAATTTCCCATCAAATTAAACAGTGGGTATGTCCTTCTTCTGAGGCCATTTTGAAAATTAATCAGGAGATTCCTGTGCCGGATTTTGTGTTTATAGATCACGCAAAGCTACCATATAAAAACGATGTTTCTGCTATTCTTGAAAAGTGTAGAGGTCAGCAGATACTTCTGGTTGCTGATAATGTGGAAGATCGGAAGCAAGAACTTGCAGATTTTCTGGAGTGGTTTCCGTCAATAGCCCGCAATTTAACGATTATTTCGACTCAATGTGGTTTGCTGGTTGCGTCGGTATAATTAGGATTTGCTGAATCAGCAGGCATCAAGTTGGCGATCGACCCATTCCAGGCATACCATCATTAGGAAAATGCCAGAAAGAAACACCCAATTCCTTCAAAACCCCTGCACTTTGTTTGATAGAGAGATGTTAGTTTTTGACTGTTACCTATTGCCTATATTGTCTATTACCTGACTTCATCGGAAATATAATATAAGCATAGACGAGGAAATGCCACAGGTCGTAACCTGTGGCATATTTTTTATCGGTACAGGCAAATTCTGTGCGGTTAGCAACAGACATTATACCAAATTCGACTCCTTATAGTTAACTTGCTTTTAAAGCAATCTTCATTTGTTTTGCTAGAAAAACTGCTCTGGGTTGATTCGTCACTTATTTCCTCACGGGTATTGCAGTTTCTGCTTGAACGAATTGCTGTGACGGTAATTTTCGATCGATGAGAGAATTATTCTCATCACTTTCTGATATAAGCAGAATACTTTGTGCAGGACTACTGAGTTTAATCCCTTCTTGCTCAAACCTTGTTTGGACTGTACGGAGAATATCCTCTGATACTTGCCAAAAATCATCGTTTTTTACCGAGCCTACAGCACTAATACCAAGGTAGTAGTAGTCTTTTATGTCAGACACAACAGTTTTGGGCGCTGGATTTTTCAAAATTTGAGGGTGGGATTTGAAAATGTCGAGGAGCACTTGTTCTATCTCTGTCAAATCTTGATCGAAGTTAATCCGCAAGCTAACTCTCACTTTGCGAGTTTCACTGGCGGTGAGGTTTTCGACGGTTCCACTCCAAACTGTGTTGTTGGGAACGCTAAACATCTGACCGCCAAATCCTTTGATTTTGGTACTTGCTAAATTGATGGAATCTACCCACCCCCACAGAGAACCGATTTTCACTTCATCGCCGACATCAAAGGGTTTATAAACCATCAACATCAACCCGCTGGCAAAGTTACCGAGGTTGCTTTGCAAAGCAAAGGCAAAGACAAAACTCGCGCCCCCAAGTACAGCCAAAACAGGCGCGAGACTAACCTCTAGTGCTGTCAAAGCTAAAAGTATACCAACTAAAATTCCCCCTCGATTAATCACAACAACGATAAATTGACGCATCAATTTAGAGGTGTTAGAAAATTTCAGAAGCTTGCTAATCATGAAGCCTAATATTTGAGAAACGATCGCGGTAGCAAGGACAATACCGACAAATTTACCGATATTGGTTGCCCAACGCAAACCACCCTCCTCCGATTTAAACCAACTGAGAAGTCTGACCCCTAGACCTTCACTATCCTTCACATCAATTTCGGCTTTAGTGACGGCTTCAATGTATTTGCGCACGGATTTGGAATCGCCACCTTTGCGGTCTAATTCTTCTAAAATCACGTTGAAGCGGTCTATAACTGCCGTTCGCCCAGATTGAAGATTGGTAGCATTGACGACCAGTTGGTTCTTCAATGATCCTTCATCTTTAGCATTTTGTTGCAACTTGTCTGACGTTTTTTCAAGCTGCTGCCCTTTTTGATCGACGGAACCTGGATTTGGTGTTGCACCGCCGGTCTTGATTGTCATTTTTTCAAGGCTGCTGGCGGCTTCATCGAGTTTCCGATCGGATTTTTCCGCAGCGCCAGTGCCAACGGTAGCAGCCCCGCTAATGGCTTCCCGCGCTGTTTTGACTTGTGCGGTAGCCTCTTCTATTTTTTTGCTGGCTTCCTGATATTCCGGTGATTCGGGAAGGGCACTTTTTTGGGCTTTGTCTGCATCCTCATAGGCTTTAATTGCCTTGTCTAGCGCATCAATTTTTCCAGTAATCGCAGTGTACGCTGGCGAGTCGCGAGTTATCTTGTCTCGCTCTTTCTTCGCTTCGTCTAGGATTTGTTTTGCCTGCTCTACTTCGCCTGTTTTCTCCGCTTTTTTTAAGGCTGCGTTTAGGGTATCGTCCTGTTTAAGTTCCTTTTTGGTTTCAGTTGCTTCTTTCAGGCCTGCCTGGGCTTTTGTAAGTTTTTCTTTGGCTTCTTCTTCCTTTTTCGTAGCTTCTTTGTATTCTGCTGAGTTGGGGGCGGCGCTCTTGAGGGCTTTTTCGGCTTCTTCTAGTGCTTTCTTCGCCTCGTCTAGGGAACCTGCCACTTCTTTTTGTTTGTTGATGGAGCGATTTTGACGCTTGATGGCGATTTCGGCATCACTAATTTCTTGGACTTTGTTTTTGAGCAACACTTGCCACGCTGCGGCTTCGTTTTCGAGTTCACCCAGGCCGAGTGGTTTGACTAGCAGTTGCAATTCCTCAACTGGAATTTCAGGATCTTTAGTCGTAACTGCTGCTTTGGGATCTGCTTTTGATGGCTCCACGGCTTTCTCAGCTCCAGGTGAGGCTTTTACTTCCTCTGAGGCTGTGGCTTCTTGGGCTGCTGCCGATCGCGTTGGCATCCCGCAAATTACGAACAGACCAACAAATCCGATGAAAAATATTGCACGGACTCTCTTTCGTAACATTTTACTCTTTCTCCTGAAGATATTTTTCCTTGATTTGAGATATTTTAAACCCAGTTATTTTCTCTGATTTGAACCAGACACAACAGGGCTAATTTGTTGTTTAATCGATCGGTGAATCACTAACCGCTTTGCCCCTCACCTCTGTTTTTAGATTTACGTTGTTCTGCCCGATCGACTAATTTGTCATCCGAGTCACTTTTTGGCGGAGCTTTCTGGTAATTGCCATCATCTATTCAGGTTCTATCGGTTGTGATGATTCGCAATTCGATCGCAAACCCTAAGAACGCACATCTGGCTATTACACATTATCCTACCTGACACAACTTTTGAAGTAGCGATAGCTACCTAATCAGATTTGTGCCACAGTTTTGTGAATATCTCGTCTAGCTTTTAACGATAGTCATTCCCTCAAATAGGCAGTTGTCAGCACAGTCGGTAGACGGAGACATTCACCCACAGTGGCGATCGACAATAACTGTCCGATGATTCAAACCTCGGCATCAGAAATTTCCTGCCAGCTAACAAGAGCTAGAACTAGGAGATCAGGGCTTACCCATCAATATATGGTGT
>Ga0335397_10006959_pt1 | contig 14498 bp, 15 predicted proteins | sample MAT04_FD_205740 | JGI IMG/M metagenome (GOLD analysis project Ga0335397, IMG submission 205740) | Freshwater microbial communities from Lake Fryxell liftoff mats and glacier meltwater in Antarctica - MAT-04 (spades assembly) (version 2) ...
TGATACGTAAGAAGTTCATGGTGTTGCCTCCGGGTGCCTTACTTGCGCAGCGGCATCGTATGACGGGGACCGGTCAACCACGTCTGAATCCGGCCCTTTGCCGCAAACTCGATTTAGCCATGCGACAGCTTGCCGCGCGTGTTCGGCTGCCTCGCTCCCCAGCAACGGACCGGCATGACTCGCTGCAACCGCTTCCAATAACGTGGCGTTCCATTCCTTGGCGAAGTCGCGGGAAATTTGGGCCGGGACATCGCGGTCTCCACTGGACACGATCATCAACGTGGGACACGACGGACAGTCCACTTCAACTCCCGCGCAGGCTTCACGCATCACCCGTCCCGATTCGTTGCGCCAGTGTCGGAATGCGAACAGCGCACTCGAATCATCCGCATCAGGCAACGCTGAACGGGTTCCCTGCAGCCGCGCGCCGCACTGCCATGGCACGATGGCGCCCCAGTCGCGTGCAGGCAGCCGTCCATGCCAAGGTGCTGGAGGTAGCGCATTGATCAATACCAGCGCATCGGCCTGATCGGCAATCTGCATTGCCAGCAGTCCGCCCAGACTGGCGCCCATCATTACTTTCGGATCCGGAAGACGCGGCAGTGCCGCGCGCACTTGCTGCAGGTAATCGTCAAGGCTGGTCGCCGCCAGTCCCGCTCGGACCGGCTGCAGTTCCACCGCATGCACTTCGATGCCATGCGCCGAGAGCACACCGCGCCACACATTCCATTCCCATGCGCCGCCACCAGCACCATGGATGAGCAGCGCACTCATCCATGGCCTGGTCCTTGGCATCCATGCCGCCGGCTTCACCGGCTCAACCTTTGAGCTCGGCCTCAAGACTGATCGGCACTGCGCTCAGCGCCTTGGACACCGGGCAGTTCTTTTCCGCATCCTTGGCCAGCTCCTGGAACTTCGCATCGTCGATGCCCGGCACCACGCCCTTGAGCTTGAGGCGGATCTGCGAGAACGCAGGGCCGTTCTCCATTGACAGGTCCACTTCCGCACGTGTATCCAGCGAGGTTGGCGGAAAGCCGGCTTCGGTCAGTTTTGCCGACAGCGCCATGGTGAAACAGCCCGCGTGCGCGGCAGCGATGAGTTCTTCCGGGTTGGTGCCTTTTTCGTCGCCGAAGCGACTGCTGAAGGCGTAGCGGGTGTTCTCCATCAAACCGCTCTGGGGCGTGCTCAACTGGCCCTTGCCGGTCTTGAGGTCGCCTTCCCAATGTGCGGTGGCGTGGCGCGAAATACCCATTGCGGTGTCTCCATTAAGTAGGGGAGCGACAGCTTAGTCCGCCCCCGGTTACGGCTTTGTGCGCCGCAACGGGACGCCGCGTTTGCCCGCGCGCTAAGGTGGATGCCCGCCATGACCGCCCGCCGGGTGACAGTGCTTCATCGTCTCCCGATGCCCGGCCCGGACTGCCATGACGGCCCTTCGCCTCCATCAACAGGAGCAACGGCCTCATGTCGTATTCGACCGCACAGATTCGCAACGTGGCCCTCGCAGGCCATCCCGGCGCCGGCAAAACCACATTGTTCGAAGCCCTGCTGCATGCCGGCGGCGCCCTGCAAACGGCAGGCACGATAGAACGTGGCAGCACCGTGTCAGACCACGACCCCATGGAAAAGGACCGCGGTCATTCCATGGACAGCGCCATCGCCAGCATCGACCACGGCAGTGGCGATGCGCTGGTGCACGTCAACCTGATCGACACTCCCGGTTATCCGGATTTCCGCGGACCCACGCTGTCTGCGCTCGCGGCGGTGGAAACCGTGGCGATTGTGATCGACGCCGACACCGGCATCGGCTACGGCACGCGCCGGATGATGGAACACGCCAAGTCGCGTGGATTGTGTCGCGTCATCATCGTCAACAAGATCGATCATCCCGGGGCCAAGCTCGGCATGCTGCTCGACACCCTGCGCGAGACATTCGGCCCCGAAGTATTACCACTCAATCTCCCGGCTGAAGGCGGCGGGCGCGTGGTCGATTGTTTCTGGAAATCCAGCGGCGAAAGCAACCTTGGCCCGGTCGCCGCCTGGCACCAGAAGATCATCGACCAGGTGGTGGAGGTGAACGAGACGGTGATGGATCGTTATCTCGACCAGGGCGAATCCGGCCTGCAGGGCGAAGAGCTGCACGACGCCTTCGAGCAATGCCTGCGCGAAGGCCATCTGGTGCCGGTGTGTTTCGTGTCGGCCCGCAGTGGCGCCGGCGTAAGGGAGTTGCTGGATATCGCAGAAAGACTGTTGCCGCATCCGGGCGAAGGCAATCCGCCGCCGTTCGTCAAGGGCATCGGCGAAAACGCGATGCCAATCACGGCGGTACCCGACCCCGACGCGCATGTCATCGCCGATGTGTTCAAGATCATCAACGACCCGTTCGTGGGCAAGCTCGGCATCTTCCGCGTCTACCAGGGCACGGTGCGCAAGGACACCCAGCTGTTCGTCGATGACGGCAAGAAGCCGTTCAAGGTTGCACACCTGTTCAAGCTCAAGGGCAAGGACCACGTCGAGATCGCGCAGGCCGTGCCGGGCGACATCGCGGCAGTGGCCAAGATCGAAGACCTGCATTTTGACGCGGTGCTGCACGACAGCCACGACGAGGACCAGATCCACCTCGCACCTCTCGCCTTCCCGCGGCCGATGTTCGGCCTGGCCATCGACGCGGCGCGAAAAGGCCAGGAGCAAAAGCTTGCAACCGCCCTGCAGCGTCTTGCCGAGGAAGACCCGTGCTTCCATGTCGAACACGAAACCGAGACCAACGAAACCGTGATCCGCGGCTTGTCCGACCTGCATCTGCGCATCAACCTGGACCGCCTGCGCGAGCGTCATGGGGTCGACGTCGCTTCGCGCCCGCCGCGAATCGCGTATCGCGAGACCATCGGCGCGGCCGCCGAAGGCCATCACCGCCACAAGAAGCAGACCGGCGGCGCAGGCCAGTTCGGCGAAGTGTTCCTGCGTGTGGAGCCACTACCGCGCGGTGGGGGTTTCGAGTTCGTGGATGCGGTCAAGGGCGGCACCATTCCCGGCCAGTACTTGCCCGCGGTGGAAAAAGGCGTGCGCCAGGTGCTGCAGTCGGGCGCGATCGCCGGCTATCCATTGCAGGACGTGCGCGTGACCGTGCACGATGGCAAATATCACGCGGTGGACAGCAAGGAAGTGGCATTCGTCGCCGCCGGCAAGAAAGCGTTCCTCGACGCGGTGACCAAGGCGCGACCACAGGTGCTGGAACCGATCGTCGAACTCGAGGTCAGCGCGCCGCAGGCGCAGGTGGGCGACATCACCGGCGGCCTCGCGTCCAAGCGCGCGCGCATCCACGGCACGGACGCCGCCAACGGCGAGGTCGTGGTCAAGGCGCAGGTGCCGCTCTCGGAGCTGGAAGGCTATGCGGCGGAACTTAAATCGGCCACGGCCGGACGCGGTCGCTACAGTCTGGATTTCAGCCACTACGAGCCAGTTGCCGCGCAGATCCAGCAAAAGCTGGTGGAAGCGTACAGACCGAAGCACGAGGACGATTGAATGGAACAGATGTCCAATCTTTCGCCTGACACCGCGCGCTGGCTCGCAGATCTGGTGCTGGTCACGCACGTGGGCATCGTGTTGTTCGTGGTACTGGGACAGCTGGCTATTTTGCTGGGCGGCTGGTTGGGCTGGACCTGGGTGCGAAATTTCATGCTGCGCATCGTGCACCTGGGATTGATTGTGGTGATCGTCCTGCAGGCGTGGCTGGGGCGCCTGTGTCCGCTGACGATCTGGGAACAGGGGCTGCGTCAGCGCGCCGGGCAGGCGACCTATGGTGATTCATTCGTCGAACACTGGCTCTCGCAACTCATCTTCTTCGACGCGCCGTGGTGGGCATTCGTGGTGGCCTACACGGTGTTTGGCGCGGTGGTGCTGGCGACCTGGATCTGGTTACCACCGCGTCGACGACTGCCACGATCAGCTTGAACTTCGGCCGAAGACCCTGGCGCTGACCTGCGGCGCGGCAAGCACTCGCGTGGAAGCGATCGCGTCTGCCAGGCATCGTCTGTGCGGACGGAGCGGCACGGCTGGATTCAACAGGTTTTCCATCGGTGGGGTGCAATCGGCAGGCCTTGGAGCTACGGCAGTGTGTGTCGACACGCACGAGCCGGAACTGTTTTTTCAGCCTCTCCAGGTCAGCCCACGGCGCCAACTTCCCAAAAACAGGCGAAATAAGCAGCTCTTGGACTTGGCGTGGACTCGCGCATGCCCTACATTGCGCAGGCCGGCATGTTCGGCCCGATTACCCACCTATTGACTGTAAAACAGGACACTTATGGCAACGAGCAAGAAAAAAGCTGCGCCCAAGAAGGCCGCTCCGAAGAAAGCCGCCGCCGCTGCCAAGCCGGCAGCATCGAAACCGATCAAGGAAGCCCTGAGCAAGTCCGGACTGGTTGCACACCTGTCCGAGAGCGCTGGCGTCACTCCCAAGGACGTGCGCGCCGTACTGGCCTCGCTGGAAAGCGCGGTGGCCGGTTCGATCAGCAAGAAGGGCGCCGGATCGTTCACGCTCCCGGGCCTGCTCAAGATCACTTCGGTCAGCGTGCCGGCGAAGGCCAAGCGCAAGGGCATCAATCCTTTCACCAAGGAAGAGCAGTGGTTCGCGGCCAAGCCCGCTTCGGTGAAGGTCAAGGTGCGTCCGCTGAAGAAGTTGAAAGACGCCGCAGCCTGATTTTCCAACTGCGTTGCAACACCACTCGGGACGGCATTGCCGTCCCGAGTCCGTTATGGGCTTGGGGGACTTGAAATCATGGGTCGCGAGACTTGACGCTGGCAATGCGCGACCACACGTAAGGTATTCAACCCATCCAAGGAACCACCACGCATGAAACTCCAGGGTTTTCTCGAACAGCTCCTGCAATCGGCGCAAGGCGGCACCACCAGTGATCCGGCGCAAGCCAGCAGTTTCCCCGCGAAGAGTGGCTTGGGTGGACTTCTGGGCGGTGCGTCGGGCAGCGGCGGGCTAGGTGGATTGTTGGGTGGAAGCGCAGGCGGCCTGGGCGGCTTGCTGGGTGGCGGTGCTGGTTCCGGTGGCAATTCGAAAGCGAGTGGTGCGGGTGGTCTCGGCGGCATGCTCAATGCCGACTTCGGCAAGGGTGCATTGACAGGCGGCGCACTGGGCCTGTTGCTGGGCAAGAACAAGACCACGCGCAAACTCGCCACTTATGGCGGACTGGCCGCGATAGGCGTAATGGCCTACAAGGCCTACGGTGACTACAAGCAACAGGGTGGCGCAACGGCAGTCGAACCACGCACGGTCGATCGCCTGCCCCCGCAACAGGCTGAAATCCACAGTCAGGCGATCCTGCAGGCGCTGGTGGCTGCGGCCAAGGCCGACGGACATATCGATGCGCGCGAGCGCCAGGCGATCGAAGGCGAATTCACTCGCATTCACCCCGACCCTGAACTTCAGCAATGGCTGCATGCGGAACTGGAAAAGCCGCTGGATCCCGCCGAGGTTGCGCGCGCCGCTACCACCCCGGAAATCGCCTCCGAAATGTATCTCGCCAGTCTTCTCGCGGCCGATGAGCAGAACTTCATGGAACGCGCCTACCTGGACGAACTCGCCAGGCAGATGAACATCGACGACGCTCTGAAGCAGCGATTGCAGCAGCAACTCAAGGACGCCTGAAGCCAAGGCTGACGGTGGACAGCACGCCCCACAACACCGCGCGTTCGATCAGGCGCCTGCTGCTGTGGCTGCTGTTCCTGTTCGTGCTGTTCCTGCTGGGCGCGTGGGCCTGGCATCAACCTTTCATGTTGCGTGGCCGCATGCTGGTGGAACTCTCGCGTATGCCGCCGCCGGTGCAGTTGCCGGTGCCGGTTCAAGGCGTCGCTGCCGCGCGCATTGCCGATACCTTCGGCGCGCCACGCGGAACCGATCGCACTCATGCAGGCGTGGACATTTTCGCAACGCGCGGCACGCCGGTGACCAGCGCGACACAGGGACTGGTCGCTTCGATCCGCGACACGGGATTGGGCGGCAAGCAGGTGTGGGTGCTGGGCCCGGCGCGTGAACGCCATTACTACGCGCATCTGGATGACTGGGCGCCGGGGCTGGAGGAAGGCGCCCTGGTCGCACCCGGCGACGTGCTGGGTTACGTCGGCACCACCGGCAATGCGCGCGGCACGCCCCCGCACCTGCACTACGGCATCTACGGCAGCGCAGGTGCGTACGATCCGTTGCCGTTGTTCAAGCTCGATACCCGATAGAACTCCCTGGCTGTCGGGTCTTCGAAAACCGGTAAGGCTTCCTCGCAACGACCGCTTGAGCTGTGGGAATCCACGTCGATTCCTACGCGATGCGCGCCGTCCCCCTCGGGCCGCTATAGTCTGGCGCACCTGGGGACTGGGACAGATCATGCGCAACTGGATAATTGGACTGGTGGCATTGGTGGGTGGATGTTCCTGCGACCGCACGCCCGACGCCGAAACATCGCCGGCCGGCATTGCAGCACCAGTCGACGCTTCGGTGCATGCTTCTCCCGCCATACCGGTCCCACTCGACCCTGCCGTCGTTGCCGCTCAAGCCAAAGCCACGGCCGCTTCCTCTGCCGTGTCCAGCGTGCACGCGTACCTGGGTGCCGTCGCCGGCAAGGACTGGAAAAGAGCCGACGCTTTCTGGACTGGCGGCAAGCCTCCACCGCGTCCGGACGATCACGCATTGCGCGCAGTGGAAGACCTGCGCTCGATGCGCATCAACAACGACAGCCCGACGTTCCTGGACGAAGAGGCACCGCCGCGCGCACTGGAGGTTCCGGTGACGCTGCGGGTGCGTAGCGAGGCAGGCGTCAGCGAACTGAAAGGCTGGTATCGCCTGCGCCGCAGGATCGACAGCGAGGGCTGGGAGATCACCTCGGCTTCGCTGCAGCCCACGCTGGATTGATCGATGCACGAAGTGTGCCGCCGGAGCATGCCGGGCTTGGCCCGTTGAATGGTGCAAGCTGGATCTGGCAGGCCGGGTTGAGGCTGCATTCACCGCCGTGCGGTCAAGGTGCGCAGGACTTTACGGAGTGACCCATGCGCGCACCCAGATTCATCCTCGCCTTCGCGGCGGCGGCCCTGTTGCTTGCCGGCTGCCAGACCCTCAATACCGTATCGGGCTGGCTGGGCAATCGCGTGGCGTTCACCGCGCCACAGCTGCAGCGTTATCTGGACAACAGTTTTCCGCGTGATTTCGACAAGCTGGGCGGTCTGGTTTCGGCGCGCCTTAGCAATCCCCGCATCAGCCTACCCGCCGGCGACAATCGCCTGCGCCTGGATTTCGACGTGGGTTTCGGCGCGATGGGCAGCAACATGCGCAATGGAAGATTCGCGCTCGCCAGCAGCCTTCGCTATGACCCTACCACCCAGGGCCTGCACCTGGAGAACCCGGAGCTGCTGAGCGTGGAAGTGCCGGGTTCCGGCGCGCTGTTGCAGGGCGGCACGCGTGAACTGCTGAATACGGTATTGGCGGAATACGCTCGCCAGGAACCGGTCTACCGCCTCGACAACGAATTGCTTCGGAAATTGCCTTCAGGCAAGCGCATCGCTTCCACCCAAATTGAAAACGGCCTGGTGGTCGTACATCTGGATCGATAGACATGACAAGAACATTCAAATCATCATTGCGAATCGCGGTTGTTTCGTTGCTGCTTGCAGGCCCGGCTGCGCACGCCGCAGAAGTCCAGGGCAATGAGATCCTGGTGTCTGCACCCGAAGTGCAAAAGTACCTGGCGTCTGTTTTCCCCCAGGATTACGACGCGTTGGGCGGTCTGCTGACGCTCACCGCGACCGATCCGCAGCTGGCCATCCCCGCCACTGGGCAGCGCTTGCAGATGTCGTTCTCCGCCACCGCGTCATCACCGGGCCGCGAGCCGCTGCCGGTGGGACGCATCGTCATGAGCAGCAGCCTGCGTTACGACCCAAAGGCCTATGCGTTGTATCTCGACCAGCCGACATTGGACGACGTGCAACCGGCGGCGCCGGGTCAGCGCGTGGACGAACAGACGCGCATGCTGGTCAACCTGTGGTTGGCCGATTACGCCGGCGAAGAGCCGCTGTACCAGCTGGAGCCGGGCGTGGTGTCGATGCTTGGTGACTTGAACGTGGAATCGGCGCGCATCGACAACGGCCACATCGTGATCCGCCTCAACCAGGAAGTGGGTGACCTCCCGGCGATGCTGGAGTAACCATTAGACACACGCATATGGCGATGCTGCTGATCCGGGAAAGCCGTGAAAGTCAGATCTCGAAGCGGTACGAAAGCTTGACCAGCAGTTGCTCGTCGTCGCGCAGGTCGAAACTGTCGCCCAGCAGGTTGCCGAGCTCATCGGAAAACGCGTTGCGCTCGAACCCGCCGCGGCCATACACCACGTATAGATACGACAGCGGTGCCAGCTCGTAGCGGTAGCGGATCTGGAAGCCCAGGTTGCGCAGGCTGAAATCCTCGACCGGATCGGTGCTGGCGACGGCGTAGCCGTTCTCCACCCGATAGGCCTGCTGCAGCTGCGCATCGATCGCCAACGCCTGCAGCTTGACCCGCAGCTCCTGCCTGCTGCCGATGTTCCAGTCGAGGCCGGCGTTGAGGCTCCATTGACGACCGTCGAAGGCACCGATCAGGTTGTCGCGCTGCCACAGGAGCCAGTCAGGAGTGTGATCGAGGTACACGCCCGCATAAATGCTCAAGGCGTCGCTGACGAAGTAGGTGGGCTCCACTTCCACCGCGTAACCGAGCTTGCGGTTGCCGGCGAGGCCGCCACTGAAGGCCTGCGCGTCAATGTCATACGCCCAGTTGCCTTTGCGTGGACGGTCGTACTCGAACACGGCATTGAAGTTGGGCGGCAACTCGAGGATGCCATTGCCACGGGTCAGCAAATCGTCCGCGCCGGCGCCATTGATGTTGATTTGTGCGTACTCGGAACTGCCATTGCGCAGTCCGCTTTGGCGGCTGATCCGCAACTGGCGCTGCAGGCGCTGCCCGTTGTTGTTGTCGGTGCCGCTGATGCGCGCACGCCAGTCCTTGGACGAGTAACGCGAATCTGCCGCAAGGTCGGTGAAACGCCGCTGTACCTGCCAGTTGAAGTAGTTGAGGCTGTTGCGCGACAGGTAACCGAAATCGTTGATCTGCAGTTCGTCGCCAAAATGCATGGCCAGCCATTGCTGGCGCCAACCCTCGTGCATGTCGTAGTTGACCCACACCGTGGCGCCGGTATCACCGGTGCTGGTGCCGGACTGCTCGATGTCGCTGCCGATCAGCCTCGTTTCAACACTCAGTTTCGCGGTCGGTCGCCAGTTGTGGTCCACGCCGAATGTGGTGGCCTCGCGATCCAGGAACGGCCGCTCCACCCGGGTCAGCATCGCGCCCAGGTTCTGCGTGGCGAAGTCGCGCACCAGCCGCACTGCGCCGAAGCTGCGCCCAGCCGCGCCCGCTTCATCGGCGGCGAACACGCCGTATTTGGTCGCGCCCAGGCTGCCGTTGAGCTTGAGTGCGGCGGTGATGTCCCCGGAACCATCGCCGTCGTCTGCCGGTCCGCCGACGCGGCGTGTGTACAGCAACTGGCTGAAATCCGACGGGGTGGTCAGATCGAACAAACCCTGGTTTTCGGTGAAGAACGGGCGCTTGTCGCTGATGAAGGTTTCGGTGGCGTCGAAATTGACCACCAGGTCATCGCTTTCCACCTGCCCGAAATCCGGATTCAGCGTGGCGGTCATCTGGAACTGGCCGTTGGGTTTCCAGAACACATCGGCGCCACCCTCGAAGTCGCTGGCGCCGTCCACGTTGTCGTACAGGCCCGACACATAAGGGGTGATGGCCAGCAACGACTGGCTGTACTGCGGCATTGCGACCGGACTGAAATCGGAAAGAAAGCGCGATCGCTCGAAACTGGCCGCCGGCCACGCCGCGCGTTCGCCGGTGGAGCCGATGACCCGGTCCAGGTACAGCCTCACCGTGCGCGTGCCATCGGCGCCTTTTCGCATCGGCGCGATGTACCAGGGAATCAGCATTTCCGCCGACCAGCTTTCCGTATCCTCACTGACCGCAGAGGTCCAGTTGCCATCCCAGTCGTCGTTGAACCGGTTCTCGTTGCTGATGACGGCATCGGAAATGCCACCAGTGGAACTGACGGTGAAGTTGTAGCCGGTGCGGCCGTCGCCGTCGAAGTCCACCATCAGGTTGACCCGGTCCACCTGCGCGCTGAAATCGCGTTGCACGCGCTGCCGAGTCCGGGGCACGCTGGCTGGCTGCACATTGCGGAAGCCGACGGCCAGGCCTTCTGGCGTGGCCATTACCCAGGCCTCGGTCGGCTGCGAAGCGGGTGCGCCGCTCAGGGGCTGGGTCAGGCGGAAATCGGTGACGTGTCGGGCACCCTGCCATTCGCCGGCCTCGATGCGGCCATCCACTTCGATTGCTGAAGCCGGCAACGCCAGTGCCAGCACACACATTCCACAGATCAGACGCATCGGCCACTCCTCACGGGGCGTGCAGTCTAATCAGCGCCGCTGGAATGCACGCCTCCCGTTGGTCATGGCAACCTTTTCGTTGTGTTGTGCATCACGCAATCGAACCTTGTCGAGTCGTGAAAGACATGACATCAAGTTCACCCGTGGTTGCAGCGCCCGTTTGCGCCTACTGCATGTGCCAGCCATGGCTGACGATCAGGCTCTGTCCGGTCAAGGCATTGCTCGGGAATTCGCACAGGAACTTCACCGTCTGGGCCACATCCTCGACGGTGGTGAAGATGCCGTCCACGGTCTGGCCCAGCATTACTTTCCTGACCACGTCTTCTTCGCTGATGCCCAGGTTCTGGGCCTGCTCCGGGATCTGCTTTTCCACCAGCGGTGTACGCACGAAACCGGGGCACACCACATTGGCACGAACCCCGTGCTGGCCGCCCTCCTTCGCCAATACCCGCGCCAAGCCGAGCAGGCCGTGCTTCGCGGTCACATAGGCCGACTTCAGCGGCGAAGCCTGGTGCGAGTGCACCGAACCCATGTAGATCACCACGCCACCGCGGCTTTGCCCATCGGCGCCGGTCGCGTACATGTGCGGCAGCACGGCCTTGGTGGTCAGGAAGGCGCCGTCGAGATGGATCGCCAGCATTTTCTTCCAGTCGGCGTAGGCGTAGTCCTGGATCGGGTTGACGATCTGGATGCCCGCGTTCGACACCAGGATGTCGACCGGACCCAGTTGAACCACGACCTCGGTCACACCGCGGTTCACCGCATCCTCGTCGGTCACATCCATCGCAATGGCGATGGCTTTGCCACCGGCCTCGACGATCTGTGCGGCGACGGCGCTGGCACCGTCCAGATTCAGGTCGGCAATGGCCACAAGCGCGCCAGCGCGCGCAAGGGTGAGCGCGATTTCCTTGCCGATGCCGCTGGCCGCACCGGTGACGATGGCGACCTTGCCCTCGATTGGGGAACTCATTTCAACTCCTCGCGCTGACGACAGACCCGCCATGGTGCCCTGAGCGGGGCAAGTTGCGCATCGTCCGAAAGGGCAATGCGCCCCGCCTCCTCAACGCTTGGGCTGCAACATGGTGCCGGTGCACTTCTTCGAACCGCAACGGCACTCCCAGATCTTCTTCAGGCGCGGGGTGTGGCGCTCTTCCAGGGTGATGCCGTAGTTGTAGGCGAGCTCTTCGCCTGGCTTGAGGTCGCGGACGGCCTCGATGAAAATGCGATCCTTCTTGCGGTTCTTGCCGTCGTGCTCCTCGACCACCGCCTCGCAATTGGGGTCGCAGCTGTGGTTGATCCAGCGCGCCTCATTGCCACCATGGTTGGCGTCGATTACGTAGTCGTCGTTGAGCGTGAACAGGAACGTATGCCCGCTGTCGACATCGCCGGGCGAATCCTTGTCCACCTGCGCATGGGTGCGGCGCTTGCCTTCGTATTCAATCAGGCGCTCGCCCTGCTTGAGCGGCTTCACTGCGAACATGCCATTGCCATGGATTACGGATTTGCGGGTTGCGATCTTGCGGGCCATTGAATTTTCCAGCGTCGGTAGCAGCCATTGTCGCCCGTGCCGATGATCCCCGTCACGCCAGCGGTCCGTGACCATTTGCGGTTGGCTTGCCTGGTCCTTATCAATGAGCTTGTCGAACCACGCCATCGATGACATCAAGGGCCCGCCCAATCTCCCTGACAGCTCGGATCGATGTCCGGTTGTCGGCAACTGCTTGTCGACTGTAGGCAAGCCCCACGCGACCCTGAATCCCGCACGCGTCGCAGGGTTGGATTGAAAGCGCTTAAAGCGTACAATTTTGGTCCTGTTTCAAGGATCCACCCATGCTCCGCGTCACCAAGCTCACCGATTACGCCACCGTGGTGCTGACCGTGCTCGCCACGCGTCCGGGCGATGTGCTGAGCGCGAGCGAACTGGCAGAGCTCTCAGGGCTTGAAACGCCCACCGTCAGCAAGTTGTTGAAGCCTCTGGCCCAAGCGGGCCTGGTGCATGGCTTGCGCGGAGTCAATGGTGGCTACCGCCTCAGCCGTGAAGCAGCCCACATCACCCTGGTGCAGATCGTCGAGGCCATGGAAGGACCTTTGGCGATGACCGAATGCAGCCTGCACGACGGCCAGTGCGGCATCGCCGAACAGTGTGGGGTGCGCGCCAACTGGCGGCTGATCAACGACGTGGTGGCCGATGCGCTGCGCGGCGTCACCCTGGCGCAGATGCTCGCGCCGCCGTCATCCCAATCACCCTCGGCGCCGCGACGCTCCATCGCACTCCACGTCGCCACCCGTTGATCCAACAGGCAAAGCCCATGGTCATTGAAGTAGACACACTATCCAACAAGCGCTCCAGCCAGACCGTCCCTCCCGCCAAGAACGCCGGCATCCTCGAGCAGCTGGGACGCCGCTACGACGCCGGCTTCATCACCGACATCGAGTCGGACAGCTTTGCCCCGGGCCTCAACGAGGACGTGGTGAGGGCACTGTCGGCCAAGAAGGAAGAACCGCAGTGGATGACCGACTGGCGCCTGGCCGCTTACCGCCACTGGCTGACCATGCCGGTGCCGGACTGGGCCAAGCTCAACATCTCGCCGATCGACCTGCAGTCGGTGAGCTACTACTCCGCGCCCAAGGCCAAGTACGCCTCGCTGGATGAAGTCCCCAAGGAACTGCTGGACGTGTACGACAAGCTCGGCGTGCCGCTGCACGAGCGCGCCCGATTGGCCGGGGTTGCAGTGGATGCGGTGTTCGATTCGGTGTCGGTCGGCACCACCTTCCGCAAGGAGCTGGCCGAGAAGGGCATCATCTTCTGCTCGATGAGCGAGGCCGTGCGCGAGCAGCCCGAGCTGGTCAAGCAGTACCTGGGCAGCGTGGTGCCCACCGGCGACAACTACTTCGCCGCGCTCAATTCTGCGGTGTTCTCCGACGGCAGCTTCGTCTTCATCCCCAAGGGCGTGCGCTGCCCGATGGAACTCAGTACCTACTTCCGCATCAACGCCGGCCACACCGGCCAGTTCGAGCGCACCCTGATCATCGCCGAGGACAAAAGCTACGTGTCCTACCTCGAAGGCTGCACCGCACCCATGCGTGACGAGAACCAGCTGCACGCCGCAGTGGTCGAGCTGGTGGCGCTGGAAGATGCCGAGATCAAGTACAGCACGGTGCAAAACTGGTACCCGGGCGATGAAAACGGTGTCGGCGGCATCTACAACTTCGTTACCAAGCGCGCTGAATGCCGTGGCGCGCGCAGCAAGGTCAGCTGGACCCAGGTGGAGACTGGTTCGGCCATCACCTGGAAGTATCCGTCATGCGTGTTGATTGGCGACGATTCGGTGGGCGAGTTCCATTCCGTCGCGCTCACCCACCACCGGCAGCAGGCCGACACCGGGACCAAGATGATCCATATCGGCCGCAACACCAAGTCGAAGATCGTCAGCAAGGGCATCAGCGCCGGCCACGGGCAGAACTCCTATCGCGGCCTGGTCAAGGTGGAGAAGTCTGCCGCCGGCGCGCGCAACCACACCCAGTGCGACAGCCTGCTCATCGGCAAGCAATGCGGCGCCCACACGTTCCCGTACATCGAGGTCAAGCATCCCGATGCAACGGTGGAACACGAAGCGACGACCTCGAAGATTTCCGACGACCAGATGTTCTACTGCCGCGCCCGCGGCATCAGCCAGGAGGACGCGGTGTCACTGATCGTCGACGGGTTCTGCAAGCAGGTGTTCCGCGAACTGCCGATGGAGTTCGCGGTGGAAGCGAAGAAGCTGCTGGAAGTCTCGTTGGAAGGCAGCGTCGGCTGACTCTGCATTCCCTTCTCCCCTCGGGAGAAGTTGTCCCAAAGGCGGATGAGGGTACAGCGTCACCCGTGGGTCCAAACCACCGGAGCTCCGCCGTGCCCCCACCGCAACCCCTCTCCCGCGGGGAGAGGGGCTCAATCACTGGAAACGAAATGCTCAAGATCGAAAACCTCCACGCCAGCGTCGCCGGCAAGCAGATCCTCAAAGGCCTGTCGCTGGAAGTAAAGCCAGGCGAAG
>Ga0335397_10006960_pt1 | contig 14497 bp, 6 predicted proteins | sample MAT04_FD_205740 | JGI IMG/M metagenome (GOLD analysis project Ga0335397, IMG submission 205740) | Freshwater microbial communities from Lake Fryxell liftoff mats and glacier meltwater in Antarctica - MAT-04 (spades assembly) (version 2) ...
GACGCCGTCGATCCGCCGGCCGAGGACACGCCGCGCACCGTCACGCTGCCGCCGAACGGCATGGACCTCGACGCGTTCCTCGGCGACACCGAGCAGCGCCTGCTGCTCGAGGCGCTCGAGCGTGCGGGCGGCGTCCGCAAGCGCGCGGCCAAGCTCGTCGGCATGTCGTTCCGCTCGTTTCGCTATCGGCTCGCCAAATACGGGCTCGGAGACGCGGGCGACGGAGACGCGAGCGAGTCCGGCGACTCCGCAGCTGAGGGCGAGGACTGAGCGCGGCGACTGAACGCCGACTGGCCACCGACTGAGCGCGACGACTCACCGCGGACGACCGCGACACATCGCAACACACGCCCGCGAGGCGAATCCTCGTCCGAGGGCCTCCACTGCCGGTTGCTGACGCCGTTCAATCGCTCGGTGTACGCTGCGGCTTCGAGGCCGCCGCGGGCTCGACACGAAGAGGAGTCGAAGATGCCTGGCTCGGCACTTGCTCACCAACGCGCCGTGACGAAACCGAACGTGCGCTCCCGGGCTGGCTTCTCGCTCATCGAGCTCATGATCGTCGTCGCCATTGTCGGCGTCCTCGCGGCCATCGCGATTCCGTCGTTCCAGAACTATGTGCAGAAAGCGAAGACCACCGAGGCGACGACCTTCCTCGGCGAGATCCGCCAGCGCGAAGAGTCGTACCGCTCGGAATTCGGCGCGTATTGCGCGGCGCCAGTCGCCCCGCGGGCCGCGCCCGACTCGACCAGCGTCCTCTGGACGGCGGCCGCCGGATCGGCGTGGAATCAGCTCGGCGCCAGCCCGGACAGCGCAGTGCGCTTCACGTATGTCGTACTTGCGGGCGCCCCCGGCACGGCCGGCCCCGCAGGGTCGAACCTGACCGGAAACGACTTCTGGTACGTCGCCCGCGCCACTGGTGACCTCGACAGCGACGGCACGCAGGTGCTGTTCGAGACGTACTCCGCAAGCTCGAGCGTCTGGGTCGGCGACCCCGGCACCGGGACCGCCAACGCGGCCGGCTGGGAATGACGCGCCGCGCTGTCTGAGAGTGACGATTCTCGTCACCCTGCGGGTTGTACAGCGACAAAGTACGTCACGTCGAACGGCCGGAGCGCCGCCGAGCGGCAGCACTGCGCGCGAAACACGCGGTAAATGGCGATTGTCTGCACTTCAGTCCTGCTGTCGCCGTCCGTAGATGCTGGCATGGCTCGTGCTCAACGGGTCGTACAACGTGTGGCTCGCGGCCCGCGCAAGGAGACTTCCCCATGATGACCAAGCTGCTCCAGAAGAAGAAGTCCGGTTTCACCCTCATCGAGCTCATGATCGTCGTGGCGATCATCGGCATCCTGGCGGCCATCGCGATCCCGGCGTTCATCGGCTACGTCAAGCGCGCCAAGACCTCGGAGGCGACGGGCAATCTGAACTCGATCTTCAAGTCTGCGGTCAGCTACTACAACGTCGAGCGCACTGGTCAGGGCGCAGCCGCCGTGACCCAGGCAGCCTGCACGGTCGGTAGCGCAGCCCGCGTCCCCGCGTTGCCTGGCTCTGCCAAGCAGCAATTCAACTTCACCACCGACCCAACGTTCAACGCGCTCGGCTTCTCCGTCGCCGACTTTATTTACTATGGCTACGGGATCACCAGCACCGCAGGCCGATGCGGCATCCTGAACACGCCAAACCGCCCAGCTGTCTACACATTCTTCGCGCAGGGCGATCTCGACGGCGACTCGGATTTCTCGACCTTCGAGCTCGCCACGGGCAGCGACGCCAACAACGAGCTTTACCACGCGCGCGGCTTCTTCATCGTCAACGAGATCGAGTGAGCCGCGAGCGGCGCACTCGGTGTGCGTCGGAGTTCGGCTCGTTCGTAGTCCAGTCGGAGTTCCGGAGCCCTCGACGCAAACCGCGTCGGGGGCTTCGTCGTCTATGATGTCCCGCGCATGTCTCGCGACCTCAGCACAGTGCTTCGCGTGCTCGCAGTGCTGCTCATCGCCGGTGTCGGCTCCGCGTTCCTGCGCGGCCCCGCAATGAACAGCTACCTCGCCGGCGAGCGCTACGAGGACATCTACTATCTGCCGCCGCCAAGCTGGCTTCGCGTCTTCTCTCTCGGGCACGAGGAGGCGCTCGCCGACCTCATCTGGATGCGCGCGCTCGTCTACTTCGGTGAGGAACTCGGCGAGCGCGGAGAGGTCGCGCATGTCTTCGACTATGGGGATGCGATCGTCACGCTGGATCCGTACTTTGCGGCGGCGTACCGCTGGGTTGGCTCGGCCGCGATCTATCGCACGGGCAACGTGACTGCGCGGGACGCGGAGCGCGCCATCGCGTTCCTCGAGCGCGGCGTGCGGCGCTTGCCGGACGACGGTGAGCTGCTCTGGGAGCTCGGCGCGACGCTCTCCTACGAGCTGCCGCCGCTGCTCGACGATCCAGCGGCGAAGCGGGCGGCCAAGCAGCGCGGCATTCCGTATCTCGAGGCGGCAGCGCGGCGCGGCGGCGGGCCTCCTTGGTTGGTGCTCACCAACGCCTCGCAGCTCGAGCGGCTCGGTCGCACCGAGCAGGCGATCCGGCACCTCGAAGAGATGTACGCGACGGTGCGCGACGAGGATACGCGCGCCGAGATCAGAGCCCACCTCGGTAGGCTGCGTAGCGCCGCGTACGCAGAGGCGTTCGCCGCGGCGCAGCGGGACCTCGACGCGCGGCGCTGGCGAGATGCGCCTTACTTGTCGCCGACTCTCTACCTGCTCATCGAGCCGCGGCCCGCGCCGGACGAGCGCGCGCGCTGGCTACGCGACTGGTTCCTCGAATCGCCCGAGATCATCGGGGACGACGCGGAGCACGACGTTCAGCGCGGCTCGGACGGCGACGCGCGCTGACGACGAACGCTACAATCGTTGCTCGCGAGCGCGCTCTCCGCGGATCGCGCGCGCTCCACGTTTGACCGTCTCGCAGCAGCGCCGCATGCTCGGCCGCGTGAAGCGGCGCGACGGAATGACGCTCGTCGAGGCCTGCGCCATCGTCTGCGTCGTCGGCGTGCTGCTCGCGGTGTTCGTGCCGACGTTCGTGCGTCACGTCCACACCAGCAAGACGGCCGAGGCGTCTGAGCAGCTGGCAGAGCTGCACCGCCTCTCCGCTGCGTATTACGCGGCGCGACACGCGGGCGCGGACGGCCACGTGCGCCAGCACTGTCTGCCGCCGAGCGCGGGCCCAGCGCCAGCGACGCCGACGAGCGATCCGGTCGCCGTCGACTTCGCCGCGGCCGCGACGCCAGGTGCCGCGAGCTGGCGCGCGCTCGGCTTCGCGCCGGCCGATCCGACACGCTTCCGCTACACGGTGACGACGACGGCGGAAGGCTGCGAGGTCGGCACGACGACGCAGGGCGTGACGTTCGTCGCCGAGGGTGATCTCGATGGCGATGGCGTGCGCTCGCACTTCGAGCGTCGCGCCGCCGTTCGCGGGGACACGTTCGCGCCGACCGGCGTGTTGGTGGTGCGCGACCGCGTCGAGTGACCGCCGCGCGTGACCGGCTCAGCCGGGGTTGAGCGTCAGGACTTTGGTCTCCGTGGCGCCCGCGGTGATGTTTACGGTGACGGTCTCGCGGATGTTGAACTCGGTGTTCACCAGCGTCACGCGGTGTGAGCCGGCGCGCAGCGGGATGTTCATCTGCGGCGTGTTGCCGATGAGCGCACCGTCGACGTAGACCTGCGACCACGGACGCGTGTTGATGCGCAGCGTGCCCGTGCCGCCAGTGGCGGCGCCGCCGCCGCCACCACCGGGATCACTGCCGCCACCACCTCCGCCACCTCCTCCGCCGCCACCACCACCGCCACCACCGGGACGGCTGCCGCCGCCGCCACCGCCGGGACGAACGGCGACGCGCGCGCGGGCGGTGAGCGTCGCGTCGACGGCCGCGGTCGGCTGCGTCGGCGAGAGTGCGAGCGCCTGCGTGAAGGTGTCGAAATTGTCGCGCGCCATCTCGACGCTCCACGCGCCACCGGCGAGCTCGACGTCGGCGCGCGTCGGCGTATTGCCGATGGAGCGGCGCTCGGTGCCACGCACCAGCGTCACGCGCGCGCCATCAGGCGACGAGCGGAAGTCGACAGAGACTGCGCGGAGATTGAGCACCGCCGCTGGCAGCTGCATCACTTGGCCCGCGCCGACCTGGATCTGCGATTGCCACGTGTCGAACTGCGGCCCCGCCTCGACGCGGATCGCGTGCGGGCCAGGCGTCAGATCGCTGATCGAGACTGGCGTCCGCTGGGTGAGCTCGCGCCCATCGAGGAACACCTTCGCGCCCGTCGGCTGCGAGTCGAGCGTGAAGCCCGTGCCGCCCGCGGGTGGCGGTGTGACGCCGCCGACTCCCACCGGCGCCGACGCGATGCCGCCGACGCCGATCGGGCTCCCGCCCTGCGGCGCGAGCATCACCGGTCCGAGCGTCAGCGTCTGATTCGGCTGGACGCGAACCTGCTGCGACCACGTCTGATAGCCAGTCTTGCTGACCTCGATGAGATGCATCTCGCCGGGCTCGACGTCGGCGATGACGAACGGGCTCGAGGTGGCCTGCACTGGCCGCGTATCGAAGAGCACGACCGGATCGTTCGGCGCCGTCGTGAGCTGAATGGTGCCCGGCTGGCTTCGACCAAACATAAACCAGCCACCGCCCGCGACGGCGGCGAGGAGCACGACCGCGGCGATCGCGACGAGCGGCAGCATGCTGCTCTTTTTCTCTTTGGGACGCGCGGTGACGGAAGTCGGCTCGCGGCGCTGCGGCTGTACACCCGGCGTGAGGCCTGCAGCCGGATAATCGGGCACCGGCATGTCGAACGGCGACGGAGCGCCCGGTGCTGGCCCGGTGCCGAGCGACGGACGCGCAGGCGCGGGAGCAGAGCGCGGCGGCCCTGCGGCAGGCGGCGCGATCGGCGCAGGCTGCGAGATTGGCGGCAGCGGTGCGGGACCGGCCGGCGCAACGCGAATGTCGTCGGGCTTGTCGTAGATCTGAGTCGAGAGCTCTTCCTCGTCCCAGTCCATGTCGAGCACCGGCGCCGCGGCGATCGGCGACGGACCCACCGTGGGTGGCGGCCCAGGCTGCGGCGGCGGCGCCTGCGGCGGCGCGGACATGCGCGGCGGTGGTGGCGGCGGCGGGCCCGCCGGCTTCGAGACGCGCGGCCCTGGCGGCGGCGGTGGCGCGACGACCGGCACGCCCATCAGCGTCGCCTTGCGCTGCGGTGGCTTGGCGGGCGCGTTCGCCGGCGCCGACGGCAGATCGTCGAAGGCATCGAGCCCGCTCGCAACGGGACCGGTGATCTTCGCGTACTCCTCGTCCTTCGCGCTCTCCTTGGCGATGTCGTCCGCGAACGCCTTGCGCATGTACGCGGCGAGGTCTTTGCGCGCGAAGAAATTGCCGCTGGTGTACATGAACGACTGCAGATCGTCGTGCAGGTCCATCGCGGTCTGATAGCGATCGTCGACGTCCTTGCTGAGCGCCTTCAGGACGATCTGCTCGAGCTCTTCCGGGATGCGCCGGTTGTACGTGCTCGGCGGCATGATCTCGACGTTGCGCACCTTCTCGAGCGTCGAGAAGTCGCTCTCGCCGACGAACAGGCGCTCACCGGTGAGCAGCTCGTAGAGCACGATGCCGACGGCGAAGATGTCGGAGCGCCGATCGAGCGGCAGCCCACGCACCTGCTCGGGCGACATGTAGCCGAACTTACCCTTGAGGATGCCCGCCTGCGTCTTGCCCGCTTTGCCCGCGGCCTTGGCAATCCCGAAGTCGATGATCTTCACCTCGCCGTCGAACGAGATGAGGATGTTCTGCGGGCTGACGTCGCGGTGCACGAGGTGCAGCTCGCGACCCGCCGCGTCCTTCTTGTCGTGCGCGTAGGCGAGGCCCTCGCACAGCTTCATCACGTCGTAGCAAGCCATCGGCACCGGCAGCGGCTCGCCGCGCTTGCGCGCACGATCGAAGATCGCGCGCAGGTCTTTGCCGTGCACGTACTCGAGCGCGATGAAGTAGCTGTCGCCGACCTTTCCGAGGTCGAAGATCTGCGCGATGTTCGCGTGCGTCAGCTGCACGGCGATCTTCGCCTCGTCGATGAACATCGTGATGAACTCGATGTCCTCGGCGATGCTCGGCAGAATGCGCTTCACGGCGACGAGTCGCTCGAAGCCCTCGACGCCGAACGCCTTGGCCTTGAACACCTCGGCCATGCCGCCCACGTTGACGCGGTCCAGCAGGAGGTATTTCCCGAACGGGATCGGCTTCTTCACCGGTTTCCTCTCGACGACGAGCAGCGCGGCACGGTGACCTCACGCCGAGCAGCCGGAACGCCCGACTGAGGCGCTTCGGCATAAACGGACGTGCTTAAGTACGCGAATTCGCCGAGGTAGGTCAACAGCGTAGGCTGCCTGAATCCCACAGAGATGACGCGCAAGCTCACGCCTCGACAGACACGAGGCAGGTTTCGCGGCTTGGGCCCGGTCGATCGACGGCGCGAAGAGGCGCCGCGCGCTGGCTCTCGGGAGGCTCCGATTACTCCGTGCCGGGTGGGCGAACGAAGCGCGGACTGCGCGCTTCGTCAGGGAAATACCGCACGCGGGCGCCTTGCAGACGACCCCAGCGCGTGTACGGGAGCGGCTCGGTGTCGGGGAACAGCGCGTCGGCCGCGGGGCGCTCGTCGGCCAGCAGCGGGAGCGCCGTGGCGAGATCGACTTCACGCTCGCGCGCACCGTCGACGGCGATCGTCCGCTCGCCGACGTGGAAGGCGAGGCGCACTCCGTCGGGCAGCGCGACCGCGTGAGCGACGCCAGCGCTCTGCAGCCGCGCGCTCAGCGAGCCCTCGTCGCCGGGCTCGCGCTCGAGGTACACGAGGAAGCCGTCGGCGTCGACGCCGAGCGCCGCACGCGCGTCAGGCGTCGTCGCTGCGTCGCGTCCGGCGACGATCGTGCGCGCACCTGCGGGCGGCGTTCCAACGGCGTAGCTCGTGCCGAGCGCGCCTGGCGATCCTCCGCGCGTCGCGTAGAGCGCGAAGCCCGCACCATCACGCGCCAGCGCACGCGCGTTCGTCAGATAGGCGAGCGCGCGCGTTGCCCCTGCGGGCGCGACGAGCGCGGGCGCGGCGCGCGCTGCGTCGATGCGTACGACCCAGCTGCGCGCGTCGCCTGCGCCGAGCGCAGCGCGCGCAAATGCGTGTGGCCAGCCGGCGTGTGGCAAGCCTTGCGTCGAGAAGCGCACCGGATGTGCGGCGTCCGCGCCTGGCAGATCGGGGCCCGGCACCATCGGGCGCAGCGTGAGGAAGAAGAAGTCGCGTGGATCGCGGCGGATGTAGCGCGGGAAGCGCATCGGATCCATCGACCGCACGGCCTTGCGCGAGCGCACCGTCCACGCGCCCGTCGCGCCCTCGGGATTCGGCAGCGGGCCCTCCCAGGTGTCCTCGCCGAGCGGCGCCGCGAGCGCAGGCAGCGCGCTCGCCTCGCGCGCGAGCCGATAGAACTCGAGGCCGGTGTGCTTCGAGTTCATGTCGAGGTGCATGCCGCGCACGCAGCGCACCGCGTTCATCGACGCGCCGAGCGCTTCGGGCCCCATGCTGCCGCCCCAGAAGAACGCGAGGAAGCCCTCGCGCGTCACGCACAGCCCCGAGCGATGCGTGAACGTCTGCTCGGTCGCCGCCTCGGGCGCTGCGCCCCACCACCAGCGCGCCCAGGGGTTGTACACACCGTCCTCGACGACGCTGGTCAGGTTCTGCCGCATCGCGATCATGCTCGGCGGGATCTGCTCGTTCGCAGCGCGCTCGTCGTACGCGGTGCGTGAGAGCGGTGCCGGCCACGAGCCGATGCCCACGTGCCCATCGTCGAACACCGCGACCGTCGCCGCCCAAGGCTTCGGCGGCAGATACACACGGCCGTCCGCCATCATGCCGAACTCGCCGTGCAGCGCTTGGAAGCCGCCGTTGAAGCCGGCGACGAGCCGCGACAGCGTGCGGTCGTCGCGCGGCACGAGCCCGGTGCCCGTCTCGCCTGTCGCGCTCTCCGGCTCGCGGGTGCCCATCGCGATGTGCAGCTGCACCTGCCGCGCGTCCCAGATGGTCACGAACATGCGCGCGTAGCGACGCTCGCCATCGGGGCGCAGGAACGTCTGATAAAACGCCGGCGGCGCGTTGGGCCAGCTCTGCACGAACGCCGGATCGTCGACCGCGATCCACTCACCCTCGCCGCGCAGCGGATCGTCGAGCACCGGCGGCGCGGCGGCCGGAGGCCAGCCGGCCTCTGCGTCGGCCTCCGCGAGCAGCGCGCGCGTCTCCGCATCGCCCTGCCCTGCGGGGCTCGGCGCAGCGCCCGCGCGCGATCCGCCGAGTTCGTCCGCGGCCGCGTCGGCCTCGTCGCTCGCGTCTCCGGCGAGCGCATAGCGCATGCGCTCGAATCGATCCTGCAGCCCAAACACAGTGTGCTCGAGCCACTCGATCGGCCCAGCGCCGATGAACGAGACGTTGCGCACGGTGTCGACCAGCCACGTGATCGTCCCCGGCACCGACTTCTCCGTCGGCCGCACCTCGACCAGCGCCGCGCCTTCGAGCGGCGCCTCGCGCTGCGGATCGATGACGATGCGCGCAGCATCCGCGACGACGACGAAGTGCCCGCCCTCACGCGCGACCACGAGCCGCGCCGCCGGCGTGACCAGCCCGTAGCGACGCCGCCCAAAGCCTTGCGAGCGCCCCGTCTCCTGCACATTGGTGATCGCGTTCTGCGCCTTCGTGCGCGGCGACCAATCGCGCGTCAGCGACTCCGGCTCACCGCGCACATCGAGCACCGTCACCGCGTCGAAGCGATCCCCGACCCGCGCGGCGTAGAGCACGCCATCCCCAAGCCGCACCGGCGCCGCCTCCGCCGCGCTGGAAGTACGCGTCAGGTTCGTCGCAAAGCGCACATCGAGCACCCCGCCATCCGCCGTACAGCGCGCCTTGGCAAAGTAGAGATCATCGAGCTCGCCATCCGCATGCGCGAGAAACAAAGCCGCCCGCCCCGTAAACACCGAGACGTCCTCCGACAGCCACAACACCGTCCCCGGATCGACCCGCAGCCCACCCTTCCCGAGCGCCACCGCAAGCGACCGCGAATGGTCCCCTTCACTCGCCCCCGACGAAGTAGCCCGCACAATCAGCAGCGCCATCAGCGCGACCCCAATGGCGATGAGCCAGCGCCGACGGCGAACCACGAACTGACGAATCCGACTCACGCGCCCGAGTTAGCACGCGCAATGCCGCAACGCGCAGCGCCCCCTCCAAAAGCCCCCTTTCCAAGGGGGTCGGCGGTATGCATCGCTCCCTCTTAAAGCCCCCTTTCCAAGGGGGTTGGGGGTGCCACGCATCGCCGCCCCGCGAGTGCAAGCACCGCCGAGCGCCGCCCATCACTTCCTCGAACCCCCCTCAGAGAGGGGGGCTGGGGGGTTCTTACCCGATGTTGATTTGGATCCCGAGCGCCTCGCGCAGCCGGAAGTACTGCTCGCTCACCGAGAACAGCACGAGCTCCTTGATCTTGTCCTTCGGCGGCAGGTCTTGCGGCCCGGCCGAGGGCATCGACTGGATCATGCGTCCGGCGATCTCGAGGTCGTTGCAGACGAGGAAGCCAGCGCGACACGCAGTCAGCTCCACCGACTGCATCCACTTCTTCACGTCGCCACGACCGCCCGCTTCGACGAAGCGCTTCGCGACGATGCGCAGCGACTCGAGGTTGGTCGGCGAGAGGCGCGGCTGGATCATCTGCGCCCACTGATCGACCGCCGGATCGGCCGAGCCAAGGCCGACGAGACGGAGGCCCGAGACGAGCGCGAGCTTCAGCTCCGGCTGCGTCGGCAGCAGGCGCATCAGGTAGTGCTCACCGCGATAGAACGCGAGGTGGTGCGCCACGACGAACGTCAGGTCTTGTGGGTTGAAGCCGCTGAGCAGCGTCGAGCCGCACACCGACGCGACCGGATCGGACGGCGCGTGGATGAGGCCGCCCGGCGACGCGGGCTTCAGGAACAGGCGCGGCACCGGCAGCGTCAGCACCTGACCGACGAAGCCGAACGTCTTCGCGAAGGTGACGGTGCTGGTCGCGGGATCGACCTGCTCCTTCTTCACCAGGCCGAGCTGCTTGTCGCTCTGCGCCTTGATCGCGAGCACCGCCGGCAATACCGCCTCGAACATCTTGCCGATGTAGAGGTCTTCGTCCGGGTGGAAGAGGTCCTTCACGAAGCGCTCGTTGTCGAGGCGCGACGTCGGGCGGATCATGCCGCGGTTGCGGTACTGCTCGTAGAACTGCTGCTGCTCCGCGTCGGCCTTCTTGAGGAAGACCAGCGTGCTCGCGAGACACCACGCCTTGTCGTAGGCGCGCGCGTCGAAGTAGAGCTTGTAGAGCGAGCGATACGAGTCGACGCGATACGGATCTTGATTGAGCAGGTACTGATGCTCGTCGATCGCGTCTTGGATGCGGGAGGGCACCAGCGCGTACAGCTCCGCGAGGATCTGGTGTCCCGCGAGGTCGTCCGGCTTGAGCGACGTCGCCATCTTGAACGCTTCCGCGGCAGTCTCGAGCTTCTGCATGCGGTCGCGATAGATGACGCCGAGGTTGTGCCAGAGGTTCCACTCGAGGTCGGTGTTGCCCTTGCCGACGATGCGCTTGATCATCTTGCGGAAGGCGCGCTCGAGCTGGCGCCAGTCCTTCTGCGTCGTCCAGATCTTGTTGATCGCCTCGAACGGCTTGAGCTGCGTCGGGTCGAGATCGAGCGCCTCGTCGAACTTCGCGACGGCCTTCTCGGCGTCCTTCAGCTCGTCGCGGATGATGACGCCGACGACGTACGCGTATTTCGCCTTCGCCACGGCGCGCTCGTCGAGATCGGCGATGCGCTGAATGGTCTCGACCGCGCGGTCCCACATCTTCTGCTCTTGGTAGAGCGCGAGCAGCTTGTGCAGGACGATGTGGTTCTTCGGCTGAAGCGACGACGCATCAGCGTAGCTCTGCATCGCCTTCTGCGCGTTCTTGAGCTTGTCCTTCCAGAGGTCGCCGATCTCGTCGAGCAGCGTGAACTGCTCAGGCTCGCTCGCGACCTCGAGGATCTGCTTCTTGAAGTGGATGACCTGCTCCCACTCGTTGCCCTCGGCGTAGAGGCCGACGACGGCCTCTAGCGTGGGCCGGTGGTGGCCATCTTCCTCGAGCGCCTTGTCGAACATGTTGAGCGCCTTGCGACGCTCGCCCTGCTCGCGCTTGATCACGCCGAGGCGATAGAAGGTGTCGGTGACCTCGTCCTTCGCGAGCGCGTCGCGGTGGTGGACGAGCAGCATCTGGTAGAACTTGAACGCCTTCTCCCAGTCCTTCGTGCGGTAGTAGACCGCCGCGAGGCCTTGCAAAGACGGCAGATGCTGCGGATCGAGCTGGTTCGCGTTGGTGAACGACTTGAGCGCGCGCTCGTCGTCACCGAGCTCGGTCGCGGTGCGGCCAAACGCGAACCAGAGGCTGTGCTGCGCCTCGGTCGGACGCTTGTTCGCGCGCTTGACGAGCAGGTCGAGCAGCGGCGCCGCCTTGGCCCACTCGCCCTCCTTCACGTACTCGTCGACGAGCGGCATCGCCGCGTCTTCGTTGTCGCCGTCCTGCTTCTGTGCGGCCTCGAAGCACTGGATGGCGCGGTCGTGCTCGTCGAGACGCTGCGCGTAGATCTGACCGAGCTCGACCAAGAGCTTCGAGACCTGACGCGCGTTCTGCGTGTACTGCGTCTCTTGCTCGAGCACCTTCGCCGCAGAGAGCCACTCGCCGTTGTCGACGTGGATCTTGCGCATCGCCTCGAGCGAAGGCAGGTGGCCCGCCTCGACGTCGAGCGCGCTCTGGTACTTGTCGACGGCGCTGGCGCGATCGCCGAGCTTGTCGTCGTAGAGCTTGCCCATCCGATAGCGCAGATCGACGAGCTGCTGCGGATCGGACAGCCGCTTGCTCAGCTGCTCCATCATGTCGAGCGAGCCCGCGTGGTCGCCGCGCTTGTCGTAGAGGCGCGCCAGCGCGTCGAGCGCGGGCACGTGGTTCTCGTCGAGCGCGATCAGGTTCAGGTACGCATCGATCGCGCGATCCGGGTCGTTCTTCTCGTTCGCGTAGACCGCGCCGATGTGCTCGTAGAGCTCGACCTTCTCGCGCCGATCGGGCGTCGCCGAGACGTGCCGCTCGTACGTGTTGATCAGGTCGTCCCAGCGCTGCAGCTGCCGGTACATGCGCGCCAGCGAGCGCAGTGACGGCTCGTGGTTCGGGTCGATGTCGACCACCTGCTCGAGTCGCTCCGCGGCCTTCTCGGGCTTGACGAAGAGCTCCTCCCACATCCCCGCGAGGCGGGTGAGGATGCTGATGCGCTCCTTCTCCGTCTGCACGACCTCGAACTGCGCCTCGAGCACGCCGAGCAGGTCCTGCCAGCGCTCACGCAGCGTGTAGAGCCGCTCGAGCCCCTTCAGCGCGGGCAGGTTCTGCGCGTCGAGTCCGATGACCTGACGGTAGATCTCGATCGCCTCGTCGGGGTTCTGCAGCCGGTCCTCGAGGACGTCGGCGATCTTGAGCCGCTCTTCGGTCTGCTCGCTCGGCTCGGTGACGACACCGAGCTTGCGGTGCAGCACCTGCAGCAGCTCCGCCCACTGCTGGCGGCTGCCGAAGATCCGCTCGAGCGCCTCGAGCGCGCCGAGGTGCCCGTGGTCGAATTCGAGCGCCTTCTGGAAGTAGTCCATCGCCTGCTCGGGCACGCCGAGCTGGTTCTCGGCGAGCTCGCCCATCTGGACGTAGACCGACATCTTCTCGGCAGAGTCGCTGGTCATCTCGACGAGGCGCGAGAGCACCTGCGCGAGCGTCGGCCACTGCTGCGTCTGGCGATAGAGATCCGCCATCTGGCGCATCGCCGGCAGGTTCGCCGGGTCGAGCGCGAGGATCTGCTGGTAGTACGGGATCGCGTATTCGGGGTGCTTCAGCTCGGTGCCGTACCACTTGGCGCAGCGCAGGCAGATCGCGATCTTGAGCTGCGGATCCTCGACCTGCGGCAGCGCCTCGTTCGCGCTCTGCAGCAGCTCGGCCCAGCGCTGGGTCAGACCCGCGACGCGCTCGAGCTCGGCGCTCGTGACCGGATCGGTGTAGTCCGAGGACCACGCGATCTGCAGCGTCTCGAACGCGTTGTTGCGGTCGTCGAGCTCCTTCTCGTAGACGTCCGCGATCTTGCGCAGCAGCACGACGCGCTCGCGCTCGTCTTCGCTCGCCTCGACGCGCGTCAGATAGAGCGAGATGAGGTCGTCCCAGCGCGCAGCGTCACGGTGGAGCACCTCGAGCTGCTCGAACGCGAAGTCGTGCAGTGGCGCGGCCTCGACGATGCGCTGATACGCGCTGGTGCCGCGATCCTTGTCGCCCGCCTGCGCGTCCCACGACGCCGCGATGGCGAGCAGCTCGGCGATCTTCGCGTCGGGATCTTCGAGCGCCTCGTAGCGGCGCTCCTTGATCGCGATGGCGTCTTCCCAGCTCGCTTGCTCGGTGTGGATGCGCTCGAGCGCGTCGAGCGTGTCGAAATTCCCGGCGTTGAGCTCGAGCGCCTTGCCGTACGCGTCGACGGCGTCGAGCGGCTGCGAGAGCGTGGTCTCGAAGATGTTGCCGAGCTCGCGATAGACCGCCTCGAGCGAGGCGTCCTCGAGCGTGGCCGCGCCGACCTCGATGATGCGCTGCAGCGCGTCAACGAGCTCTGCGTTTTGGCCCGCGTTGCGGTGGATGGTCGCGACCGCGAACAGCGCCGTGGTGCTCGACGGATCGAGGTCGAGGACGCGCTCCCAGGCCTCGAGCGCGCTGCGATCCTTCTGCAGCTTTTCGTACCAGATGCGGCCGAGATCCGAGTAAATGGCGACGCGCGTCGCGTCGTCCTCGACGACGTTCACCTCGCGCTCGAGGATGTCGACGAGGTCGCGCCACTTCTCTTGGCCCGCGTAGATATCGCCGAGCGCGTTGAGGGCCTCTTGGTCCTCGCCGCGCAGGTCGAGCACCTTCTGCCATAGGCCGATCGCCTGATCCTTGTTGCCGATGTGATCAGAGGCGAGCCGCGCCATCTTGGCGAAGACGTCGCTGCGCGCGCTGTCGCCGCCCACCACCTCGAGCTCGCGCTCGAAGGTGTGGAACAGCGCCGGCCAGTCGCGTAGCCGCGTGTGCACGCCAGCGAGCGCGGTGATGGAGTCTGCGTGCTGCGCATCGTGCTTCTCGAGCACGACGCGGTACGCCGCGATGGCCTCCTGCGGACGCCCGAGCTCGTTCTCGTAGACCTGACCGAGCCGGTAACCAAGCTCGACGAGATCGGCGTTCTTCGCGTCCACCGCCTCGACGGCGGCGAGCCGCTTGCGCAGCACCTCGGCGAGCGCCTCGTGCGCGCCGTTCTCCACGTAGAGACGATCGAGCGCCTCGAGCGCGTCGCGGTCTGCTCCGTCCGTGCCGAGCACGAAGCGATACGCCTCTTCGGCCTTGCTGACGTCGCCGA
>Ga0335397_10006963_pt1 | contig 14496 bp, 9 predicted proteins | sample MAT04_FD_205740 | JGI IMG/M metagenome (GOLD analysis project Ga0335397, IMG submission 205740) | Freshwater microbial communities from Lake Fryxell liftoff mats and glacier meltwater in Antarctica - MAT-04 (spades assembly) (version 2) ...
AGAAATTCCCGCCACAATCACCGCAACCCAAGTTAAGGTTTCCACAAAACGCGCCCAAGAATCTTTGCCAGCAACGCTCAAAAGCTGCCGCATTACCAATAGCACGGCTAACGGCGGTAACACATATTCGCGCACCTGACGCAGACCAATTGCTAAGGGGTGTTGTTGCCGTTCCAATCTTGATGCGGCTTCACCCAGCAATACCCCGAACAATGGGAATCCCAAACCCAAAAGCAATATCCATCCCAGAAGTGATTTATCCATGACTGTTTTTTGTAGGAACGATAAACAGAGATTAGTAAGTATGTTTCAGAAACTTTCGATCCCCCTAAATCCCCCTTCAAAAGACCCACTTTGAAACTCTTTCTCCCCCCTTCTTAATGGGGGTTGGGGGGGATCGAAAAGCTTGTGCGTACACCGTAGTTTTTTAAGGAGGGTAAGGGGAATCTAGCCAACAATACTTGTAACTAGCAACTTGCTTTAATTAGAATGTTGCTCTACACACCGATCTTTTCCAACTCAAGTTCTGCTGCTGCTTCTTTCATAATTTCGCTCAGAAATGTGTAAGCTTCTTCCCATGCCTTTCGCACTGGTGTAGTAAAATCTTCACCCAGTCCTTGCGCTAACGTCCACAGCAACGCTTCGCCGACAACCTCGTAGTATTCAGCCTTGACACCAAAACCCGCATGACCGCGACCTAGTTTCTGGACGACGGGGACAATTTTGTTTGGTTGGCGCAAACCTTCTACGGCGATCGCCAGCGTAGCCATTAACTTACGTTCTTGTTCTTTCATATCCCCTTTAAATAGAGGACGAAAAGAAGGTTCTAATTCAAACAGTCGGTTGTAGAAAAGTTCGGCAGCTTGACCGGCAATGGGCTTGACTTTGGCAAAAGATGACTGAACCAACTCCACCTGACTCGTCACCAACTTTTTTGTAGTTACTAACGTCCAGGTTTGTACATTTCCCAAGTCTTGAATATTCACTTCTGGGTTCTGCACGAATGTGTAACTATCTGCTACCCGTTCGTACACGCTTTGAGTTAGCAAAATATAGTTCAACTCAGTTTGACTATGTAAGCGGCTTGCTAAATACACCGTTTCGCCCCAGATGCTGTACCCAAATTTCTGGGTTCCGACTACCCCTGCGGCGATCGGACCTGCATGAATGCTAATGCGTAAACCCAAACCAAAAATACGACGGCCGTTCTCCCGGCGGTTGATAATATCTAACATCGCTAGGGCAAAATCAACAGTTCGTTTGCTGTGGTCAAATTTGGCTGAGGTGAGTCCGCACACTGCTACATAATCTGTACTGTTGGTTTTTTGCCGTTCAACGCCAAAATGTTCTGCCGCTTCGTCAAATTCATCAAATAATCTGGTAAGCATTTGAGTTACCTCGATGGGTGACATTTGCTTGCTCAATTCAGCAACACCTACCACATGGGCATTGAGAATGCTTACTTGCTTGAGGGTATCGGCAATTACTAACTCTCCTTCGTTGCGGCGTTGGGCGATCGCGCTTGGTAGGATATTCTGCAATAGAATATCGTTCTCCTGCTTCTTTGTTTGCAGTTCTTCCTCAGTTTGGCGTAATTTGTTCCCCACCTCTTTAAACTCTGTTTCCAATTCCCCAAACTCATCTTGGGATTTCACCTCAACTTCTGTATCCATAACCCCGGCAGCAAGTTTTCGGGCATTTTCAGTCAAGCGGCGTAGGGGAGAGGTGAAAATTCTTGCCGCAAATGCCGCTAAAAACGCCGTCCCCAGCAGGAAAATCACTGCTGCAACCAGCAAAATTACCTGTAACCTGTAAAGCGGACGATAAGCTTCCCCCACCTCCATCTCTGCGAGAATTGCCCAATTTAACCCGTTCAACTTCAAAGGAGAGTAGGAACTCAATACTTCTGCCCCCCGATAGTTGCGGTCTACTATCATGCCTTGTTTCCCTGCTAAAGCTGCTTGGGCGGCGGGAGAGTTGATTTTCTGCAAGCTAGTAGTCGTGTTAAACTTCTCCATCAGTTGCAGAGTTCTCTCATTAGTTCCCGTGTAACGAACAACGTTTTGATATTTTTTAGGGTCTTCAAACCAAAAACGAGATGTCGATCGCATTAGGGAATCGGGGCCAACTAAATAAGCTTCCCCCGTTTTCTGCAAACCGCTGCCTTCCCAATTATTATTGCGGCTAATAGCTTGGTCGATCTTGTTAATGGGAATTTGCACTGCCAAGATGCCAATCATGTTAGAACCGCTATAAATCGGCGTTGCCACGAAAGCGGCTGGAGCATTATAAGAAGGGCGGTAAGCTTTGAAATCAGCAACTTCGATGCTCCCTTGTGTGGGATTTGCCTGAACTCTCTGCACCAAATCTGTTAATGCACTCTGGGCGTAAAAACCCTGTAGTCGATTAGTAGCAAAATCTGTCTATTTAAAATAGGAATAGATAATATCCCCAGTTTTATGGTTAATCAAAAATACATCGTAATAACCAAATTTTTCCACAATTCCTGAAAAGAATTGTTGATATTTGGCATGAGCTTTGCTGTAATTGCTACCATCACCAGCATCAAGTAACTTGTTTTTTTCACCGACTGGATTGGGATTAGCAGCAAGGTAATAATACTGAAGATAGCGAGCCGCTTGTCCGGTGGGACGATAGACGCTGGGGTTCAGTGCTTCAGGCGATAGATTACCTTCCAAGCGAGGGAAAATTTGCTCGGTGTAGAAAGTATCCAAAGCTGTATCCCATTCGGGGGGAATAAAGTTGAGATCCAAGCTGCGGAAACCTCCATTCAACTCCACCATTGCTTTAACGATGTTGCCGTCTGCAGCCAGCATCCCTACTTGGTTGTTCAAATTTTCAAAGTACGACTCAAACTGCTCGGCTTTGGTGCGGCTTATACCTGTGAGTTGCTCGGCGATTTTGCTTCTGAGGATAGCTTGTGTTTGATACCAACCAATTCCACTAACTACTACTACTGAACCGAGGCTAACTCCCAGGAGCAATGCTTGCAACTTGGATTTAATTGTCCAGTCGCCAAGTTTGAGATTACCTGGAGAGCTAACGGGGAATTTAGGCAAGCGCTTTAGGGGACTGAAGATTTTTCGGATCGCGTTCATAATCTTGTCCACCGATTTTGAAATGCTAATTAAGTTAGTAATAAATGAGTAAATTTTTATTAGCAAATTGTGCAAGTTTGGTTCATCATATTAATTTTTGGTAAGTTTTTAACAATGAATATTTTTTTAATTTTTTTGACCATTTTTAGCGGCCAGCAGCAGCAATTCATGAGCGGTTTTAATCCGTGTTAAAGCCGCGTCACTAATGCTGACTTTTGCACCGTTTATCGCCACCTTAACAACTTCAGAGGGCGTTAGAGTGTTGCCACTAAGGGCTATGGTTTGCGATCGCCCTGTTGCTTGAGGGAGTTCTTGAGTAGCTTCAGTAAAAGCATGAGATTTTGGGAAACTTGGTTCAGAAGCTTTTACCTGTCCGCTAACTAAACATAGTGCTGTAGATACCAAGAAGCCAAGATATCTACTATTTATATGCTTTTTCAAGCTTTTTATTGGGGGAGTTATAACTATGATTTGAGAATATCATATTAAGTTATTCGAGTCAAGGTTTTTCGGAAGCTATTTAGACAATAATTTGGTTGTTTAAAAGTAGGAAAAGTAGGAAAAGTAGGAAAAGTAGGAAAAGTAGGAAAAGTAGGAAAAGTAGGAAGTTATTAGAAATGTCATAAGAATTTTAGCTTGCTACAGCCATGTAAACAGTCCTAGAGGCAGGCGGACTTTCATAACCGGGGTTTTTTATCGAAGCTGGGGGCTGCAACCAAATATTTTCGTGAAAAAACCCGGTTTCTAAGCATCCATGCGTAAGTCGTAGTAAAGTTTGTGCTTTTTCTGTTGGGGAATTTGTTGCAATGAATTATAGTGATGGTATGAGCTGCATCCAGTTCAAGCTGATTTTTTTTTGAAGGGCATCAAGCTGGTGAAGAGCAGCCAGAGCGATCGCCAAACTCAGCCCTGTTGACCCAAAAATTATGAATGTTATCTCAAATAGACATCTGCCATAATGCTTGTGGAGCAGTCTATCAGCCTGCTTTTTACAGGCTTTTCAGGAAAAGTCTAATACAGTCTCACTGTTGGAAACGAGCGAAAATAGAGTAACTAGAGAGATGGCAAAGGTATGAATACAGAACATCAAAACCAAATTTATTCAAAAACAATCGTTAAACCAAGCAATTCGTTAATGCTCACTAACATAATTAATGCTAGCGACATTCTCAAACAATATGCCGACCAAGAACGAAACTTTAAAAATCTCGATCTCAGTCGAATTTACCTGAAAGGTGCTGACTTGAATGGAATTGATTTTAGTCACAGCAACCTCAATAGTGCTGATTTGAGCTATGCACATTTAAACGGCACAAATCTGATTTGGACAGATTTGAATCGAGCCAACTTACGACAGGCAAACTTAACTAAAGCTTGCCTGATCCACAGCAGCCTTTTTTGGGCTGATTTACAGGAAGCCGCATTAGTTAACGCCAACCTGAGCAATGCTTTGCTCGATCGCGCAAATCTAACTTCTGCCTGTTTAAAGGGTGCTAATTTGACTGAAGCGTCTTTAGAAAGCGCTTGTTTAGTTCAAGCAGATATTAGTCGAGCCAATTTATTCAAAGCCAATTTGAAAGGAGCGGATTTTACGGCAGCTAACCTCAATGAAGCAAATCTGCGCCAAACAAATTGGGAAGGTGCTATCTTAAGCCAAGCTTCGTTGCAGCGAGTCGATCTCGAAGAGAGCCAACTTTATGAGACAATTCTCAAGAATGTTGATTTGACGGAGGCCGATCTGGTTAAGGCTGATTTGAGATACGCTGATTTGACAGAAGCAATTATGTGCGGAGTTGCGCTAGAGTTAGCTAGCTTAGTCGGCGCTGATTTAAGCCGTGCTACTCTAAAAAGAGCTTCTTTATTTCAAGCGGATCTAGAGGGAGCAGTTTTACGAGATACCAATCTGGCTGAAACCGATCTCAGACACGTTAACTTTAAAGATACTCAGCTAATGGGTTCCGATTTTTCAGGTGCCCGCGTCAAAGGAGCCTGCTTTACAGACGCTCAAGGGTTAACTGGCCAACAGAAGCAGTGGCTTAGAGCTAATGGAGCTTTGAATATTCCAGTTTAGTGCAAGAAGGCAGGAGGCAGGAGGCAGGAGGGATATTGCTTATATACAGTAAGCTTTTTAACCTTTTTGAGCTGGTAGGTTATTTCTACCGTGATGTACTAGCAAGTTGCTATTTGAATGAAAAAAATTGAAGAACTTGTTGAATTTGCGATCGAGTTAGTTGCTACAGAAACAGGGGTTTCGCTTAACTATCTTCAAAAGGTAATTTTGCGAGAATCTTTGCTTGAAAACAAAAAGACTTACGCTAAACTTGCTGAAGAAAATAAGTATTCGGAAAGCTATATTAAGTTTACAGTTGCGCCTAAACTTTGGCAGTTGCTTTCAGAGGCGATCGGTGAAAAGGTTAATAAGACGAATTTCGCAGGGCTGCTAGAACAGCGGTTAGAAAAATTCGAGGCTGGGGATAATCCTCACACAACGGAGAAAACAGCAGCAATGCCGGCGGCTGCTGTTCCCAGATCGCGCTGCGTTCTAGAATCTCCTGAAGGACAAGTTCCTCTCGCTTCTGATCTGTACGTTGAGCGCTTAAATATCGAACAAACCTGCTATCATGAAATTCTCCAACCCCGTGCGTTCATTCGGATTAAAGCGCCTCGGAAGATGGGGAAGACTTCTCTGATTGCACGAATTTTGGATTGTGGGAACAGTCAGAATTACCACACGGTGAGACTCAGCTTGCATCAGGCGGGAACGCAGGTGTTTGAGGCGAGCGATCGCTTCTTACGCTGGTTCTGTACAAATGTCACTCAACAGTTGGGTTTAGAATCCAGATTAAATGACTACTGGGACGAGGATATGGGAGCTTTGATTAACAGCACGATTTATTTTCAGGGCTATCTCCTCAAGGAAGTCTCTAACCCGATCGTTCTAGCACTAGATGGCATCGACCAATTATTTGAGTACCCACAAGTCGCTGGTGATTTTTTCGTTTTGTTGCGTTCCTGGTATGAGGAAACAAGAGATATTTTAGTTTGGCAGAAGTTACGAATTGTGATAGCTCATGCAGTGGAAGTTTACATTCCTTTACCCACCCATCGCTCTCCGTTTAATGTGGGATTGGCGATCGAACTGCCCACCTTTAGCCAAGAACAGGTGCAGGATTTAGCCGATCGCCACGGACTTCAACTCACGAAGCTTGAACTCGATCGGTTAATGAAGCTCACAGGTGGCTTTCCGTATTTAATCCGGCTGGCTTTGTATCAAAGTGTTCGTTTGAAAATTCCCGTGCAAACGTTACTGCAAGATACTACGAGGGATACTGGAATTTATCAACAACATCTTCAGTCTCAGTTGTGGAACCTTCAACAGTATCCTAAATTAGCTGATGCCTTTCAACAGGTTTTAACGGCTTCAATCCAGTTAGAGAGTGAGGTGGCGTTGAAGTTAAAAAGCTTAGGATTGGTGCATCTTAGCGACGAGAATCAAGCAACTGTTAGCTGTGAGCTATATCGAGGGTAGTTCCGCCATTATTTTTTCCGAATTGTTGAGCAGCATTATCCTTGATTTTGTAGGTTTTATCGTCTCGGCGATCGCACCCACCTACCAGCGACATGGCAGTCGTAATGTTGTTCTCGATAAATTAGGTTTTAGCATTAATATTGAGTGATAAAGTTACATCAATTTTTCTGTGTGCAAGATATCAATTAGGTCGGGTAGTTTTAGAGAAGATGAATAAGGTGGCTCCCAAGGGTCTATAGCTAGCAGTATTTTTTCATCTTCTATGCTCAATTTTGACACAGGCGAAAGGGGAAATTTTCCAGTCACGGTTAATTTTAGTAACTCTGCAACTTTGCGGGCAATAACATTATGCGTGTAAATATCTGGATATAATGACCTGGAGTATTCAGCAGTTGGTGGAAAATATTTGCTAGAAAATGATGGCTTAAACACGGCATCCCATACATTGATTGATTGACCACCATATTGAGCTTTACCACTAAAAATGCTATAAATTTGCAGCATATTTTTGCTGTATCTACACAATACTTGATTTACCACCTCACTCATCATCTCTAGAACAATTGCAGAAGCACCATAGTCGCGTATTTTTCTAACTAATGCAAAAATTTCTAACGCTTATTTGGTAATATAAGATCAAGTCGGAAAAGTAGGAAGTTAGAAAATAATATTTGCGGTTCTTCAGTTTATGGCCCAAGATAGCTATCAACTCGGCGGCAGTTTAACCATTGATGCACCCAGTTACGTACAGCGGCAAGCCGACTCGCAACTGTATGAAGCCCTAAAGCGAGGAGAGTTTTGCTATGTCCTCAACTCCCGGCAAATGGGCAAATCTTCGCTGTTGGTGCGAACCAAACACCGCCTCCAACAAGACGGCTTTCGCTGCGCTGCTGTCGATTTGAGTGTGGTGGGCAGCGAACAAATTACTCCACTCCAATGGTACAAGGGATTGGTCGGTGACTTATGGCGACAGTTGGGGTTACTGGAAACCTTGAACCTGAAAACTTGGTGGCAAGAACGCAACGATCTCGGTTTATTGCAACGGCTGCGGTGGTTTATTGAGGAATTGCTACTGGTGCAGTTCCCACAAGAACAGTTGTTTATATTTATCGATGAAATTGATAGTTTGCTGGGGCTTAATTTTTCTATTGATGATTTTTTTGCCCTAATTCGCTTCTGCTACAACCAACGGGCGATCAATCCAGAATATCAACGCATTACCTTTGCGATTTTTGGGGTAGCAACTCCCTCGGATCTGATTCGAGACAGAACCAAGACACCGTTTAATATTGGACGGGCGATCGAACTCAAAGGCTTTGAGTGGGAGGAAGTAACTCCTTTAATTCAAGGATTGAAAAAGTCGGTGGAACAGCCTGCGTCGGTTGTGAAGGCGATTTTAGACTGGACAAATGGACAACCGTTTTTGACTCAGAAGTTGTGTCATTTAGTCGTGGAATTGAGTCAGCCGACAATAGAACAGGGTGACAAGATGACTATTCCACTGGGTGCGGAATCGTTCTGGATTGAGAACTTGGTCAAAACTCGCATCATTGAGCGTTGGGAATCGCAGGATGAACCGGAACACCTGAAAACGATTCGCGATCGCATTCAACGGAACGGTCAGCGCGCTGGTAGAATTCTAGGTATTTATCAAAAAGTTTTGCAAGGAATTGAAGTAAAAAGTGATGATAGTCTAGAACAAATTGAATTGTTACTCAGCGGCTTAGTCCTCAGACAGGAGGGAATATTGTGGGTAAAAAATCGCATCTATCAACAAGTATTTAATTTTCAATGGGTTGAAAAAAATTTAGCGGACTTGCGTCCTTACTCCCAGGTGTTTGATGCTTGGGTAGCTTCCGGGCAAAAAGATAAATCGCGATTATTGCGCGGACAAGCCTTAAAAGACGCTCAAACTTGGAGCCAGGGCAAAAGTTTAAGCGATTTGGACTATCATTTTTTAGCAGAAAGCCAAGAAGTAGACAGACAAGAATTGCAATTGTTTTTAGAAGCCGAACGGCTTAAGGAAGTAGAAGCTAGGCTGGCACTCAAGAAAAAAAATGCCAAACGCCAAACTTATTGGATTGCTGCACTTTCCTTCGCTTTAGCAGTCGCGATTGCCGCCGGAATCTTTGCTTTCTTCCAGTACCAAAAAGCGATCGCTAGCCAACGCAATGAGGAAATAGAAAAAATTCAAGGCAGGGCTAGATATTCGGGAGCCCTCTTTGCCTTAGATAAAAGGTTAGATGCTTTAATTGAAGCGCTTGGGGCAAGAAAAGAACTCAAACAGTTAGCCTCATCAGATTCGCAGACAAAAACAATGGTAGAATTGGCTTTGCGGCGGTCAATTTATGGAGCTGTTGAATTTAACCGCTTTTCTGGTTATGCTTCGGCCAATAACACATTAGATGTAAGTTCTGATGGCGAGATTATTGCTGTGGCAACATTGCAAGATGGTATCCAAATTTGGCAGCGCGATGGCAAGTTGCTGGACACTCTCAAAGGACATCAAGGCCCCGTTTTAGGAGTAGACATCAGCCCCAACGGTAAGCTGATTGCCTCAGCAAGCGGAGACACAACCGTCAAACTCTGGCGCAGTGACGGCACATTGCTAAAGACTTTGACGGGGTTTAAAGCTTCAGCTAGCAAAGTAAAGTTTAGTCCTGACGGAGAACTGATTGTTTCGTCTGGTGCCGACAGTACGCTAAAACTTTGGCGCAGTGACGGCACATTGCTAAAGACTTTGACGGGGCATGGCGCGATCGTTACGCAAGTAGTTTTTAGCCCCGACGGACAACTGATTGCGTCGGCTTCTGACAACGGTACTGTCAAACTCTGGCAGCGGGATGGCACATTGCTGAAAACTCTTTCAGGTATTATTCAATCTCCTGTTTTCTCAGTTGTCTTTAGTCCTGACGGCAAAACCTTGGTAACAGGTAATGGAGACGGTCAACTGCAATTGTGGCTGCGTGACGGCAGTTTGTTAAGGACTTTCACCGCACATGATGCTGCAATTAACGCTCTAGCTTTTAGCCATAACGGGCAAATAATCGTCTCTGGCTCTGACGACAAGATGCTAAAATTCTGGAGCAAGGACGGTACTGCTTTGAATGCCATTAAAGGTCATGACAGTGCCATTAAAGATCTTGCATTTAGTCCCAATGACGAGACACTATTCTCTGCATCTTGGGATGGCACTGTAAAAGTTTGGAAATTACGCAATCGGTTGCTGACAGTTCTGCAGGGACATACGGCTGGAGTTTGGGGAGTGGCTTTTAGTCCCGACGGACAGTTAGTGGCTTCATCGAGTCCGAAGGAGGTTATCTTCTGGCGCAAGGAGGGGATTATCAATAGGCGCTTAAAAGGCCCAAACGCTCAGTTTAGCTCGGTTGCGATCGCTCCTGATGGGAAAACGATCGCTACTGTTAGTGCAGACCAATCGATCGAGCTTTGGAGTCGAGATGGTACGTTGCTAAACAGTCTCAAAGGGCATGGGGGTGATATTAGGAAAGTCGCTTTTAGTCCTGATGGTAATATGCTGGCATCTTCGAGTAGCGATCGCACAATCAAACTTTGGCGCGTCAACGGCACGGAAATTGCTACTTTTAGAGGACACACGGCGGGGACTTGGGGGGTTGCTTTTAGTCCCGATGGTTCGACGCTTGTTTCTAGCAGTGGCGACAAGACTGTAAAGCTTTGGCGTTTGGCTGCGGTTTTGAATCACCAGCGCGGGATAGATTCTCAATCAGAGGTCAAAAGTGAGGACAGCTTATTCAAGACTCTTCAAGGTCATAATAGTGCAGTTATGAACGTAGCTTTCAGTCCTAATGGCGAATTGATTGCTTCGGTGAGTGAAGACAAGACGGCTAAACTTTGGAGTCGTGAGGGCAAGTTACTGCATACTCTTAGGGGACATGATTCTGGGATTTGGAGTGTAGGGTTTAGCTCTGATAGCCAGACAATCGCTACAGGCAGTAATGATGGGATAATTAAGCTCTGGAAGTCTGACGGTACATTCGTAACAAATCTAATTGGACATAGTGCTGGGGTTAAGGGATTAGCTTTTGCTCCTGATGGCAAAACTCTGGTTTCGGCTTCTGAGGACAAAACGGTAATTTTGTGGAATTTAGAGCAGTCTGTAGAGCTAGATAGGGTAGTAGCGTCGGGTTGCGATTGGGTGCGGGATTATCTGCGAACTAATGCCGAAGTGAAGGAGCAGGATAGACATTTGTGCGATCGCGAAGCACTGCTGCTTTCAGCAGATCGCTCTCCCCAATAGACAATCCATTCCACGCTTCGCGACTGCTAGCTTGGATTACACTGTTAAACTTTGGCAGGCGATCGCACATTGCTGAAAACTTTGCAACACGAGGCATCGATGTTTACTGTTGCTTTCAATCCTGATGGAGAGAGCTTAGCCACCGGTCTACTCGGTCTTAGTGGTTCAGTTTGGAATCTGGCGATCGCACAAATATGGAAGTTTTTTAGCTTCTGTTGGTGAAGATAACACTCTCGTTGTCTGGAATTTACCGCGCCAGACGAGAACTTGACCTGCTGGAGTATGGCTGTAACTGGGTACGAGATTATCTGCGGACTAATGCAGAGGTGGAATAGGGTTAGAGGGTAATGAATATTACCCTCAAGGACTTTTGCTGAATTAGAAAGGATTTGGGAGTTTTTGGAGAGGTCTATTCATAAGAACCGTAAAGCCAATTACCCGAAGCATTCAAATCATCACAGATCAAATTTTATCGCCTTTTAAAAATTAAGCCATTTTTTTGGGATTAAACCTACTTTGTAACTACTCAATAACCGCTGGTGATTTTAGAGAATCTGGACGAGAGCCAACGAGTTTAGGTGGTTCCAGCCTGACTATTCACTGATTTACCAGCGGTTTTTGTGTTTTTTCAGCGGTTTTTGAGCAGTTACCCTACTTTTCCTACTTTTCCGGCTTGACTTTATATCAATAAATATGCTTTGATACTAATGAGGAATCATTATCCTAATTAGATTAGGCACCTAAGGAGTAACCCATGTTAACTGAACTTCAGAAGAAGAAATTGACCTATTATTTTCACGCATTTGATGTAGATAAAAATGGATTTTTGGAAGAGTCAGACTTTGATAGAATTGTCGATGCTTATGCAGAGGCTTACAAAATTCCAAAAGATTCAGCAACCTACCAAGAGATTTCCTCAAATTTTGCTAAAAATCGATGGAATACTCTTGCGAAAGAAGCAGATAAAAATGCAGACAATAAAGTTAATTTAGATGAATGGTTTTCGTACCACGACAAGTTACTGAATGATCCTAAAAGTGACTTTATTTGGCTGAGAATAACAAGTGCGTTATTCGAGGTTTTAGATGTAGATAAAGACGATTCATTGGCTCTTGAAGAATATCAAACCATGTACAATTTTTATGGATTTGGTAACGAAAGTTTGTCCGCAGAAAATTTTTTCAAGCTTGATTTTGATGGGATGGCAAAATTAGGAGAAATGATGTGATAAATCTAGTTGCTGATTTCTACTTGAGTGACAACCCACAAGCGCCTGGTAACTTGTTCTTTGGTTCCTACGAGTAACTTATACTGTGTCTGTATGAAGATGCACTACATAAATTTAGACCCATCTTCATACAGAATTGGTATCACACAATCATGAATAATATTTTCATCGCTGGAAGTGCAACAATTTTTCCACAGCCTTTGTCGTCGCTCTACATTGCTGATAAGTTTTATCCAACTTATCTTTGCTCGGAACGAACAAATCAACTAGCAAAACGTGCTGCAAGGAAATTTGGCATCAAAGAGCGATCAATTTGCCTTGACTTAGAACGTATTCCAGAGAGAGTTCTTGCCGATAAAGAACATCATCCACCGTCATGGTGCTTAAATCTAATTAAGCAATTATCAAAGACTATTCCTCTGGCTGAAATTGGGTATATAGGAGTGACATATAATACAATTTTTCATACTAGTACCCTGCCAAATTTGGCCTGTCAAGCTGTAATTCATTCGGATATTGTTCCCACGACTGCACCAGAAGAGTTTGTCAACTACGGCTGCGCGGCTGGATTCTTTCCCCTCAATAGCGCAATCAAATACTGTCAACATAATGAAAAAGCGGCTATCGTTATTGTCTTTGACCAATGCAACGCCCGTATCGGGTCTTCTTGCTATGATCCAAACGACCCTATCTTTGAGATGGATATGACGATCAGCCTCCTATTTTCGGATGGTGCTGCTGCTGTGTTGATAATCCCAGAAAGCATGAAGGATAGATTTCCGAATCCCCTTCCAAAAGTAGAAGACCTCTGTATGGATTTTCACGTCAGCGATATCATTCGATTTGATGAAACGGGTTTTGTCTTAGATAAGCAAGTTAAAAATCTCGTTCCGTCTCTGGTTGCAGATTCAGTAATAAAGCCAATACTATCCAAGCATTCTCTGCTTCTCGATAACATTCTAGAATGGTCGCTCCACCAAGGCGGCACCAAAGTTTTGTCCGCGTTTGCAAAGCCAGAAATCCTGGGACTAAGTAATGCCCAAATTGCGAGATCAAAGGAGTTTTTTGAAATTTTCGGAAATATGAGTTCGCCAAGTTGCTTCTTGGTGTTTGACAGCTTTTTTAAAGAAAAATGTAAAGATAAGCTAGGAGAATTGGGTATAGTAGTTGGCTTCGGTGCTGGCTTGTATCAATTTTCTCTTTTGTATCGCTGGACTTAGTAACTTTTACTAATTTGGGATGGATCTGTCTATCATCGCGGTTAAGAAATACAGGAATTAGGATTTATGCAACTGTCAGGGCAGAGGACAGAGGGCAGTATTTAGTATAAAAATTTATCATTGCCTTCTGCCTTGCCCGAAGGGCTAGTCACTCTCATTCAAATCTTATATTTGTAAATATAGGTAACCGTTCTTGTAGGCTGAACAGCAATAGTAAAACAAGAGTTAAATCTCTAGCTCTAGTTGGAGAATTAATTGACTAATTTAGATGATTGACAAAAGTCAATAATTGTGTATCTTGTGGCTCAGAGCAATATAACTTTACACAAACATACTAACTTTATCTATTTCTCGTTGATCTCAAAAACTGAATAGTACATAGTGTTAAACAAAAAACACATCTTATTTTTAGAGCCAACCGACTTTTCCTACTTTGACTTCCGACTTTTCCGATTAATTGATTTTGATGTTATCGATAAGGTACGGCAACTAAGTTGCCTCTAAGTCAGGAGCAGGAGCAGGAGCAGGAGCAGTAGCCTTAATATCTTGAGGGCTTTTATCAAGTTTGTCAAATCGATTAGATTGGGAAGTTGCCGATAATCGCATTTCGGGGGCAGCGGGTTCGCTTTTACCCATCAAGTTCAGCAAGCAGACTTCTAACCAGGTAGCAGCATTCGTACTGGTTCTCAATTGAAATTCTGATTTTTGCAATTGTGCACAAGCCGCATCAATTGTTTCAAAATCGAAAGTGCTAGCGAGCGATCGCAGTTGTGAGTAGCCAACGGGCCCTGTAATTAAATTTTGGCAGTGGCGCGTTGATTTGACAATGAGCAAATCTCTCATTGCTGCTAGCAACTTGCTGAGAATCAGTTTGGGGGTTTTGCCGCTGTCAATGAGCGTTCTCGAAGATTGCAGTACGCTTAAGGTATCGCCAGAATGAATGGCTTTGAGAAGGGCGATCGAGTCTTCCTCGCTAATGCTGCCAGAGACTTCTGCAACTGAAGAAACCGTAATCTCTGAATTTAGCAGTGAAAGCTGAGAGAGTAGTTGCAGGGCATCTCTTAGCCCTCCGTCACAGGTGCGAGCGATCGCCCGCATTGCCTCCGGAGCGATCGCAATAGATT
>Ga0335397_10006964_pt1 | contig 14496 bp, 16 predicted proteins | sample MAT04_FD_205740 | JGI IMG/M metagenome (GOLD analysis project Ga0335397, IMG submission 205740) | Freshwater microbial communities from Lake Fryxell liftoff mats and glacier meltwater in Antarctica - MAT-04 (spades assembly) (version 2) ...
TTGGGCGTGTGGGTGGGCGATGGGTCTGCCCACCTCTTCCTCGACCGGGGCCCGCCCTTTCAACCGAAGCTCGGTGGCCCGATGTTCGGGTCGAATGCGCCACCCAAGGGCGACGGCTGGTCGCATTGGGCGAGGCTCCTTGCCTGCCTGCTGAGGTGGGTCATCAACTACGAGCAATGGGTGAAAGCGGATCAAGGCCCCGACTGGCGCCCCGCCACGCTCTTCGCCAGAAGCCGCCGACCGCGTCTGACGGCGGAAGAGCTGCCGCTGCTGGCCAGCAGCCTGGCCGAGGTGCTCGTCGCGCGCTGAGCTGAAGCCCGATCAGTGGAGTTCGGGCAGCCGGTTCGGAGGAGGCACGAAGAGACTGAGCCGGGTCGGTAGTTCGGCGGCGCCGAGTGCTTTCGAGGCCTCGACGAACGCGCGGGTTGCCGTTGCGAGCGAAAGCGGGTGGCTGTCATTGCTCAAGCGCTCGAGCACGCGCGCCGCGTGAAGGAGCCGATCGAACTCTGGGTGGCGCACCAGGCCCAACAGTGAGACCGCGGCCGAGCGTGCGGTCTGAAATCCGGCACGGATTACGGGTGCGTGAATCATCGCGACCCGACGAAGCATTCGTTGTGTCTGCCGGTGGGGCAGCGCGAGCCACGCCGACACCGCGTGCTGCAGCGCTTCGCTGTCGCCCGCCGCGATCGCCACCTCAAACATTCGCGCCAAGGGGGAAGTTGAACCCTGGCTGAGCACGACGGTGGTGTAGAGGTCGCGCACCTGCCCACGCAGCAGGGCAAGGGTCCGCGTCATCCCTGGTTCCTCAAGAACGGAAGCAGGCCGAGCATTGCGGGCATCGGCTTCTTCACGCGGCCTCCCCAGAAGCCACGTCTTCCCAAGCCGTAAAGTCGTCGTTGAACCGGGCCCAGGCCGAAGCGCCCTTCGACCACTCGGCCTGGGTCACCAGGCAGGCGTCGAGCCGCGCGGTGAGCGCCTCTCGAGTCAGGCCGCGGGTGATGAAGACGATCTCTTGCCTGCGGTCTCCATGGAGGCCTTCAAAGTCGGCCTTGATCTCTTTGCACCACTTCGGGTCGTCCGGCCATTCGGCCTTCGGCACCGTCGCCCACCATTTGCCCGCCGGCGAAAAGGTCGAGGCCCCGCCGGCCTGCGCCCACATTCCGACCACATCCATCCGGGTGGCGAGCCAGAAGAAGCCTTTGCTGCGCAGCACCCCGCCCCACGCCCCGTGCACAAACTTCTTCAAACGGGCCGGGTGGAAGGGGCGGCGCTGACGATAAACGAAGCTGTCGATGCCGTACTCTTTCGTCTCGGGGGTGTGCTCGCCGCGAAGTTCCTTCAACCAACCGGGCGCCCGCTGCGCCTTCTCCATCTCGAACAGCCCTGTGTCGAGCACCTCAGCCAATGGCACCGCGCCGCGGGTGGACCGTACGACCCGCGCGTCGGGGTTGAGCTTGCGCAGCACCGCCTCGAGGGTGTCCAGCTGGGCGGGCTTGACCAGGTCCGTCTTGTTGAGCACCAGCACATCGGCGAACTCGACCTGCTCGACCAACAAATCGACGACGGTGCGCTCGTCTTCATCTCCAAGCCCAAGGCCCCGCTGTTTGAGGTCTTCGGCCTGTTGCCAGTCTTTCAGAAAGTTGAACGCGTCGACCACCGTCACCATCGTGTCGAGACGCGCGACCTTCGAGAGGCTCTTTCCCTTCGCGTCGGTGAAGGTGAAGGTCTCTGCCACTGGCAGCGGCTCTGAGATCCCGGTCGACTCGACCAGCAGGTAGTCGAAGCGGCGCGCCCGCGCGAGCTTCGAGATCTCTTTGAGCAGGTCCTCGCGAAGGGTGCAGCAGATGCAGCCGTTCGACATCTCGATCAGCTTCTCGTCGACGCGAGACAGCGCGCTGCCACTCTTGACGAGCTTGGCGTCAATGTTCACTTCGCTCATGTCGTTCACGATCACCGCGACCTTCAGGCCTTCGCGGTTGTTGAGGACGTGATTGAGCAGTGTGGTCTTGCCGGCTCCGAGAAAACCAGAGAGCACGGTGACCGGCAGACGGGCGGCACGGGGCGAAGTGGGCATCGCCACGCTCTAACCCGGCCACCGACTTATTTGCAACTCTGTTGCAATTCCGGGCTTGCGGCGCTTCCCGCTGGCCTTTGCACCTTGCGGCGGCTGTTAGAAAGGGCCACCCTGCGTCCAATGACCGCGAAGACCCCACGCCTGACCGATGAAGCGCTTCGAGACATGCTCGCCAGCCGGGGAATGCGGGTCACCGAACAGCGACTGCTGGTGCTGCGTGCGCTGGGGAAGGTCGAGGCGCCCATCAGCCACGCCGAGCTCACCGAACGATTGTCTTCGAGCCAACTGGATCGTGCGACCGTGTATCGCAACCTGCTCTCGCTGCACGAGGTGGGCGTGTTGGTGCGCACGCAGTTGGGCGACAACATCTGGCGCTACGAGCTACCGCGACAGGCGCGGCCAGGGGCAGTGCACGGCCAGCACCCCCACTTCGTCTGCACCGACTGCAGTGAAGTTCTCTGCCTCGACGAGAGCTCCGTCTCGTTGCGCGGAGAAGCGAAGCGCAACCAGGTCGCCGAGGTCCAGCTTCGCGGTCGCTGTGCTGACTGCGTCAGGCCCTGAGTTCCCCTCACGCATCGACCCGTCCAGGAAGCATGCACCGCTGGACCTCGATGGTCAGGTGCGCGAGCTTCAGCGGGGCCAGGTGGGCCTTGTAATCCTGAGGCTCGCGTGGCGCGGCCGAGAGCACCGTTACCACGCAGCTGCGAGCGCCCCGCCCGATCGGCCAGACGTGCAGGTCTCTGACGCGAACGTCGTCCACCGACTCGAGCGTCTGCCGGATCTGATCTTCGAGAGCAGGGGAGGCCTCGACGTCCAGCAGCTCGAGCGCTGCCGATTGGCACAGGCCGACGCCCCACTTCAAGATCACGACTCCTCCCAACAGCCCAATCGCCGCATCAAGCCACAGCCAGCCCAACAGCCGGCCGGCCAGCAGCGCCACGATCGCGAGTGCGCTGGTGAGCAGGTCAGAGACGATGTGCATCATGGCAGCACGATGGTTGTGATCATGGCCGTGATGGTCGTGACGATGATCGTGCTCCGAGCTGTGGTTGAGCAGAACCACGCTGACCACGTTGACGATCAGGCCGAGCACCGCGACCGGCAGTGAGCTTGCGAAGTCGATTGGCCGAGGTTCGATCAAGCGCCCGACCGAGTCGGCCATCATGACCAGCGCGACCAGACTCAGCGCGACCGCGCTTGTAAAGCCGGCCAGCGCGCCGACCTTGCCCGTGCCAAAGGCGAAGGCCCGATGGGCCGCAAAGCGCCGGGCGATGGCGTAGGCGGCGCTGGCCAACCCCAGCGCCCCGACGTGGGTCGCCATGTGCCACCCGTCGGCGAGCAGCGCCATCGAGCCAGTGACCTGGCCCACCCCAATCTCGATAACCATCATTGCCGCGGTCAGCCCCACCACGGCCAAGACCCCTCTTTCGCGGGGTTGCATCGGCGCTGGTTGGCAGGTCGAGCAAGAAGCGTGGGAGTTGAGCGCGTCAGTCATTTGGCGACCTCAAGAGGAAGGAAAGGAGCCCGGCTCCAAGGGATTTTGGAGCCGGGCCCGCGGCAAGGGAGGGGCCTGCTGTTGCGCCTGCCGCCAGCGCGACACATTGAAGAGTTCACTTCGACGGAACAGGTGCGTGGTCGTCCATCATCTTCTTGTGCTCGGCCTCCATCGTCTTGTGCTGGGCTTCAAGCTTTGCGTGTGCCTCGAGCAACTGATCATGCGGCGAGACGCCTGCGTCCTGCGCGACCGCCTCGGACCCCAAGAGACAAACCAGACTGATCAACAAACGCATGAACGACTCCTGTGTAGGGTGGATTTCAGAGTGGCCAGCGGTACTCGACGGCTGGGCTCATCGCTTCGATTCCTGCGCTCTCGAGCTCCGAGAGGACCTCTTCGACGAACGCTGCCTTGATGCCGACCGCCACCAGGCGCTCGCGCTCCACTGCGAATTGGTTGATCAATTTGACCAGCATCGCCGGGGTCTGGTGACCCGATTCCAGCGCGAGGTCATGCAGCCGATCTGGGTAGGCGACATCGACCAGCATCCTGACCGGCTTTCGCTGACGACAACCCACCCAGTAACCGTGAGAGGGGCGGGTGTCGGAAGAGAACGCGATCGACTCGGTCGCGTTGGAGACGAACAGGCCCACGGTTTCCACCGGGTGGTCCACCGCGACGGCAGTCACCTGCAGGTGGCCCACGACTGCAGGCGCACCGATCGCGAGAGGCAAGTATTGGAGAATCGGCCCATACCGATTCTTGAGCTGGGAAAATCGTGGGTAGATGAGGCCGTTGAAGACGTTGCGCTCGAGCTGCTCAATCACTGAAGGCAAAGCGTGGATGGACACTGGGGCTTCGAGCGAGACGAACAGGTCATCGAGGAAGATGGGCAGCGTCGCCAGGTGATCCAGGTGCGCGTGGGTGAGCACGATGTCCCGCACCGCTTTTCGCTCGGCGGCCGTAAGACTCAGCGCCAGCGAACCCGCATCGACGGCCACGCAGCCGTCGATGAGGTAGCTGGTCAAACGCTGACCGGGCATGACCCGGCCGGTGGCGTCAAACGAACTGGGGAGGAGCTTCACGCGCACCGGCGGGTTGTCCCGTCACTTCACTGCGGCGAGGGGTAGTTGCGCGCGGGGAAGCAGAGCCCGTCGTTGTTGAGGTGACCGAAGGTTGACAGGTTGTAGACCATGTAGTCGTAGAGGTCTTTCAGGCCCGCCGCCCCACCCGCCGGGTTCACCGGCACGGTCTTCGGGTCGTACTTGAGCGTGCCGGTGGTGGCTTCGCCCGTGGCGGTCGGCCCGCAGTACCGAATCGGCACCGCCATGCCCTGGGCGTCTTTGAAGGCCTGGAAGTCGATCGCCTTCACGTCGGCTTCGGTGACGGTGGCGGTCGCGGGCCCCATGCCGCTGGCGACTGACTTGAGCGCGGCGATCGCGTCCCACCGCAGCGGCGCGTCTTCTTCGAGCGCGTCCCAGAACGGGTGGTCGAGGTGCATCGTGACCTGGGCCAGGACTTCACTGCCGGTCTTGGTCTGGATTCCGCGGGCGTCGGTGCCGGTCAGCTCGGGGTTGATGCAGTTCTTGTAGGTGGTCGGCGACTTGTACCCGAAGCTGAAGTTGACCACTTTCGGAAACCGCCCGAAGTCGTACACCGCGTTGGTCGAACGGCAGGCCGGGGTGCCAGCAGTGCCTTTCCAGGTCGCGGTGCCGGCGAGAAGAATCGTCTGACCGTTGTCGACCATCTTCTTGTAGGCCGTCTGCGCTGCGGCATCGAGGTTGATGTTCTGCGCCGAGAGCGTGGCCGGAATGGTGTCGAAGCCGAACGCATACTTCTTGGTCGCATCGAACGCCGGGGTGCCTGCCTTCTTGTTCTGGTTGGTGATGCGAACCAACGGCACCGTCTTTCCGTTCAGCTCTTTCGAGTCGAGCGGCCCGCCTTTCACCATGTCGATCGCCCACGGCCCGTCGGCCTGAGCCACCAGGGGTCCGGTCTGAGACTGATCGGTCGCCGACTTGTCGGGGTCCTCGCTGACCGTCACCTTGTCGACGGTCGCCAGGGCCTGGGTGAAGACAATTTGCCAACCGTCGACGAAATAGACACCGCCACCGGCTGCAGGCGGGAAGGCGATGCCTTCGAGCGCGCTGCTCTCGCCAGAGATGGTGAACAGCAAGGCGTTGTTCACTGCGGTCGCTGAAGGCGGGCTGAACGGCTTGAGGATTCCTCCGTCAGCCACGCTGCCGCCCCCGGCCCCACCACCGCCGCCCGCCCCACCACCGCCGCCCGACCCGCCTCCGGCGCCGGTGGTCGTCCCGCCACCGCATGCCACCTGCATTGCGACTGCAACTGCGACTGTGATGCATCTGATTTTCGGCTGCATTTGTGCTCCTGGTGTGTGCTGCGTTGTTTTCAAGCGCCGGCTACGGCCCGCCGGAGATCCACTGCAACTGGTACGTCTGCGCCGAAGCGGCGCGCATCGCGTTGAAGAGCGCCGTGTCGGGCTGACCGCCTTCCACCGTGTTGTCGATGAACCGGTAGAGCAACGGCAGGTCCTGCACCTTCTGAAGACTCGCGAAGTCGACCGTGTCGAACCACCGCCTGGGGTCGACCTTCAGCCGCAGGGTGCCGGTTCCTTCGAGCGTGAACTCGACTGGAATGGGGCTCACGATGCGCTGCTTGCAGATGGGATAGCTGCCCGGCAGCGCTGAGTTTCGTGGCGGCTGGGCGCGGTTGCGGCCAATCGTGTAACGCGCCTCGAACGGCCACGAAAGCGCGCCCTGGGTAGCGATGCCCTCGACCTCGAGAATTGAAGCCCTGCTCTCGTCGGCGTTGATGTCGCCGTCGGTCAGCCACAGCTCGGCTGCCTGGGTTGGGAAGTTGGTGCCGTTTCCCTCGACCGGAAAAGGCTGGGCAACGCCCGAGAGGACATCGACGTCGAGGCCCCCTCGCACTTCTCCGGTGTAGATGCCGGGCAGCACGCAGGCGGTCTCTTCACTGTGGGTGGCCGGGTTGGTCTGGTTCAAATAGAGCGCGCCGATGTGCAGTCGCGCGCGGCTGAGCGTCACCTCGAAGCCGCGCGGAGTCGTGAAGCTCGCCGCAGCGGGCTCGCCCACTGCTTCGGCGACGAACGTCACCAGCTTCCCCTGCGTGGCGGGAATGCAGCTGGTGAGCAGAATCGTCAGGATAGAGGCCCTCATGGGCTGCCTCCGAGGTTGACCGCCAACGACACCAGAATTGACCTTGGCGCTCCGGCGGAGAACAGCCGGGAAGGGACGAGGGTGGGCAGCACGCCGGTGGTCTGAAAGTCCGACGCGAAGTTGTATTCACCCAGCCGGTACTGGGCGTCGAGGAGGTTGGTCGCCGCCACCCCGAGGGTGAGCCAACGCCACTTCACCTCGAGGTTCGCGTCGAGGGTGAAGATGGAATCGCTTCGAGCGCCAAGGGGAAGCGCGCGTCTTCCGACGTAGGTAATCCCGGCTCCGAGGGTTCCCCGCAGCGGAGCGCCCATCAGCGCCCAGGGAGCATCGTGGAAGATGGCTGCGTCGAGACGAAGCACGAGATCCGGCACGTACGGAACCAGCGTGTTGGTGTCGTCGAACTTCGATTGGGTCAGGGTCCCGTTGGCCGAGAGGTCGAACCACGGGCCGCGCGCTCGGGCCGCCACCAATCCTCCGAGGCGGGTCGTGCTGCCCCCGAGGATGCTGCGGCCGGCCTGTTCGCTGAAGAGCAGGTCTTTGTCGACGCGGGTAAGGAAGAACGCTGCGCGGCCAGTCAAATCCACCAGCTCGGTGCGCGGCGACCAGGCTGCACCGGCTTCGCCTGCCTGAATGCTGGCGAACGGAGTCTTGAGCGACTCAGTCACGTACTGGGGGTCGATGCTGCGGACGCCGTAGCCGTAGGCTGCCGATAGTGTCGCGCCCTTCCATGGCCCCAGCAGCACGGATACGCGCGGCATCACCGCGGTGCCGGTGGTGGAGTTGCGTTCGGTGGGCTCGCGGTACTTGCCGAAGTCTTGCTGGTCGTAGCAGCTCGCGTCGCCCGGCGGCCGTTCTGCCGCGGGGCGACGCACGCTCTGCACCGCGCAATTGTTGTTGATGTCGTAGGTGAAGAGGTCGGCCCGCACGCCTCCTCGAACGATGAGGTACTTCCACGGAGTGAGGTTGGCATCAGCGTACAAGCCGATGTCGGCCAGCCTGGAGTCGAGGTCCAAATCCTTGTGATAGGGCGCGTTGCTCTGGGCCTGCACGCGAAGCTGGGTGCCGTGGGCGACGTCAATGCGCGCGAAGTAGCCAAGCTCGAGCTCTTGCGCGGCGTCGAGCACCTGGGCGCGCCACTTGCCCCAGCCTTTGAGGCCGAGGGTGGTGGTGGTGCTGTCGCGATCGATTAAATCTCCCCGCTGCGGGTGAGGCTGCTGCTCGGCGGTCTGCAGGTCCTGCAGGAAGCCAGTGAAGTTCTCTTTGAGCCGGGTGCTTCGGTAGATGAAGAACAGCTGGTGGCCCATCGCGAACGGGCCTCGATGGTGGTGAAGCTCCACGGAAACCGAGCCCCGCAGCGAGTCGCCGCCCTGGCGGTCGTCGTAGGTGTCGAAGAAGCCCTTGCGGCCCGCCACCACATCGTCCACCCGCAACAGCCCCGCTGACTGAAAATGCGCGGTGTACGCCGTCGCGGCGACGCGCACCGACGTTTCCTCGGAAAGCAAAGCCTCGAACTGCGCCATCGCCTTGGCCGACTGGGCCTCGCGGCCTTGCCCGTACCCTGCGGTGCGGTTGAGCTCGGCGCCGGCGTAGGTGCGGTTCGAGCCGCCGGGCGGGCCAAACAGCAACAGCAGCCGCTGGGTGTCGAAGCTGCCATAGCTGCCTTTGACCGTGAGGCCTCGCTGCGCCAGACCCAGCTCGTAGTTGGCGCTGCCTGCGACCGCGTAGTTGCCTTGACGAGGGTCGAATGGGCCCTCGACGACCCGCAGCGACTCGACCAGCTCCGGAATGATGAAGTTCAAGTCCGCGTAGCCGTTGCCGTGAAGGTTTCCCGAGTCGTTGATGGGGACTCCGTCGGCGGTCAGCTCGAGGTCCTGGCCTTCGCGGGCATCAAAGCCGCGAAGAAAAATCTGCTCGGGGTGCCCTTCGCCTCCTTCCTTGGTGAGCAGAACTCCAGGAGCAAGCTTCAGGAAGTCGGCCGCCGCTTTCCTGGGGACGACCTTCAGCTCTCCAACGTCAATGTGGAAGTCGCCGACGCCCCGGCTCTTCGGCACCACCCGGCCGATCACGGTGGTCGACAGCTCGTGGGGTGGATGACCTCCAACAGGCAGCTCGGGCTCAATCTCAGTGATGGCTTCGGTGCCGCTGCCTGCGTCAGTAGGCGCTGGCGAACTTTCGCCCGGTTCGTTTGTACCCGCGTCAGGCGGCGATGCGATGAGCAAGTTGAATGGCAACCGGGTGCGGCTCGCGACCTTCTGTCCCTGGTGAATGGCCGGCTTGAACGTCCACTGCGCGAGCGCTTCCTTCGTCGCCTCGTCCCAGACCGCGCCCGCGGACTCGATCACCACGACATCGCTAACCCTTCCATCGAGCCCAATCGTGAACTCGAGCAGCACGTGGTCCTGCGTCGGCGGGGGCGCGTTGACTGGAGGCGTCGCGTCGACCCGGGTCAGTACCTCGGGTGGCGTGACCGCCTCCGCAAGCGCAGCCGCAGAAAGGAGCAACAACAAAAATGGGAGCGGCGACAGCGCACGGCAAACCAGCGAAGGCAAAGGGAGTTCCAGAGTGAAAGAAGCAGCAAGGACCCGGCGTGGCCGGGCCGACTTCAGCGCTTCAAACGCGAGCTGGAGGTGACGCTTTGGGGGCGTCGATCAACGCGCTGCGATTCCAGGCAGGGAGCGCCGAACCCAACAGCGCGACCTCGCCATGCACGACGACGGCGAAGACCAGCGCCTGTGAGAGCGCCACCGAGGTCCGCATCGCGTCGAGGACGACGCAGTGAACATCCGCATCGGGAGGCGTGCCCTGCGAGACACCCTCAGCGGTCGCTTCGCGCGGCTGAGCAGCTGGCCCGCCCTCAACCAGGTGACCTGACTCGGCACACACCGAGTGCTGGGCAAACATGAGGTGCCCGAACGACGCTGCCTGTGCCACCAACAAAGCGGCAGCAAGCGCGAACCGATGCGAGCGTTTCAGTGACACGAGGCGCGTCGTAGTTCTTTCGCAGTTGAGTTGCAAGAGGCCCACTCGACGGCCCGCCCACTGGAGCCAACCCGGGTTGTGAGGGGGTCGCCTACGCAGCACGCGGAGTCCGGGCAGAGAGAACGGCGCGGACGATGGCCGCGGCGAGCAGCGCGGCGCCGAAGGTGACGACGACGGCGGCCCCGGTGGGCAGGTCGAACTTGAAGGACGAGAAGAGCCCTACTGCTGAAACGGCCGCGCCCAACGCATAGGCGATGACGAGCCTCAGCCCGAGCTTGTTGGTGAACAGCGCCGAGAACACCGCGGGGACGATCAGGAAAGAGAACACGAGCAGCACGCCTGCGATCTGCACGCTGCTGGCGATGACGACGCCGAACGACATGTAGAAAGCGAGATCCCACATCGTCCCCTTCCACGTGTCGTGCGCTTCCGAGTCGTGCTCGAACGAGAGGTGGATGAAGCGCTTGCGGAGCACGAAGTGAAAGACACCGAGCACGAGGAAGGTGAGCGCGGTGATCCCCACCTCGCGGTACGAGACCGTCAGCAGGCTGCCGACGAGGATCTCTTTAATCTCTTCATCGCCGTGCGGCAGCGAGTTGGCGACGAGAACCGAGGTCGCCGCCGCCACCGCGTAGGTGATGCCGATGAAGGCTTCCTGAGGGACCCGCCGCCGAAGCCCGCGGGTGAGCGCGAAGAGGCCGGCTCCGACGAAGGTGAAGCCCAGCGACCACAGCCATGACTCGGTGGTGCGGGGCTCGATGCCGCGCAGCGAGGCGACCGCCGTGCCGAGCGCCGCAATCTGGGCGAGCGCGATGTCGACGAAGATGACTCCGCGCGCGAGCACGTGGAGCCCGAGGTAGCTGAGGAAGCCCGTCAGCACGAGGCAGGCGAGGAACGCCGGCAGCAGAATCTGCAGCTCGAGGCTCATGGCCCGGTGCCGCTGGTCGCCGCTTCGATCGCGCTGGCGATGGTGTCGAAGAGCTCGAAATAGGTGGTGACCTTGTCGGTGCCGCCGACCGAGTTGGGCACGGCGACGAGCTTCGCTCCGCTCTTCGAGGCGATGAGCTCGGGGAAGCGCTTGTCGTAGAAGACCTCCATCAAGATGACCTTGATGCCCTTCGCCTGGACCAGCTTGATGAGCTCGAGGGTGTGACCGGGCGTGGGCGGAATGCCGGGCTTCGGCTCGACGAAACCCGCGACGTCGAGCTTGTAGCGCGCGGCAAAATAGGTCCACGATTTGTGGTAGGTGATGATTGGCTGCCCGGCGAGCTTGCTGAGCTTCTTTGCCCACCCGGCTTCCTTCTCGGTCAGGGTCTTTTCGAAAGCGGCGAGGTTGGTGGCGAAGAGCGCCTTGCCTTCGGGCTCGAGCTGCGTGAGCCGGGCCGCGATGCCGCGCGCCATCAGCCGGCCGTTCTCGGGGTCGAGCCAGTAATGCGGGTTGCCGGCGGGGTGAATGTCGCCCTGGCCGCGGTCGGCGACGCCGACGACTTCGAGGGGCGCAATCAGCGGCGAGAGATCGAGGTACCCCGGCTGGCCGGGGGCGATCTTGTCGTTGTGCGACCCGTTGATCAGCGACGGCGCATAACCAATCTCGAGGTCGAGCCCGATCACGATGAACAGGTCGGCGCGGTTGAGGTCGACCATGAACGTCGGCTTGGCGTCGACGAAGTGGGGATCTTGAAAGCCCTTCGCCAGCGCCTTCACGTTGACGCGGTCTGCGCCGATCGCGCGGGTGATTGCCGCCGAGTCCTGCGTGCTGGTGACGACGTTGACCTTCGCGAGCGCAGAGGAAGAGGCGAGCAACAGCAGGGCAGAAAGAAGCTTCATGGGGTTCTCAGTACGCATGGGCCGGGTGGGCGCCGAGGGTGAAGTTGATTTGAAGGTGGCCTTCGATGATGGGTTCGCCGCCGCCGCCTAGCTCGGTGACGTTTCCCTGGAGGCGAATCGCCGAGAACTCGGTGGGAGCGAAGACGAGGATCGCCGACTGCCGCAGGTCGACAGGGCTGGCGACGCCCGCCGGCTGGAGGAAGTCGAAGCGGCCGCCCAGGTACCAGCGCTGAAACAGCTGGTACTGCGCGAACGCGTAGAAACCGTACTGGTCGGTCTGTCTTCCGCGCGGCGTGTCCGGCCGGGGGGCGCGCGCGTACAGCGCCTCGACCGCGACAACGGCAGAGTGGGTCGTCGCCGCGTCGTTGGGCTTCCACTTGAAGACGAGGTGGCCGCCGAAGACCTGCGAGGTGAGCCGGTCGGAGTTGTTGCCGATGGCGTAGGACGCTCCGGCCTCGAGGGTCGCGTCGTCGGTGACGTCGAACACGTTCTTCAGACCTGCGAAGCCGAGCAGGTCGCGGCCGTTGGGCGAGTGGAAGGTGACGGCGTTGTCGCCGCCGAGCGCGGAAACGGTGAGCAGCAGGTACCAGGGCACCGGCACGAGGTAGCTGGCCTCGGCGCCGACTTCGTTGAGGCCTTCCTCGCCGAACACCGCGTCGCCGATGAGTGAGCGGTCGACGAAAGGCAGCGCGTGGGTGTGGAGCAGGTTCTCGCGGCCGAACGGCACCTTCATCTTGCCGCCGCGAATCGACAGACCGTAGGGCTTCGCGGTGAGCGAGAGAATGCCTTCTTCGATCTCGATGCCTTCGGCGTCGGGGATCGCGAGGGTGATGTTGGCGCTCAAGTACGGGTCCACATTCGCCGTCAGCTGCAGCTCGACCTCTTGCAACCGCACGCCCGTCTGCACCTGCCCCGGCAACGGATTCTCGAGGCTGGTCACTGACCCGAGCAGCAGGCCGTTCACCGACATCGCGGGGTTGAAGAGGTTGGTGAAGAAGCTTGCTGGCGAAGTCGCGGGCGGAGCAGCAGGCGCAGGAACAGCAGTCGCTGCCTCGATCTCTTTCAGCATCGCCTCGTCGTCGGGCGAGAGGCCGGCGTCGACGTCTTGCGCCGAGGCCACGGTTGCGAAGCAAAGCCCTGCGAACAGCGCAGGGGTGATCCACTTTTGAAAAGACATGAAGAGGGCACACCCTGGGGAAACGAGACGAATCGCCGCGCACGCCTCAGCAGGAGGCGACGCGAGAAGACTGCGACCCGTTCAGGCCGGAGGTGAGCCCTTCGGAGCCAGACGCAGCAGCGCAACGCTCGTGCATCCGGCGACAGCGACGGCGGCGACAACCGCGGTGGGGTTGCCCGGCGCGAACGCTTCGACCTGCCGCGCGGGAGGCACGCCAGACTCTTCGCGGCGGGCGGCGGTGGCGAGGCAGTGCTCGTGGCCGGGCCCCGACGCATCCGTCGACGCGGCAGTGACTTCGGGCGAATCACCGGGGGCCGGCGCAGGCGAAGAAAGCGCCTCGTTGGCGTGAATCCGTTCACCGTGCTCGAGGCAGGTGACGTGCGTGAAAAGCAGCTCGTGCGTGAAGCTCGACACCTGCGACGCGAGGAACATCGCGGCGAGCGCGAAGCTGAAGACGGCATGGCGGCGGGCAACGGGACGCATCGAAGTCGAACCACATGGTGCTGGAACTGCGTCGGCGTCAAGCTCAGGGAATTCCAGCGGCCGCCCGAAGCGTCTGAAAAGCACCTGCGCGCGTGCCGGCATCGCGGTCGACGATGTTGAGAATCGGGAAGCCAGCGTGGACGAAGGTCGAGGTTCCCGCGTCACCGACATTGCGGCGAACCGTCGCGCACGGAAGGTCACGAATGTTGGGCGAGGCGATCTTGGCCGGCACGGTGAACAGCGGCTCGGTTCCAGGCCGAACGTTGATCACCCCGACGTCGGACGAGAGCGGCGTGTCGAGCGCAAGGTTCAGCGTCTGGCCCGCCGATGGCTGTCCGATGACGCCGCTGAGCACGAAGGGCGCGTCGGCGATCGCCTCGCCTCCGAAGGCGCCGAGGTAGTCGGTGATGAAGGGGTCAGCGTTCGTCGTCCACGGGTAGCCGAAGGTGTAGATGAGGTTTTCGGATGCGAGCAGCTGGGGTTGAAGCCGGCGTAGGCGCCAGCGTCGGCTGCGCCCATTCCTCCGCCACCCGTCCCCTGGCCTCCACCCGCGCCGCCGCCGGCGCCTTGCCCGGAATCGGGAGCGACCACGCAGACGCCGTTCGACACGCACAACGAGACTGCCTGATCGAAGTCGTGGCACCCGGTGAGGCAGAGCAGTGCGAGCAGCGCGAGCCGCATCAGAAGCTCCCCGTGACGACGAAACCGTTGGAGCTCAAAGCAATCGACGCAGAAGGCGCCGAGGGCTCGCTGCCGAAGACGAGAAGGCCGAAGCCGGCGATGGCAGCGGCCGCTCCGACGGTGAGGAAGGTGGCCGAGAGGAGCTGAAACGTCTTGCCGTCGCGCGCGATGCCCTCGGCCTGCGTGAGCGCGAGGCTGCCCTGGCCCCCGGCGGTGAGCGTCGACCAGGCGAGCTGCGAGAGGCCGAGGAAGACGAAACCCGCCGCCAGTGAGACGCCGCCGATCGCGAGCGGCACGGGGAAGAAGCGCGGCTGCCTGCGCGGGTGGCGACGACGGCATCGGGCACGGGTGGCCGGCCCATCGCCGTGAGGAACTGTCGGCGCAATGACCTGCCAGCGCGGGTGAGCCCGTCGAAAATCTCCGACTCGGAGTTCACTCAACACGCCCTGCACGCCCAGCGCGTTGCCGAGCTCGGCCATGCACATGCCGTCGTCGCTGCAGCCCAGCAGCTGCTTCTGCCGCTCGAAGCCGAGCAGCACGCTGATGTCGCGCGCAGTGACCACGCGGACGCCGGTGATCG
>Ga0335397_10006966_pt1 | contig 14496 bp, 9 predicted proteins | sample MAT04_FD_205740 | JGI IMG/M metagenome (GOLD analysis project Ga0335397, IMG submission 205740) | Freshwater microbial communities from Lake Fryxell liftoff mats and glacier meltwater in Antarctica - MAT-04 (spades assembly) (version 2) ...
GGACTCCCATTCAAATTCTCAATCCGAATATTCGATGTTTCAGGCAGAACGCGTTCAAATGCTGCAGACTGCGTTGCAGGAAATTGCTGACGAATTTCGGCAGCCTTTGGTATTAAAGGAAATTGACAGCCTGTCGTATGCAGAGATTTCGCGAATTCTTGAGATTCCAATTGGCACAGTTCGCAGCCGTATCTTTCGCGCTCGGCAGGAGTTAATCGCGAAGCTCCATAGGCTTTCGAAGGATGCAGAATCCTGAATCAAAGATTGTCGACACGTAAATTTATTCAAGAAGATCGCGAAGCATTCTTTTTGAAAAAAACGACTCAGACGCAAAATTTCTCTCGTAAAAAAAAAGCTGCCACGAACATCAAAATGAATTTTGAATCGAGATTGATGAATTGGAATCTCGTCGGTATAAAGCCCACTTCCCTTAGCGGACAACTGTGAACGTCTAAAACCTGAAGAGTCCTGTCAGCGTTCTGCTGATACTTCAACACAGTTGTTCATTCGACAATTCTCATCACGCATCCGGAACACAAAACCACCGGGTGGATGTGATTTTGTTTTCTACAAAGGTAACCCTTCTATCATGCAGCTCCACCAGATTGAACTTGTTCCAGGTGAGTCGATTCGGGTTGGCAACAGAATCGTGACGCTCGTCGCGGTTGAAGGAAGTACTGCTCAATTGCACGTTGATGATTCTGGCGACTTTGCTGTGTGGGCAGACCCAATGTGCGTTTCAGAACCGGAGCTTTCCGAACTGGCTTTCGCATAGCTGGTGTTCGGTCGCAGTTTTGCGGTCGGGGCGTCGGGTTTTCCGGAATGGAATTCCGCAGTGCCTTTGGCGCTATGCGACAGCCGGGTTATCGTCACACGATGCGTTCTTCGCCATCTTCAAGGTACACAACCTTGTACAGATCTTTCCGGCGGTCGTTCCAGTTCTGAACGCTGCCGGTTTCTCGGTGGCGGCGCAACTGTTCCACGTCCACGTCATGAATGATCATCGTTTCGATGTTGGCACTGCATTCTGCAGCAACAGCGTCGCGCGCGAATTCGGCGTCGGCGGGTGTGAAAATGGCTGACTGCGCGTAGTGGATGTCGGAATTCTCAACGAACGGAAGATTGCCCGTGCAGCCCGCGACTGCAACGTAGACGTGATTTTCCACGCAGCGTGCCAGGGCGCAATGGCGGACTCGCAGATAGCCGTGTCGTGTGTCAGTATTGAACGGGACGAAAATAATCCCGGCACCTTTGTCGGCCACGATCCGCACAAGTTCCGGGAATTCGATGTCGTAGCAGATCAGAATTGAGATCGGCCCGCAGTCAGTATCGAACACACTGACGCTGCGTCCCGGTGTCACGCCCCACCATTTGCGTTCGCTGGGCGTAATGTGGATTTTTTCCTGTCGCTCAAGCGTCCCGTCGCGACGAAACAGGTATGAGACGTTGTACAGGCTGTCGTCTTCGATCACAAATAACGATCCGCCGATGATGTTGACGTTATGCTTAACTGCCATCTCCGTGTAGAAATCCAGGTATTGCGGAGTGAACGTCGCCAGTCGCCGCGCGGCCTGACCGGGACGATCCTTCGGAAGAAATGAAAGCAACTGCGTCGTGTGCAATTCCGGAAAGAGCACGAAGTCGCTTTTGTATTCACTGGCGGTATCAATAAAGAACTCGCTCTGCTGCGCGAACTCACTGAAATCCTTAATCGTCCGCATCTGATACTGAACGACGGCAATACGAACCAGTTCGGAAGTCGTCCAGTAGCGTCGTCGAGCACCTTTCCGATAATCCAGATTGCTCCATTCCAGGAATGATGCGTATCCACAACTTGCGGAATCCGATGGCAGGTAATCGGGAATCAAACCTTTCAACGCGAAACCATTGGCAAGTTGTGCGGTCAGAACCTGATCGTAGCATGTCTTGTCCATGACGTTTTCTACATACTCACGAGCACTCAATTTCTCGGCGACCTTGTGGTATCCGGGAATTCGACCAGCGATCATAATGCGTGCCAGATTCCGTTCGCGGCAGATTTCTTTCCTGGACTCATACAGTCGCCGCGAAAGTCTCATTCCGCGAAACTCCGGATGCACCATAATTTCAATGCCGTACAACGTATCACCGACGTACGTGTGATTCCGGATGTAGCCGCCATCTGCGACTTTCTTCCAGTCATGCCATGCCATGTTAGGATTGTCTTCCAGAATCAGACTTGACGACGATGCGGCGAGTTTCCCGTCAATTTCGACAATCAACTGCCCTTCTGGAAACACATTGATCTGACTTTGGATTTGATCGCGTGCCCACGGCATCATGCCGGGAAAACACAGCAACTGCATTTCCACGAGTGCGTCGTAGTCGTCCATCGTGAGCTGGCGAATATTCGTCTTCCATTCGAATGACTTGAGATCAATGGGTTCCATTTGATTAAATTCCTTGTGGTTGTTTAATTAAATTTTTGGGCCACTGGCAGATTTATGCTTAACGTCGAAACCCAGGGGCTAGCGCCCTGCGGCCAATAGAATCAGCCGCCACGCGCCAGCGTCCGGTTGTTCGACTGGGTAGTTCCCGATCTTCCACTCGCCTTAGTCCCGTGCTGCGTTACACGTACCCTGCTTTGCGATTCCCTGAAAGAATGCCCGAGCATTTTTCCCGAGCGTTCGTGTCCGATAGCCGCCTTCCTGAATGATCAGCGTCGGCAGATTCAATGAATTCAACATGCGACCGTTTTCTTCGAAATCCTTCGAGCCCAGAGACCACGTTCCTGTGGGATCGCCCTTGGCCGGATCAAGTCCCAGCGCCACGATCAAAAATGCCGGTGAGAACTGCTGAATGTGTCGCATTGCGGTTGCCAGTGCTAGTCGGTACTGGGCACCGTCCTGAACTTCCGGCAACGCGATGTTGATGTTAAATCCGGTTCCGGGGCCAGTTCCAATTTCGTCCGGAAAACCCGTGAAATACGGATACGCGAAACCAGGATCGCCGTGAATTGAAACCGTCAATACATCGGCTCGGTGATAAAAGATATCCTGCTGTCCATTGCCGTGATGATAGTCGATATCCAGAATTGCGACGGTTCCATACTGGCAAAGGTATTGAGCCGCCACTGCCGCATTGTTGAAGTAACAGAACCCGCCAAACGAACTGCGTTCCGCATGATGTCCGGGCGGGCGCACCAGAGCATAAGCCATTCGCCTACCACGCAGAATTTCGTCCGCAGCCGTCAATGCACAATCCACGGCGCGTTTAGCTGCCGGATAGGCATGATTGTTGATTGGAGTAAAAGTATCGATGCAGTAGTAGCCGGCCCGAATCGACAAATCTTTCGGTGGACGCGCTCGGTTACGGATCGGAAACACATAGGGATACACCGACTTGCCTTCCGGGGTTCCTGCACAGGCCCGCTTCAGGAAATCGACAAGATCCGGATCGTGCGTGGCCAGAATGTGCTTAGTCGGATACTCCCTGGGCGGCACGGTTTCGAACAGACCACTTTGAGTCAGCTCAGACAGGATCACAGAAATCCGCACGGGCGATTCGACGTAGCCACGTTCTCGAATATGATGGATTCCGTGACGATCGTGAACAATCAGTGCGATGGGTTCCGGCCCGTGTGGTTCGGCGTGAGGATGCTCGACCGGCTGTTTGATGTAACGAGCCGCTCGCAGCTCTACTGGATTCTTCTGAATCGACCTGAGGACTTTATCGACGTATTCAGGCGGACATATAGAACCGTACTTTCTTTCGAGTACCGCGCGGACAACATCCTGCAGGAATTTTGGTTTGAGCGTCTTTTCACGATCCAACCCGTCGAAGACCAAATGCGGAGTATTGTCGCTTGAGCCTCCAGGAACCGGCGTCTCATAGGCTGTTCCGACAATCGGTTTCGCACCGTAGCTCTCATAGAACTTGAGACGCGCAGCGTTCTGTTTTCGAATTGCGACATCCGAGCAACGGTCTGCATCATCCGGGAGACACTCAAAAAACAATCCTTTTGCCCCCTGAGCAACGGCTTCATCACGCACATATTCGTACAAAGCCGCACCGATTCCCCGACCAACCGTTCCTCCTGTCACCGCAAGATAATCCAGATAGCAAAAGCGCAAACCGGGTTCCTGCAAAATCATCGCAAATCCATTGACATGACCTTTGGAATTCTCTGCGACATACAGAACCATGCGAAACCGCTGTTTGAAGGGATTTCGAAGTTTCTCTTCCAGGCCATCGATGTCCGACTTCGGGGCACCCGGAAAATGTTCCTGAAATATCTGCCTCACTTCAGCAATGGCTTGCTTGTTGACAGGCAGGACGTCGTCGTGAATCCGCCGAATGCGAAACATTCCGTGTTTTCTTTCGTAGTATTGTGTCTGATGTGCGCGCGAGCGATATTGTAGCAGATTCGATGATTCGAAGCAGGGGCGATTTTGGTCAGCATGATTCGTAAATGATATGTTCGGCGAGCGAAACTGAATGCTGATCGCGTGGTACTGACCGCGAGCTGCTGCGGCAATTTCCATCGACTTCGGACGACCGACGCTCGAACGAAACCACTTCCGGAAATTCACCACGCAATCCACGCACAGTTCTGCGGAGATTTCAAGACGCTCAAACCACGGCTCAAGGTGCTCACGCATCGCCCGCCGTTTCCCACAGCGAATCTGGCGACCCGTCCAGTCCAGAAGTTCCGGGTAATCTTCGAGACTCATCAACAAAATGCCTTTGTTCGACGCTCGGCGATCACTTGTTTTTCCACGCATAGCCTGACGCTTCGGCTCCAGAACCGCTTCCGTTTTTCCTTCAGCTCATTCGCATCGTTGCGGATCGAATTCAGTTTGAATTCCGTCGGTCCCGCTGGTGATCCATCTTTGTTCTTGCGTGCCGGACACAGCATTCACCACTTTTGAGCCACCTCATCTTGATGCAATGCACCACCTGAATCTCACCCTCCGCCAACACATCCTTTCGATTCGTACGTGCGATGCCAAAAACTCCCCGTCTTTCGACAAACCAAAAATGCAGAATGGAAAACTGAAATCCTGACCTGTTCTTGACAGGCTATACAAATCCGCCAATTACACGTCAATAGACGGCTGGCCCCTGTTGCGTCACCTTTAGGATTGCTGAAAGCATCAGCATCAATCAAATTATTGACAAAGGCAGCTTCATTGGATTCGGCCAGTCGATTTATATATCTGGGGTTGATACGTCAGATTTGGCAGATGACCAAAACGTAAAACTCGGTGAGAACATAGTATTTTACTGTCCTGGGAATGCGACATACCCAACTGTGCTTGGTGGCTCGAGAACGATCAAGAAAGCATACGCTGTCGATATTCAACGTGCCGTGGGACTTGCCAAAGCGATTTGCGAATCACGAGGGTTTCACGCTTTTGGGGACAGTGCACCGCAATTCGATTTTGCAAAACCAGACCGAATCAGCAAGTCAATCATTACTGTTCAAAGGCTCGGTTCAAAACAAACGACAACAATACAACGGAAGTCACTGTCGGAGGAAGACAATACATGGGTTGATGATGAACTGGCAAAACGGAAACAAGAAGCGAAGCTTTTGCGCGAGCAAAAACTGAAAGAAAAGGAAGACCAGTCAAACGATGAGATAGACGAGAAATGACGATTAATCATCGTCCGGATTAATCGCCGATGCATGCGTCAATGTGTCCCGTACCATGAACCGACGCGGTATCGTGTGAAGCATCAAAAGTGGCTCAGGCACTGCTGGAACGGCGCTTCATTCGGTCCGTCTATGGGTTGAAGACAATATGGTAGACACAGCACTACAAAGAGTTACTGCCAAATGGTGTGTTCAGCACGAAATTGATCACGCGACGGTTTCAGCATGAGTTGTACGGGCTTTGGGACTTGCCGCGTCTTGTACTTTGAGTTGAAGTTCACTCATTCGGTCGATGAATCGGACTCCTCGTATGGAAGGGGGCGGACGATACGGGGACGCGGCTCATGTATTAAAAAATGAGTTGCTTCCCATTTGCTTTCTGCTTCCACGTGAATTGCCAGGTTGAAAACGTCGATGAAGCGATCACGCGAGTGCGGCAGAGTTCCTGATGCGAGTCCTGCTGGACAGTAATATTCTGGCATGAGCTGCCTGTGGTTCACCAAGTCCGTGTTCTGGGCCAGAATTACTCGCAAAACAACAAAGCCTGGATCGTACGCCGAAAAATGGAATGGCAACTTTCGACGGCTATTTCGAATCCAGAATTCTGCAAGAGATTCGACGATCGATTTTGGCCGTGGTCATCGACGAATCCCGAGAACAGCTTTGAAATGGATTAGCAATCTGTAGCAAATTGATTGGCATGATTGCGGGAATCACAATCAGGGGACTGACGGTCCGCGCTCGCCTGGTGTAAATCCTGCCGTAGTACGGATTCTGCGTGGAACTGGTTTTACTTGAATCAGGACTGCGATAAACTCCCATCCGATTTGATTCTCCGCCGTTACTCGGTGTCAATTCTTTTTTTAAAGGTGTATTTCAGTGACCTATCGTTGCCTGCGAATTCTGATCGGTTGCATGATTTGCTGCGTCGCCGCTGCGACGATGCTTTCAAAGTCTGTAAACACGCTTTTCGCCGCGAATCCCGCTGCCGATATGCCTGTTGAAGAAGGTTTCAAATCACTGTTCGATGGCAAAACTCTCAAAGGCTGGGATGGAGATTCCACAGTTTTCCGTGTCGAAAACGAATCGATCGTCGGTGGACAATTGAACGACAAAATCCCGCACAATTTTTTTCTGGCAACACATAAAGAATTCAGCGACTTCGACCTGCGACTCGACTTCAAACTGATCGGCAACGACACGAATGCCGGCGTTCAACTACGCAGCAAACGTATTCCTGATCACCACGAAATGATCGGCTATCAGGCAGACCTTGGACAGAATTATTGGGGCGCACTCTACGATGAATCCCGTCGCAACAAAGTTCTCATCGCCCCTGATAAAGTCGAACTTGCGAAGGTACTCAAGCCTGGTGAATGGAATTCGTACCGAATTCTCTGCGAAAGTCGCCATATCCAACTTTGGATCAACAACTTCCAGACGGTTGACTACACGGAAGAAGATGAGACCATTGAACAGTCCGGGCTGATCGCTCTGCAAATCCACGGTGGTCCACCCGGCGAAGCGCACTATCGCAACCTTCGAATTCGAACGATTGGCAAGTAGCACTGATTGACAAATCAAACTCGGACTATCGCGACAATCACAATCAGGGGACTGACGTCCCTCCGCTCGCCGAACCTCTCTCTCAACTGAAAACTTATCCCCATGCTCAACTGGAACAGCAACAAACTCACGCACGGCTGGCAAAAAGGGATCACCGCGTTTTACTACGCAGTGGGCATGACAGCCGACGATTTCAACAAGCCGCAGATCGGGATCGGCGTTCCGCTACTCGACGGTAACACTTGCAACGTCCATGCGTATTCATTAGCGCAGGAAATTGCTGCCGGATGTCGTGACGCCGGGATGCTGGGGTTTCCGTTTGGCACACCGGGCGTCAGCGACAACATTACGCAGGGCCATGAAGGCGGCAATGCGAGCCTGCCGTCTCGCAATCTGATCGCGAACAGCGCGGAGTGTGTGATCACATCGCACTGCTACGACGCGATGGTCGGGCTGCACAACTGCGACAAGAACGGCCCCGGTTTTGCGATGGCATTGGCTCGGACGAATTATCCGGGACTGATTGTCAGTGGCGGCAGCATTCTGCCTGGTTGCTACAAAGGCAAAGACATCACCATTCTGGATGTTTATGATTCTCAGGCTGCGGCATCGGTTGGTGCGATGACGCATGAAGAATCGGAAGAGATCATCCGGAACGCCTGCCCTGGTCCTGGCGGCTGCGGAATCGCGGCATCATTCAATACATGGGGGCTGGCCATGGAAGCCATCGGCCTGATGCTGCCTGCCAGCAGTTCGATCCCGGCTGTCGATCCGGAAAAAAAAGCCGAATGCCGCCGTGTTGGCCTGGCGGTGGCAAACATGCTCAAACTGAATCTTCGGCCGCGTGATATCCTCAAAAAAGCCGCATTCAGGAACTGTGCGGTAACGATCGCTGCGGCTGGCGGTTCGACGAATGGTGTCCTGCATATCCTGGCGTTGGCGCGCGAAGCGGGCGTGGACTTTACACTGCGAGATCTACAGTCAATCTTCCGCGAAACGCCAGTGCTGTGCAGCTTCGCTCCGCGTGGCAAACGCACGATGGTCGATCTGCATAAAATTGGTGGCACCCCTATTCTGCTCAAGCATCTGCTCGACAGCGGATTACTGGACGGATCCTGCATGACTGTGACCGGCAAGACACTGGCAGAAAATCTGAAAGACGTGCCGGAGCCGCCTGCCGGTCAGGATCTGATCGTCACAAAAGAAAACAGCTACAAACCATTCGCCGACATGCAGATCTGTTTCGGCAATTTGGCCCCGGAAGGGATTGTGTTCAAAGTGTCGAGCATGAAGCAACCGGCCTTCGAAGGCAATGCGGTCTGTTTCGATGATCCTCGCGACATCGTCCGTGCGGTGGAGCAACGAAAGATCACGCGGGGCAGTGTGATCGTGCTTCGCAATATGGGACCGGTGGCCTGCGGGATGCCGGAAGTCCTGATCGCAACCGCCGCTTTGGCGGTACCGGAACTCGACGGAAAAATCGCTTTCATTTCCGACGCTCGCGTCTCTGGCGTATCACACGGAGCGATCGGCGTTCATTGTGCTCCGGAAGCGGCTGTCGGTGGCCCAATCGGATGTGTTCAGGACGGCGACATCATTGCCTTTGATTTGCTCAAGGGCACAATCAGCGTCAATATCAGCGAAGCCGACATGACAGATCGCCGCGCAAAACTGCAACCACGCCCGGCCCTCGACCCGCGCCGCGGCTACCTCGCCGACTGGTCCGCCACCGTCGCCCAGGCCAGCCACGGCTGTGTGAGCAAGGCGATGTATCCGGAATGCCAATGAAGCTCTTCGTTATAGAATCAGCCGTCTATCGACTCTTGATCCCTGCGAGTGTCCAGAAATCTTCTGGAGGATCAGTGCGGAATTGCATCCACTCGCGCAGGATCGGATGAAAGAAACCCAGCGACGCAGCGTGCAATGCGTGTCGATCTTCTGCGGGTTCATCACCGTCGAAGCGAGGTGATTTCCGAAGAGTGCCATGTGGCCCGTAGTATTCGTCACCCGCAACTGGATATCCAAGATCTGCCAAGTGAACTCGAATCTGATGATTCCGTCCGGTAAACAATCGACATTCTACCAGCGAATGGTTCTTGAAGCGTTCGATCACCGTGACTTTCGTTTTGGCAGGTCGTGAATTCTTTGCATCAGGTCGAGCGGACATCAGGACGGAGTTGCCGCCCGGACGCTGGCCAATCGGCAGCTCAATCAATCGCTGTTCGAAATCGGGTGATCCATCCACCAGGGCGACATAGGATTTTGCAAGTTTCCCTTGCTGAAACTCAATCGACAACAAACGATGAGCCAGATGCTCCTTTGCTGTCACAATCAGACCACTCGTCATGCGATCCAGTCGATGCACGACACCTGGCCGGAGTAGTCCCTTAAACGGCGTTTGCTGATCGAGATAATGCTGCAGTGCGTTGGAAAGGGTTCCGTCCTGAAAATCGCCAACCGGATGAGCGACAAGTCCGGCAGGTTTGTCGATGACAATCAACCAGGGATCTTCGTACACAATCTTCAGCGGCAGATCGATGGGTTCAAGCAATTTATCCGGCGGTTCAATCAACAAAAGAGAAACCCGTTGATTGCGAAAAACTCGTTGATTCGGGTCTGCCGGGAAATCATCAATGCAGGCCAATCCCGCTGTAACCATTCGATTCAATCGCCACGTCGTGTAGTTACGAAGATGCTTGGCAAGAAACGAATCGATCCTGACGCCCGAGAGATACGGCTCCACAATCAATTCGACTCTTGCCAGAGACTCGATGTTGTGTCGGCTGTTTTCGGGCTCTGCTGATCTGGTCACAGTCTGCTCTTTGCGGTTCTTGCGGCCACGTCTGCTGTTGCACGAGATGCCTGCCGCATGATATTGCGGAGACAGTCTCAAGTTCGACCGTCAACGGCATTATCCCACGTTGATTTGTGCGCTTAGTTGGACATCGCCACATTTCGAGGAATCCGAGTATTATTGTAGCCCGACGCGTAAGCGAGGAATTCTACGCAATGCTTTCCCTCGCTTACGCTTCGGGCTACTACTTCGGATAAAAGTGGCGCTGTCCAACTAAACACACATTCGACAAAGAAACTGCGATTGTCGCGGGAATCGCAATCAGGGAATTGACGCCAAATGTCACTCACTTTAGGTTTGTAGTCCCGCCTTTAGGCGGAAGTCAGCGCAATGTTCCGTGCAAATTCCGCCTAAAGGCGGCACTACAAACGGGTACCACCGACAAATCGAGTGGCATTGGACTGACGCCCCCGCTCGCCCAAGGTCGAACGACGGAATTCAGTCCCGCATAAACGATACAATCAGAAGTCTTCCCGTGATCCGTGTGGCTTTTGCAGCACCGCAGATTCCGGCCGCCTGCATTCGAGCGTCTGAGACTTAGAGTAGTTTGCAGCCGGGAGATACTGCGCGCCCGGTTTTGGGCGATTCGAGTACATTCGGAAACTCCTGTTCCGTATTCAAGATCGGCCTCCACCATTGCCATGCGCATCCTGAAACTCATTCTGATTTTTGCATTGACAGCCGGCCTGATGATTCTGGGAGTGACAGTGTTCCGCCAGAACCGCCAGAGCTGGGTCATGCCACCGGCGGTCAACGCAGTGGCCATGGCGACTAATATCGAACCAGTCGTCGCACCGCCTGCGATAACTGCGGACCAGCCCGACGATGCTCCAGTGCCTGTTCCGGATGTCATCTCAGAAGACCCGCAGTCTCGCCCTGAATCTCTGCGTCAGATAACACAGTTGCATCCGGAAATGCTGACTCCGGGCAACTTTGAATACCTTGGAGCATTCATTCCACCGCACTTTGAAGAGAACGAAAGATCGTTTGCCTATTCATCCGGCGTGCTGGCGTTTCGTCCGAATCCTGATCGCCCTGAGACCGATACGACACTGTCCGGATCACTGTTTTTGGCCGGACACGCACAGCATCAGCGAGTTGCCGAAATTACGATTCCGCGACCCGTTCTGTCGCCGCTGAAAAAAACGACTGACTTGCCTCAGGCCGAATTGTTGCAACCCTTCGCTGATGTCACGCACGGAATCATGCAGACGCTTGCCAACGCGCTGAACGGATCGGATTTTCGTCTTGGCGGATTGCAGGTTGTCGGAGACCGACTGCACTGGACGACGCATATTTATTACAACCCCGGGCAGTTCGATACGGCAACTCATGGAACCTGCCCTTTGGATCTCAGCCAGACTCAGACCGAAGGCCCTTGGCATCTGGGCAATGGAGCATCGGCGGCACCAGACTGTCACTCTGACAAACACGCAGGCTACATTTTCCAGATCCCACAGATCGAAGTAGACAAATGGTTTGGCGGCAAGAACCTGATCTCGGGACTTTGGACAGCGACTGGTCTGCAGAATTCCAGTCATGGTCCTTCGATGTTTGCGTACAAACTACCGCAAACGTTGCTTTCTGGTGGAGCGATCGAAACGCTTCCGCTGGTGTGGTACCCGATGGATCGACCACTTGATCAGCATCATCCAGCCGATCGATGGGGCGGAGGAGCGTGGCTGACGCTGGGCGACAAACAGACCATCATCATGATCGGGCAGAAGGCACTTGGCCCGGTCTACTACGGACTGGCTCGGCCCGAAGACTGCGACGAAAACAAAGGCTACCATGGCACACCGTATGAGTCGCAGGTCTACTTTTATTCACCGGCAAGTTTGATTCATGTGGCCAGGGGAGCGATGAAACCATTCGACGTTCAACCATGGATGCGCTGGACAAGTACGACCGAAGGCGGAGGATTTGATCAATACCTGTTTCCTCGCTGCTATCGTGATGTCGGCGGTGTGGCATACGACCGGGAACATCAATTGTTGTACGTCAGCCAGCCGAACGCCGGCACGCTGCCCGATCATCCCTACCATGCGATGCCACTGATTCATGTCTTTAGAATTGTTGAATAGTCGAGTCGAACTACAGTCTCCTGAATCCTGAACCATGCTCTTCAATTCCCTGCAATTCATAATCTTCTTTCCGGTGATGCTGTTGCTGTATCACCTGCTGAGTCATCGTTGGCAGAACCGTCAGCTTCTCGTCGCGAGCTATATTTTTTATGCCACATGGGACGCGAGATTTTTGTTTCTGATCATCGGTTCTACCATCGTCGATTTCTATTGCGCCAGATATATCGCACGAAGTAACGATCCTCGAATCCGAAAAAGCCTGCTGCTGCTGAGCATTTCCGTCAACGGCGGTGCATTGCTGTTCTTCAAGTACTTCAATTTCTTCGTCAGTAGTGCTACGAATCTGCTGGACTGGATTGGTTTGCCGACAAGCTCTCACGTACTGCAGATTGTGCTGCCCGTTGGCATTTCCTTTTATACGTTCCAGACAATGTGTTACACGATCGATGTGTATCGCGGAAAACTGAAGCCTGCGACAAGCCTTCTGGACTATGCCTTGTACATCAGCTACTTCCCGCAGCTCGTTGCGGGACCAATTGAACGAGCGACAAATCTTCTGCCCCAAATTCTGAATCCGCGTTCCGTGACGCCAGATGCCTGTTTCGACGGGACGTATCTGATCCTGTGGGGATTTTTCAAGAAGGTTGTTGTTGCCGACAACCTTTGCCGAATTGCTGACTGGGGTTTTGGCAATGTCGGGGAACTCAACACGCTTTCAGCACTCGTCACCATCTACGCTTTCGCATGGCAGATCTACTGTGATTTCTCCGGCTATACCGACATTGCTCGCGGATGTTCAAAGCTGTTGGGGATCGAGCTGATGTTGAACTTCAACGTCCCGTATCTCAGCAGGAATCCGAGTGAATTCTGGAAACGCTGGCATATTTCGCTGTCAAGCTGGTTCACCGACTACGTTTTCATTCCGCTGGGTGGCAGCCGAAACGGAACCTGGAACAGCTATCGAAATATCTTCATTACCATGCTGTTGTCCGGCCTGTGGCACGGAGCGGCATGGACGTTTGTGGCCTGGGGTGCCTTCCATGCCGCACTGCTATCGATCTATCGTATGATTGGAACCGAACGCATCAATCGACTGCCGGGAGTAGTGCAGACCGTGTTGATGTTCCATTTAGTCTGTGTTGGCTGGGTATTGTTTCGAGCCGCCTCGATGGCGGACGCATGGCTGTTTGCAGAGACGTTTTTCCGGTGGTCTGTGTTGTCTCTGCCTCCAAAAGCGTACCTGCTGGCCCTGGTCTTTCCATTGGCTGCCGTCGAATTACTGCAGTATCGGAACGGTGATCAGTTTCCTGTATTGCGTTGGCCCGCGCCGGTTCGAATTGTGTGTTACGTCGGAGCTTATGCTGCCATCATGATTATCGGACGCTGGGATGCGACAGCGTTCATCTATTTTCAGTTCTAAACCTGCGACTGTCATTGTTCTGTTATGAATTTTCGCCCCTACATTTCTCCTGCTGCGATCGCCGCCTGCCTGATTATCGTCAGCGCTGAGGCGTGGTTCTGGTCGTCCACGGACTCGCTGAGCGGGATCCCGTATTTCGAGCCGTCCGCAGATCTGGGCACGGTGATGGCCAAACATGACATGCTGCCACAGGCCGGTGGCAGAATCCTGTTGGTTGGCGACAGCTCCTGCATGATGGGCCTGATTCCGGAAATCGTTTCCGGTAGTCGCGATGGAGGTCTGAATCTTGGTACGCTCAGTTCATTCACTCTGGCGGGAGTAGAATCGATTGTTTCCGAAGCCGTTCGAGCCGAAGTTCCACCAGGCGTTATCGTTGTTGCTGTATTACCGCAAACGCTGGATGTGTCTGCTGAGCAAGCGGAAGAGTTTGGTTTGGTTGGACCTTATTTGGTCGCCTATCATCAGTCGAGCGTTTCGTACACGCCATCGATCGCAGATTGGCACAAATGGATTTTCCGCAAGCATCAGTTCGGAAGATTTCCGGAACAGTTTGGTGGGAAGTACACGGTGTTTCGCGAGACTCTGCAACAGAGCGGCGGCTATTTCGAAGAACCAGGACACTATGACGGAACCGAGACTCCGCGCGACACTGTTGAACTGTCTGACTTTTCGCGCCAGTCGGCCACTGCGATCGCGGATCTGTGTCGAGAACATCAGGTTCCACTGATCTTCTGGTTGTCACCAGTCCCTCGCGATTCCGTGACGGACAATTATCTTGACGCCGCCTCAAAGATGGCGCGACAACTTGGTTCCACAGACTCCGCACTTGTCCCAAGGCATGGATCGCCAGCCTGGGACGCCGCATTGTTCGGCAGCGTGACTCATCTGACTCGCGCGGGAGCAGAACGGAACTCGGCGGAACTCGCCCGGTATT
>Ga0335397_10006967_pt1 | contig 14495 bp, 14 predicted proteins | sample MAT04_FD_205740 | JGI IMG/M metagenome (GOLD analysis project Ga0335397, IMG submission 205740) | Freshwater microbial communities from Lake Fryxell liftoff mats and glacier meltwater in Antarctica - MAT-04 (spades assembly) (version 2) ...
GAGCAGCGACGGTCCCCGGTTCGGGGTCACGCGCCGGGAGGCGGGCCTGCGGGCCGCCGGCTTGCGGGCTGTGGGCTTGCGGGCTGTGGGCCCAGCAGCGGGCTTGCGGCCGGCGGGCTTGCGCGCCGACGGAGCCGCACCGCCGCCCGAGCGGGAGCGGGTCGTCGTGGATGCACGGCTGGCCATGCCGGGACGCTACCGCCCCGCACGACCCGCCACACCCGTCACACCCCGACACGCCGCTCTGAGCGGGATCCAGCCGGGCCTGGCCGGGCGGCTACACCTCGACGACGACCGGGATGATCATAGGACGGCGGCGGTAGGTGTCGCTGACCCAGCGGCCGACGATCCGGCGGACGCTCTGGGCGATGTCATGGGCGTCGGCGACGCCCTCACCGGCGGCCCGGTCGAGCTCGGCCTCGATGAGGGCCTTGACCGGGTCGAAGGCCTTGCGGTCGTCGCTGAAGCCGCGGGCCGAGATCTCCGGGCCGCCCGCGATCTTGCCGGTCACCGAGTCGACGGCGAGGGTCACCGAGATGAAGCCCTCGTCGCCGAGGATCCGGCGGTCCTTGAGGGTGGACTCCCCGACGTCGCCGACCTCGAGGCCGTCGACGAAGACGTATCCGCAGGGCACCGCCCCGACGATCTCGGCCTTGCCGTCGACGAGGTCGACGACGACGCCGTCCTCGGCCAGGACGATCCGCTCTCGCGGCACACCGGTGAGTCGGCAGAGCTCGGCGTGGGCGCGCAGGTGGCGCCACTCGCCGTGCACCGGCATGACGTTGGAGGGCTTGGTGGCGTTCAGCAGGTAGAGCAGCTCCCCCGCCGACGCATGGCCGGAGACGTGGACGCGGGCCACGCCCTTGTGGACGACGCGGGCGCCCCACCGGGACAGGCCGTTGATGACCCGGTAGATCGCGGTCTCGTTGCCGGGGATCAGCGACGAGGCCAGGATGACGGTGTCCTGCGCCTCGATCCGGATCTGGTGGTGGCTGCGGTTGGCCATCCGCGACAGCGCGGACAGCGGCTCGCCCTGGGACCCGGTCGAGACCATGACGACGCGGTTGTCCGGCAGCGACTCGACGTCCTTCATGTCGACCATGAGGCCGGGCGGGATGCGCAGGTAGCCGAGGTCGCTGGCGACGCCCATGTTGCGGACCATCGAGCGGCCCACGAAGGCGACGTGGCGGCCGTGGCGCTCCGCGGCGTCGATGACGGACTGGACACGGTGGACGTGGCTGGCGAAGCAGGCGACGATGACGCGACCGGTCGAGGTGCGGATGACGTCGTCGATGACCGGGGCGATCTCGCGCTCGGAGGTGACGAAGCCGGGCTGCTCGGCATTGGTCGAGTCCGACAGCAGCAGGTCGATGCCCTCACGGCCGAGGCGGGCGAAACCGCCGAGGTCGGTGAGCCGGCCGTCGAGCGGAAGCTGGTCCATCTTGAAGTCACCCGTGTGCAGGACGATCCCGGCCTGGGTCCGGATCGCCACGGCGAGCGCGTCCGGGATGGAGTGGTTGACCGCGAAGAACTCGGTGGTGAACGGCCCGAACGCGCGCGTCTCCTCTTCGGCGACCTCGACGAGGACCGGGGTGATCCGGTGCTCCTTGAGCTTCGCGGCCAGCAGCGCGAGGGTGAAGCGGCTCCCGACGATCGGGATGTCGGCGCGCTCGCGGAGCAGGTAGGGCACGGCGCCGAGGTGGTCCTCATGGCCGTGGGTCAGCACGACGCACTCGATGTCGTCGAGCCGGTCCCGGATGTAGCTGAAGTCCGGCAGGATCAGGTCGACGCCGGGCTGGTCGACCTCAGGGAACAGCACGCCGCAGTCGACGACGAGCAGCCGGCCGTCGTGCTCGAAGACCGTCATGTTGCGGCCGATCTCCCCGAGGCCGCCGAGCGCGACGACGCGCAGGCCGCCGGTGGGCAGGACGGGGGGAGCGCCGAGCTCGGGGTGGGGGTGGCTCATGCGAGCGCGACCCCGCCGGCGGTCAGGTCTGCGATCAAGACGGCACGCTCCTCGGGAGTGGCCTCCACGAGCGGGAGGCGGACGGGGCCGACGGGTGTCCCCTGCAGGGCCAGGGCGGCCTTGGTGAGGATCACGCCCTGGCTGCGGAAGATGCCGGCGACGACGGGCTGGAGCTGGAGGTTGATCTGGCGGGCGCGGGTCACGTCGCCCGCGGTGTAGGCGGTGTACATCTCGATCAGCTGCGGGGTCACGACGTGGCTGATGACGCTGACCGCCCCGACTGCGCCGATCGCCAGCAGGGGCAGGTTGAGCTGGTCGGTGCCGGAGTAGACCGCGAGGTCGGTCTCCGCGATCAGCCGCGTCGTCGCGGCCAGGTCGTCCTTGGCGTCCTTGACCGCGACCACCTGCGGGTCCTGGCCGAGCTCGACGAGCGTCTCGTGCGCGAGCGCGAGCCCGGTGCGGCCGGGGATGTCGTACAGCATCACGGGCAGGGCGGTCGCGCGGGCCACGGTCAGGGTGTGCGCGACGACGCCCGCCTGCGGTGGCTTGGAGTAGTAGGGCGTCACCACGAGCAGACCGGTGGCGCCGGACTTCTCGGCCGCGCGAGCCAGCTCGGCCGAGTGGCGGGTGTCCGAGGTCCCCACGCCGGCCACGACGTGGGCCCGGTCGCCGACCGCGTCGACGACGGCTCGCAGCAGGGCTGTCTTCTCGGCGTCGCTCGTCGTGGGCGACTCGCCGGTGGTGCCGGAGACGACCAGCCCGTCGTTGCCCTGGGTGACCAGCGCGTCGGCCAACGAGGCCGCCCGCTCGAGGTCGAGCTCACCGTCGACCGTGAAGGGCGTGACCATCGCGGTCAGCACCCGGCCGAACGGTGCGGGGGGCGAGGTCATGGGGGTCAGGCTACCCAAGCGGTCGCGACCGCGACGGCGCCCTCGACGCCTCGCCGACGCACGACAGCGGGACTACTCCGGCGGGGCCTTCGCGACCTTGACCCGATCGGCCACCAGCGGCAGACCCGACCGACCGCTGCCGAGCAGCAGCTCGGCGTCCACCAGCCGCCTCATCCGGGCCAGCGAGCGCCGGACGAACAGCACCTGCATCCCGCGCCCGAAGGTCGCCCACCCCAGCCGTACGACCGGGTTGCGGATCTGCTCGGACCGCACGTAGCGGCAGACGCGGAACTGCACCTCACCGGTGTCGAGCACCTTGACCACGCGATAGCACATCTCGCCGGCCTCGAGGTGACCCGACAGCGTCCGGTAGCACCACCCCCAGATCTGCAGCTGGTGCCCGTCCTCCTCGACCACCTCGTCGACCACCGCCGAGACGCGCACCCCCAGCAGGAAGCGCAGGGCCAGGAACTGGCCCTGCAGCAGCATGTTCCGGGCCTCGAGCGGGCTGTCGGGCAGCCACACCGCCTTGATGATCGCGGGATCGGCGAACTCGTAGTCGCGGACCAGGCGGCAGGCGATCTCGTACGCCCCTCCGGGGACCGGGGCCCCGGGCTGCTCCGGGGGCAGGCGAAGGCAGTAGTCGTCGAAGGACCAGCCGTCGCGCTCCTCCGGCGCCGCCTCCAGCGCGTAGTTCACCTTCGCCTCGCGCAGGGCCTTGAGCTCGCCCTCCACGTCGGTGCTGCCGAACAGCCGGACATCAACCACGGTCGGCCCCCTTCCACCGGTGGGTCGTCACCACGACGTCGCCCACCTGCCGGCCCCTGGCCATCGCGGCGACCTGCTCGCAGACGTGCACCCACATGTGCAGCTGCATCTCCCGGATCACCGGGACGCGGCGGTAGGCCCAGCCGCTCAGCCGGTCCCCGCTGCGCGCCCAGGACTCGATGGTGAAGACCAGCCGGCCGTCGTCGTCCCAGCAGGTCTCGAAAGCGATCTCGCCCGCCTCCATGTGCCCGCGCAGCGTGATGAAGCCGAAGCCGGTGGGGGTGCGCTCGACGACCCGCACGAAGCAGTGCCATGGACCGGGCATGACGACGGCGAACTCGGCCCCGGGCTCCCGGCTCGGCCCCGTCGTGGGCTCGAAGCGAGAGACCTCCGTCGGGGAAGCGCAGTTGGGGTCCCGCAGCAGGAGCGTGATGAGCTCCTCAGGCCCGAGCTCGGGGTCCTCGACCACGACCCGGTACGTGCGCCGGTAGACCGGTCCGAAGCCGGCACCGGCGCGCAGCACCGTCGCCGGGTCGCCGGGGAACTCGCGGTCCTGGTCCGGCGCGCCCTCGGGCAGGCCTTCGAGGTCGACCAGCTCGTGGGTGACGTCCGAGCGGTGCTGGAGGTAGCGCACCGTCGCCAGCGCCATGCCCGGGAGCCGGCGCCCGACCTCGACCGCGGCGCTGGCCATCTCGCGCATGGACGGCGACGGCTGGGGCTCGTCGGGACGGGCGCGGTCCGGACTGCGCAGGCCGTGGGGTTCGCTCATGATCACCGCTCTACCCCGCCAGGACCCGGTTGACCAGCGGCGGTCAGGGTGAGACGCGTCCCGCGTCGACGAACGCCCGGTGCGTGATCGGCATGAGCTCGGCGAAGTGGGCCTCCAGCTGCTCGGCGACCATCTCGATCTCACGCTGCGGGAAGGACGGGAAGGTCGAGGCCTCCGACTGGGTGCGCAGGCTCAGGAACGACATCAGCGACCGGGCGTTGCAGGTGGCGTACATGCTGGAGAAGGTCCCGACCGGCAGGACGGCCCGGGCGACCTCCCGAGCGACACCGGCCGCGAGCATCTCGCGGTAGCTCGTGTGGGCGGCCTCGTAGGCCCGGTGCATCGAGGCCACGGCCAGCGCGGTCAGCTCCGGGCCGGCGTCGACGAACTCGTAGTGGCCGGGCTTGCCCTGCTGGAGCAGCCGTCGCTCCGGACCCGGGACGTAGAAGACCGGCTCGAGCTCGCGGTACCTCGCGGACTCCTCGTTGTAGGACCAGCCGGTCCGGTGCCGGTGGAACTCCCGGAACACGAAGATCGGCGCCGTCACGAGGAAGGTCATGCTGTTGTGCTCGAACGGCGTCCCGTGCCGGTTGCGCATGAGGTAGCGGACGAGCCCCGCGGACCGGCCCGGGTCGGCGTCGAGGGCCTCGAGCGAGGCCTCGCCCTGGGTCGAGACCCGGGCGGACCAGACCACGTCGGTGTCGCTGGCAGACGCCTTCACGAGCTCGACGCCCACGTCGCTGCGATAGACGAGCTCGGACACGCTTTCCTCCGGGAGTTCGGTGACCGGGCAGACCCTAGGCCAGCTCGCGGGAGAGCACCTCGCGCAGCACCGTGCGGGTCTCGATACCGGTCACCCCGTCGAGGGCACGCAGCCGGTTGACGGTGTCGTACAGCGCCTGCTGGGTGCCGAAGCGGACCTGCACGTGGTAGTCGACCGGGCCGGTGACGTCCAGCACCTGGACGACCTCGGGCATCGCCGCCATGGCCCGCTCGACGGCCTCGGCGTCGACGTCGGTGGCGGTCCGCAGCAGCACGACCGCGGCCCCGGCGGCGCCGTCGAGAGCCGGGCCGAGCACGGCGGTGTAGCCGCGCACCCAGCCCTGCTCCTCCAACCGGCGGACCCGCTGCGCGACGGCATTGGCGGACAGCCCCACCTCGAGCCCGACCTCACGCCAGGTCGCACGGGCGTTGCGCACGAGCAGGCGGAGGATCCGCTCGTCCACAGGGTCCGGACGGCGCTTGCTCATCGGTCGGTGCTCACGAGATCATCGTGGCAGACGAGGTGTGGTGACATCGGCGTCGTGACCACCGCACTGACCCCGCGCCGCACCCGGAGCTCGACGCTCGCCGCCCTCGGCCTGCTCGGCGTGACCGCTGCCTGGGGCTCCACCTTCTACCTGCTCAAGGACGTCGTCGAGCGCGTGCCGGTCACCGACTTCCTGGCGGTGCGGTTCGCCCTCGCCGCCGTCGCGGTGTGGCTGATCGCTCCCCGGGCGATGGCCCGCCTCACCCCGCAGGAGCGCAAGCACGGCATGGCCCTCGGGCTGGTCTACGGCCTGGCGCAGATCCTGCAGACCGTCGGCCTGCAGACCACCTCGGCGTCGGTCTCGGGCTTCGTGACCGGCATGTACGTCGTCTTCACGCCGCTGCTCGGGGCGGTCCTGCTGCGCGCCCGGATCGGCCGGACGGTCTGGATCGCGGTCGGCCTGGCCACCCTCGGCCTGGGGATCCTGTCGCTGCAGGGCCTGGCGATCGGGGGCGGGGAGGCCCTGACGCTGGCCTCGGCCGTGCTGTACGCGGCGCACATCGTCGGCCTCGGCGCCTGGAGCACGTCGCGCAGCGCGCTCGGGCTCACGGTCGTGCAGCTGATCACCATCACGCTCGTGTGCGCGATCGGGGCGGTCCCCGGCGGGATCGTGCTCCCCCAGCAGAGCGGCGACTGGTTCGCGCTGGTCTACATGGCGCTGGTCGCCGGAGCGCTGGCGCTGGTCGTGCAGACCTGGGCCCAGGCCCACCTGCAGGCGACCCGGGCCGCGATCATCATGACGATGGAGCCGGTGTGGGCGGGCCTGTTCGCGGTGCTGCTCGGCGGAGAGCGGCTCGGCGCCCGGGTCGTGCTCGGGGGCGGCCTGGTGCTCACCGCGATGTACCTCGTGGAGCTCGGGCCACGCCGGCCCGACGAGCCGGACGTCGCCGCGGAGGTCGGCGGCGTCACCCACGTCGGGCCGGTCTAGCGGGAGACCCGCTTCTGCCAGGCGACGCCCTCGCCGTTGGTCCGGGCACCGAGGTCCTCGTTCACCCGGATCATCGGGGCGTTCTCCCGGGCGTTCCAGGTCGAGATCAGCCGGGCGTCGGGCACCTCGCGGGACAGTCGCTGGAGCGCGACGAGCTTGACCAGCATGCCGAGCCGGTGGCCCCGGTGCTCGCGGAGCACGATGGTGTTCCACTGGTAGGCCTGGTCAGGGTGTGCGGGCGAGACCGCCATGTCGGTGTAGGCGACCAGGGCGCCGGTCTCCCGGTGGACCGCCCCGCCGCCGATGAGCATCCGGCCGGCGTCCCGGGCCCGCCGCTCCTGCCGCCGGACCCGCGCGCCGTCGAAGCTCTCCTCGGTGATCTCGAGGTCGGCCAGCGGCACGTCGGTCGACATCCGCTGGTGGAGCAGGGCCAGGTCCTCGAGCAGCGCATCCGGCACGCCGTCACGCCAGGTGACCAGGGCGTACGCCTGCGCGTGCGGAGCGGTCGCCGCCTCCAGCGGGACGACCAGCTCCGGGGGCAGGGGCAGCGCGATGTCGCGCCGCACCTCGGACTGCGAGCGGACGAAGCCGAGGCTCTTCCCGGCCCCCTGGGACGCCGGGCTCGGGCGGCCGGGAGGCTCGTCGCTGTAGGTGAGGACCGTCGTACGACCGGCCTCGGCGAGCAGTCGCTCGGCCTCGGCCAGCAGGGCTCGGCCGGTCCCACGACACCGCTGGCGCGGGTGGACGAGCAGCTCCAGCTCGCACAGGTGGAGGTTGTCCCGGACCGGCAGGCTGAGCTGGGCGGCGCCCACGGTGCGGCGCCCGTCGCGGGCAGCCAGCAGCACGACATCCGCGTCGCGGTCCGGGTCCCGCGCCTCGAGGGCGGCGACCCGCAGCTCCTGCGCGGTGTAGCCCGCCTCGTCCGGCCGGCTGTCCCGCTCGGCAGCCTCGACCACGGCGTACCAGTCGGCGAAGGCCCCGTCGTCCCGCGGGTCCACGCGCTCGATGTCCACGCCGCGACCCTGGCACGCCTGGTCGACGGGGGCTACCGGTTTTCGGGCTCCCGGCGCCAGAGCTGGACCTGCTCGTCGACGACCACGCCGAGGCCGACGAGGTCCGCCTCGTGCTCCGGCAGACCGGACAGCTCGAGGCCCACCGGCAAGCCGCGGTCGTCGAGCCCGACGGGCACCGACAGCGAGGGGAAGCCCGCGACCGACCAGGCCTTGCTCGGGGCGATCGAGGGACCCGGGCCCGGGAGCTCGCCGGGCGGCTGGGTGATCGTGGGGTGGGCCACCGCGGCCAGGCCGTGGGTCGCGAACAGCTCGCGCCAGTCGTCGGACCAGCGGGCCCGGTCGCGGTGCGCCGCGGCGTACCGCTCGGGCGTGACCTCCCGGGCCTGGTGGAGCCGACGAAGGACCACCTCGCCGTACAGCTGCTCGCGGTCGGCCAGCCACTCGCGGTGGTGCCCGAGCGCCTCCGGTCCCTGCGTGTCGCCGTAGACGCCCGGCACCGCCATCACCTGCTCGGTCCCGCGAGGCGGCGTGACCTCGACGAGCTCGGCCCCGCGTTCGGCCAGGAGCTCGAGCCCGTCCGCGCAGAGGCGGTCGACCTGCGGGTCGACGCCGTCCCAGAACGCGCTGGTGGGCAGGCCGATCCGGATGCCGGCCAGGTCCGTCGGCACCGCCGTCGGGTAGTCCGGCACCGGCTCGTCAAGGCTGTCCGGGTCCAACGGGTCGTAGCCGGCCAGGAGCCGGAGGACCAGGGCGACGTCCAGCATCCGGCGGGCCATCGGCCCGGTCGTGTCCAGTGTCTGCGAGAGCGGCAGGACCCCGTGCTTGGACACCCGGCCGAAGGTGGGGCGCAGGCTCGACAGGCCGCAGGCGGCAGCGGGGATCCGCAGGGAGCCGCCGGTGTCGCTGCCCGTCGCGAGCGGCACCATCCGGGCCGCCAGCGCCGCCGCGCTGCCCCCCGACGACCCGCCGGGTGTCCGCCGCAGGTCCCAGGGGTTGCGGGTCGGGTGGCTGCCGGTGCCGTAGGCGAACTCGTGGAGCACCGTCTTGCCCAGCAGCCCAGCCCCCGCCTCGCGCAGCCTGGTCCAGACGGTCGCGTCGATGCCCGGGTCGTGGCCCTCGAGCACCCGGCTGGACGCGGTCGTCGGCAGGCCGTCGGTGAGGTAGAGGTCCTTGAGCGCGATCGGCACCCCGGCCAGGAACCCGACCGACTCCCTCGCGGCCCGCAGGGCGTCGGCCCGGTCCGCCGCGGCCAGCGCCCGCTCCGGGGTCAGCACGACGAACGCCCGCACCTGGTCCTCGCAGCGCTCGATCCGCGCCAGGCAGGCCTGGACCAGCTCCCGGGCGGACAGCACGCGCTGCTCCAGCAGGGGCAGCAGCTCGACGAGGGTGAGGCCAGCGGGATCGGTCACGCGAGCATCCTGCCGCCTGGCGGGCCCGGAGCGCTCCAGGTCGCGTCCGGGAATGCCGAGGCGCTCGTGACGCTTCCATCAGTCAGCAGCCCGCCCTGCGGCTGCCCGGTGCGCGTCGCGCTCGGTTCACCTGGCCCTGCTGATCTACGCAGAGGCTCCTTCCACCCCCGCACCACCCCGGCCCGTCCTGACGGACCGCCGGGACGCAGAGAGGACGTCGTATGAACGACTTCGGACCCTGGGACGACTGAGTCCCCCGAACCACCGACGGGCCGTCCGCCTACCGCGGGCGGCCCGTCGTCGTGTCACGACGCGCCGACCGCGGCCGCCAGCGCGACAGCCAGGTCGCCGCGGGGCTCGACAACGACCTCGCCGAGCCCGGTCCAGTCGGCGGCCCGGCGGAGCTCGCGCGCCAGCGCCTCGGAGGTCGCTCCGGCCGCGGAGCCCGGCTCCAGCCAGGCCGCCTGGACCCGCAGCACCCCTGCCCGCCGGTCGGCCTTGAGGTCGACGCGCGCGCGGAGCGCCTCGTCGTGCAGGAACGGCAGCACGTAGTAGCCGTGCACCCGCCTCGCCGCCGGGACGTAGATCTCGATCCGGTAGTCGAACCCGAACAGCCGTGACGTCCGCGACCGCTCCCAGACCAGCGGGTCGAACGGCGACACCAGGGCGCTCACGCGCACCCGCCGGGGCACGGCGACACCCGGCAGGACGTACGCCTGCTGCCGCCACCCCTCGACCGTCACCGGAAGCAGCTCACCGGCCTCGACCAGCGACCGCACAGCCGCCTGGGACTCCTCAGGACGCAACCGGAAGTAGTCGCGCAGGTCCTTCTCGGTCGCCACCCCGTGGGCCCGGGCGGCCTGGCGCACCAGCTCCCGCTGGGCGTCCTCCCGGCTCGGCGTCGGCAGCGCCAGGACGGTCGGCGGCACGACCCTCTCGGTCAGGTCGTAGACGCGGGTGAACGTCCGCCGCGCCACCGTGCTGACGCGACCGGACCAGAACAGGTGCTCCAGCACGACCTTCGTGGACGACCAGTCCCACCACGGCCCGCCCGGCCGCTCACCCTCGTGCAGCTCGCCGGCGGTCACCGGACCCTCGTCCCGGACCCGCTCCAGGACGTGCTCGACCAGGCCCGGGTGGTCCCGCCCGACCTGGCGGATCCGCCCCCAGCCCTCCTCGAGCGCCTGGGCGCGCTCCATCCGCCACCGCAGCAGGGGGTGCAGCTCGACGGGCAGGAGCGAGGCCTCGTGCCCCCAGTACTCGAACAGCTCCCGGTCGGCCGGGCGGGAGCAGTAGGCGGCGCGGTCGACGAGCTGGGTGTCGTACGCCCCGAGCCGGCTGAACGCCGGCAGGTAGTGGGCGCGGGCGAAGACGTTGACCGAGTCGACCTGCAGCAGCCGGGTCCTGTCGAGCACCCGGCGCAGGTGCCGCCGGTCGACCCGGCCCGACGGCGCAGGGTCGGCGAACCCCTGCGCCGCCAGCGCGATCCTGCGGGCGGTGTCCGGCCGCACCTACTCGACGTGGGCGGTGGAGCCCTGCTTGCCCTTGCCCACCCACACCGTCTTGGCCTCGCAGAACTCGCGGATGCCCAGCTCGGCGAGCTCCCGGCCGTAGCCGGAGGTCTTGATGCCGCCGAACGGCAGCTCCGGGTAGGACGCGGTCATCCCGTTGATGAAGACCATGCCGGCCTGCAGCTCGCGGGCGAACCGCTCCTGCTCCTGCGGGTCGTCGGTCCAGGCGTTGGAGCCCAGGCCGAACTCGGTGTCGTTGGCCAGCTCGAGGGCGGCGTCGAGGTCCGGGACGCGGTGCAGCTGTGCCACGGGCCCGAAGACCTCCTCGTCGTACATCCGCATGTCCTTGGTGACGCCGGTGATCAGGGTCGGCGGGTAGAACCAGCCGGGCCGGTCCGGCCGGGCCCCTCCGAGGACGACCGTCGCGCCCTTGTCGACCGCGTCGGCGACCAGCTCCTCGACGTCGTCTCGGCCGGCCTCGGTGGCCAGCGGCCCGACGTCGACGCCGTCCTGCATGGGGTCGCCGACCTCCAGTGCCCGCAGGGCGTCGGCGAACAGCTCCTCGAAGCGGTCCGCGACCTGCTCGTGGACGATGAAGCGCTTGGCCGCGATGCAGCTCTGCCCGTTGTTCTGACAGCGTGCGGTGGCCGCGACCTGCGCAGCCCGCTCCAGGTCGGCCGACGGCATCACGACGAACGGGTCGCTGCCGCCGAGCTCGAGCACCGTCTTCTTGATGACGTCACCGGCGATCTTGGCGACGGACTGGCCGGCGGGGGTGCTGCCGGTCAGCGTCGCCGCGGCCACGCGAGGGTCGCGCAGCACCCGCTCGACAGCGCCGCTGCCGATGAGCAGCGTCTGGAAGACATCCGCGGGGAAGCCGGCCCGCGTGAACAGCGCCTCCATCAGCAGCGCGGTCTGCGGCACGTTGCTGGCGTGCTTGAGCAGCCCGACGTTGCCCGCCATGAGCGCCGGCGCGGCGAAGCGCATCGCCTGCCACAGCGGGAAGTTCCACGGCATGACGGCCAGCACCACGCCGACCGGCTCCCACCGGACGTAGGCCCGGGTTGCGCCGACCGCCTCGGCGTCGACCTCGTGGCCGGCGAGCATCTGCTCGGCCTGGTCCGCGTAGTGCCGACAGCCCGCGGCGCACTTGCCGACCTCGGCCGTGGCGGCCTTGAGCGTCTTGCCCATCTCGGTGGTCATGAGCTCGGCGATCTGCGGGGTCTCGGCGTCCAGCAGGTCTGCCGCCGCCCGCATCCAACCGGCCCGCTGCGCGAACGAGGTCAGCCGGTAGGACCGGAACGCCGCGTCGGCGCGGGCCAGCCGGTCCTCGATCTCGGCCTCGGTCAGGGCCTCGAAGGTCTTGAGCACCTCACCCGTCGTGGGGTTGGTCGTCGCGATCGCCATGCTGCTCCTCGGTGTCGACTGCCATCTGCCTGCCCTCGCCCTACCCAGGGGGCCGGCTCCTGCGCCGGACCCTAGGCTGGACGGGTGGCCGACGTCAGCGTGCGCCCCGCTCGGCCCGCGGACGCCGAGCGGGTCGCACGGGTGCAGCTGAGCACCTGGCGCACCGCCTACGCCACCCTGCTGCCCGCCGAAGCGCTCGACGTGCCCGAGGTGCAGGCCGCGGCGCTGTGGCTCGGAGCGGTCGAGAGCCCCCCGACACCAACCCACCGGCTGCTGGTGGCCTTCGAGCGCGACGAGCTGGTCGGGTTCGCCGCCAGCGGCCCGGCCACCGACGAGGGCCTGGAGGCTGCGACGACCGTCGAGCTGCTGACGATGCTGGTCGAGCCGCGGTGGGGGCGTCGTGGCCACGGCTCCCGCCTGCTCGCGGCCTGCGTCGAGGGCTGGCGCCGCGACGGCGTCACGACCGCCGTGACCTGGGCGTGGGAGCAGGACCCGGCGACGCGGTCGTTCCTGGTCAGCGCCGGCTGGGAGCCCGACGGGACCGCCCGCGGCCTGGACACCGGGCAGGGCGTCCAGCGCCAGCTGCGCCTGCACACCGATCTCCGGGAGGACGAGCTCTGATGGCGTTCGAGGGGTTCCCCGAGCAGGCCCTCGTGTTCTACGAGGGGCTCGAGGCCGACAACAGCAAGGCCTACTGGACCGACCACAAGGCGGTCTACGACAGCGCGGTCAAGGCGCCCATGGAGGCGCTGCTGGCCCAGCTCGAGCCCGAGTTCGGTCCCGCGAAGCTCTTCCGGCCCTACCGCGACGTGCGCTTCAGCAAGGACAAGACGCCCTACAAGACCGCGGCGGCCGCCGCGGCCGAGACGTCGGGCCACGGCGCGCTCTACGTCCAGCTGTCAGCGGACGGGCTGTTCATCGCCGGTGGCTACTGGCAGACCGAGACCGACCAGGCCCAGCGGCTGCGGGCGGCGATCGCCGACGACCTGACCGGCGGTCACCTCGACGCGGTCCTGGCCGGGCTCGCCGGCTGGGAGGCCGGCGGGGAGCGGCTCAAGCGGCTGCCCAAGCCCTACGAGCCGGACCACCCACGCGCCGACCTGCTGCACCTGAAGTCGCTCACCGCCTCGCAGCACCACCCGCCCGCCGAGTGGATGCACGGGCCGGAGTGCGGCGAGCGGGTCGCGACCGGCTGGCGCGCGCTCGGGCCGCTGAACGCCTGGCTGCACCAGCACGTCGGCGCCACCCAGAAGCCCGTCCGACCGCGGGGCGGCTGACGGCCGAGCCCCAAGGCCCGGGCCCGAAGCCGCCCTCAGCGGCTGGACGCCCGCTTGTACTGCCGGGTCGCGAGCGGCACGAAGATCAGCAAGATGAGCACGAACCAGATCAGCGTGTAGGCCACCGGGTTCTGCAGCGACCAGACGTCAGGCACCATCACCTCCGGTCTGGTGTTGCCGAACAGCTCTCTGGCCGCCTGCGTCACCGACGACACCGGGTTCCACTCGGCAAAGGTCTTCAGCACCGGGGGCAGGCCGTCGGTCGGGACGAACGTGTTCGCGATGAAGGTGATCGGGAAGATCACGACGAACGAGGCGTTGTTGACCACCTCGGGACTCGGCACCAGCAGTCCGACCCAGGCGAAGACCCACGAGATCGCGTAGGCGAACAGCAGCAGGAGCGCGAACCCCGCCAGCGCCTCGAGCACCGAGGTGCGGATGCGCCAGCCGACCGCGAGACCGGTCAGCGACATCACAATGATCGTCAAGACGTTGTTGACGATGTCGCTCACGGTGCGGCCGACCAGGACCGCGGCGCGCGACATGGGCAGCGACCGGAAGCGGTCGATGATGCCCTTCTTCATGTCCTCGGCGAGGCCGGCTCCGGTGATGGTGGCGCCGAAGATGACCGTCTGCGCGAAGATCCCGGCGATGAGGAACTCGCGGTAGTCCAGGTCGCTGCCGACGTTGATCGCGCTGCCGAAGACGAAGGCGAACAGCAGGACGAACATGATCGGCGAGATCAGCGTGAAGACCAGCAGGTCGGGCACCCGCTTGATCTTGATGAGGTTGCGCTTGGCGACGACGGCGCTGTCGGAGACGACCTGGGGCAGCATCACGGCGCGACCTCCTCGAGGGCGGCCTCGGTGTCTGCCTCGACCTTCTCGGCGTGGCTGCCGGTCAGCGAGAGGAAGACGTCGTCGAGCGTGGGTCGGCGCAGACCCACGTCGAGGACGGTGGTGCCGATCGCGTCGAGCCGGCGCAGCGCCTCCACGAGCGAGCCCGCTCCCCCGGTGACGGGGGCGACCAGGCGACGGCTCTCGCGCTCCACCTGGACGTCGCCCGAGGCGAGCTCGGCCAGGACCTGCCGGGCGGGCTCGACCTCCTCGACGGTGCCGACGAGCATCTCGATGCGCTCGCCTCCCACCTCGGCCTTGAGCTCGTCGGCCGTCCCGTGGGCGATCTTGCGGCCCTTGTCGATCACCACGATGTCGTCCGCGAGGCGGTCGGCCTCCTCGAGGTACTGCG
>Ga0335397_10006968_pt1 | contig 14494 bp, 14 predicted proteins | sample MAT04_FD_205740 | JGI IMG/M metagenome (GOLD analysis project Ga0335397, IMG submission 205740) | Freshwater microbial communities from Lake Fryxell liftoff mats and glacier meltwater in Antarctica - MAT-04 (spades assembly) (version 2) ...
TAAAACTAATCATCGTTGTATATTCCTATCCGAAAATTCAGATCTTACCTTGACGGATGATTTTTTGCGACAGAACCCGATACAAGCCTCGTGACAATAATTAGAACAACTGATAATATGCGTTAAAATTTCAGTATTAACTCTTAAACAGGTTTCAATATGGCTTATCAATCCCTCATAGTTATCGATAATTTTTATGATAATCCTGATGAAATAAAAAAATTAGCCTTATCGTTAGATTTTACAACTAAATCAGGCGGGACTTATCCTGGAGTAGAAGCAATAGCTAGTGAAGTGGATTGGACATCTAGTTGGAAAAAACTACGGGACTATATTGAAGAAGATGTTGATGCCCCATGTCCATTAAAAGATGGTTTCCCACAAGGAAAATTTAGACTCGCGCTTAAAGAGCATGAGTCTGATCGCCCAGATCTTGTTCATGAAGATGTCCATAAGTGGAGTGGCGTTATATATCTGTCTTCACCAGAATATTGTCAGGGTGGTATTGCTTATTATAAACATAAAAAAACCGGGGCATTATCATCTTCTCCTGAATGGTTTTCTGAAAATTACCCCTATCTATTAGACGTACCAAGAAGTGAACTTCAGAAAGAACTCCTGGCAATATTTAAAGATGAATCTCAATGGGAAAAAATTGGAGAAATACCCATGCTTTATAATAGAGCGATAATTATTATGGCCCAGTGTTTTCATGGATCAACAGGAATATTTGGTACTTGTAAAGAAAATGCTCGATTGACGCAAAATTTTCAATTTTATTCGCCAACAGACCATTTATAACGTTTATGTTTAGGCTGAAAAATAAATATAAAACCTATCTTACAGAGTTATTTATTCTTTCAGCCTCAATTATCATTATTATTATATCTAGAAACAGCACTACTTTTATCACGAATGTATTTATTGCAAGAACCGGTGTATCAGCACTTTCATCAGCTGCACTAGTTTCATCCTTATTTAACGTTATTGCTATTTTTTGCTCCGGCTTATTAAGCACAACGAGTATATTTATTGCTGAAGCTAGAGGGAAAGAAAAAGAAAGTGATTATTTAAGTATACTTTTAAATGGATTATTAATAGCGACAATATTGGCTATTGTTTTTATACTAATATTAGGATGTCCAGAATGGTTTTTTTCTAAAATAATACATGCAAATATTAATACAGAGCTTATCGTAAGTTACTGTAATGCTCTCCAATATGGACTCCTTCCATTACTGTGGCATATAACTCTTCAGCAATATTTAATTGGTCATCAAAAAACATTAATTGTGACGTCTGTGACAGTAGCAAGTTTGCCGATTCAAATTTTTCTTAGCTACGGCCTCACATTGGGCAAATATGGAATGCCATTTTTAGGCATTTTTGGAGCAGGATTAGCATTTTCAATTACTAGCTGGCTTATCTTTATCTTTCTTGGAGTAAGCGTAATCCTTCAAAGTAAAAAGAATACCCTGAAATCATTACCAGGAATCAAGCTTACTCAGCTACTAAAATTCATTAATATTGGTTGGTCAATTGGTATCACATATACCATGGAAGCAGCAGCCCTATTTTGTTTTATAATCATAATGTCTAAATTTGGAACAGATTTATTGGCTGTCTACCATGTTATAACTCAGTGTATGAGTATTACTATTATATTTGCAATTGGAATAGCCCAAGCTGCAACTGTATTAATTGGGAAATTGTATGGAGCCCAAAAGATGGCTGAGATACCGATAGTGTATTATCTTGCACTTATTCTAGTCATAGTTATAATGTTACCGATTTATATCAGCTATGTTTTTTTCTCTGAAATAATTTTTAACCTCTTTAAATTGGAGAATTTGAGTTTTACTTTAACAAGTACAGTTAGTTCCATGTTTATAATTTTAGCTACATATCAATTAGTTGACGCCACTAGAATTATTTTATTAGGTGCATTAAGAGGATTACAGATCACTCAAAAACCAATGATCATTGTCGCAGGCACTTATTTTGGAATTGGATTGCCGTCATCATATGTGGCTGTTGAATATTTTAAGCAAGGTCCGCTTGTAGCCCTAGCCCTCATAACAACGACAGTATTTTTATCGACTCTATTTTTATTAACATATTTGAATACTTATATAGGAAAAAATAAATTCAGTAATAGAGTAATGTTAGCCTCACGAGCTTAATTATATTTAAAATAGTAAGCAGGGAAAAATATGAAAAAAGTAATTTATATACTGTTATGTTCACTGCAATTATTAACTTGTCCAGCCTATTCCGACATCAAAACAACGGACCAAACGGAACAGTTACTTCAAGAATTAACTGAAGCACATGCTGCACCTGGATTTGAAAGCTCAGTGAGAAAAATTCTACTAAGGATATGGACACCATCAATGTCCAAAATAAAAATTGATGGTATGAAGAATATCATTGGTTTTTTCCCTAGTAGTAAAAATAAACCGAAAATTTTAATAATGGCTCACATGGATGAAGTTGGTTTTTATGTTAAAGATATCACTAATGAGGGATTTTTGCGTATCGATCAAGCCGGTGGTTGGATTGATCAAACAATACTTTCTCAACGCTGGATAATAATGACATCGAAAGGACCTGTTATTGGTTATTCGGGTATAGAGTCTGGGCATGCAATTACTTCTTTTCCAACTGTCCCACCTATCTCTTCTAAAGAGATGTTTATTGACATAGGGGCTTCGAGTAAAAAGGAAGTTTTAGAAATTTATGGAATTAGGCCTGGATTACCAATAACTCCAGATACCAAATTTGTACTATTAAATAACTCTGGTCGCTATTTAGCAAAAGCACTTGATGATAGAGCAGCACTTGCTGTAATGACAGAGTTATTAAGACGTTTAAATAAACAAATATTGCCAAATCAAATTATATATGTAGCAACTGTTCAAGAAGAACTCGGCTCTCGTGGTGCCCAGGTAATATCTAATTCAGTGCATCCTGATATTGTCATTAATTTGGAAGTAAGTGTTGCAAAGGATTTCCCATTGCTCGCAGCGCCAAAACAAGATCGGGGTCATCCATTTTTAGGTGGTGGACCGAGTATATTTGTTTATGATCATAGTATGGTTCCAGATAATACTCTGATCGAGTGGATAATTAATCTGGCACGTAAAAATAAGATTCCTTTCCAGTTTGAAAATGAACCACTTTACGGTGAAGATGGGCGATTTTTACAGGTATCAGGTAATGGTGTGCCAACTGTTAATATTGGTATACCGGTTAGATACGCACATCAAAATTCGGGTATATTACAACGTTCTGATTATGATGCTACCGTTTCACTTGTTGAAAAAATAGTACTTACATTATCTCAGTCTGAAGTTGACGCAATCAAAAATAAGTGATTTATGAATGAATTAGTAAAAAATGATTTTCCACTATTTGAAGAGATTGATCACAAAAAATTAGTTTCAGATAGTTTTCGCTGTCGCTCTACAAAAGATAGTCTTCGCCTTGTAATGAAGAAAATACGACATCTTGGAATTACCAGAATTAGCGATATTACAGATCTGGATCATATTGGAATTCCAGTAATTAGTGCGATAAGACCCGCCGTAAGTGATTTACAAATTACCGCTACGCAAGGTAAAGGGTTAAAAAAAATTGATGCCTATGTTTCTGCCCTTATGGAGGCGGTAGAGAGATTCTCTCTAGGAAATTTTAGTGAGTTTACTACTGCGCCACAAGGGGAGTTGATAAGGGAAAATATAAATTTCTTACATCCGAATCTACTTGGGTGTAAGGTTAACCAAGACAGTGTTCTTGATTGGGTAAAAAGTACTTGTTTAAGTTCCGGAGCAAGTTATCTTGTTCCGGCTGCTGATGTGGTTTTTCCTTATACTCCTAAACCTGGCATAACACGGCCAGTCAGACCGTCTACTACAGGAGCTTCCTCTGGAAATACTAAAGCAGAAGCGCTCCTGCATGCTATGTTTGAAGTTATAGAGCGAGATACTGTTTCTAAATTTTTTATTGGAGGCTCAGCATCTATAGTTGACCTAAACTCAATAGAGTCTAAATCTGAACAAAATTTAATTGTTCGCTTCCAAAATGCTGGTCTTGATATATTGGCATTAGATTTGTCTGCATTATCTCCAATACCGGTCTATTATGTATCTATATTAAATACTAAGGGTATTGGACCTGATATTGCATGTGCAGGACAAGGAGCCCATTTGAATCCCTGTATTGCTTTTAGAAGAGCACTAACGGAAGCAGCTCAATCCAGGGCAGTTGCTATCCAAGGTAGCCGTGAAGATTTAATTAGACATGCGAGTGATTGGAAAGGAAGTCATGAGCAATTCACCGCAATGCGTAACCAAATAAAAATTCAAGCACTACATTCTGGCGGAATTACCTCGTTAACTGAAAATCTCAAAAATTCATTTTCTATTAAAGAAGCACTACAATTACTCCAGAAGAAATTAGCAGCTTCTGGATATAACAAAATTTTCTATACTGATCTGACACATCCGACAATTCAAATCCCAGTTATTCATACAATTATCCCAGGATTGACTGATAATATTGTTGAGCCATCTCGTCTTCGAGTTTTACCCAGAGACCTTCACAGATTACATTAAAGAGTATAAAAATATGTCGCATCCTATTTACCTGGATTATGCAGCATCGACACCGCTTGATGAGCGAGTTGCTAATACGATGGTGCCTTATTTATTTAACCATCTCAGTATAGGTAATCCATCGTCTACTACACACACTTACGGTCGTTCCGCTCAAGATGCAATTGAGAAAGCACGTGCTAATGTTGCAAATTTAATAAATGCAGAGCCTGAACAAATCATTTGGACGTCAGGAGCAACCGAGTCGAATAATTTAGTAATTCGAGGAATTATAAATGCTAGTAAAAAATCAATTAAACATATTATTACTTCCGCAACGGAGCATAAATCAATTCTCGACCCATGCCGCCATTTTGAACAAAGCGATCTGAGAGTTACATATTTAAGACCCTCAAAAAGTGGATTAATTGACTTATCTGAGCTTGAATCGGCTATTTGTGACGATACTATTTTAATATCTATTATGCATGTAAATAACGAAATTGGTGTTATTCAAAATATAGATGCCATAGGAAGAATTGCTAAATTAAAAAATATACTATTTCATGTTGATGCAGCTCAGAGTGTAGGAAAAATAAAGATTGATCTAAAAAGCTTGCATGTAGATTTAATGTCATTGAACTCACATAAATTATACGGGCCTAAAGGTATTGGTGCACTTTTTATAAGAGCAAGATCGCGAATAGCAATAGAGCCTTTGTTATTAGGTGGGGGACAAGAATATGGGTTTCGTTCAGGTACTCTCCCCACACATCAAATTGTTGGAATGGGTGAAGCTTATCGTATAGCACTTCTAGAAGAGCAGAATGATAGAGTTCATGTTAAAAAATTAAGGGATTTGCTTGTAACCAAACTTTTAACAATCGATGAAGTTTACATTAATGGAGATATTGATAGTTCATATGCAGGTATTCTTAATATTAGTTTTAACTATATAAACAGCAATCAGCTAATACCACACTTAAAAAGTCTTGCTCTTTCAACTGGCTCAGCATGCTCCTCATCTACCCTTGAATCTTCATACGTTCTTAGAGCATTGGGAGTAGATACTCAGATTGCTCGCGGTTCAATTAGGCTTTCTTTTGGGAGATTCACTACCGATAAAGAAATAGATTATGCGTGCAACTGTATTACAATAGCAGTAGATGAATTAAGAGAAAAAGCATCGTTATGGCATATGCTAAAACAAAGTACTCAGGACAGCTAAGATGATAACTCTCAGAACCCAAAAACCAATTGTATTTGCCGGACCATCCTTACAAGGTATTTCGCTTGAGCAATTAAACCGTGTTGATATAAGACCCCCAGTTCGTCGCGGTGATCTCGAAGATCTTTTAAACTCCCATAAAAAACCTGGAGTGGTTATTATTTTAGATGGACTATTCGGAGCTAATTTAGCAGTGACTCCCACCGAATGCAGATGGCTACTTAATGAAAATTGGCAATTAATTGGTGCATGCAGTATGGGAGCATTAAGAGCAAGCGAGCTATGGAGCCATGGTATGATTGGCATAGGGGATGTATATAATATGCTTAGATTGGGATACTTGAAATCTGACGCAGATGTAGCAGTTGCTTATGACCAAGATTATAATGAAGTAACTATTTCCGTAGTCCAAGTCAGATCCTTATTATCTATTTTAGAAAAAAAGAATTACATAACCTCTATACAATCCCGTAAGCTACTAAATAAATCAAAATTGATGCCTTGGTTTGAAAGACATCTCGATCTATTACTTGAAGAATGGAGACTTAATGGCACTAAAAGCGTAGAAAAAAGTATTATTGAGATAATAAAAAATCCAATTTTTCATCCTAAGTTAAACGATGCTCACAATTTATTTAATCTCTTTTTTTCTAACAGATGGCCTTTATAAAATTAATTTATTTATGAGTAAACATGAGTAATAAAGAATTAAAAAACATTACTGATAGGTATAGTAGACAGCTAATTCTGCCTAATTTTGGTATAAAGGCTCAACAAGCTTTGCATTGCGCAAAAGTGCTTGTGGTCGGTTGTGGGGGATTAGGAAGTCCTGTTATCCAATATTTGGCGGCGGCAGGTATTGGTCAAATGACTTTATATGACCCAGATAAAATCGAATTGTCAAACTTACATCGCCAAACTCTACATAGACAAGAGGATATCGGTAGAAGCAAAGCACTCCGAGGTGCGGAGTTCATCCATAGTATCAATCCCGATATAATTGTTGAAGCAAAAGAAGAATGGATTACAATTCATAATATTAGAAATATTATTGCAAAACACCAATTGGTAATAGATTGCACGGATGGATTATCTAATAAATTTTTACTTAATGATGCTTGTGTTATGGAGGAGCGTCCTTTAGTACATGGTTCAGTAACAATGATGGAAGGAAGGTTATTAACAATAATACCAGGTTCAGCATGTCTTCGATGTCTATTTGAATCCATTCTACCAGAGGGCTCGATCCCAATCTGTCAAGAAGTGGGGGTTTTAGGCCCTGTATGTGGGGTGATAGGTAGTCTTATGGCAATAGAAGCAATAAAATTGCTTAGCGGTGCGTGGGAAGCAAGTACAAATAATTACATCGTGGCATCTTTTGATCATGTACCAATGATTAATGCATTTAGGGTTGATAAAAATGAGGATTGCCCTGCTTGTAAAAGTGAAAAAACAACAACACTTATGGAATGTAATTATATTCAACCATCTTGTGAAATATGAATAATCAAAATTAATTTAGGTGTAGCTATGACAAAATTAACTATAAATGGAAAAAAAATATGCTATTCGTATTCAGAAAGGGAGACTTTTTTAACACTTGATTCTTTGATTCATGCGAATGGTTTTAGGCCAGGGCAAGTACTAGTGAAAATAAATGACCTCCACATACCAATTAAAAATTACTCCAATACAATTTTGCAAGATTCCGACAATGTAGAAGTAGTTAGTCTGCTCGCCGGTGGTTAATAAATCTCACTTGCAGCAGACTAAAAAAACACCTTATTATATTGTTATGCTTTCAATAGCATCATTAGTGAGAGATGTTAAGATATGATCTTGCCATTCTCCATCGAGGAAAAGGTATTTTTTTGCATAACCTTCAATAGTAAAGCCCAATTTTTGTAATACTTTGCCACTAGCAGTATTTTCAGGTCTATAGTTTGCCATTATGCGATGAATTTTTAATTCATTTTGGGCGTATTTAATTGCCTCACTTAATGCCTCTGTCATATAACCATCTCTTACATAATCTTTATCCATTCGATAACCTAAGTAACATGCGTGAAATGGTCCACGAACAATATTGTCAAAGCAGAGGCTTCCAATAATATTTTTTGCTGAATTTTTCTTTTGAAGAATTAAGTATAATGACCTTTTTTGTTTAAAATCTTCAGGAATTTGCTCCAATCTTTGTTCCCAGAATGCTTTAGTATAAAATTTTTCCACTCTTGGTGAACTAGTCTTAAAATGTTCCTTATTTCTTTCCATGTGATCTAACATCACAGATAAATAAGATAGGTCAGGAACAATAAGCTCCAACCTATCGGTAGTTAGTAAAGTTACGGCCTCATCGATATTTTTTTCAATGTCTAAAGTATCGCTCATTATCCCACCTCTTATGATTTTAGTAATAAATAACTATATGTATCTATGGAGATTGATCGTCACTCCAAAATACAAAATGTTGCGTTAGCCTACCAAACAAAACATTGTTCGCATGAAATTGGTCAGCACGAAACAGTACTAATCTATTATATCTCATAGCAATGCTTTGAATTTTCTCCCATTGAGACATGTTTTTACTGATATTCATCACGGCCTCTCGAATATTATCTAATGAGCCATTTTCCATACCTGAAAAACAATAATTCAGAAAATTCTCATTATCTTCAATAGCTCCTGTCTCTATATGACGATACCATTGAGTCCCCCCTTCGGGGTTGTATTCTTTACTCAGATAAATAACAGCGGACCACCTTGCCAAATCTGTATGGACTCCAACGTTTCGCGTACAGTGATCACCCTGTAGTGCAAGATGAAACTTACCTTGTGGATAATAAAAATTTTTAATGTTTTTGTATTGACATGGTTCAGGAACAAGTTTTTGAATACGCTGAATAACTGATTCCCAATTTGTATCAACAGATATAGCTTCAGTGCCTGGATACCTAGCATCAGCTCTTTTTTCAAACGGCAAAGCAAGTGCTAACTCTCGAATGCTATCTGGATCGTCATAAAAATCATCTATAACAATTAAACTGTATTTTTCCATGGCCATTAAACCTTAATAAGTTACTTGGTGAATATAGCGAAGTCGTAATAATGATTTAAACCAGAGCAACCAAATATTTTCATTGATCTTCATCTCAATCGCTAGTTGTTTTAGTTTTTGTAATGTAGCTTTGCACTCAAGTAGGCAAAGTAAATTATACTGCCATTCTTCTAGCTTTACATTTTTTTTTCGATATTGAGTTTCTAATATCAGATTTTTACCACAACTAGAAACTTCACTTTTAAGTAACATATCCGGTGCAAAGGTGAACATTGAAGATTCTGTTAAGACATCTTCATAATTAAATGAGGTAGTAATTAACGTATTTTCAAAAATAATTCCATCAAGATGCGTACAAAGCAATATTTCAATTGCTTGCTCTGGCGTTTCAATTAGTGGTTGACCACGAACATTCAGAGAAGTATTAACCAGGATTGGGTAACCTGTAATTTTACCAAACCCGGCTAAGATATCATGAAACCGAGGTAATATTTGTTTATCGACCGTTTGTATTCGGGCTAATCCATTTAAATGAGTAACAGCTCCTAGATCCTTTTGATACTTTTCTCTTACTTTTACTGCACGTAACATATAAGGGCTTGGTGTCGATATTTCGAAGAATGTTTCTGCATCTTCAACAGGAACCGCTGGGGCAAAAGGACGAAAGTCTTCCCGGAATTTGATCCAACGATTAATGAATTTCCATACATCTTTATTACGGCTATCTGCAATGATAGAGCGGTGTCCGAGTGCACGAGGTCCAAATTCGCATGCTCCCTCAAATAATCCATAAATTTTGCCTTTAGCTAAATTCGCTGCAATTTCATTATTAGAAATTTGTTGAATTTGAATAAAGTCTTTAAATAAAGATATCGCTTTAGAATAATCATTTTCTTCATATGCGTGGCCTAAGAAAGCATGCTTCATAGGTGTCCCAGATGTTTTACCTGTGAGATGGTAATGGGCCGCTGCGGCAGCGCCTATACTTATCCCTGCATCGTTACTAGCTGGATAAATATAAATATCTTTAAACCCTGACTCTAAAATAATTTTCTCATTCGCAACACAATTAAGAGCAAGTCCTCCAGCATAGGCTAGATTATCTATCTGATATAATTTTTTCTTAAGCAATTTAAACCGTTGTAGCAGAGCTGTTTCTAAATCATGCTGAATTCGCGCAGCAAGATTTTTATGTTCTAAGGGATCAAGTTTATTAATTGCTTCTCTATGATTATTTTTCCATGAGGAAATAAACTTCAGTAATCCATCCTTATCCTCCCTTAAAAGGCTAGAACCATAATCTTCCGAATTACCATATGGAGCAAGTCCCATTAATTTACCTCCATCCTGCCAGTCACCAAATATAAATTGGCTTACGGCAGCATATACTTCTCCTAGTGAACTAGAGCCACATCGAACATTAAATGATTTAGCATAGCTTCGATCTATTAATTCATATTTATCTTTTGTAAATAGATAAGAAGACTCCACATGCAATAGAGCAGATTCTTCACTTATATCTTGCTTAAGATACTTACATAACTCATCACCGAATAAAATTAAGTCATCTCTCCCTACGGTTGCCCCACCAGATCCATCCGCCACAAAAACACCAGCCTCTTCAAATGAAGAGGAAAAAAATGTTGAAAATGCATGTGCTAAATGATGTGAAACAAATAAAGAGTTCTTATCAAAAGGATTAAATATTTGAAAATCTTTATCATGAGTTGGTTGAGAAAGGCCATAGTAGTCTGGTAATAACGGTTGTGAGTTAAACGCAAAGTAGTCAACATCTTTAACTGTTAATCCCAATGTTTCTAGACAGTACTTAATGGCCAGCTCACTATTTAAATAGCCCTGACCATCACGTTTAATGCGAGTTATACGTTCAAGCTGGATAGCTGACTTAATTTCGCCATTTTGCATAACACAAGCAGATGCATCATGGCTTCCTGACACACCTACAATTGTAAGGGGCTGTTTCCTTTTTGAATGAGAATTGCTTATTGTTTTAACATTAGATGAATTATCAAGTCCTGTTATCACTAGAAACCCCTCAGAGTAATTATTCAAAATAGTAAGATTTAGACGAAGATTTTTACTATAAGTTGTATCGATATCACACACAAAATAAGGCGATGATTTTTTTATAATTATTAATGAATCATTTGATTGAACCTGTAATTCAAACTCCAAGTTTAATGAATCAATAACTGAATTTTTAGCTTTAATAGGATGGAGCACTACGGTAATACTATTTTCCAAAACTAAGTTTATATCTATTATGTGAGCGCTATTCCGATTAAGTAAGACTCTTCTATAATATAAAGCGTTGCTTTTAGCTATGTCGGGTGAGAGCCTGGCAATCCGAGCATAATCAACACTAGAAACACTTCCAGTAGCAATAAGAACTGCTTTTAGTAATATTGGATGAGGTTTCTCTCCCATTCCCATCAACTTCTCGCACCACAATGCAGCAATTCCAGCCACTACTCCTACAGCTGCTGATGTTCCAGTAATATTGCTTATATCTCCATTAGGTAATCTGGAGATATAAGCATAGTCCGGTACCATGAGTTCGGGTTTTTTACTGGCTAAATCTGTACCACAAAATTCAGCTGGATAGAGGTTATTATCATGTATCCCAACTGAAAGTACCGATGCTAGGCAGGCTGGAAAACGAATGTTATGTTGTCCATCATGTCCTGCTGCTGCAATAACTAAATGCGAAACATTATCTTGATAAGTAAGGAAGTCAAATTGGTGCTGTGCAACTTTATTAAGATAGTAAGCATTTTTTCCTGAATATGCGTGAGCTGAAATATGAACCCGACCATAATTCCTATTAATATGCTTTACTGTATCTATATATTTATCTGGAAACACATCAAGATATTCTGCAAAGAATAACCTGGCATTAGGAGCAATCCCTAAATTAACATTTTTTCCTTCAACAATTATTTCAGCTCCTGAGCATATACAACTTACACGTGATGCGTGATCGGATTCATTGTTTTTATGAGCATCAGAGAGAGATATAGGTTTTTTTTTGAAATGTGCATTATCCACGTTGCCATTATCAAAAAAAATGATATTAACACCTTCTCCTGTAAAATAAGAATCGAGAAGGTTTTCAAAAAATAGCTCGGGAGAATAGCAGGATTTTTTCATGCAAATTGATTTTTAAAATTATTTCGATCGATTAATGCTATTAATTTGTTAATTTCTTGATCAATTAATTCTGCAGATGAAGCGACTCCAATTTCGTAAGTGATCGCCCTCAAATTTTTACAATATTTTATTGATTCAACCATCAACTCAATCACTTCTGGCATTATCGGATCACTATGCGTATCTATATAACGATGCTGATGGTTAGGATTAATCCGACCACCCGCAATATGCATTTCCCAGACAGCATCAAGCGGTAGTGAATGAAGCACTGTAAATGCATCATTATTTGTAGCAAGTGCATACGAAAATACATGACTAACATCTAAAACCATCTTACAGTTAGTCGCATTTATTATTTGATGAAAGAAATCACCTAAGCTTTGTGTTCCAACGACAAAAGAGCAAGATGGAATCTCAGCCAAAAAAGGAATTTGAGTAATTTCCATGATTTGCTTAATTCGGGCAGAGATAAGATCTGCAATTTTCGAATCAAATATTGGAGGTGCAAAATAGGGTATAGCATACGGACCAATTGACCATATACCAATGTCTTCCAAGCACCAAAATGATTTAATATGATCTGAAATTTCTGATTGTAATTCAAGCTTTCTTATATCCGGTCCGAAAGGGTTCGCAGGGGCTATTCCTGAAAGATGATGAATTGTCGGCAGCGATTGGCTTATTTCATTAATGAAAAAGCTCGCCTCTGTTAGGTTAGATAAGTTAACAATAGAAACATGTGAAAGGCGATCTCTATATGTGTTACAGATACCTTTCATACCTCCAAAGCTGTAATCATTTACATACTGATAGTCTAATCCCAAGCCCAAAACATTAGTGTTCATGAATATTAACTACCTCAGTACAATGGATTTCAATTGAAGATTTGTCTTTTATTATTACCTCTATTTCATACTCAACAATTTCTTCATGTGAGGAGATTGCTAGTTGAGACTGTATCTCACCGTTGGTTTGTATTAACTGAAATAAAGAATGAAATTTTTCTTTCCATATGAAGCTATAAGGATCATAACTGACGAGAGAACCCTGCCAAGGAGAATTTAAATCCATAGTGTGAGATAGACCTGATATGATACCGTAGAGCTTAGTTATGTCTGCACCAAAGTTATTTTTATCACGTACTAAATAGTTATGAAAATAAAGACAAAAATTTTCAACTATATTTCTACCTCTAAATTGCCAAAAATCATCAGAATCACAATAACCAGCTACAGCTTTTCTTAATACTTCTTCAGAAAAAAAATTAGTAAATAAAGGGGTGGCTGTTTGGAAAAATTTAAAAAGATTTCGCTGTCTAGCACCTTGCTCAAATTTTAGATGCTCGATATTAACATTATGTAATAAATGATTGACTTTATTATCTGATAATTTTTGATAGTTTGTGGAAAAACTCGGGCTATAAAGCAGTTTGAGATAATTCTGTAACAGATACTGGGCCTCAGTATGTTCTGAAATAATATCATTGTTTTTAGTATTATACATTTTTAAACATCGAAATTGGGGACGCTATTGATAGATACACATGACCCAAACAATTATTGCGAGCTCAGGTCATATAGACATATATATCCAAGGATACTTACTCTTGCCATTCCTTATTAGATAACAATTCACGGTAATTCATTCGAGTGACAGTGCTAGAACATTCTTCAGTTTTAGTTTCACTTTTTTGTGGATTTTCAGCATGTTCTAATTCTTGATGATTTCTTTGAACTTCGCTTTCATCTTTGATGGTGTTATTCATTTTTTCTCCATAAAAATAATAATAGTTTCCAAATATGCTATAGAAGGAGAGAACTACTGAGCATCAAGGCAGTACAACTATGAACAGCTGAAAACCCTATAGAGGTTAGTAATTTGGAACCAAATCTCCTTCAAGTACACAGCGCATTATATGTTTTAATGAGATTGTGTCAAATATATCTCCAAGTTTGAGATCAAGGTTAAATTAATATTAAATTAAAAATGCGCCAAGATAATTTTATATTTAACTAACTGTTATTAATGATGATATTTTTAGAAATATACTAATAGCTAGTTTGAATTATTTTATAAATGGCAACCAGTTAGATTGAAAAGTAACCAGGAAGTTTTTTTGTTAATAAATAAAATAAATTATTCCTTAATTAAAAAAAGGCTAAAAACAAGCGAGAACCTAAATTATTGCTAATGGACAAGTCGTTTCTTGATTATGATCGAGATAGGATGACGAATCGGTTTAGGCAATTCTTATAGCAATTTATGCAATCATTTTTTTCTCTGTATAATGAATATTTAAGTTTGAATCATATGTTGCCATGCCTCTATGATCATAACCATGGCTAATGTAGCTAATTCGCAGTATTGTTAAACGTCAATTATCTTTACCGGTTCGCGACAATTATCATTGCCGGTTCCCCCCAAAAAAAATTAACTGCGTTC
>Ga0335397_10006972_pt1 | contig 14492 bp, 10 predicted proteins | sample MAT04_FD_205740 | JGI IMG/M metagenome (GOLD analysis project Ga0335397, IMG submission 205740) | Freshwater microbial communities from Lake Fryxell liftoff mats and glacier meltwater in Antarctica - MAT-04 (spades assembly) (version 2) ...
AAAGATCCGGCAAGCAAACCGGTAAAGAAAAGGTACTTATTTTTTTTAAAGGTAATCAGCAGCGATCCTATTGCAAGTATGTAAATAAACAAGGTTACCACTGAACTAACAACCATGGCAGGTTCCATTTTTCTCAAAGCGATCAATGCAACAAAATGCTTCGAAAGATAAAGTTTTGAGTTATCAACAAAACGTGTCAGAAACCCTGCCAGGTCTTCTTTCCCGGCCTGTGGGTTATAATAATCCTTATTCATCAATCCGGTTCCCTGCGACGAAAATTGTAATCCGCCATCGTGCCAAAACATATATTTAACACTTTGAAATACAAGAAATGCAACACCAAAAGCCACTGCGGAATACAGAATATTTTTCCATTGGCCCTGCAACAGGAAGTAACCAAATACGGCAAACACAGCCGAATAACCAATGTTTTTTGTAAGTGTGAGCGAAAGAAGGCATAAAGCAAGTATCAGATGTCGTTTCACATCCTGTTTAAAGGTCATAGCCAGTCCGCTATCTAAAAAACTTCGGAAGAAAACCAGTATAAATATCATTTGTATAAAAAGATAAAAGGCCTCGTTGTAGGTTTGGCTTGAATAATACAAAACAGACGAATTAACACTCAATAACAATAGTATGATCACCAGCAATGCGGAAGGTATCCGCGTACGAAAAGCAAGATAAAAGAAGTAAATAAAACCCAGGATCAAAATCATGGAAAATACTTTGAGCGGAACCAGGCTGATACCGAATATAGCTACAATGAGTGAAAGCACCATTGGATAAAGCGGCCCTTGGAAAGCCGGGTATTTAAAAGAATGAATAAACTCAGAGGCTCTGATAATATAAAATGAATCATCACCCGAAAGGCTCACCCTCGAATCGAAAAGCAAAAGGCTAAAAACAAAAGTAATTCCCAAAATCACCCAAATGAGCCATCCAAGCCTTTGATCCAGGAATTTATCCATAATTTCGAGCAGATCTTTTGATTTTGACGGAATAGCAGTCTTTTTAACTGTATCGGCAGTATTCTTTTGATTTTTGGGATTCCCTATTTTTGCAGCCATAAATAGATTATAGTAATTTGATCGGTCAAAATGTACACAAATATCCGAATTTTTCTTGAATGCAGCAGGTACTGTCATTTAATCCTTGAGTGTTAATTCCTATATCTTGCCGTCTCTCATAAACTTTGCATGGCTTTTTAGCTGTAAACGAAGAAGTTGTGGTTTTTACAAGTAACTAAAATCCGTAATAGTGCTTGTACCAGCAAGCAATTCAGACTAAAAATACCATTAATTTTTTGTAGTTTTGCCGGATATTGCAAGCGGGGCTGTATTTATGAAGAAGGAAAATATCAGGAACTTTTATGCCAATACTGCTGCTTCGCGGAGCAAATGGGAACGGATGAACCGCTTTTACCACAAATCGTTGGAAAAGTATATATCATCTATTGTTCCTGAAGGTAAAAGGGTTCTTGAAATCGGTTGCGGAAACGGCGACCTTTTAAATACAACGCGTCCTTCGTATGGCGTAGGCATAGACTTTGCTCCTGCCTATATTGAAACTGCCAGCCAACGCTATCCGGATCTTGTTTTCAAAGTTGATGATGTTGAAAATCTGCAACTTGACGATACTTTTGATTACATCATACTTTCGGATCTAACCAACTGCCTGTGGGATGTTCAGACTGCATTTCATAATTTAAAAAAACTTTGTCACCCGCAGACCCGGATCGTAATTTCACAATACAACTATGTGTGGGAACCCATTTTACGCTCGGGCGAATTCCTCCATCTTAAGCTTAAGCAACCGGCTCAAAACTGGTTTTCGAATGGCGACACCTGCAACCTGCTGGAACTGGAGGGATACCAGGTTGTCCGCAAGGAGCGTAAACTGTTGTTTCCAAAATATATCCCCATTATTAATTTTATTTTCAATAAACTGCTTGCCAACTTACCTCTGATCAACCGCCTCGACCTGGTTAACCTTATCATTGCCAGGCCATTGCTCAGCGACGATCAGCAGTACAGTGTTTCCATTGTTGTGCCGGCACGCAATGAAAAAGGAAATATTGAAAACGCCATCAAAAGGACTCCTGCATTCGGAACACACCAGGAATTTGTATTTATCGAGGGCCATTCGGCTGACAATACTTATGAAGAAATGCTCAGGGTAAAAGAGGCTTATCCTGAAAAAGACATTAAAGTTCTGAGGCAGACTGGTAAAGGCAAAGGAAATGCGGTGCGCGAAGCATTTGAAGCAGCCTCGGGTGAAATCCTTATGATACTGGATGCCGATCTTACCATGCCTCCCGAAGAGTTGCCAAAATTCTACGATGCACTGCGATACAACAAAGGTGAATTTATAAATGGCAGCCGGCTGGTTTACCCAATGGATAAAAATGCAATGCGGTTTCTTAACCTGCTGGGAAATAAATTCTTCGGCATGTTTTTCAGTTATTTGCTTGGCCAGCGAATGAAAGATACACTCTGCGGAACAAAGGTTCTGTATAAGAAAGATTACGATCAGATTACACGCAATCGCCATTATTTTGGCGACTTTGATCCATTCGGCGATTTCGACCTGATTTTTGGCGCCGCCAAACTTAACCTGAAGATCACCGAAATCATTATCCGGTACCGCGATCGTGAGTATGGAAGCACACAGATCAACCGTTTTAGTCATGGCTGGCTGCTGATAAAGATGAGTGCTTTTGCGGCCAAGAAAATTAAATTTAAATAAAATTATTTTTTCACCTGTATTATATTTCAATGTCAACAGGTTAAAAATCAGGAACAATCCCGGATATGGACAAGCGCTTGCAAAATGAGATTGAACATGGAAAATACCTGGCGCGTGAAGGTGCAGGTGAAGTCTGGAACTGGGAATCGCCAGCTGGCAAACTCCGTTGGCAGCGAAGGGTGAAAATGCTTACCGCACATCTTAAATCATCAGATAATGTCCTGGAGATCGGTTGCGGAATCGGTTATTTTACTAAAGAAATTGCCAAAACCGGTGCTGACATTACAGCAATAGATATTTCGCCTGAGTTACTATACATAGCAAAGCAGGAAATAACCGAAACCAACGTAAGTTTTGTGATCGACAATGCTTATGACCTGAGTTTTAAAAATGACAGCTTTGACTCAATTGTAGGGAGCTCGGTGCTTCACCACCTGGAAATTGAAAAGGCGATAAGTGAGATGTTCAGGGTATTGAAACCGGGAAGACGCATATTTTTCACCGAACCCAATATGATGAACCCGCAGATTGCTCTGCAAAAAAATATTCCTGCACTGAAACGCAAACTCGGCGATTCGCCCGACGAAACCGCCTTTTTCCGCTGGTCGCTGAATAAACTTTTACGCAAGACCGGGTTTACCGAAATAATTATCAAACCTTTTGATTTTCTGCATCCAGCTATATCGCCATCACTTATACCTTTTGTTTCATCGCTGGGCGAAGCTGTAGAAAAAACTCCCATTTTAAAGGAAATCGCCGGGTCATTGTATATTTCGGCGAAAAAAGCCTAAGGATATGTTCATCAGGAAATGTCAGATAATCTAAGCTAATAGTTAGGGCTTGCTGAGAATGTATTAATAAGATGGATACCTATTAATTACCCATGTAAATATTGTTAATGAAAGCAAGGAAACATACAGAATAGTTAGATAAATCTTGTATTTGTAATTTTGGCTTTTGCCCCTGGTTGCTGAGCGTAGCCGAAGCAAGGGGATACATGTCAATAGAATAATCGGTCGATGATGGGTTATTCCCCATAGTGGATTAACATAATATTTTGATTGTAAAGCCCTATGGGCAATTAAATTTAACACTCTTCCTTTTTCTCGTGATGTAAATGCCCTACAGGCAAATGTAACGGGGATAGTTGAGTTTTTCAGCAGACCATAGTTAACGGAAAATAGTTAATGGAATAGTTAATTGAAAAAGGGTTAGTCTGCGATGGCAAACCTATATTGGGAAGCTAATAAATTTAAATTCTAAAACACAAAAAGCCCCGGAATGATTATTTTCCGGGGCTTTTTCAACTATTTATTACTGAATTGCAGGTTATCGTTTTTTACACTTATTACAATTTTCTTATCCTTTTTAATTTCATCAGCCAGTATCATTTTTGAAAGTATATTCAGAATCTCGCGCTGTAAAACCCGTTTGAGCGGACGCGCACCGTATTGAGGATCAAAACCTTCGGCTGCCAGTAATTGTATTGCCTCATCGGTTACTTCAAGATGTATGTCATTGGCAAGCAGCATTTCTTCAATCTTTTTCAACTGCAGGCGGACAATTTTTGCAATTTCCTTTTCAGTCAAAGGAGTAAACATAATTACTTCGTCAATACGGTTCAGGAATTCAGGTCTGATAGTCTTCTTCAGTAAATCCAATACTTCTTCACGGGTCTGGTCGAGAACCTTTTCTCGATTCTGCTCATTGATAGTCTTCAGTTTTTCCTGAATCAGCATGGATCCGATATTGGAAGTCATGATTATAATGGTATTCCTGAAATCTGCTGTACGGCCTTTGTTATCTGTTAACCGGCCATCATCGAGAACCTGAAGCAAAATATTAAAAACATCCGGATGAGCTTTTTCCATTTCATCGAAAAGAACCACGGAATAAGGTTTACGACGTACTTTTTCTGTGAGCTGACCACCTTCATCATAGCCAACATATCCCGGAGGCGCTCCAACGAGCCTTGAGACAGAATGCCGTTCCTGGTATTCGCTCATATCAATGCGAACAAGTGCATTCTCATCGTTGAACATATAATCGGCAAGGGCCTTGGCCAGTTCGGTTTTTCCAACTCCGGTAGTTCCCAGAAAAATGAAGGAACCCATCGGCCGTTTTGCATCCTGCAAGCCTGCCCGGCTTCGGCGAATAGCATCTGAAATTGCCTGTATCGCTTCGTCCTGCCCAATCACACGTTTATGAAGTTCATCTTCCAAATGCAGTAATTTTTCACGCTCACTTTGCAGCATTCGGGTTACAGGTATTCCTGTCCAGCGGGCAACTACTTCTGCAATTTCCTCCGAACCGATTTCCTCTTTCACCAATGTCGAATTAACCTGCATAAGGTTAAGTTCTTTTTTAAGCTGTTCGAGTTTTGCAACAGCTTCCTGAGTTTTACCATAGCGAAGTTCGGCTACCAGGCCGTAATTGCCTTCGCGCTCAGCCTGTTCGGCCTCGAACTTATAGGATTCAATATTCTTTTTCTGTTGCTGAATTCCATTTACCAGGTTGCGTTCGGCTTCCCATTTCGATTTCAGGGCTTTTCGTACTTCATCGAGGTTGGCAATTTCTTCGTTAAGTTGTTTGAGTTTTACCTCATCTTTTTCACGTTTTATGGCTTCGCGTTCAATTTCCAACTGGCGGATCTTACGCTCCTTTTCATCCAGTTCTTCCGGCACCGAATTAATCTCTAATCTCAGTTTGGCAGCAGCTTCATCAATCAGGTCAATGGCTTTATCAGGTAAAAACCTGTCGGTGATATACCTTTGCGAAAGCTCAACTGCAGCAATAATTGCTTCATCTTTGATTCGCACCTGGTGATGGGTTTCATACCGTTCCTTAAGTCCACGAAGGATTGAAATTGCATCCAGTGTGTCCGGCTCGTTTACCATCACCACCTGAAAACGGCGTTCCAGTGCTTTGTCTTTTTCAAAATATTTCTGGTATTCAGCTAATGTCGTGGCTCCAATGGCACGAAGTTCACCACGGCTAAGAGCCGGTTTCAGAATATTGGCTGCATCCATTGCTCCTTCAGAAGCCCCAGCTCCTACCAGCGTATGTATCTCATCGATAAACAACACTATATTACCCTCCGAAGCCATCACTTCCTTAACTACGCTTTTGAGCCGTTCTTCAAATTCACCTTTATATTTAGCTCCGGCAATAAGCGAGCCCATATCGAGCGAAAAAATAAGCTTGTTCTTCAGGTTTTCGGGAACATCGCCGCTAATAATCCGATGTGCAATTCCTTCCGCAATAGCGGTTTTACCAACGCCTGGTTCCCCAATAAGAATAGGATTATTTTTGGTACGGCGGGTAAGTATAGTTAATACCCGCCTGATTTCTTCATCGCGGCCGATTACAGGATCCAGTTTGCCTTTGCGGGCCAGATCGTTCAGGTTTCGGGCATATTTATTTAAGGCGTTGTATGTATCTTCGGCAGTAGCACTGGTAGCGGAAGAACCTTTTCGCAGTTCAGTAATAGCTGCCTTCATATCTTTTTCGTTGGCGCCCAGTTGCTTCATGAGTTTAGATACACTGTCGCCTGAAGCCAGAATGCCAAGAATTACAAGTTCAATGGTGATAAACTCATCACCAAAGTCTTTCATCATAGCCTCTGCCTTTTGCAAAGTTTTAGAAGCATCATTCGAGAGAAATTGTTCACCGCCCTGCACTTTAGGTAACGATCCAATCAGGGAATCAATTCCTTTTTCGAGCGTATTGAAATCGATGCCCAGCTTGTTGGTAATGAAACGAAGCACATTGTCGTCAGTCGTCATTATACCTTTCAGAAGATGAGCATTTTCGATAGACTGGTTTTGATTAACAGTGGCAATCTGCTGAGCCTGCTGCACGGCTTCCTGTGCTTTGATGGTGTATTTATTAAAGTTCATTTTATTGATATTATTACAGAGTAATAGAAATCAATAAATACGCCATGTGGTGAATTCAAATAAAATATGCCGTTTTGTCAATATAAATTCACAGATATATGTCATTATGACATGCAATAAAACATATCAAGTGCTTGTAACATTTCGCAGGTTAGTAAAAATGAAATTAATTTTGATTTTTTTTCTGATACTAATTAGCAATAATAAGTTTGCGGACCAGATTTTTACCCTCGATTGAGATTTTCAATAAATAGATTCCTGAAGTCAAATAACCAGGATCAAATTCATAATTGTTATTAGATGTAGAGTTGCTAAAATGCAAAACGCCTTTTGTATCAAACAGCGAAATATTCATTGTGGAATGGCTATTACGTTTGTTTTCGACCTGGATTTTATGGGATGCCGGAATTTGAATAATCAGCAATCCTGCTAATTTATCATCTTTCGTTGTGCCGGTAGTATTTTCTTCAAACAGCCGGAAAATAGTTCCGCTTGTAATTCCGGCAATATAGAGTTGACCCTTGGAATCTTCGCCGAATGTGCTGAAATTATTTCCCTGAAATTGCCCGAATTCACCCATAATCCAGTTTTCGCCTTCCTTATGAAGTGTCCATATTTTATCGGAACAATAATCTGTAAAAAAGTAATATCCATAGTAAGGAGATGAAACATCGCCCCTGTACACGTAACCACCTGTAACCGAACATCCTGTACTATGATCATAGGAAAATACCGGCGAAGTAAATTTTGTACCAAGAGCACAACCATCTGTATTGTAAGGCAGATTTCCTTCGTAGCATCTCCAGCCATAGTTTTCGCCACCTTTGCTTGTGGCAGGTTGAAAGTTAATTTCTTCAACTATATTCTGACCAACGTCTGCAATCCACAAATCGCCGGTGAGGCGATCAAAACTAAACCTCCATGGATTGCGCAAACCTAACGCCCATATTTCCATGAGGTAATTTGTACTGTCGATAAATGGATTTGTGGCAGGAATGGCATAGGGATTTCCATGGTCAACATCAATTCGCAACATCTTTCCAAAATATACACCACGGTTTTGCGCAAGGTTTTGTGGATCACCACCTGATCCCCCGTCGCCAAAACCTATGTATAAAAAGCCATCGGGACCAAAATGCAAATCTCCTCCATTATGATTGGAATAAGGCTGACGGAAAGCCAGTAGCTTTAGCTCACTCTGAGGATCGGCCTGATCAGGGTTGGCGGGATTTACACTGAATCTGGAAATATGCGAACTATCACCTTTACCTATATAATTAACATAGAAATATCCATTTGCCTTATATTGCGGATGAAAAGCCAGGCCAAGCAAACCTTTTTCCCCACCATTAGCATCAATACTTTCTCGAATATCAAGAAAAGGATTTGCATTCAGAATACCTTTTGAATTCAAAATTCTGATATAACCAGCCTGTTCAGTAATAAAAAGCCGACTGTCGCCTGCATTTGCAATACCCAAAGGAGACTTAAAGCCTGTGGCAAAAGGAATAAGTGTATTGGTAACCGGAATATTCTGGCTATAACCGTTAATGCATGTCAACATTAAAAAAAAGAATGGAAAAATCACGTTCAGTAGTTTCATGGCTGACTGTTTTAGGTAAAACTTATTTAAATGCCTTAATACATGGACAAAACAATCTTTTCAAAATATTGTTTGAAGCAGTTGAGTAATACTAAAGAAATGCATTCAATAATAATAAATTAAGTATAACAATTACAGCGTATTATAATTCATACTGTCCAAATCAGCATCGCGATTCCCATAAAAAAAAACCGCCGGAACCGAACAAACGGCTGGCGGTTTTCAAATATTCATGAAATCTGAAATCTATTTTATCAGCTTTACATTTACTGCATTAGGTCCCTTTGGTCCATTTACAACTTCAAATGAAACCTTATTATTTTCCTTAATAGGCTCTTCTAACCCATTGATATGAACGAATACACTCTTGCCTGATAATGTGTCGTTTATAAAACCATATCCTTTAGAGTCATTAAAGAAAGCCACAATACCGGTCCTTATCAATTCACCGGCTCCTGGCTCAACATATTTGGGAACACCGATCTCGATGTCTTCAGCTTTAATCGCTACTCTTTTGGTTAAATCGGGAGGTGTGGAGGTAATTCTTCCATATTCGTCAACGTATGCAATCATTTCATCAAGGTTATTGCCATCTCTGCCATCACCCTTGTCAAGCCTTTTTGCTTCTTTTTCTTTTCTTTTTTTCTCTTGTTTAGTGCGATTTTCCCTTTTACCAAAAGTTTCACGTGCTCTTCCCATAATTTCGTTTTAAGTTATTTAATTGAATTCGATCCTTACTGCAAGTTTTATCAATAAATGATATAATATCTTGTATAGATACATATCAGATGCAAAAGTACATTAAAAGATGGCATTAAAGTATTTTTAATTCATTTCGGCTGTATTATATTTTGATGTGCTGGAAAGGTTAATACATCATAATAGTTCCATGCTTAATTCGAAAAATGAATTAGAATTTATTTCTTTGTCCTTTTCCCTTGATGGAAAAGTACCATCTTAGTGCAGCGATCTCATGCACATCTTTAAAAAATAAATAATTTGTGCATAAAAAATTAAGGCTTTGTAACAATGCTGGCGTTTCTAAGCCAAAGGTATCTCCTCGCAATACAAGGCATGAAAAAGTACAACAAATCCTGACTGTTTGCCTTGCTGTGTATTGCTACGCACATGCCATTCGCACATATCTCGGCTAAGAACCGCAGGCGTATTTTTATAAAGCTGGTCCCTTCTAAGAGAGCTTCCTCTTATGGGAATATAGCGGAACAACGATTGGGCTTTTCAAGGTGATTTTCAGGGTGTAGGAACCGGCTTAATAGAAATTTCACAACAGATGTTGGCGAAAGTGAACAGCGCGGGCATGTGCGTAGCAAAACACCAGCCTCACGTGCTGCCCGGATATGGGAAACTCTAACAGGCTCATCCCAATTTATTGGGATCACGAGCCTTACAGAGTCGTACATCTGAGTGAAATTTATAGTAAGTCTAGACTATTTATTCGCCCATTGCTTATTTTTAGAGGAGTTCATGAGACCACTTCGTTAAGTTGGTTCTTTTGTGACATGATAAAAGAACAAGAAAAAAAAAAGAATTTAGACTCATGTATTCCTTTTCCTGCACATCAAAATAATATTTAGCCAAATATTGCTCTGTTTGGAAATTATTACATATTTTTATAGTTCGGAAAATAGATAACATCATATGAACGATTTCAGCAATACCCTTACCGCAAAGCATGTTATGTGTGCTTTTGCCATCGAAACACAGGCAATCCAGAAATACCTCTGGTTTGCGAAAGTCGCTACCAAAGAAGGTTACCAGCAGATTGCAGCTATTTTTACCGAAACGGCCGAACAGAAAAAGTCGCATACCAAAACGCTTTTCCGTTTCCTCGAAGGATGCGAACTCGAAGTTACTTCTACTTTCAAAGCCGAACCCATTGGCTCAACCCTCGAAAACCTGAAAGCAGCTTTTGAAGCTGAAAACACCCAGCAAAGCGTTGTATATGATGAATTTGAGAAGGTAGCATGGAATGAAGAATTTAAACAGATTGCTACCAAGTTAAAGCTATTCAGGCAGATAAAGAGATTTTATGCCGAACGCTTCGAAAAACTTGCAACCAATATCGAAAACGGAACCGTTTTCAAAAAGGATAAAAAGGTAAAATGGATCTGCCGTAAATGCGGACTCATCTTCGAGAGTGATCGCGCGCTTAAAAACTGCCCGGGATGTGAGCATCCGCAAGCCTATTTTGAGATACTGGCTGAGAATTATTAGTTTTTCACAACATTGCAACCTTTATTTTTGTTATAGAATACCAACTTGATATAAACACTCCTCAAGGCATGTCGGTTAAAGTTCCCCAAAAGAAGCATCAGACTAATTCACAGGCATTTAACAAGGATGAAGTTCTAAATGGCTACCTTACTGCATACGAAAGCAGGCAAGCCAGCCTGCTTGGTCGCCGCGAGGTACTTAGTGGCAAAGGGAAATTCGGAATTTTCGGGGATGGGAAAGAAGTGGCGCAGTTGGCTATGGCAAAAGTTTTTCGCGATGGCGACTGGCGTTCGGGTTATTACCGCGACCAGACTTTTATGATGGCTGCCGGACTGATGAAAGTGGAGGAAATTTTTGCCCAGATTTATGGCGATACCGATGTGAAATTTAATCCCATGAATGCCGGTCGCCTGATGGGCAACCACTTTGCGACCCGCAGCCTGGATAAATACGGGCATTGGAAAAATCTTACTGAACAAAAAAATTCATCAGCTGATATTTCACCTACAGCCGGGCAAATGCCTCGTTTGCTGGGTCTTGCCCTTACTTCAAAATTATTCCGTGAGAACCCGAATCTGGCTCACCTGACTCATATTTCGAATAATGGGGATGAAGTAGCTTTCGGAACTATTGGCGATGCCAGTACAAGCGAGGGCCATTTCTGGGAAACCATAAACGCTGCCGGTGTTTTGCAAGTTCCTATGGCCTTGTCGGTTTGGGACGACGGGTTTGGAATTTCTGTGCCAAACCATTTGCAAACAACAAAAGGCAGCATATCGGAAGTACTCAAAGGTTTTGAAAAAACAGATGAGAAGGATGGTTTCCTGATTTATACTGCCAAAGGTTGGGATTATCCAGCCTTGTGCAAAATGTATGAAGAAGGTATTGCGTATTGCCGGATAAATCATGTGCCGGTCTTATTTCACATCACTGAATTAACACAACCCCTCGGGCACAGCACTTCCGGTTCACACGAGCGATATAAAACCACTGAAAGGCTTGCCTGGGAAAAGGAATTCGATTGCATACAGCAGATGCGGAAATGGATTTTATCCGAAAGCATAGCTTCAGATGAAGAACTTATTGGTGTTGAAAAAGAGGCAGTTGAAAAAATAAAAAAAGCAAAGAAAGCCGCCTGGAGCAATTACCAGAAACCACTTTTGCAGCTCCGTGACGAATTCCTCCGGATTGCCGATGTTACTACCTGCAATTGTGCGAAAACAGCTCGTATTGATTCCATTAAAGAAGATCTCAGGCATGTAGCCGAGCCAATCCGAAAAGATATCATGTCGTCGGCAAAGAAGATTCTTCGGCTGATTTGCGATTCGTGCAGCAATCCTTCCAATTCATTAAAAATAAATGTTACCAACTGGCTCGAAAAAGAGCTTAAAGTTAGCCACCAGAGCTTCAATACTTTCCTTTACAGCGAGTCGGAGGAATCAGCAAGGAAAGTTGCTCCTGTTGCACCCGAATACGATGAAAACGCTTTACTGGTTCCCGGTCGCGAAATCTTGCGCGACAATTGGGACTACCAGTTTGCACACAATGAAAAACTGCTCATTTTTGGAGAGGATGTTGGCAAGATAGGCGGTGTAAACCAGACTTACGAAGGCTTACAGGCAAAATACGGTGAAGCCCGGATTTTTGATACCGGCATTCGCGAAACAACCATCATTGGTCAGGGAATTGGAATGGCAGTCCGTGGATTAAGGCCTGTGGCCGAAATTCAGTATTTCGATTACTTGTTATACGGGCTTCAGGTGATGAGCGACGACCTTGCAACCCTGCAATACCGCACCCGTGGCGGACAAAAAGCGCCTTTGATCATTACCACACGAGGACACCGCTTAGAAGGTATATGGCATTCGGGTTCACCGCTGAGCATGGTAATTAACAGCATACGTGGTATTTATGTTCTTGTTCCGCGCGACATGACCCGTGCCGCCGGCTTTTACAACACTATGCTTCAATCCGATGAACCGGCGTTGATCATTGAACCTTTAAACGGATATCGCTTACGCGAAAAGAAACCTACGAATATCGGCGAATTCCGGATACCGGTTGGCGTTCCCGAAATAATTGAGCAGGGAACAGATGTAACACTCGTTACTTATGGTTCCTGTGTTCGTGTTGCCCAGGATGCAGTGACCCAGCTTCGCGATTTTAAAATTTCAGTGGAACTTATTGATGTTCAATCATTGGAACCATTTGATATCCAATCTATAATAGCTGAATCGCTCAAAAAGACCAATAAAATTGTGTTTTTTGATGAAGATGTACCCGGCGGTGCAACGGCATATATGATGCAGAAAGTGCTGGAAGAGCAAAAAGGATTTCAATATCTTGATTCTGAGCCCCGAACAGTAACTGCGCAGGCTCATCGGGCAGCCTATGGCACCGACGGCGATTATTTCTCGAATCCGAATGCCGAAGATGTGTTTGATTGCATCTACAATATGATGCATGATTACAACCCGAAGAAGTATCCAAAGATTTTTTAAATTGGCAATTCTTATTTTGTGGTGCTATATTTCAAAGTTCGCCAATAAAATAATCTGTTTTGTAGCATTCACGGTTTCCTGTCAATGGTTAAGTTTAAAATTATGTTCTAATCATTGCACTTTTTGCCATACCTTTACGAATAATTGCGTTTTGTAATACTAAATCAGGCACAACATACGATTTGTATATTTTAAAGCTATCAGTTGAAAGTATCGGTTGTTATTTCGCACCGGATAATTTAGAGACATACGTATCAACCCAATCAAACGTATCATTAATAATGTTTTGTTTTTCAGCTTTTACATAATCCAGGAATGATCCGGCAACCATCGAAAATCCTTTGCCCTTCAACCATATTAAATTCCAGACTGATTTTATCGGAAATCCTTTTACGGGAATAATCTGCAATTCGCCATTGTTCAGTTCACTTTTTATCCCGATCAATGGCATTATCGAAAATCCCATTCCTGCAATTATGGCTTGTTTTACCGCCTCGTTCGAAGTAAGCTCCATCTTCTTTTTCACCGGTAATTTGTTTTCAAGGATAAATTTTTCCATTACATACCGGGTTCCTGAACCCTCTTCACGATAGATTAACGGTATGTTTTCAAATATTTTAGTATCATAAATCTTTTCCTTGAATACTGCATCTCTGTTCCCGACCAGGTAAAGCTGGTTTTGCATCAGTTCCAGGTTGTTTAATTTAAGGTTCCCGGGCATTACCGAAACCAGGGAAAAGTCCACTTCATTTTTTTCGAGGCTTTCAATTACTTTCGCCTTATTCGTTACATCAAGCTGCAACTCAACGCCTTCATGCTGTTTCAGGAAACCCGAAAGGAAATAGGGAATTATATATTTTCCTGTCGAAACAACAGATAATTTCAGAGTGCCAAAAAGCTGGCCTTTGATGGCATGTGTTTTGTAATTGATGGCATACACCTCATTTAAAATCTTTTCGGCGGCAGAAGCTATTTCCTTCCCAAAGTCAGTAATATGAATTTTTCGTCCAACCATTTCGGTTAATGGAATATCAAACTGGTTCTGAAAATTTCGCAGTTGTATGGAAACTGCGGGTTGTGTAAGGTGCAATTCTTCTGATGCCCTTGTAACGCTTTGAGTTTGCGATATTTTTAAAAATATCCGCAGTTGGTTGATGGTGTAATCCATAAATTTATTTTATGATTAACATTGCAAAGTTAAATGAAAATTTATGATTCAGAGTATTTAATTTTGCCGCAAATTAAAAACCATACAACTATGAATCAATTTCAACTCAAATTTAAACGAGCAATTGTATTAAATGCAATGATGGTGATGCTGCTTTCATCGTCCATGATTATAGCTCAGACGGTAGTGCCAAACTCGGCGGCAAAAAAACTTTCGGTAACCGAACAAATTACCATGACCAAAGAAAAGCAGCAAGCCATAACACCGCAACAGGCGTTGCAGAAATTAAAGGATGGCAACAGCCGTTTTGTATCGGGCAAGCCACTGAAGCGAAATCTGCA
>Ga0335397_10006973_pt1 | contig 14491 bp, 11 predicted proteins | sample MAT04_FD_205740 | JGI IMG/M metagenome (GOLD analysis project Ga0335397, IMG submission 205740) | Freshwater microbial communities from Lake Fryxell liftoff mats and glacier meltwater in Antarctica - MAT-04 (spades assembly) (version 2) ...
GTATGTGCATCGGCATGTGTAACTTCTACATCCAGGTCGTGCAGTAATCCTGCCTGTGCCCATGCATCGGCGTTCTGGCCAAGGTGAACTGCCAATGCACGCAGCACGGCCTCAGAAGCCAGGCAATGCGCGATCATTTTCTCATTTTTTATATTTTTATGAAGCAATTCGAGGGCTTGTTCGCGGGGAAGAATCACTATTCAGGGATTTGGGATTAGGTGTTGGGGATTAGGGTCTTGAATTTTGGAATTTGGATTTTACATCGGAGGATATTTCTCGCAGGACTTTAGATCCATATTCCCGCAAAGGTATTAAAAAACTGATTTTACATTCTTATGTCACCAATTGAAATGAAATGAATATTTTTGCGTGTACTATTTGAATTTCAACCTTTATGAAAATATTGCGTTTACTGATTTTAGCGTTTTTTCTCCTTCCGCTGCCTGCTGTAGCCCAGGACAGCGAATTGTATAAATTTCTGAAAGCAATTCCCGGTGCCGAAGTTGTAAAGAAGGATACCTCTGCATTCAAAGAGTTTTATATACTGATGCTTCCGCAGGCTGTTGATCATAATAATCCCAATGGTTCATTCTTCATGCAGAGGATTTTTGTGGGTCATGTTGGCTTTGGTAAACCGACTGTAATGGAAACGGAGGGGTATGATGCAGGCTGGGTTTCGTCCAATACCATGTCGGAACCAACTAAATTATTAGGAGCCAACCAGCTTTATGTTGAACACAGGTATTTCGGTGCTTCAATTCCCAGCCCTGTTGATTGGGAATACCTTACGGCTGAGCAGGATGCAGGCGACTATCATTATATTCGCGCTATTTTCGGATTGATTTACACCGGCAAATGGATTGCAACCGGAGTGAGCAAGGGCGGTCAGACGGCTACAGAATACAAGGTTTTTTATCCTGATGATGTGGATGTTACCATTCCTTATGTTGCTCCTATAAATTATTCGAGGCTGGATAAGCGTATTGACGTACATTTTAAAAAAGTAGGCACTGCTGAACAAAGGAAATATAGTAAGGATATTCAGATGTATTTTCTGAAAAATAAAAATACAATTTTGCCAGAGTGGGAAAAGAGTGCGAATAACTCTGGGTTTAGGTTCACTGCAATTGATGCAGAATCGGCCTACGACTATTCAGTTCTTGAATTTCCATTCTCGTTTTGGCAATATACGGCAGACGCGACCCAATTGCCTGATCTGAAAACCATCTCGCCTGATAAAATGGCTTTATACCTGAATAAAATAGTTTCGCCATTCTGGTACACCGAATCTGCTAAGTCCTATGAAGCTGCAGGATATCAGTTCTACACACAACTTGGTTATTACGAATACGATGAAAAGCCTTTCCGGAAATACCTGAAAAATAAGGATTATCCGAATTCTGTTTTTGTTCCCCATAATGTTGCTGTAGTTTGGGATCCGTCGACCAGAAAAAGTTAAAGAAATTTATTAACGATAAACCACAACACATGATTTTTATCTACGGGGAATCTGATCCCTGGGGTGCTACTGCTGCTGCTATTAAACCCGGAAGTGGAAGCCTTAAAATGATTCAGGCCGGGGGAACCCATGGGGCTCAGATTTCGACCCTTAACGATGATCAACGCAAGCTGGTGATTGACACACTGAATAAATGGCTTGAAATGGAAATTGAATAATCAGTTATGACTTTTGTCTTTGAAGGGAATAAATAATTATATCTTAAATTTTAATATGAACAGATCAATTCAATTTATGGTTACATCGTTATTGTTCTTTTGGGAACTTCCTCAAACGTTGCTGGGTATGCTATTATATATGATTTTGAAAAACAGGCGGCAGATCGTCGGGATTGAAAGAGAAGCACATAGGATTTACCTGGAGACGCCAAACACAGGCGTTAGTCTGGGCTTGTTCGTTTTCTGGACACCAGTCGGTAACCGTTTCTGGTACCTTAAAAATGACTGCCGCATGCACGAATTTGGTCATGCAAGGCAATCGGTCATGCTTGGGCCTTTATATCTTTTCCTTATTGGGATTCCTTCGCTGTCGAGAGTAATTTACCGATGGGGATATTACAGGATAAAAGGCGAAAGCTGGAAAAAATATTATTATGGATACCCCGAAAACTGGGCCGATATACTTGGAGGTGTCAGGGATCCTAAAAGAAGCGATATTAACGCGGAACTTTTATAGTTTTTTTGGTCACCAGGCGTAAATTTATCATCTGTTTAACCTTGTTACTGATTAGTATGAAAAAATTAAAAAAGCAAAATAAAGGGCTGAAAGCTGTGATCCGCGAAATATCTGAGGTATCCGGACACCTTTGGCAGCGAGGCTGGGCCGAACGCAATGCCGGCAATATCTCAGTAAATATCACTGATTTGATGCAAATTGAGATATCCGAATTGGATTCCTGTCCTTTTTCTGAGCTTACTGACACTTATCCTGAACTGGCGGGTAAATACTTTTTGGTTACAGGTACGAGCAAGCGTATGCGCGACCTGGCACGTAAACCCATGCAAAATTTACTTATAATCAGGTTAAATGACAATGCAAATGGTTACCATATTATTGCACATAAAGATAATACAGTAGAGTTCATGCCTACTTCAGAACTGCCAACACACCTTGGAATCCATCATATGATGGCTGAACGCGGCAGCTCCGGTAAAGTGGTGATGCATACCCACGCCACTGAGCTTGTCGCATTAACCCAGAGCAAAGAATTATGTAACAAGGATGCACTCAATACAATTTTATGGGGCATGCATCCCGAAACCATTATGTTTGTTCCTGAGGGCATAGGTTTTGTTACCTATCTGCTTCCCGGTTCATCGGAAATTGCAATAGCGACAATCAAGGTTCTGCAGGATCACGATGTAGCTGTGTGGGAAAAACACGGCGTTTTTGCCATTGGCGAAAGTGTTCACGATACATTCGATAAAATCGATATCTTGGCAAAATCGGCTCGGATTTATTTTTTGTGCTGCTCAGCAGGCATTATTCCTGAGGGATTTACGGAAGAGCAACTGAGAGAATTAAAAAAGTTGTCTGCAAATTTTTAAATTCAGAAGGAGAAAACAAAGTTTGAATGGCTTCAATAAACAACGAAGGGTAAACTATAAAAAAAACTGGTCAAAATGTTGCATAAAAAAACCGGCTCGACACCGGTTTTTAAATCTATAGAAGCTATTAGTGTTTGCTCAGATAATCAGCAACGCCTTCCGAAGTTGCTTTCATGCCTTCATCGCCTTTATGCCAGTCGGCAGGACAAACTTCACCGTTTTCTTCGAAGAACTGTAAAGCATCAACCATACGAAGAGTTTCGTCAACGCTGCGACCAAGTGGCAGGTCGTTAACTACTTGGTGACGTACAACACCTTGTTTGTCAATCAGAAACAATCCACGATAAGCAACCGCTTCGCCGTTGAATTCAACATAATCTTCATCTTCGTCATATTCCCATTCGCCGGCAAGTACATCATAATTTTCGGAAATGGTTTTGGATAGGTCCGATACCAGCGGGAAAGTAACCCCTTTGATACCGCCTGAATTTTTTTCGGTATTGAGCCATGCCCAGTGCGAAAATTTACTGTCAACCGAGCAGCCAACAACCTGTACATTACGTTTTTCGAATTCAGCCAGTTTATCCTGAAACGCGATGATTTCGGTTGGACAAACAAAGGTGAAATCGAGGGGATAAAAGAAAAATACTACATGTTTTTTGCCGATATACTGGGCAAGTGAGAATTTCTCAACAAATTCGCCTCCGTTAATTACAGCATCTGCCTCAAACTGAGGCGCTTTTTTTCCTACTAAAACAGCCATTTTATTTATTGTTTTTTTATTGGTTTATTTTTTTGCAAAGGTAAACACATTTTACCTGATTGATTGCGTTATGTCAGGCATTTATTAAAACTACTCAGATCAACATTTGTTCAGAAACATTAAAACAAAAATCTAATTGTACAAAATACAAGTTTATTATATGTTGAATCGTAATGATTTGGCTTATTTCAGCAATTCATTAACTATATCTTCGGCAGTAATTCCTTCTGCTTCAGCTTTGTAATTGCGTACAATACGATGGCGGAGTATGGCCGTTGCCACCGCCTGCACATCGGCAATATCAGGCGAATATTTGCCGGAAACGGCTGCATGGCATTTTGCACCTAGAATAAGGTACTGCGATGCCCGCGGACCTGCTCCCCATGTTAGGTAGTTGTTTGCCCAGGCATGTGCCAGGTGTGTTCCTGGCCTTGTTACCGAAGCCAGTTTAACAGCATATTGATACACATTATCTGCAACAGGAATACGGCGAATCAGATCCTGAAAATATTTAATTTCTTCGGCAGTAAGTATTACGTTGAGTGTTGCTGTATGCATGGTAGTGGTATTCTTGACTACCTGTATTTCTTCGGCCATCGAAGGATATCCCAGCCATATGTTGAACATAAAGCGGTCGAGCTGTGCTTCGGGCAAAGGATAGGTACCTTCCTGCTCGATAGGGTTTTGCGTGGCAAGCACAAAAAAAGGTTCATCCAGTTTATGGCCTATTCCGGCAACTGTAACCACTTTTTCCTGCATGGCTTCGAGCAATGCACTCTGGGTCTTGGGCGGTGTACGGTTAATTTCGTCGGCAAGTATAATGTTGGCAAACACAGGGCCACGGATAAACCGGAATTTTCGCTCCTGGTCCAGGATTTCGGTACCGATAATATCGGATGGCATAAGGTCGGGCGTGAACTGTATGCGGCTGTATGTGAGTCCGAGAACCTGCGAAAGAGTATTCACCATCAGGGTTTTAGCCAATCCGGGAACCCCAACCAGCAAAGCATGACCTCTCGAAAAAATAGCGATAAGAAGGTTTTTTACAACTTCATCCTGACCAACGATTACTTTTCCGATTTCGGAACGTAAGGCGTTGTATTTAAGTAAAAAAATGTTAAGAGCTTCAGTATCTGACTTATATTGAATCATAGTTGATATAGGTTAAACCGGATATCAGTCCTGTAAAGGTCTGCCGGATAGGCGAATTACTTTTCAGTAAATGTCCAGTTGTATTTAAAATCGCAGGATTTAAATTTGTCGCCAAGCCGGATATAGGCCGTTTTCGATTTGAGTTCAATCCATTTTGCAACCACTTTTGCTTTTTTATTATCAAGTGCCCATTCCTGGATATTGTTATAATCATCCTTCAGATTGGCTTTATGTGGTTCGGTGCGAAGCTGCAGGTATAATACGCGGTAAGCTTGGGTTCCATCTTCAGTAGTATAAGGAACGCTGGCCGAAATTTCGCCTGGTTTCATTTTATCAATTACAAAAAACACTTTTGGGTCAAGTTCGTCAGCAGCCAGGCGGGTATTTCCTGACGACTGGCTTTGTATCAGTCCGCCGTTAACCTTGCCGGGATCGTCGCTGTACATGATTGCTGCTTTTGCAAATGTTAGTGAATCAGCCCTAACTTTATCAGCGATACTGTCGAGCTTGGCCGCTGCAACCACCAGGTCGTCGGGCGAAACCTTCGGTATAATAAGTATATGTCGTACATTAACAAAGTCGCCTTTGCGTTCGATAAGTTGTAAGAGGTGATATCCGAATTTTGTTTTGATTACTTCCGAGAAATCGCCCTTGTTTTTCAAATTAAAAGCAGCCGATTCGAATTCGGGAGCCATGGCGCCACGCGTGAACAGCCCAAGTTCGCCGCCTTTTGCCGCCGATCCGGGATCTTCGGAATAGAGTACTGCCAGGGTCGAAAATTTTTCACCTTTTACAATACGCGCTCTTAACATAGTAAGTTTATCTTTAGCATCCTTAAGCTGGGTGGTTCCTACCAAAGGGGTTTTTACAATTTGTCCGATTTCGTATTCTGTCGGAATTATCGGAATGCTATCTGGTTTTAAACCATTAAAATATTCCTTTGTTTCGTTAGGAGTCATTTTTACATTTTCTACAATCTTTCCCTGGGCTTGTTGCGAAAGAAGTTCGAGTCGCAATGGCTCTTTAAGTTCAGATTTAAATTCTTCGAGGGATTTATCGTAAAACTCCTCAAGTTTCTGCTGCGAGCCAAACTGCTGAATATAATAGCGTAAGCGCCTGTCGAGTTCGCCGTCCACCTGCTCGTCGCTTACCACAAGGCTATCAACTTCCGCCTCGTAAACCAGGAGTTTCTGAAAAACCAGGTTTTCAAAAATCTCACATTTCAAGGCAAACGGATCACCTTTCATTCCCTGTGCCTTAGCCTGAGCGAATTGAGCTTCCACATCCGACCAATATACAGGGTGGCTCCCAACAAGGGCTGCGATCTCGTCAACTACTTTTTCATTCTGGGCTTTCGCCTGAAATACTGACACTATCATTGCAATCAGTACAACCGGCATTAACATCTTCTTTATCATTAGCATAGGGAAATTACTTCTTGAATATTTCATATTTTTTCTGTTTCACGGCATCGCTGATCAGATCTTCCTCCATTTGTTTCAGCAGTTCAGCTTTCCGCTTGTTCAACAAAATGGTACGTATATTTTCAACCTCAAAATTCAGGGGTGAAACGCTTTCTTTACTTTTATAAGCTGTGATGGCCACGTAATAATTTGTAATTGAATCTTTAACCTCATAATACTTATTCTTACTCAGGAATTCCTCCTGATCATCGATGGTGAGCGGTATTTTGCGTATAAGATCGGTAAACGACATCCAGGTGCCATTGTTGATATAATAGGTAGCTCCGTTTTCCTGGCAAAGAGATTGGAGTTTTTCCTTATCATCTTCGCGGGTACTTAGCAAAAGTGATTTTACCTTTGTTGCCACCGGCGAGTTTTTACTGATAATGACATAACTGGCCAAAACAATGTTTTCCCTGAGGTGAAAATTATTCTGATTTGCCTTATAATATTCTTCAATCTGTGCCTGCGGAACTACTGTATCAAGTTTTTGTTTTACCAGTTCCGATTCGTAGGCATAAATGATCAGTGAATTACGGTATTGCTCTATCTGGTCACTAAAATCACGGTTTGTTTCATCAAGGTTATCTTCGGCCTGCTTTAGCAAGAGTTCCTGCCTTATCCAGTTATTGATGTAAGCAGCAGTTATTTCAATGCTGTCGTTAGCACTTGTACCAGGCGGTATAACCCCTTGCAGATCATCACTGTAAAGGTTTTTATCGTACACGCGTGCTACCGGCTTTCCCTGTTCGTGGCTTTTTTTAGGAAGCAAGTTACAGGAATTTAATCCGGCGAATAAAACAGCAGAAATAAGGAGCAAACGCAGCATGGCCGGTTATTGGGTTTTAATTGAATTAAAAACTTCCCGGTAAACGGTTACAGGGTATTTGGCCCGCAACTCGCTTATCCATGCTTTTTCAAGGTAGTTCTGGTACTCGGCAGTAATGGTTCCCCTGATTTCGCTCAGCAGCTTAGGCTCCGGAGCTACTACCTTGTGAGCAACTACAATAAAATTGGCTGTATCACCCTGTGGAATCAGCTTCGATATACCAGGATTCCATGCCATGCCATCAATAAGTGCATTATCGCCTTTCGCGAATTTTTTGTGTTCAATAGTTACCTTCTGGATGGAGTCGTGGTTGAATTTTGCAAGGATTTGTTCGTCGGTGGGTCCTTTTTTCAACATCTTATTCAAACTCTTAACGATGGATAGATCTCTAATGGTAAGTACCGATGCGTCGAGCCTCGTTTCCCACATGTAATTGTTTTTATTTTGTTCGTAGTATTGATCCAGGCCAAGGGTATCTTTCACTGCTTTCGACCACACTTTTTTGTCGGTAAGATCGAAGAGCAGAATCCCGTCGTGGTATTCGCCTATCAGTGCTTTAAAATCGGGATTTTCAACTTCGAGCTGGCTGTCGGCATATTGATTTACCGCTTCATCTACAAAAGAATTGTACTGTTGATAAACAAAAGCAGCAACATCACGTTTCTGTGTGCGTTTCTGAGTTGCAGCTAATTGTTTTGCAAGATCAGCCTGGGTATATGTTTTAGTTCCGATGGTAAAAAGATTTTTATTCAGGCCGGCAGCAAGTTCGGGTTTCCAGCTTGCTTCAAAAATTGAATCGGTAACGGTTTTTGTAAGTTCGGCAAGCGCGGTTGGATTTTGCGTAAAGCCATACTTAGCCTTCATTTTTGCAACATAAGCTTCCTGTATATCTGCATTGCGGTCGCTGCGTGGTATCCGCTGTTTGATTTCTTCTTTTAATTCGTCGAAAGTGCCTATTGGTTTGCGATCGACTAATTTAATAATATGCCAGCCATACATGGTTTGGAAAGGTTCAGAGTAATCGCCTTTTTCCTTTAACTTCTGAATGTTCAGGGTAAAATCGGGAAGCAACCTGTTAACACCGAACCAGGGTAAAATGCCACCTTTTCCGGATGTAGATAAGTCGTCGGAGAATTTTTTAGCAACATCGCCGAAATCACTGCCTTCTTTCAAAAGTTTATAAGCAATGTTGGCCGAATCGGCTACTTTGAGCGAATCGTCGAGGGATGCTTTGGGCGGATATATCAGGATAATATGTGCAAGCTGAACTTTACCCATTGCAGGTGTTTTGGCAGTAACTTTTATCAGGTGATAACCGAAATCGGTACGCACAGGCATTGTTACTTCGTTCACTTTTGCATTAAAGGCAGCGGCTTCGAAGGGATACACCATGTCGAAGGCAGTAAAAAATCCCAGGTCGCCACGGTTACCTTTCATTTTTCGTCCTTCTGCTTCACGGTCTTTGGCGGATGCATCTTCGGATCCGTCAATGGCAACTTTACCAAAATCTTCTCCTTTTATAATTCGCTTGCGCAAAAGCATAATTTTATTCCAGGCTGCCAGCGTGTCGGCGGCTGATGCGAGCTTGTCGAGGCGGATGAGTATATGGCTGGCCCGCACATCGTATTGCATGTGATCGTATGCTTCACGAATAATTTTTTCACTCTCCTGGTCGTCGGAAAGGTAAGGTGCTGCCAATTGTTTGCGATAGCCCGAAAGCTCATCGCGGAATGATTTTACCGTATCCATTCCCAATGCTTTGGCTTCGGTTACTTTTAAGCGGAAATTGATATACAGGTCGAGGTATTCCTCAAGTGCTTTAGCATCAGGTTTTTCGCTTTTAATATTATTCTTTTCGAATACTTTGACGAATTCATTCTTAGTGATTTTTTCGTTGGCAATCTGAAGCAAAAGCGGATCAGAAGTCTGGCTGAATACGGATAGTGAGAAAATGCCAAATAGAAGTGTTAACGAAGCATTCAAAAGTTTACGTTTCATGGTTGTTTTGAAATTATTGTTTTAGCAGATGAAGTATTGAACCTGATAATAAGAGTTAGGATTCAGGGGTTAGGTGTTAAAGTTTGATATTGGGTAAATTAACGGCTATAATTAGGTGCTTCGCGGGTAATGGTAATGTCGTGCGGATGACTTTCCACTACTCCTGAAGCAGTTATCTTTATGAATTTTGCTTGTTGCAGGCTTTCGATATTTGCCGATCCGGTGTAACCCATACCTGCACGCAAGCCGCCTATCATTTGGTGAATAACTTCCGAAAGCGCACCTTTAAACGGAACTCTTCCAACTATGCCTTCGGGAACCAGTTTCTGAATATCATCTTCCGCATCCTGGAAATAGCGGTCTTTGGAGCCTTTCTGCATCGCTTCGATAGAACCCATCCCACGATAGGATTTAAATTTGCGTCCTTCGTAAATAATGGTTTCGCCGGGCGATTCCTCCACGCCTGCAAACAATGAGCCTGCCATAATGCTATAAGCACCGGCAGCAATGGCTTTAACAATATCGCCGGTATAGCGTATTCCGCCATCGGCAATAACCGGTACACCTGAACCTCGCAACTCCTTGGCTACAACATAAATAGCTGAAAGCTGTGGTATGCCAATGCCGGCAATAACGCGGGTTGTGCAAATAGACCCGGGCCCAATTCCTACTTTTACGCCATCGGCACCGGCATTAACAAGGGCGCGGGCAGCTTCGGCTGTGGCAATGTTTCCAACTACAATCTGTAGGTCGGGGAAATGCTTTTTTACCAGGCGGGTGGTATCAATAACTCCTTTTGAATGGCCGTGAGCGGTATCAATAACAACAGCATCAACACCATTCTTTACAAGCTCGGTAACACGCTCCAGTACATCAGCGGTAACTCCAACACCGGCAGCAACACGCAAGCGGCCAAGTTCATCCTTACAGGCGTTAGGACGGGCTTTTATCTTACTGATATCTTTATACGTAATCAGCCCTACGAGTTTATAATTATCATCAACAACCGGTAATTTTTCAATTTTATACTCCTGAAGTATATCCGAAGCCTGATCGAGATTGGTTTTGGTATTGGTGGTAATGAGGTTTTTACTAGTCATTATCTGGGCTAAGGGCCGCTGATGATTGCGCTCGAAACGCAGATCGCGATTGGTTATTATGCCTACCAGTTTACCATCAGCATTTACAATAGGAATACCCCCGATACTATTTTCACGCATGATATTAAGCGCATCATCAACCAGTGCATCCTCCCTAAGGGTGATGGGATCGGTAATCATGCCGCTTTCCGAACGTTTTACACGCCTAACTTCGGCAGCCTGATCCTGAATGCTCATGTTTTTGTGCAGTACTCCAATTCCGCCTTCCTGAGCAATGGCAATAGCCATAGTGGAATCAGTAACCGTATCCATGGCTGCCGAAACAATTGGTATATTGATTTTTATTTTTCTCGAAAACCAGGAAGAGGTATCTACATCGCGGGGAAGCACTTCGGAATAAGCAGGAATAAGTAAGACATCATCGTAAGTGAGGCCATCGCCTGCAAATTTATCATTATCAATGAACATAGCCTTTTTTTTGAATCTGCAAATTTACTAATTTTAATGGAAGTCCTTGTTAAAAAATCTTAAGGTTTCATCTATTAGCAATTGGTTGAAAATCAATATTATTAAGCATTATGGTGAATACAAAGGGTAATCAAATTGTCTGATTTTACCGAAATACCAGAAGATTCGTCAAAGAGAACAAAGTTGCGCTCATTGGTTATCAGTCAGTTCCGTATGAAGGGAAATTGTTGCTCATAAATAATCAACTACCTTATAAGCATAGCCGTTCCCCTTTTAGTATATTCCTTGCCATCCTGGGATTTGTAAGATATTATATACGAATATAAACCGATTGGCGCAATTTGCCCTTTAATTGTACCATCCCATCCTTGAACCATATCGGTGGTTTCAAATATCTGTAGTCCCCAACGACTGAAAACAATCATTTTAAAACTTTGAGGATCAACAAATAAAGGTACAGGTACTGGCCGGAAAAGTTTATTCCGAGCACTTTCAGGATTAAAAGCATTTGGCATAAATAACTCAGCTTCTTTGGGGATACAGAAGATATTCGATTTTGAAAAGGCTCCGGTGTTATATTCCTTTGCAACCACCCAATAACAAACTTCTTTTGCAGGATCAACGCCTGCTAAGAAATCAGTAAATGAAACGTCGGAAGATGGCAGTTCGGCAATTTCCTGAACGGTTGCCGCCTCTGCACGGTAAACTTTATAGCTCTCAACACCCTGGTTCCATGTTTCGTAGCTGTTCCATTCCAGGATGTTTTGATTCTGCCCGGCAGTGCTTTGCAGAAAAATGGATCGTGAAACAGATGACATGATGGCCATTCCACCGCAATTATCGTATTCAATCAACCGGTAGTCATAACTCTCCTTATGAACATCGGCTGTTGTATCGTCAATATAAGAATTTGGTGGCATAGTAAAAGTTCCTGAACTCACCAATGAATCAACGGGAAGGAAATCTGTACCATTATCTGATCGTTCGAGTATTAATTTAATAATAGTTCCAGGAGGTGAAAAATGATAACCTACCCTGATAAAATTGTCGTCTTCAACACTTACCTGTGCGATATAAAGATCTGGTACAAGATCAGCCAGATACATCCATGTTAACTGGCAGGATGATGAAGTATCAATACCATTGTTGCTGTAGGCTTTTACTGTATAAAGATAAGTATGCCCTTTTTCGAAACCGGATTTGTCTTCATAGAAAGTTGTCTGTGAATCAAACTTTTTAGATTCACCCATTGCATCGTCCCTGAATATAGTATATCCTCCAAGTCCGCCGGGCATTCCATTGTATGAATTCCAGGTAAGGCTGGCAAACCTTTCGCAAGGCCCAGGAGTATTAGAATCAGGAATAATGGTTCTCTGAGATATAGTATCATAAACCGGGGCACTCGAACGATTGCACTTATCCCTGGCTCTCACAACGTACGAATACGATTTATTGCAACCGTCAATATGGTCAATATACGTATCGGTACCAGCCGCAATACTATCGAAAGCTATGTAAGGTAAAACTCTGTTGTAGCGCTGAAAAATATAGCGTAGAATGTCATCGGAGGCAGGTGTCCACGATATAACCGGATTTCCCGTAAGTTTTGAAATGCTTACCAGAACATCCTTAACATCAGCAGGATCGGTATTATCAAATAATTCGAGGTTCGCAGTTTCATTGGAATGCAAAGTTCCGGTGAGTGTTGATTCACAGCGAATGCGGTACGAAAAATCAGTTTTAGTACAATAAGGAAATGAGATTGTATCATCATATTGCAAGACGGTGTACGGCAATTTTTTTATCTCAACCCAACTGACCGGAGGAGCAGCATTAACATCCATTCGCTCCACATAATAAAAACCATCAGCCACAGCGCCGGGCGTACTCCATTCGAGGTGTGCAACTCCTCCCAACTCCCGGATTTCCCAGGTTACAATAAATGCCAAAGGATTGGAAATAATGGAATGATTATTGGCGGGATTGCCGCTGTTTTGATTTTTTGTTTTTCGAAAACTTTGATAGTGGGTTGTTATAGTACTAGTGTGATCCCCAAAATCAATATGAGCCAGACACGAAATTGACATTGCATTAAAACCCAGGAACAGTAACCAAAACAGCAAAAGTCGGTGCATATTGATTTCTGATTTTGTGTAAGTTATTTGGATATGAATGATACAAATATAAATATTAAATCCTTTCCGGTCCAACTACCAGTGTAAACAAATTTTCAGGATTCAGGTATTTGATGGCCAGGTTCTGTAGCTGTTTTGAATTGATATGCTGCACAGTATCCATCAATTCCTCAAAATGAGAAATATCCAGGTTGTCTTCAATGAGTTCACGATAAAGGTCGGCCTGGGCAAAAGGTCCGTCAACAGCGCGTAGCATTTCGCCCGACAAATAACTGCGCACCAGCGAAAGCTCACTTTCCTGCACCGGTTCGTTACATAAACGGCTGAGTTCTGAGTTTATTTCGTGAAGTGCTTCCTTTGTTACCCCCGCACCTACTTCGCCCGAAATCACGAAATATCCTCCTTCGTGCAAGGGTACTACCGATGAGCCTATTCCGTAAGTGTAGCCTTTGTCTTCCCTGAGGTTTGTCATAAGCCGTGAGCCAAAATATCCGCCAAGTATGGCGTTAAGCACTTTCATGCCGGCAAAATCGGGATGGCTGCGACTGAACATCAGCCCGCCAATACGGATTGCCGATTGCATGGCACCTTCCTTCACAATAAAATGATTTTTTTCGCCCGACCCTGATGGTAAATAGTGCTGACGTTTGTCAGGGGTGCCGCTCCAGTCGTTTCCACCAAAAATTGCTTCAAGGTCATTCCTCAAACCTGCTTTGATACGACCTGCAACAATAATGGTACAATTATCGGAATGATACCGGAATTTGTGAAAATCTGTAAGATCCGTACTGCTTACTTTCGCAATATCATGAGGCTCAATATACATTCCATACGGATGGTTATTGCCGAAAATGATAGAATTGAAATGAGTACGAGCCAGGAAATTCACTTTCTGGCGGTTTACTTCCAGCATCTGCAGTTGTTTTTGGGCCAGCACAATATATTCATCAGCCGGGAAAACCGGGTTTTTTACTATTTCGCCCAGTAAAGGAAGCGTGTTATCCAGATGTTTGTTAAGCGAATATAAGGTTACATAAGCGTTGTCGCGTTCGGTGGTGTTTTCAAAATGGGCACCATAAAAGTCGAGCGATTCCGAGAGTTTCTGAGCCGAATAATTCCGTGTGCCTTCGCGAAGCATAAGATTGGTAGCCATAGCCGTGAAAGGTTTTTTCTGAAACCAGCTTCCGGCGGCAAACATAAGTTCGATGGAAATAACATCCTGAGTACCTGTATTGAACTGATAAACTTTTATGCCGTTGCTTAACAGGTATATTTCGGGCTGCGGGAAATTAATATGTCCCGGAGGCTGAATGGCAGGATGGAGTTTGCGGTTGAGTGTTGTGGTCATTTGGTTGTTCGTAAGGATTTGTTTTTTTTAGAGCAGGGAGTTATGAGTTGTGAGTTGTGAGTTGTGAGTTGTGAGAGTCGAGAGTTGGGTTTAAAGTTGGAGGTTTGAGACTTGGAATTTTACTTCCTTATTAAAGTACTTCATCCTGTTTTTTCGCAAAATAATAAAG
>Ga0335397_10006976_pt1 | contig 14484 bp, 8 predicted proteins | sample MAT04_FD_205740 | JGI IMG/M metagenome (GOLD analysis project Ga0335397, IMG submission 205740) | Freshwater microbial communities from Lake Fryxell liftoff mats and glacier meltwater in Antarctica - MAT-04 (spades assembly) (version 2) ...
GGAACACCTTCATCAACAGGCCCACCGACACCAGATCCGGCAACCGGCGATCCGACTTCGACTTCCTCCACCCAGAACGAGGCATACCGACAAACTACACCGGTGTAACCCTAATTGAACGGTATTGGGATTAGTCCCTGGTCAGTCACCAGCTCCGCTCGAGTACTGGCTCTCGATGCCCTGCTCCTGACGGGTCGGTGGTGTCGCCCTCACGCCGACACCACCGACCCGCGTACGAGAGGCCGCCACCTGAGGCATCGAGCGGTGGGCCCGGGCGACCGGATCACGCGCGACCCGGCCGTCGCTGATCAACCCTTGACTGCTCCGCTGGTCATGCCGTGGATGAATACCGCTGAAGGGTGAGGAGGACGAGGACCGGCACGATGATCGTGATGAAGCCCGCCGTTGGGATGAGCTCGCGTCCTGCGCCGGTCTGACCCTGGAGGCCTTGCAGTGCCGCGGTCGCGACTTGTTGTCGCCTCGTCGTGACGATGGACTTGGTGCCACCGCGGACGTTGCCCTCACCGGAGGCGCTCTTCTCGAAGTACTCCTATGCCGGCCTGATCTCGGGGCTGTCGTTCTTCAGCTCACCGGTGACACATTTGTCGTAGTTCTCGGGGCCGGCGAAGCGCAGTACGAGGTCCTCGATCCAGTCGGTGATCGGCCAGCCGGTGCCGCCCCCGGACTCGGCAGCGATGCACCACGGAGCCGTCCCGTCGGCCTTGATCCTCTCGGTGAGGGTGAGCAGCTCATCGAGCGTCTTGGGAGCTGTGTAGCCGGCCGCCTCGAAAGCCGGCGCGTTGGTCCACAGCACGCTCTTGACGCTCACCTCGTTGGGCAGGCCGTAGACCTGGGCGTCGGCACTGGTGCCTGCCTCGATGAGGCCAGGCACCAGCGTCTCCTTGTTCGTCGCGACGGTGGCGGCGTCACTCCTTGGAGGTTGGGGGCTCCATTGGCCCCATGCTGACCGGTCACAGCTCATGCCCGGCTTCGCAGAGTTCCCGTAGGTCCCCGACTAGCGGGACGGGAGGGTGCTTCCCGCCTGCTCACCCGCCAGCTCGACAGCCGCGGGTTCGTTCTTGCGGATGACGAGCTGGTCGCCGCGCCATTCGACGGGCTGCGGGTCGGCGAGCGCACCGACGAACTGCCCCGCCTCGACGTTGCGGAAGGCGAGCAGAACCGTGGTGCCAGAGGCCCTGTCCGCAACGAGCCTGCCGACGTACAGCTGTGCATCCGCCAACAGGTGCGCCCCCGAGACGTCGAAAGGGCCAGTCGGGGAGTCGATGGGCACGGCCCAGATGCCACCGGTGGTTCCCTCGCGGCGAGCCGGGGACATGTCGTGCGCCAGGCAGTTGAAGATGAGAACGTGTCGACCGTCCACCTGCGCCACCTGGGGCACCTCGAGCTGGCCGAACCCGCTCCCCGGCGCAGACACGGGCTCGCGCAACTCCCAGTGGTCCAGGTCTGCGGACCACGCGTACCCCAGGACGCCTCGGTCCACGGTGTCCCGGGGCGCCGACTCCGGGCCGTGTGCCGAGCGTGCCGTGAAGACCATGTGCCACCCGCCACCCGCCGGGTCCGGGAAGACCCACGGGTCGCGAAACGCCTCGTCGTGCCAGTTCCCATTCGGAACGAAGGTCTCGTACCACTGGGGGTCCGCCTGCAAGAGCGGCCCGGGGGACTTGACCCACGTCATCAGGTCAGCCGAGGACGCGCAGCCGATGGACTGGACGTTCGCGCCTTCACTGCTCAGGGTGGCGCCGGTGTAGAACATCAGCCACCGCCCGTCGCCATGGCGGACCACCGAGCCGGTCCAGGTGGCGAGGTCGTCGAATGCCGGTGGGTCGCTGCGCACGAGTGCGTCAGTGACGCGGTCCCAGGACCGAAGGTCAGCGGAGATCGCGTGGCCGATGGAGGCCCGATGGTGCCGAAGCTCGGGGTCGTGCAGGGCGCGCGAGGCATAGAGGAAGAACAGGTGGTACCGCTCAGCGTCCTCCACGACCCAGAAGTCCCACACCCACGAGTCCGGAAGCTCGAAGGCCATCACACCTCCACCGAGGCGGGTGCGTACGGCGACCGGGCCGCGAGGCACCTTGTCGAAGTGGGCTCCATCGGGCCTCCCGAGGTCAGGGTCAACTACCTTGCTGAATCGTGACAGCACGGGAACATACTCGTTCTCACCCTTGCACCGCAAGACCATGCAAAATCGATTTCATCAGGCCATTCGACAAGGCCGCGGGTCCCGCTGGCGTAGGCTCCATCCATGTCCCCCGGGCGCGGTTCGAACCAGAGCAATGGCAGAGGTCAACGCCCGACCCTGTCGGACGTCGCGAAGCGGGTGGGGATGTCGAAATCCGCCGTCAGCCTGGCGCTGAACAACCGACCCGGCTCGCGGCTGTCGCCAGATGCTGTCGCGCGTATCCACGCCGCGGCCCGCGACCTCAACTATCGCCCCAACCCCGCAGCCCGATCACTGCGGCTGGGCAAGACCGGGACGGTCGGCTTCATCTCCGACGAAGTCACCGTCACCCGGTTCGCCTCGGCGATCATCCGCGGGATCCTTGACGTGGCCGACGAGCAGGAACGCGGCGTGCTGATCGCTGAGACGGGGAGCCATCCCAAGCAGCTCGAGCGCGCCCTGGACTCGATGGTCGACCGGCAGGTCGACGGGCTCATGTTCGGCTCTCTCGCCGCGCGGCTGATCGACGTTCCGGCACTTCCGGCACACCTACCCACCGTCACCGTGAACTGTCGCAGTGACGGGGTATCCACATCCGTCCTCCCGGCCGAGGAGGAAGCCGGCTACGCCGTGGCCAAGCAGCTGCTCGACGCAGGACATGGCGACACCCTCGCCGTCATCGGCAACACCCTGGGCGCCGAGTGGGACCCTCGGGTGTCGGTCACGATCGGACGGCGCTTCGCCGGCATCCAGCGAGCCCTCGACGAGGCCGGGGTCACGCCCCTTGCGGTGGCAGACCTCAAGGACTGGGAGCCCTCAGAAGGCTACCGGGGCACGCGGGCCCTCCTTGCGTCCCGACAAGCGTTCACCGGGCTGATCTGCCTCAACGACCGGGTGGCCTTCGGCGCCCAGCAGGCTCTGACCGAGCACGGGCTGCGCGTGCCGGACGACGTCTCCCTTGTCTCCTTCGACGACGACGAGCTGGCGTCCTACATGCGTCCACCCCTGACGACGGCCAGGCTTCCCTACTACGAAATGGGGAGGCTGGCGATGGAGATTGCGCTGGCGCCCGACACCGGTAACGGCGAGAACTTGGTGCCGATGCCGCTTCAGATGCGTGACTCGGTGCGCGCCCTGCGGCGCGGCACGTGCGTGTCAGGCTGAGCCAGTGGCGGCTTGTGTCAGGCGGCCTGACCCGGATCGAGACCCTCACTGACCCCGACCTGCTGCCGGAAGATCGACAGGAACGCCCGAGAGTGGGTTGAGCGGGCGGCCGTCGTCCCATGGCACCTGCTGCGGCACCGGGCGCGCGCGGCACTACCTGAGGCTCGCCCGTAGGGCTGAATCCAGGGTCGTCTGACTCTCGGGTTGCTCTCGCTCTCCGCAGTCCCCTCGTTGGTAGCGGTGGCCGCGGTCGCGGCCGCCCCGGTCCCCGTGCTGGTGCGGGCGCGTCTCTCCGCCCACACCCGGACCACCGTCCTTGCTGGGGATGGCCAGCCACGTCCACCCGTCAGGCAACGGCCGATCCGGACCTTTTGGCGCCCTCGCTGGACCGTCCGTCCAGGCACTGGAGACACGCGCCGATGTACGAGTTGGTCGCTCCCCCGACGCCCGGAAAGCAAGACGGCCGTCGCCACCTGTACTCCTCTCACGCACGATGGTGGCGGTGCTGGACTCGGTGGTTCTTCGTGTCGGGCGACGTCGACACGTAGTCGCCGGGCGTTGTCGACGTGGTCATTTCGGGCTACAGACACCGTCCTGTGCCGCCTGTAGCGTCCGCCCAGACCCGCCCGGGCCGACTCTCACCGGATCGTTGGGGGAACCATGAAGACCACCGCTCGTCCTCCCACCCTTTGGGCCCTCGTCGCAGCACTCGTTCTCGGGCTCGTCGCGCCGACGACCGCCGGCGCCGACATCGGGGAGGCATCATGAAGAGGCTGGTCGCGGTTTCGATGCTGATGTGTCTCGGCCTGACAGGGCTCAGCACCGCGAGCGCGGACCGGCCGAGCGGGGTCAAGCCCGTACCCACGCAAACCCTCGGCCCACCAACGACATCGGTGGCCCAGCCGGTGAACGGCAAGGTCGAGGATGGACCCCGGTCGGCACCTCGCGGAGGGGCACCGGGTTCCGAACGGCTGGGAACCCCCGCGTCGGCACGGCTCTTCGACTCCACGGTTCTCACTGAGGCGTCGCGTCTGCCTGCAACACCAAATCCGGGGGCGTTGACCACGGCCGGGCAGGCTGCGGTGGTCGGGACGAGCTTCGTGGGAATGAGCCAGCTACCGACGACCTCGCCCGGGTGGGGTTACCCTCCCGACACCTCATTGGCGGCGGGCGGCACCCGTGTGATTCAAGTCGTCAACCGGCGGATCAAGATGACCACCGCCAACGGTGGCACCGCGTCGACGCGGACCCTCGATGCCTTCTTCAAGGGAACCTCGTCGAACACGATGTACGACCCGAAGGTCTTCTACGATCGCAACGCGACCAACCGGCGCTACTACGTGGTAGCGCTCGACGGCACCAACACCGCGTTCAGTCGGCTGCACCTGGCGGTCTCACGATCTACCGACCCGACCACCTTGGCCCCGACGTCGTGGTGCCGCTACTTCTTCGACGCCCGCGTGCCCGTCGCGGGTCGAGCTGCCACCTGGGCGGACTACCCCTCCATCGGGGCCGGACCGAACGGGCTGCTGATCACCACGAACCAGTTCTCCGACGCAAGCGCCTTCCAGTACAACGCCATCTGGGCGTTCAACAAGAACCTGGTCGCGAACAACGCCGCAGCCTGCCCCTCAATCCAACGTTACAACTGGGCCGCGTCCTCGGCGCTGGCGGACTTGAGTGCTTTCACCGTGCAGCCAGTTCAGCACTACACCAACCCCTCGTCGTTCACCGGGATCTCCTCACCCAACTACCTCGTGAACAGCTACGCGGGCACCGGGTCGCTCTACCGGGTGTGGCGGGTGTACAACATCGCCTCAGGGTCACCGTTCCTCCAGGTCGCCAACCTGTACGGCTCCTACACGTACGCTGGCCCGCCGCTGTCGCCCGGGGGCCGGAACCCGTCCACGGGTGCGGCCACGGGCATCGACAGCGGGGACACACGAACACTGCAAGCGGCCGGCCGCGGAAACCGCCTCTACGCCACGCACTCCACGTCATGTCAGTTCACCGCCGGCACTGCGCTTGAGTCCTGCGCCCGCTATGTGGCCATCGACGTCGGTGCAACCCAATCTGGCGCAATCGCCGCATCGATTCGTCAGCAAACGACCAACGGTGGTGGTGACGGCTACTACTACCACCACCCCAGCTTGGCCGTGAACAACGCCGGAGCGGTCGGTAGCTCGTTCAACGTCAACTCCGTCACCGGGTTCTCCAGCTCCGCCTACGCCACGAAGGCATTCGCCGAGAACGACTTCCCGGCCGAGTACTACCTCGCCCAAGGAACCTGTCCTGCCTCGGCGACCTACCAAAGCACCCGTGACCACAACCGTTCGGGCGACTACAACGGGGCTCAGACCTCGCAGGACGGCACCACGTTCTGGCTCGCCGCTGAGCGGTCGGTCTCCATCGCAAACGTTGGCTGTGGCTGGCAGACGCAGGTCGCTCGCATCACGCCATGACGGAGGCCGACAGCGATCCAGTCGACCGACCGGTCGGCAGTCGTGGTGGCACCGTGCGGCCGCGCCGTTTCCCGGCCGGCTGGGCGAGGGAGAGCTGCCCGCCATGCCGCAGGCCAGCTCGCCGCGGCAGTCGATCCGAGCCATGAGCCTTGCTCAGGCCGCCCAGTGCGCGGGCGACCCGGTCCAGGCCGTCGATCAGGTGGGGTTGCTCCTGTGACTCGCACAGCACCCCACGCCAGCGCCCCGAGTGCGACAGTGCCCCACCAGCAGGTGCGGGTCTTGCCCCGGCCCCAAGGGGCGGGCGGGTCGGGCGGCACCCAGTCCTAGTGGGTCTCCTGCCCGGGGCGGGTGCTCGATCACCGCCACCGTCCGGCCCGTGGCGGGCCGGCACGCCTCGCACGCCGCCCGCGGCCCGCGGGTGCGCACCGCCCGCGTCATGCTCGGGTACGAGCGGTCGCACCCCAGCGCCAGGTGCTTCTCCGCCTCCGCTTCATTTCGGGTCTCCACCTACTGCGTCCTTCCGCCGCTACAGCCGAGTCATAGCGCCGGAGGTACGTACCGCGCGTCGGTTCCGCCCGGGGTCTGACTGCGCGACGATGGGGTGCATGGACGAGCCCACCTTCCGCACGATCTTCGAGCCGTTCCGGATCCATTCGGTGGAGCCGTTGCGGATGAGCACCCGCGCCGAGCGTCGCGGTTACCTCCGAGAAGCCGCCTTCAACCTCTTCCAGGTACGCGCCGAGCATGTCCTGGTCGACCTGCTCACTGACTCGGGCACCGGTGCCATGAGCAGGGACCAGTGGGCGGCGATCCAGCACGGTGACGAGTCCTACGCCGGGTCGCCGTCGTACTACATCTTCGCCGACGCGGTTCGCGAACTGTTCCCCTTCGAGCACGTCATCCCGGTCCACCAAGGCCGGGCAGCGGAGAAGATCCTCTTCTCGGTGATCGGTGGTCCGGGCAAGATCGTCCCGAACAACACCCACTTCGACACGACACGGGCGAACGTCGAGGCAACCGGCGCACTGGCCACCGACTTACCAGTCCCCGAGGGCCGCGACCTCTCCTCCCAGCACCCGTTCAAGGGAAACATGGACCTGGCGGCCCTCGAAACCCTGCTGGCGGGCCGAGCAGACGACGTGCCGTGTGTCTTCGTCACGATCACGAACAACAGCGGCGGCGGGCAGCCCGTCTCGCTGGCCAACCTGCGCGGCGTCCGCGAGATCTGTGACCGCTACGGCACACCGCTGTTCCTCGACGCGTGCCGGTTCGCCGAGAACGCTTGGTTCATCCGCGAACGCGAGGAGGGCCAGGGCGACCGGGAGGTCGCCGACATCGTGCGCGACATCGCGGCCTTGGCGGACGGGATGACGATGAGTGCCAAGAAGGACCCCATGGGCAACATCGGGGGCTGGCTCGCCATGAACGACGATGACCTCGCCACGGCCTGTCGCAACACGCTGATCCTCACCGAGGGCTTCCCGACCTACGGCGGCCTCGCCGGGCGCGACCTGGAGGCGCTGGCCCAAGGGCTCAAGGAGGTCGTGCAACACGACTACCTGAGGTATCGGATCCGGTCGACCGCCTACCTTGGGGCGGCACTTCAGGAGCGGGGCATCCCCGTGCTCAGCCCCTTCGGCGGGCACGCCGTCTACATCGACGCGCGGACGCTGGCCGCTCACCTGGACCCGTTGGCGTACCCGGGGCAGTCGGTAGCCGTCGCTCTGTACGAGACGGGCGGGATCCGCTCGTGCGAGATCGGCACGGTGATGTTCGGCAGGCAGCCAGATGGCACCGAGGCGCCGGCCTCCATGGACCTGGTCCGGCTTGCGATTCCGCGGCGCACCTACACCCAAAGTCACATCGACTACGTGATCGAGGTCTGCGCGGACGTGGCCGCCAGGGCCGACGCACTCCCGGGATACCGGATCGTCGTGGAGCCCAAGACGCTGAGGCACTTCACCGCTTCCTTCGAGCCACTCACCTAACGCGCTCGGGCCCACGGGGGCACGTCACTCAGCAGCCTTGTCGGTGAGGAGAGCGATCGGATGAGCAGCTACCGGAGGTCCTGGTCGACGCTGCGGTTTCGGACGACGAGGAAGCCGCGAAGGACCAGCTCGCCCGAGCATTGGCTTCAGCCCACAGGGCGACTGAGATGCTGTCATCGTGGCGCGGTTCGGCCGAGTTTCCCGCCTACCAGGGCCGCGTCGGCCATCGGTGTGACCATGACCGCACACGGAGCCATGAGCGATCCAACCTCGATCCTGGAGATGACAGAGGGAGGATGCGATCGCGATCCGGCGCCCGAAGGCCTTGCCGACCCCGGTCGCGGAGGGTCTACGGGCAGGAGCGAGCGTCCGCGCTCTACGGCCCCGCGAGGATAGCGAGAGACGAAGAGGGCCTTCCGTGGGTCGGCGAGCGCCTGATCCGTGTGGTCGTCGTCGCCGTACGCGTGAGAACGGTTGCTTCGCAACGGAGGAGCGTTCGGAGTGCGCGATCGGGCGTGCAAGAGAGCGGGAGACCACGACCCGGTCATCGTTGATCGAGAACCAATCGGGCCCGCGTTGCCGTGCTCACCGGATGTCGTTGTGACGTCACGATGATGACCCTGCCCCACCGTGGTCCCTGTCGCCACGGACGTGGTCGGCACCGACCGGCGGTCGCCATCGTGGCCGCCTCACCGAATGGAGCAGGACATGAACAGCACCACCAAGACACGCCGGGTCGCCACCCTGGCCCTCGCCGCGATCGCCACGGTCGCGCTGCCCCTGGCCGTCATCGCCCCCGCCCAGGCGTCGACGACCAGCAACGGCTGCACGGTGACCCCGCTGCCACCGGAGTTCCGGGGCACGTTCACCCCGGCGAACGTGCCGTACGTCTACTACCCCTACGAGGTCACGTGCATCGCCTCGGCGGGCGGACTCAGCGTCGAGGTGAAGACCGAGACCTGGGAGTCGGACCGCGCCGGGTGGTTCGGAGACATCGACGCGAACGGTGTCAACAACGCCGACGAGGACCGGATCGGGTCGGCCACGTCGACCCGCAGCTTCGGCGTGGCCGGCGGCACCAAGGTGGTCAACGTGCGCGGGGTGCTGCCGCACACCGACACCGACTTCGACGAGGAGGTCTACCACGCGGTGAAGTTCCGGGTCTCCAGCGGACCGGTTCTGAGCGCGTGGACCACCCCCGAGCTGACCCCGGCGACCACGATCGGCTGGTGAGGCTCTGCACCGACCACGGTCCCTCCCCGGGCGATGGGTCCCACGGTTCACGCCGTGGGGCCCATCGGCCCATCCGCCCATCGGCCCATCGGCCCATCCGCCCATCGGCCCATCGGCCCATCGGCCCGTCGGCCCGTCGGCCCGTCGGGCGGCAGGCGGCAGGCGGCCGGTACCCACTCGCGGTGTATCACTGCCCGGTCCGGGCCCCTCCTGCATCACGTGACACCTTCGCACCCACCCAACCCTGCGCACCACCCCAACCCTGCGCACCTGCTCGTCACCGCCGCGGCCGGATACGGCAAGTCGGCGCTGCTCGAGACGCTGCGTCCACAGCGCGGGGTGGTCATCACAGCCCTCGAGCTGGTCTCGGCCGGGCTACCGGAGGGTGTCCCGTGGGTCGGTGTCGACGACGTCGACCGGCTCGCGGCCGGCGACCGATCGCGGCTGGCCGACGTCCTCACCGGGGGCGACGACGTCGAGGTCGTCCTCGCCGCCGGCTCACCGATCCGCGCCGACGTGCTCGCCGGCATCCGGGGTCGGACGCGGCAGTGGTCGGCCGCCGACCTGGCTCTGACGCCGTATGCCGTGGCGTGCCTGCTGGCGCAGGAGCACGGCGTCGCCGACGCCGCAGCCGCCCTGCGGGTCGCCGAGCTCACGGCCGGCTGGCCCGTGCTCGTGCAGTTCGCCGGCGACGCGCTGGCCCGCGACCCGCACGTCGACGTGGCCGAGGCGCTGTGCGCCATCGGCGCTCCGGCCGCGGACTGGGTCGGGTCCCACGTCGTGGCGGTCCTGCCACCGTGGGTGGCCAACGCCCTGCGTGCGGCCGCGGCCATCGACGAGCAGGCGCCGGTGACACCCGCCCTCCTCGCGGCGCTGTCCGCGCCCGACTCCGGCTGCCCGGCATCCGATGTCGTCGAGCAACTGGTGCGGATGGGCCTGCTCGTGCCACGGCGACGAGTCGGGTCGGTGACCGAGGTCGTCCTCGTGCCGGTGCTGGCCGGGGTGCTGGCCCACGAGCCTGAACCGGCGTCGCCAGCGGTCGCCGTCGCCGCCGCGGTGGTCCACGAACGACAGCACGCCTGGCTGTCGGCCGCGCGGGCGCACGCCGCCGCCGGTGACCGAGCCGCGGTGGTCCGCCTGGTCGACACCCATGGCGAGGACATGTTGCGCAGTGGTGACGCGGTCGCCGTCGCGCGGCTCGTCGAGCAGCTCGCCGGGGAGGCGCTCGACGTCAGATCGTCACTGCTGCAGCGCACCTGGGCCGACGCGGTGCGGATGTCGGGGGAGCCCGCCCGCGCTCGCCGTGCGTTCGCACCCCTGGTCGCCCGGGCCGAGGCCGACGGGTGGAGTCCCGGGCTGGCCGCACGGGTCACGGGCGTGCACTACCTGTGCGGGGAGTTCGAGTCGGCGCTCGAGGTGCTCGACCGGTGCCCGGACCCCTCGGCCGACGGCACCGATGGCACCGATGGCAACGACGGCACCGATGGTGTCGAGGACGTCGTCGGCTGGTGGGCCGCCCGGGTGCACGTGCTCGCGATGCTGGGCCGTCCGGGGCAGGCGCGCTGCGCCGCCGAGCGATGCGTCGCCGTCGCCGAGGCGGGCGGGGAGCCACGCCCCCTCGGCGTCGCGCACCTCGCGATGGCCCGCACCTGCCGGGGCACGCTGAAGGACCTGCACCTCGAGCACGCCGTGCGGTATGCCACCGGCGCCGGTGATGCCGTCACGGCGACCCGCGCCCTCGCCGACCACACCTGCATGCTGCTGGAGAACGCCGCCTACGACCGGGCCCTGGTCAGTGCCCGCGAGGCGGCGCGGATGGCGCGGCTCGCGTGCCCGCCCGGGCTGCAGGCAGCGGCGCTGCACAACCTCGGGGAGGCGCTGGCTCGCACCGGGCAGCCCGACGAGGCGCTGTGGCACCTGGACTGCTCGGTGGCGCTGTGCCGACGGTTGGGCCCGGCGCGGGCCGCCCTCGGCCTGGTCGGTATCGCCGACGTCCACCGGTCGCTGGGTCGCGCGCAGCGCAGCCGGGCGGCGTACAGCGAGGCCGCCGAGCTGGCTCGCGGGTCGGGCGACGTGCAGGTGTTGGTGTCGGCCCTGTGCGGGCTAGCGCTGCTTGCCGCCGACGGGCCTGACTCGCAGGCCCCGGACGCGGTGGCGGAGGCGCTGCGGATCGCCCCGCCCGACCTGCTGCCGGTCGCGCTGACGGCGGCCGGCCGGGTCGCGGCCGCCCGAGGGAGCCTCGCGACGGCGCTCGAGCATGCTGGGCACGCCGTCGCGGCGGCCAGGGAGGCCCGGGCCGCCGACCTGCTCGCCGACGCCCTCGAGCTCCAGGCCGCGGTCGTCGACGACCCCGCCGCGGCGCGGGTGGCCCTGGCCGAGGCCCTGTCGATCTGGGCGGGCGGCGGCGCGGTGCCGGCCGCCGCACGCGTCGAGGTGCTCATCGGGCAGCTGCCGGATGCCGACGGCACCGAGCGCTCGCGCGCCAGGGACGCCGCCCGCACGCTGCGACGGCTCGGCATCCACGCCGCGGGTGGCAGCGCCCTAGGCGGTGACGGGACCGACGGCAACGTGTCGGTGGCGGTGCTGGGTCCGTTCATCGTCACGGTCGGCGGCGTCGAGGTCCCGCTCCCCGTGTGGCGCTCGCGCCAGGCCCGCACGCTGGTGAAGGTGCTCGCTGCGCACCGCGGCCGGGTCGTGACCCGGGCCCGGCTATGCGACCTGCTGTGGCCCGATGACGACCCGAACCGCACGGGGCACCGCCTGTCCGTGCTGCTCGCGACCGTGCGGGGGGTGCTCGACCCGGCGAAGGCGTGGCCGCCGGACCGCTTCATCAGCGCTGACCAGTTCGGGGTGCGGCTCGACCTCACCGCGGTGGTGCTCGACGCTGACGTGCTGCTGCGGGATGCCGCGCACGCGTCGGTGTTGCTCGAGAGCGGGGACGAGCACCGGGCGCGCGAGGTGCTGGCCCACGTCGACGCGCTCTACCGCGGCGAGGCGTTCGAGGACGAGACCGACGAGTGGGCCGACGCCCTGCGGGAGGAGGCCCGGGCCGCCTGGGTGCGGTCGATCCGACGGCTGGCCACGCTGCAGTCGCGAGACGGCCGCGGCGGGGACGCACTCGGCATCCTCGTGCGCCTGCTGTCGATCGACCCCTACGACGAGCAGGTGCACCGGCGCCTGGTGACCACCCTGCTGCGGGCCGGCCGGTACGGCGAGGCCCGGCGCGCCTTCGAGCGGTGGCACCGGGCGATGGTCGAGATCGACGCCCCGTTGCCGGACCCGCGGGTCGTCGAGCCGACGCCGTCGGAGCCGTCGGGGCCGTCGGGGCCGCCGCGGGGTTCGTCGAGGCCACGGTCGATGGCCGTTCTGACGCCACGCTGACGCGGTGACGACACCCTCGTGCACGTCAGCACAACACGCACACCGCTCGCCCGGGCAACCCGCTCGGGCCGAACCAGCAAAGGAAGTACGACCATGTTCCGTCACACCGCACGTCTCGCGTCCGTCGCCGTCGGCCTCACCGCCGGTGGGGTGCTCCTGGCCGCTCCCGCGCAGGCCGACGTCACCCCGATCGGGCTGGCACCACTGGTCTGCCCGATCCTCCACACGAACGTCATCATCGGCACCGAGGGTGACGACGCCCTCCTCGGGACCCCGGCCAACGACCTGATCATGGCCCTGGGTGGCAACGACTACGTGTACGGCGGTGGCGGCCGCGACACGATTCTCGGCGGAGCCGGCAACGACCTGATGTTCGGGGGACCGGGGGACGACTGCGTCAATGGCGGGGCCGGCTACGACGAGTCGATCGTGTGGCTCTACATCGACAACGGCAACGACGACAGCTACTCGGTGCAGTTCCGGTACCAGTACTGACGAAACAGGGGCACGCCGGTCTCACTGCGCCACTGCTTCACGGTGCGGCCCAGACGGGCGAACTCGGGGATCGGGCGAGGTGGACGACTCCAGGATCTGCTCGGCGATGGCCCGGCCGGCGGCGTGACTGCCCCGGTGCGGGGCGGAGCGGACCTGTTGGGCTCACGACCAGGCGATCTCGACCTCCACATGCCGCTGGTCGTCGGCCCACGCGGCAGCCAGCCTCGCCTGCTGTCGATGGCGAGGTTCTCGGCGCCCGCGCACAGGATGTTCCGGATCCGGTACAGCGGGTCGTCCTTGCGGCCGGGGGGGCCGTGGACGTCCTGCTGCACCCGCCGACGGACCTCGTCGACGACACCGGTGGCGAGCAAGGCGGGCGTGCGAGGTGTCCGGGACGGCGCGGGCGTCGTCGAGCTGGTCGTCGATGGCGCCCTTGCCCCCGCGGCACGGGCCCAAGGTGGCGATCTGTGCGGTCAGCGGCCACCGGCCTCGGTAGGCCGGGACGTCTTCCTTCACCCGGCCATCCTCAACGCCGCAGTGGACACCTGCGCGGTACGGTCGGTTGTCCTCGGTGTTCTTCCGTGTCCATGTGGGCATGCGCAACCGGCATCGAAGTCGCTGACCATGAGCCCCCTTCGGATCTCGCCAGCGTACGGGGATGACCGCTCGGCAGTCGTCCCTGCGGACATCAGCGAAGCTCAGCCTGCGTCAGGTCGCACCTGTCGCGCAGGATCATGCCGGTTACCCGGATGGCACGTCGAAGTGTTCGTTCATCTCCGCCAGCGCTTCGAGAACCCCGCAGAGCAACCCTTCAGCGAGGGCATCGCGCGGCAACTCCAGGCGGCCGTCGTACAGCAGAGGAGTGTCGAGGGTGGCCGCCAAGGTCTCCGCCAAGGAGTGGCCTTCGGGAAGGCTGAGTGACGACCAGTCCTGATCGTCAGCGGCGGCCACCTCCCTCAGCTCAGCAGGGCTTGCGTGGCGTTGGGCCCACGCGAATCCGACGTCTCGGCCCAGTCGGCGCCGGCTGGCGACCCCGCGGGGGCGTTGCTCGGTGCCTGGATCTTCGCGCAGTCGACGAACCACGTCAGCCGGAGCCAAGCGCTTCCCGAGGGCGTCGCGCACATCCCGATCGGTGCCAGGCCGAGCCGCCGGCGCCACTGCGGGCTCCGCCGTTTCCGCGCCCTTCGCCCACTGCACCTGCTCGGCGTACATGGTGATCCTCACCTGGCTGGTTCTTGCCGCGTTCGTGACCGTGGACTCATGATCGACGCGGAAGATGCCGATCGCCCGCACGTTGAGTCGTGCGACGTCGTCACGCAGGTTGGCAGCGAGGTAGCGGATCGTGGCGTCCTTCTCGTGGGACTTCGTGTTGTGACCGGCCACGATGAAGTCCTCACCCCATCGGACGAAGTCGGACGCTCCGGAGGCCGTGACCGAGACCACCAGGTCACCGACGTGTACAGGACCTGGCGTCGGAGTGCCCCTGCCTGAGGCTGGCGCAAGGTAGGTCTGTGTCACGACCAGGGGTTCGACCTTGGTCACCCGCGTGCAGTCGATCCCGGGCATGGACAGGGCGAAGTTG
>Ga0335397_10006981_pt1 | contig 14481 bp, 9 predicted proteins | sample MAT04_FD_205740 | JGI IMG/M metagenome (GOLD analysis project Ga0335397, IMG submission 205740) | Freshwater microbial communities from Lake Fryxell liftoff mats and glacier meltwater in Antarctica - MAT-04 (spades assembly) (version 2) ...
TGAGACGTATCAGCTTGATTGCAAATATTGTCCGACTGAGGACAAGACCAGATCACTGAGTTGAAAAAACTACACTATTACTTCTGGCATGATGCGCAAAGTATGACGAACACGTAAGTGGTGCCGGCACTCTGCAATGATTGGTATGGCCTCGTCGACTACAGCCAAATCTATTCCTTTGCTCTGCCGGAAAGGACTGTCTTCTGTAGGTCCTTTCTGCCGGAAAGGACATTGCAGCTTGCTGCAATCTGCGACCAGAGCCACGTTGATTAAGGAGCAACACTTCCTCGTTGAGCGGACGTCCGCTCTTGTGGTTCGCATTGCGGCAATTGGGAAAATCCTCCTCGGCAAGGAGGACCCACAGAAATCGACGACCGCCCCCGCGACGATCAAGCTTTCAGAGATTGACAAATGTCAGCAGCAGGTTAATTTCTGCTCAGTTCCTGTCGCTAAAAAACGTGACTCAGCGACAACTTGTCAGACAATAACGGTGTTGTGTGGCATTCCTCAGTGAACTCCGTGTTCTCCGTGGTGAAATCTGCGATTTGATTTTACCACAGAGGATTCGCCGCGCTGCGGCGAGCGGCAGGACGTGAGTCCTCCGATTTGTGCGTGGTGCGTTCACCGCACCGTGGCGCGTGAGATCGGGCGACTGACGTCGCTCCGCTCGCCGGGGATTTGATTGGCAACGTTTTTGACCGATGGTAGAATCAATTGGCTTGCCACGTTTTCTCGCTTCGATCACGAACGGCGTCGGCAAAACCTCCCGTCGTATGCCTCTAGCGTAATGAAACAACGCCTGCTCATTGCGTTTGCCGTCATTCTCGGATCGTACGTGTTCGCCTATCCATACGCTCGTGACGCCCTCATGCAATTCGATCGCACCGCCCAGCGCACGTTCGATTCGCTCCCGATGGGGATCTCGCTCGACGACGCTTCGGCGCGCCTTGGCTCCGACCCGATTCGTGACGCCCCCGAATGTTGTCTGCCACAACGCCACGCATTTGAAACCGAATTTGAACGTGCTGAAAACTCGAATGCTGTCCATTTTTGCCTCTATCGAAATGGCATCAACTGGTATTACTGCCTGGGCTTTGACTCGGATGGGAGGCTCGTTGTAACAGGACAGGGTTGCTCATAGCGATCTCGCGGGGTGGTCGGGGCTTGTTCCGCGGCATTCCTCAGTGAACTCTCTGTACCCCGTGGTGAAATATTCGATTTGATTTTTACCACGGAGTACGCACGGGAAGTCAGCAATTGAGACTCGGGAAAAGAGATTCGCCGCACTGCGGCGAGCGGCAGGACGTGAGTCCTCCGATTTGTGCGTGGTACGTTCACCGCGTCGTGGCGCGTGGGATCGGGCGACTGACGTCGCTCCGCTCGCCGGAGATACGGACTACGTCGCAATCACGGCGTCCGCTTCGATCAGCAGCAGGCGAGTGGTAATGTGCTCGATGGGAACGGCGAAGCATTGGGAGACTGCGAAGCGATACTCTTCCAGTTGAGGCCCGTAGTGCAGTCGGCGTGCTTCGATCCAGCGACTTCGTTCGCCACCGAATCGGTCCGTCTTGAAGTCAATGATGTCGGCCGCAATCGGTCGGCCATTCTGCATCAGCAGCACGAGACGATCTATCGAACCGAGAACAAGTTCATTTTGATGCAACAACGCAAATGTACGTTCGCGTTCAACTTTTGGTGTCACTTGTCCGGATTCAATCGCGTTGCGAAACGCTGTGAACTCTCCTGCTGTGCCGATCGCAGACTTCTCAAACACCCGCCGTGTTTCCGGACGCTGAATGGCCGCATAGAACTCCGGCAACAGACGATCGACGGCTGCATCTGGAAGCGTCAATTCCGTCGCCTTACGACGTAATAGAGCTTCGTCGGGGATTGGAGCAGAATCATCAAGCCATTCAATGCACTCGAACCATGCGTGCATCACCGTCCCGCGTGTTTTCGGGTCAACAAGAGTCCGTGCACCGGACTCTGCGACATCATTTGAGACCGATACCATTTCGCGGCGCGCAATCAATGAGGTCACCGCCGGAAGATACAACCGCGTTTCATCATGTCTTGATGGCGCTCGACGTTTTAAGCCTCGACGTCGTCCGTCGGTCATGGGTGCCAGTCGGACATGAGGCACGACGTGCGATTTCGCCGGCCGATGTTCCGTTTCGCGTGTCGTCATTTCGGGGACCTGCTTGTACCAGTCGGATTCGCCAGTTTCATACAACATCACCGACGCTTCGGCCTGCGTCTGATCGGTCAGAGAGGCCAGCAACAGACCCGCGAAAGTTTTCGGCGGTTTTGTGCTGGTGATCGGCTTTGTGAACATGTGCATAGCGTGAATTGCTCGCGTCACAGCCACGTAAAACACCGACAGATTGTCGGAGACCTGCCGTGCAACCGTGTCTTCAAACGCTTGCTGAAGCTCCGTCGGCAACATCGGCCAGATGGCTTTGCTGCTCCAGACACACACACGATCCGGCACTTCTCCCGCGTCAGGACCAGTGAAGGCTGCGTCGGGGGCTTTGAAGATCGGCACTTCCAGATCCGGCAGAACGACGACATCGAACTCAAGCCCTTTGCTTTGATGAATCGTCATGACACGGACCGGTGCCGGCTCTGATTTCTGAAACTTACTGTTCTCCAGCAATCGCACAAAATCGCACGGATTCAGCGAACCTGTCTGATCAAATTGCCAACCCTGGGCGACGATCTGCTGCAGTCGCAATCGATCACGCGCGGTGCAGACGTCACGAACAGCTTGCGAGAGAGTCTGCAACGTTTTTCCGTAACCTTCGTCCATGAGTCGACTTCGCAAGTCTGCAGCAACCGCTTCCGCCTGAGCCGGATCTTTCCAGTCCCGCAGGCCGACAACGGGTCCAAATGGTGAACTAGCGACGTGATATCGCGAGACCTTGCACCCCGGATGTGACGTCAACTGCAGCAGTGACAGCATCGCCAGCACGGCCGCGCTGTCGGTGGGAGGTGTCCCGCCTTCTTCGCTGGCCGGGACATTCAATTGCGACAGCTCGTGGACGATTCTGGCAACCGCGCTGTTGGTTCGAGTCAGAACGCCGATGCTCGCCGCAGGAGTCTGCAGATGCAACTCGCGAATCTGTTCAGCCACCCAGCGGTGCCAGGGGCCACGGCGTTCGTCGGCAGTGTCACCTTCCATCACGGGCGACGAACGAAAACACACATAGCCGGGCATATCTTCGTTGACGGTTGAGTGTTCCGGAAACTCGTTGGACCACTTGAGACAGGTGGCATGATAGTCGTCAAGATTTCCATGTTGCGCAATGTGCTGGAAGATCTTGTTGACCGCGTGCATCACTGCCGGGGCCGATCGACGACTTTTGTCCATCGGCTCTTCGACGATTCCCTCGACTGCTTTCGGAACGGCGTCCAGAATCCCAGCCACGCCGCCACGCCAGCCGTAAATTGCCTGCTTGGGATCGCCGACGCAGAAGAAGCTGTGCTCATCGTGACGATCCAGATTCTGAGTCAACCGCTTCAGAATACTCCACTGATCAGCAGACGTATCCTGAAACTCATCCAACAAAAGGTTTCTGATCGAACTATCGAGACGAAAACTCATGCGATCACCGCTGGCGGCATCACCCTTCATTGCCAGCGTGCGTGTGACATCACTGAAACCCATCCAGCCATGATCCGCCCGCAGTCGCGAGTATTCCCGATCAAAACGAGAGATCAGATCCCGAATGGCGCGCATTTGCTGGGCCAGACGGTCCAGAAGCTCGGCCTTGGCGTGCCTAATCAGCGGGAGATAGACATCGATCAGTTCTGCACTGATTTCCTTGCGACTGAAAGTGGATTCTCCCGCCAGAACTTTTGCCGCGATTCCCGTTTTGACAAACTCGTCCCACTGTTCCGTTTCGAAACGGACAGCATCGGCAGCTCGGGCTTTCTGAAAATTTTTATCTTCGGGCAACGCACAGGAATTGAGATTCAGTAAAGCCTGCTGGAATTGTTCTTTCGTCAAGCGCGGATGTTTTGGCAACTTGTTCCACGCCTCGTCGCTGGTGAGCAAATACAGTTCGTGGAAATTCTTAACCGTCTCGTCGATCAGGTCCCTCACGCTGCGTTTCGATCGGCCCTTTGCCAGCATGTGCATCAGATTTTGAGCATCTTCAGGGATTTGCTGCGACAGGACAGCATCGATCGCCTGTTCGCGGAGTTCGGCGTCCGTATGTTCGTCGATGATGCTCCAGCCAGGCGGAAGTCCAAGTTCCAGTGTTAGACTGCGTGCGACCTGTTGGAAGAAACTGTCGAGTGTGCACACACGCAATCGATGCAGATTTCGAGTCACCTCAGCCAGCAGTTCCTGCGATCTTACCGTGGTGATGTCAGGCTGCTGCAGAAAGTCAGCCAGTTTCTTTGCCGCATTCTTGTCATCCGCAGCTTCTGCCAGCCGCAACAAGACGCGTCCCAGGATCTCGCCAGCCGCTTTGCGTGTAAACGTTGTTGCCAGAATCGTTTCCGGTGCATGGCCTTGAAACAACTGCCGTAGAAAGTGCGACGACAGTTGAAAAGTTTTTCCACTGCCCGCAGACGCTCGAATAAGTTTTCGCATATTGCAATCTGATCCGGTGATTTTTCTCGCAACAACACTCCGCCGGGATGATAACAAAGGCCGGCATTTTGTGCTGGAGTGAATTTTCGCGGGATTTGACGTTCAAGGCGCAGATAGGATAAACTCAACTCGGCAGAACGGGTTGAAACGATGGCCTGATAAGAACGTGTGGAGTCGGGGCGTATGCTGCGATTGCTGGGCAATTCGAAAAGCCTGTGTAACGGGACGACGCGGCGCGATTTATTGCAGATCGGTGGCCTGGGGGCGTTCGGCCTGGCATTGCATAACATTCCCGGCTCGGTGCAAGCAAACCCGGACACTACCGGCTTCGGCTCGAAATTTGGTCAGGCGAAATCCTGCATCCTGATCTACAAATACGGTTCGCCGCCACAACATGAAACGTTTGATCCGAAGCCGGACGCTCCGGTCGAGATTCAAGGCGAAATGAAAGCGATTCCCACAAACGTCTCGGGAATCCACATCGGCGATCACCTTCCAATGATCGCTCAGATTATGGATCGGCTGACGGTGGTTCGCTCGCTGACACATCCGTATCCGCTGCACGGTACTGTTTACGCGACGACGGGTATTCCGGAAGTCGATACCAAGATCGAATCACAGCCGCGCAACAAACGCCAGTGGCCATTTTTCGGTTCGCTGATTGACTATTTCGAAGAACAGCGAACCGGTGTAACGATTCCTGAAATGCCCCGCAACGTCGCACTGCCGTTCGAGATGGGATCGAAGAACGAGATTCCTCCTCTGGCCGGACTGTACGGCGCGATGCTGGGAATGCGTTACGATCCGATCTACACCGAGTTCTTTTCCGAAGGAACCAGACTGGCTCCCGAAGTTCGTCCCGGCAGAGCATTCAAAGATCCTCTGCTTGGCATCAAGTCCACTGATCGACTCAGTATGTCGGGGGCTGGTGCGTTAAGTGTGACGAAGTCAGAGCTTGAACTTCGCCGATCTCTGTTACAACAATTCGATGGGGTTCGACGCAGTCTTGATGCGGTCGAACGGATTCAGACCTTCAGTCAGCAACAGCAGACGGCTTTTTCGATGCTGACGTCCGGCAAGATGGCCGAAGCGCTGGATTTTGGACGCGAGCCCATGACAGTGCGCGAAGCGTATGGAATGACGTTGTTCGGTCAATCCTGTCTGGCGGCGCGAAGGCTGGTTGAAGCCGGTTCGAAGTTTGTCACGGTCGTCTGGGATGCGTACGGATTAAACGCCGGTTCCTGGGATACGCACCACAATCACTATGGGCGACTCAAAGAGTTTCTACTGCCTGTCTTCGATCAGACTTTCAGTACACTCATCATGGACCTGGAACAACGTGGGATCCTGGACGAAACCCTTGTGCTCGTGCTGAGTGAACACGGTCGCACCCCGCAGATTGATTCGAAGCCCCTCGGTGCTGGTCGAGACCACTGGTCGCGAGCGTACTCTCAAGTGTACGCGGGCGGCGGGATGGGCCGTGGTAATCTCGTCGGACGGACGGACAAACACGCTGGCGATGTGGAAGACAATCCCGTATCGCCTAAGGATATCCTCGCGACGGCTTTCTATCTGCTGGGCATTGACCCTGAAAGTACGTTTCCAGATTCCGAAGGCCGTCCGCGTCCGATCACCGGCACAGGTCGCTTCCGCCCGGAACTGCTCGGCTAAGCATCGAGCGGAAAATAAGTGTCGCCTTTCGCTCCGCGAAAGTTGTGAATACGCTGCTTTCGCAGAGCGAAAGGCGACTCTAAAAAGCCTTGCGATGCTGAGTGCCGTGCGAGTTGAAGGACGCCGCAGATGCTGTGCATTGGAATATCAATTGTTCCTGGATTTCTCGCAGAATATGACATGACGATTTCTCCTGCGTACAGAATTGCCAACAGAGTCTCGGGTATCATCGTGATTCCCGCGCGCCTGCCCTCCAGTCGGTTGCCGCGAAAACTAATGCTGAACGACACCGGACAGCCATTGCTGGCGTACACGATTGAGCAGGCTCAATCGGCAGTTGCTGCGTCTCAGGGACTTCTGCGAGAAGTCATCGTCGCGTGCGATGATGAACAGTTGATAGAAGTCGCCGAGGCTTCCGGCGTTCGCGGTGTCATGACGAGAGATTCTCATCCGAATGGGACATGTCGAATTGCCGAAGCGATTCAAAAGATCGCCAATACAGACGATATCTCGTTCGTGCTGAATGTGCAGGGCGATCAGCCGGAACTTCAGCCAGAGGCCATGCAGCAAGTGGTCGCTGATCTCATCGATCATTCTGATTGCGATATGGCAACGGCTGCGGTGGAGTATCAGAAATCCGAATTGCCGGGAGAGCGATTGTTCCGGGACTGTTCCATTGCCGATCCAAACGTCGTGAAAGTGGAGTTTGATTCGTCCGGTCACGCCACCGACTTCTGGCGGCAATTGACCGCAACGAACAACCGACTCCTCAAGACCGCTCCTGATCGCTGGTACCGCCATATCGGGATTTATGCCTACCGCACGCATTTCCTGCAACGTTTTCTGGCAACTCCGCCGAGTCAACGAGAACAACAGGAAAGTCTGGAACAGTTGCGGGCGCTGGAAATGGGGGCGGTGATTCGTGTGAGTCTGATCACGGCCGAACGGGCTGGCAGGGCAATCGATTCACCCGCTGACTATGCAGATTTCGCGGAAAGAATGCGACAGCGGAAGGCAGCGTCGCAATGAAATATCTGTTGAATCTGATCTACCTGCTGATTCTAAGTTTTCTAAGTCTCAGTGCTGTGATTCCTCGATTGCGACGCCACGACGTCCTGGGCGGATTTCTCGATAAGTTTCTGGGGCGTGCCCCTGAACAACCATCGGAAGCACCCGTCGTCTGGTTCCACGCTGTCAGCGTCGGCGAGGCTCTGCTGTGCCGTCCCATTCTCGACGGACTACGTTCACTCCGCGTCGATCTCAAGTTTGTTCTTTCTGTTTCAACTCCCGACGCATATCTGATAGCAACTCAAGACTACCCTGACGTCGATGTTTTCTACGCCCCCTACGATTTTACGTGGTCGGTCCGACGAGCGTGTCGCACAATCAATCCAGTCCTGTTCATCATCTCGGAAAATGATCTCTGGCCGAATCTGATCCGCGAAGCAGGATCACGCGGTGTCCCGATTGCAGTGTTCAATACGAGAATGTCATCCAGAGAACAGATCGAACATCGCTGGAACGGCTGGTTGATTCGTCCGTCGCTGCGATACATCCGCTGGTGGGGTGCGGTGACTCAGACAGACGCGGACTGGATCGCTCGCCTGTTTGGCATCGGGTCGCCGCCGGTCGAAGTGACCGGCTCATTGAAATTTGACGGGGTTCTTCGCGAACGGGACAACTCACAAACTCGGGAACTCAGAAATCTATGGAATATCAAAGAATCGGACTGTGTTCTGGTCGCAGGCAGCACGCATGAACCTGAAGAAGAAATCCTGCTGAACATTTTCACTCAATTGAGTGAAAAGTGGCCTCGGCTGAAACTGATTCTTGCTCCGCGAAATGTCAAACGCTTCGATGCCGTGGCGGACTTGCTTGATCGCACGCGTGTTCCCTGGCGTCGTGCCAGTGAATCATCTTCAGATGTGCCACAAACGAATGCTCCTCGTATAATTCTCGTCGATAGTGTGGGCCAACTGCGTGCAGTCTGGGGACTCGCACAAATGGCGTTCGTGGGAGGCAGCTTGTGTGAAGGGGAAGGGGGCCACAATATGATTGAACCAACAAGTTACGGAATCCCATCGTGTTTTGGACCCGATGTTGAAACCTTCCGGGTCGTGGCCGACATTTTCCTTGCCGCCAACGCCGCCGTGCAGACCGATTCACCTGACGCCCTTCTGAAGACTCTGGAACACTGGCTGAACTTTCCATCAGAAGCCGCTGAAATTGGCCAGCGAGCACGTCAGGTGGTAGAACAACAATCCGCATCTGTGCAAACTACGCTGGAACGAATTGCCGCTTTGCTTCCAAATCGTTTAACGGCTAGCCGCAGGCGTCTGCGAAATGACATGGACGCCTGCGGCTAGCCGATAAACGAATTTTCGTTACCCATGTCATCAACAAACGAATATCACCATAGCCACTCTCCGAGCCAGTCTGCGTGTCATCAAATCCCCTTTCGCGAAGAATGCTGATCAGTTATGGCCTCGGCAGTGCCGCACCGACGCTGGCGCAAGAATTCTGTGGAGCGTTTCTGCTGTTGTTCTACACCGAACTGGCGGGACTCGATCCTGTCTGGGTGGGCGCTGCTCTGCTGTTTCGGATGGTGCTGGATGCCGTCATTGATCCGCTGGTGGGACGTTGGTCGGATCGCACAACCAGTGTCGCCGGACGACGGCGGCCATGGATTATTTCAGGCAGTCTGCCGGGCTTGATGTTTCTGGCGATTCTGTTCGCCGTGCCGGATGGCGGGCAATCGTTTCATATCGTCTATCTGACCATCGCATCGACTCTGATGGCGATCTTCTTTTCTTTCGCGTCGATACCCCACATGGCCATGGCATTTGAAATGTCCGACGAGCCAAAGGAAAGAGTCCGAATCGTCGGTTATCGCAATTTTGTGGAATCGCTCTGCAGCCTGATAGCGTTGCTCAGCGGGCCCGTGGCACTCGGATTTGCGGGCAGCACATTCTTCGGAAGAACTCTATCCCGCGCCGACTGCTACGGCCTGGCTGCCGGAGTGATCTTGTCGCTTGGTAGTGTCACAGCAGCAATCTTCTACCGTGGGACTCGGGAAGCACCGTGCCCAGTGCAGGAAGTTCAAGTCAATTTGTTTCAGTCGTTCGCGGAAACATTTCACAATCGCCTGTTTCGAACGCTTGTGCTGGTGTATTGCCTGCTGGTGATTGCCAATCGAACAGCACTGGCTCAACTGTTTTTGTTGCTGGAACATTTTCATGGAAAATCGGGCGATGCAACAATCCCGTTGCTATTGTCGTTTTATGCAGGCTCGTTGCTCAGTGTGCCGGTCTGGGTGATTGTCGGCCCGCGTTTCGGTCGAATCCAAAGTCTGCTCGCCGCAATCATCGTCTGGCCGCTGATGTACTCGGCCCTCGCGGCAAACCACTGGAACGACATTGGACTACTGGCAATCTCTTTCGCAATGGGAGCTTCTTTTGCCGGGATCCTGGCCATGCTGGGGGCGCTGGTTCCGGACGCTGTGGACGCTGACAGGACTCAGAACGGGCAAAGACGCGAAGGACTTCATGCCAGCGTCATTAGTCTGACGCTGCAATTCGGTCTGGGAATCGGTTATCTGCTGACGGGCCTGGCCCTGCAATGGGCCGGCTATCGGGGCGGCATTCCGCCGACGCCCGAAGTCGTTGTCGGACTTCGACTTTCAACTGCCGGATTTCCCTTGATTCTTTCCGCCGCAGCGGTTCTGGTGCTGTTCTGCAGTCCATTCATGGCTCGTGCGGGCAAATCGCGGTATCGTGGTCGTGACGAGCGCGTGTAGAGATATACTGCACGCGGCTCAGATTGAGGCTATGAATCCTCGTTTAACCCGAGCCGACGGCGAGGCCACAGTGATGCCTCCCCGCTGGGTCGGGTTAAACGAAGAAAGCCTCAATCCACGTTGTTTGAAGTTGTGAAGGCATCATTCCTCACCGCGCGAAGTATAAGCACCAACCTCTCCGGGAGCGATCAACGATGAAACGTCGAACGGCTATGAGAGGTCTGGTGTTAGGAAGTGCAGCCAGTTCCATTGGAATACCGTCCGCCAGAACGCTGTCGGCGGAAGCCGCGCCCTTATCGGAAGATCATCAACGGTCGGTGCGTTTTGTGCATTTTACGGATGTGCATGTTCTGTCCGGACGTAACGCAGCGGATGGCCTGGCCACGGCAATTCAACACGTTCACGGGTTGGCCGACAAGCCCGATTTTATCCTGAACGGTGGCGATGCCATTGACGACGCCCTCGAACATGGCTTGGAAGAAGTGGAAAAGCAATGGGCGCTCTGGAACGAAGCGTGGCGTGCAGGCGGTTCGTTGCCGGTACGGCATTGCCCGGGAAATCACGACGTCTGGGGATGGGACAAAGGGAAAAGCAAGACCACAGGTAACGAGCCGAAATGGGGCAAACAACTGGCTCTTGACCATCTGGGATTGCCGCAATCTTATTATCGTTTTGACCATGGGAATTGGCGATTCCTGGTTCTCGACAGTATGATGTTTGACGAGGAAAGGAAACTTTCACCATACTCATGAAGGTTACAACGTCGTGGATCTCTATGATGACGGTGCATACCGAACTCAGTATTTGAGCTACGGCTGGAAGGCGGTGTAGAAGTGATGCTGAATTCCACAGTTAAAAGTCAGGGCTTGTAAAAACATACGCGGCCCGGAGTGTGCCACTGGCTCGGCCAGTGTTGTCCTGAAAGTCACGGAAAATCAAGGCACTGGCAAAGCCAGTGGCACACAATTAAGCGGACTAAAATGCCATGAAAGACAATGTTTTATTCAACCTGATGTGTTTATTGCTTTTGAGTCACGCGGGTGTATTGTGGGCGCAGGAGTCTGCGTCTAACGGGCCGTCGATCGACTTTGATCGAGATGTGCGGCCCATTCTTTCGAATCATTGTTTTCAGTGTCACGGCGAAGATAAAGAGGCACGGCAGGCTGAGTTGAGGCTGGATGTGCGCAGCGCAGCCATTGAAAAGTCGGCGATTGTGCCAAAGCAGACTGACACAAGCTCGCTCGTTGCGAGAATCACGTCGCACGATCCCGACGAACGCATGCCGCCCGCGAGTACTAACAAGCCACTTTCGGAGAATCAAATCGCCACGTTGACACAATGGATCCGCGAAGGCGCTGAATACGAAGAACACTGGGCGTTTCAGAAAGTCGTCCGTCCTCAAACGCCGGTGCCGGCAGACTCAACCTGGTGCAACAACGAAATCGACAACTTCATTCTTCAGCGTCTTGATGCGGTATCGTTGAAGCCCGCAGAACAAGCGGAAAAATCTGTGCTGCTGCGTCGTCTCTATCAGGATTTGCTGGGCCTGCTGCCGTCCTCTAATGAGGCAGAACAATTCGTGCAGGATACCTCAGCGGATTCGGTCGAAAAAGTGGTCGATCGGATCCTTGACAGTCCTCACTACGGCGAACGCTGGGGACGCCATTGGCTGGATCAGGCGCGGTATGCAGATTCGAACGGATACACGATCGACGGGCCACGCGTGATGTGGCCTTATCGCGACTGGGTCATTAATGCGATCAACACCGACATGCCGTTTGATCAATTCACGATTCTGCAACTGGCTGGTGATCTGCTTCCGGATACAACGTTGTCACAGCGAATCGCAACGGCATTTCATCGCAACACCATGATCAATCAGGAAGGCGGTGTGAAACCCGATCAGTTCCGGCACGAAGCACTGATTGATCGCGTCAACACCACGGGATCTGTCTGGCTGGGATTGACGATCGGATGTGCCCAGTGTCACTCGCACAAATTTGATCCCATCAATCATGACGAATACTACAAACTCTACGCATTCTTCAATGGCTGTGAAGACGCCAATAGTGTGGGGGAAACAGTCGAGGTTCATGAAGACGAAATGTTCGGCTGGAACGAGGCATTGCAGCAACAGTTCAAAGAACTTGTCGCTCTGCAACAGGAAAAAACAGCCGTCGAGAACAGCGTGGCTGCTCAGCGTTCGCTGAGCGAACTCGAGTGGAACTGGCAGGCGGCAAAGGTCACCGCTGTTGCTGCCTCGGGCAGTTCGATCCTGAAAATTGACGTAGACGGGTCACTGCTGGTGAAGCCTGCGGCTGAAGCCAATGACAGTCTTTCCGTCACGGTGCAGTTGCCTGAAAACTCCGATCCGCCGCAGGCAATCACGGCAGTTCGACTTCGCGTGCTGACGCATCCGAGTCTTCCCGCTAGCGGCCCTGGTACAGCATCCAACGGCAACTTTGTGTTGACAGACTTCGCGTTGAAAACCGGAAACGTCGAATCTCGCTTCGTTCAGGCCTGGGCAGATCATAGTCAGCCCGATTATCCGGTCGATCATGCCATTGACGACAAATCAGCGACCGGATGGGCGATCAATGTCGATGAAACACAGGCCGCCGCAGGAGAGAAAATGAATGCTCCCCATGAGGCCATCTTTCGCCTTGCTCAGCCAGTGATGCCATCGTCAGTGCCATTGGTTGCCGTATTAAAACATGAACTCAACCAAAACTACCTCGTCGGACATTTCGCGATTGATTTTTCCACCTCCACTCCCCTGGCAGGCACGCCGGCCACCGAATCAGCGGAGCATCTCGCAGAAATCAACTTGCGCATCCTTGAACTGGAAGCGACTATTCCCGGAAAAGGAATTCCCGTACGTCAGATGGTGATGAAGGAACTGGAGAAGCCGCCAGCGACGTACCTCCTGACACGTGGAGATTTTTTGTCGCCGAATCACGAACACGGTGTACTCGCGGCAGGAGTTCCCATGGCCATCAACCGGGATTCCACTGGACCGTTTTCAAATCGCCTGGATCTTGCCAAATGGCTTGTATCGCGCGAAAATCCGCTGACTGCACGCGTGACTGTCAATCGAGTCTGGGCAAGATACTTTGGACGCGGCCTGGTAGAAACAGAAAACGATTTCGGATTCCAGGGAACGCCACCGACGCATCCGGAACTGCTGGACTGGCTTGCGGCAGAATTCATGGAAAGCGGCTGGTCCTTGAAGCATCTGCATCGCCTGATCGTCACATCCGCCACGTATCGGCAGAGTTCAGATCATGAACCGGATGCCGATGCAAGGCTTGCTGTGATTGATCCTGGCAATCGATTGTTGTCGCGTCAGAATCGAATTCGCGTTGAAGCGGAAATCGTCCGTGACATGGCTGTCTCGGCAGCAGGACTGCTTTCGGACAAAGTTGGCGGGCCGAGTATCTATCTGCCGCAACCGGAAGGCATTTATAATTTCACTCAGAACAAAAAAGACTGGCCAACAAGTACCGGCGACGATCGCTATCGACGCACGATGTACACCATGTTTTATCGCAGCGCTCCGTATCCGATGCTCTCCACATTCGACGCACCGGATTTCAGCAGTGCCTGCACGATGCGCGTGCGATCCAATACGCCGCTGCAATCACTCACGGTCGCGAACGATCCGGTATTTACGGAACTGGCACGCGGACTGGCTCAGCGAATTCTGAATTCCACCGCGTTCACGTCCGATGCAGACCGTTGTGCCGAAATGTTTCGGCTCTGTCTGACGCGAAGCCCTGAACCGCTTGAACTGGAAGTGCTCCTCAATTTTCAAAGCCGTGAGTTATCACGTTTCGAATCGACACCTGCCGACGCCGTCAGTTTTGCTGAACAGTCTGCCACCAACTCTTCAGCCACTGCCCTCGCCGCATGGACCAGCGTTGCTCGCTCGCTATTCAACACAGATGAATTTGTGATGCGTAATTAGATCGAGAAGATGTCGAACAAGGTCGCGCAGCTTCATGGCGTGGAAAGGTCAAACGGTTCACGTGATACCACCTGACCTGCGATCGAGCGTTCTGCGAGTTAGCGATTCGCTTCGAGTCGCTTCCTTCCGGTTGGCGCGAGTCTCCTCAAGCGTTGATCCCTGAGTGTTTGCGCCTGGAAGTACTTCAACAAACCCGATGTAGCCTTCAGGGCATGACATGAATACTGCGGTCATTTGCATTAGTTATCTCCAATCTACTTTTGGACTCTGCGCAGCGATCGCGTCCATTTGCCAGAAAACCTCAGTCGGCCTGTTCCGCTTTCTTGTCGGTTTCGGCGTTGACGGCATCCGTTTCTGTTCCCTGTGGCCGGATCATTTCGAAGTAACGACGAATGGTTTGGCGATGTCCAAGAGGAATCGATTCGGACTCGAGCGCGGATTCGCTGA
>Ga0335397_10006982_pt1 | contig 14480 bp, 8 predicted proteins | sample MAT04_FD_205740 | JGI IMG/M metagenome (GOLD analysis project Ga0335397, IMG submission 205740) | Freshwater microbial communities from Lake Fryxell liftoff mats and glacier meltwater in Antarctica - MAT-04 (spades assembly) (version 2) ...
ACAATGATTTCTCTGGCGGACATCGAAACATGGGTGCGCGGCGGCGAATCCGAGACGCTGGAGCTCAAGCGAACGACGGGCGAGCGCCGGGAGGCGGCGCGGACGATTTGCGCGATGCTGAATCACCGGGGCGGCCGGGTAATTTTCGGCGTGGAGCCGGACGGGCGGATCATCGGCCAGATGGTTTCGGATCGCACGGTGGAGGAGGTGGCGCAGGACTTGAGCGAGATCGAACCGCCGGTGTTCCCGAGCATCGAGCGAGTGGATTTCACTGAAGGGCGCCAGCTTCTGGTGGTGACGGCGCAGCCGGGCAGCGGGCAGCCTTACAGCTACCGGGGCCAAGCCTATCGGCGCGTGGGCAACACGAGCCGGCAGCTTTCGCGGGAGGAATACAACCGCATCCTGCTGGAACGGTTGCATGGCGATCAGCGCTGGGAAAACCAACCGGAGACGAGCTGGAGCGTGGCCGATCTGGATGTGGCGGAGATCACGAAGACGCTGGAGGAATCTATCCGGCGCGGGCGGGCCGATGATCCCGGCACACGTGACCCGGCGGAGATGCTGCGCGGCTTTGGACTGATGAAGGACGGGCAATTGCTCCGGGCGGCGGCGGTATTGTTTGGCCGGGCGGAGCGGATCGAAGCGGAACTGCCGCAAGGGCTGCTGCGAGTGGCGCGCTTTCGCGGGAAGGATAAGACGGAGTTCCTGGACAACCGGCAGTTCCATGGAAACGCCTTTGATCTGCTGCTGAAGGCGGAGCGGTTTCTGCGGGAGAATCTGCCGGTGGCGGGCCGGATTCAGCCCAACGTCTTCGAGCGGGTGGATGATCCGCTCTACCCGCCGGTGGCCTTGCGCGAGGCGCTCGCGAATGCGTTTTGTCACCGCGACTACAGCATCGGCGGCGGCTCCATCTCGCTCGGCGTTTACGACGACCGGCTGGAGATCACGTCCACGGGCACGCTGCATTTCGGTCTGACGCCGGAGGCACTCTACCTGCCGCACGAATCGCTGCCGTGGAATCCGCTCATCGCGCGGGTGTTTTATCGCCGGGGCGTCATCGAGGCGTGGGGCCGGGGCACGATCAAGATGGAGGAACTGACGGTGCGGGCGGGGTTGCCAAGACCGGAAATTTTCGAGGCGGGAGGCTGCGTGACGGTGCGGTTCAGCCCCAGGCGATACGTCCCCCCCTGCGCGTGGCGCAGGATGTGACGGAGCGCCAGCAGCGAGTGCTGGCGGTGTTGAGCACTTCGGCGGAGGGATTGGCTCTGCGGGACATTCGCAAAGGGCTGGGCGACGAGATTCCTGAATGGGAACTCAAGAACGAACTCGCCGCGCTCAAACACCTCGGACTCGTGCAAACAACCGGCTACGCGAGGGGGGCGCGGTGGATTTTGTCGTGATGAACTCCAATTCACTCCAAATGAACTCCAATTCGACTCCAATTGTTCTGCGGGATACTGAACTCCATTCTGCCGCAGATCGCAGCCTGCCGGGTGCGGCCATTCCCAAACCGGAGGAAGTGTTCGGGGGTGGCTCCGAACAATCGGAGGGCATCTCCTAGCCCCCGGGTTCTGCCACTCCGCGACCTGCTAAAGGCTCGCGCCTGATTCATCATAGCTGACACTCGGAGCAGGCGGAAAAGCTCTGAGGTATTGAGCCTCATTTGTTCACAGGATAACGCGCAATGTAGGTTCCGCGATGTCCCTCGTCGTTCACGGCTTTTGCTTAGGCGGAGGCTTCAAGATGCATGACGCAGAAATCGTCAATCGTTCAAAATAGTCGACGAACTGATCATCCGGAAAAAGCTTGGGACAGAAGAAGCCACCTTTTTTTCAACTTCTGCACGGCAACAAGGCATTCTGCATCCGTCATCTATTCACGCTGCATGGCTTGGTTCAAAAGACCAATAGTTCCGATGGTTTTGAGGTTCATCAGTTTTGCTGCCAGTCTTCCTTCGGTTTCATCAAAACAAGCCATCCATCCAGTCTGGAGACAAAGTGCCAGCACACTAATCTCTCCAGCATCCAGTCGCCCCGCTTGGCTCCTTCGGTTCCAAGCTCAGCCTGTGGCCTGAACGCCGCCGAGCTGACCAAGAAGGAGAAGCTGAAAAGCAAATGGGCCGCGCTGGATTCATGATGTCCAAATCATGGCACCCATTCGATCACACCAGTTTCCCCGGGAAATGCGGCTTTGTCATTGTGGCGCCATTCGATGGTGGCTCGGAGAGGGGTCTTCAAGTACTGCGCGAGGTGCAGTGCGTAGAGCCATGCATGATTGGCATCAACGCCTTGGACCGAAATTCCAATCTCGGAAACAAAATGGTAACCGCTGTCTCCCGAGTGGTCACCTTCGCGAATCTGTGCGTGGGTCACCGTCTTTAGAGCCTCAAAAGATTGTGCTTTGGCTAAGGCTTCCGTGTGGGCTATCCGCACAAGGTCGTTCCACTTCCGGAATGAAATTGCGCCAAATGTTCCGCGGCAGCGCGAGTGCATCAGGTCCGGCGGAGTCGAAGGGCTGAATTTCTTGCCGACTGATTCGGCTTTATGAAACAACGGGGCTGACTGCCCGTTCGACTCGCTTGGTTGTCCTTCGAAATAATCTGCCCATCGCTCAATGACCGAGACGGGCGTCAGATCGACGAACGGAATGGCGTGTTTCTGAATGCGGGTGAATAGGCTTTCGGGAATTTCAAGTTTGATGCTCATGAAGACGAATGTATGCGTGTATGAATCGCTCGTCAATTTGTATTAGTGTATTTCCGTATTGGTGTATTAAGCGCCAGCCAAGGCAACCCGACCTACGACACGAAACAAGCCATCGCCGTGATGCACGAGAAACACGGCATCGTTTGCGACCTGATGCACGGGTTTAAGTGGGACAAGTGGACGGGACAAATTACGAATTCAGAATGTCGCACTTCGGAATTCGCACTTCGCCTGCCCCGAGTGGCAACGGTACATCGGCAATAAGGAGAAACGCCGCAAGTTGGCGAACGATTCAAGGACGCGAAAGACCCGTTCAAGGTCGTGATCGAGCTCGATCCCGCAGGCGCGAGACTGACTGGATCAACGGGCTACCGACCCCGCCGCCCGCCTCTGGTATCTCAGCGCGTCCGCCCGCTTCGGCTGGTCGCGGAATGTGCTGCTCAATCAGATCAAGGCCAGTGCGTATGAACGAGCGGTCACGGAAAAGAAAACCCACAATTTCCCGCTCGCCCTACCGGAGCACTTTGCTTCAGATCGCAGCGCCGCTTCCGTTACCCACTCTGTTTTTTATCTCAACTGCTTTCAATCACACCCGATACACCCGATACATACCGGCGTGGAAATCGAATGTTGTCTTGGCTCTGCGGGGCGCTTAACTCGCCGGACTGCATGAATGAACCAGATTTATTTGCCACTCCAGAACCCGTGAAGTCGGAGTTGCGTGTGTATAGTGTGTCGGAGGTGACGAAGGCGGTGCGTGGGGTGATCGAGGATCAGTTTCCAGGAATCTGGGTGGAAGGGGAGGTGAGTAATTACCGGCAACAGTCGAGTGGACATCAGTATTTTACGCTGAAGGACGCGGGATCGCAGTTGTCTTGCGTGATGTTTGCGCGTCCGGGGATGTGGAGAAAAGCAGTGCCGCTGAGTGATGGAATGATGGTCCAGGCGAAGGGCAAGCTGACGGTGTATGAGGCGCGTGGACAGTATCAGATGACGGTGAGCCTGGTGCAGGCGGGCGGCGCGGGGTTGCTGCAGGCGAAGTTTGAGGCGCTGAAACGCAAGCTGGCGGCGGAAGGGCTTTTTGAGGCGGATCAAAAACGGACGCTGCCGGAGTATCCGCTCACGCTGGCAATCATCACCTCGCCGACCGGTGCGGCTTTGCAGGACATCCTTAATATTCTTTCGAGGCGTGCGCCGTGGCTGCGGGTGATCATCGCTCCGGTACGGGTTCAGGGCGATGGAGCAGCGGCCGAGATGGTTGAAGCTTTGGAGGATATTAATCGCGAGACCGGGCGGGGTCTGCCGAAGATCGATGTGGTGTTGCTCACGCGCGGCGGCGGCAGTGCGGAGGATTTATGGGAGTTCAATGACGAGGCGCTGGCCCGGACGATTGCGGGTTCATCCATTCCGACGGTGTCTGCAGTAGGGCACGAGATTGATTTTACGATTGCCGATCTGGTTGCCGATTTGCGGGCGCCTACACCCAGCGCTGCGGCGGAATTGATCGCGCCTGACACTGGGGAGCTCATGCGGAGGATCGATGGAATCACCGGGCATCTTCGCAAGCAGCTGATGCTTTCGTGGGAGCGGGCGAGTCGCAGACTGGGTGCAGTTTCGCAAAGCGCGGTTTTTCGCGAGCCTCAAAACAGAGTGCAGCAATACGCGCAGCGTCTCGATTTTATCCAGACCTCGTTTTCGCGGGCAGGGCAGGATCGTCTGCAAGATTTACGGCAGAGACTTGATCAAGCTGGAGCTAGATTGCGCCAGCATCGCCCGGATCAAATCCTGGCGTTGCGTCGTCAGCAGAGCGTTTCGCTGGGAGACAGGCTTGGGGAGCAGTTGCGCAGGCAATTGAGGGCGAGAGGAGAACGGCTTCAGCGCCTTGGGGAGATGCTGCGGCTGCTTTCGCCTGAGGCGACGCTGGAGCGGGGATACAGTCTTGCGATGAAAGCGGATGGTACATTACTCCGTTCTGCAAAAGACGTCCGCGCAGACGACGCGTTGGAGATCAGGCTGAAGGACGGGACAGTGAAGACTGTGGTGAAGTAGGCGATTTAGAAATTGAGCTCATAGAATTCATGCGTAAATCACACCTCCATGTATAAGCGAATACTCAGCGCCGTTTTCCTGTTTTCGGCTATTACAGTTCACTCGGCTCCACTGACGATTACGAACCCAGGCTTCGAAACGAATTTCATCGCCAATGGTAATTTTAACTCAACGATCACTCCGGCTGGCTGGAGCGTGTATGATCCGGGGGCGATTCTCAGCGAGAATTTTAATGACGTCGGCGTATTGAATCCGACAGGAACCGGTCTCTATATAGGCGGAGCACCCGAAGCTCGAAACGTAGCCCTTATTTTCCTGTGGCCGCAGAATAATGATTCGTCTGACGTGGGATTGAGTCAGGGACTGAGCGGCACTTTGCAACCGGACACGCATTACACGCTGACTGTGGAAGTGGGAAATATCGCGGATATCGGGGGCGCCCCTTTTAATCTGGATGGGTTTCCAGGCTATCAGGTTCAGTTGCTGGCGAATAATATCGTGCTGGCGATGGATAATAATACGTTGACTCCCGCCGAGGGAGTTTTTGAGCTGAGCACGGTGGAGTTTACGACAGGCGCTACGCATCCGCAGATGGGGATGAATTTGGGAATCCGGTTGATCAACCTCAACAATATCAATTCCGGTATTGAGGTGAATTTTGACGATGTGCGGCTGGATGCGACTGTCGTGCCGGAGCCTTCAATGGCACTGCTCGCGTCCTGCGGAATGGCTGTTTTTTGTTTTGCGCGTCGTCGGAATCGCGCGCGCTGAATCAAGGTCAGGCTTGCCAGCGGCAGGCATGGCGCATTTACTGCGCGCCTCGTATGTCCACTGAAGCTGTCGTCAAACCACTCTACAACAACAAGAATCCATTTCAGGCGCTGCATCCAGTGAACCTGAAGCTCACCGGGCCGCTTTCAGAAAAGGATACGCGTCATCACGAAATCTCACTGGCAGGATCGGGGCTGACTTATGAGGCAGGTGATGCACTAGCGCTGAAGGCAACGAATTGTCCGGATCTGGTGGAGGAGACGCTGAAGGCGCTTCATTTTACAGGAGACGAGACGGTGAAGATCAAGGAGGTGGAAAAGACAGTGCGTGAGGCATTATTCCGCGATTTACAGCTTCATTTTACGGAGAAGAAATTCATGACAAAGCTGGGGGAGAAGGGCGTTCAGAAGGCGGTGGATTTGATGAAGCCGGAGAATGCGGCAGCGCTTTCGGAGTATCTCGGCGGGAAAAATGCAAACCGGGATTACGTGGATATTCTCACCGAATTTTCGGAAGTGCGTTTCGAACCACAGGAGTTTGTGGATCAACTTCGCGGATTGGCGATCCGTCTTTATTCCATCGCTTCCAGCCTGAAGGCGCATCCTGAGCAGGTGCATCTGACGGTGGCGACTGTGCGCTGGGCCGCACAAGCGCGCGCGCGTAAGGGCGTATGTTCCACGTTCCTTTCGGATCGTTGGGAGGGTGATACGACTGCGGGTATTTTTGCCCAGGCTCAAAAACATTTTCGTCTGCCAGAAGATACTTCGGTGCCGGTGATCATGGTGGGACCTGGAACTGGTGTTGCGCCTTTCCGCGCTTTTCTGGAAGAGCGCGAGGCGATTGGAGCGAGGGGATGCAACTGGCTCTTCTTTGGGGATCAACGCGTTGCTCAGGATTTCTTTTACAAGGATCAGTTTGAAGGATGGGTGAAAAATGGTTTGCTTACGAATCTGAGCACGGCATTTTCGCGAGATCAGGAGGAGAAAATTTATGTGCAGCATCGGATGCGTGAGAATGGAGCGGAGATTTGGAAATGGCTGTCGGAGGGCGCTTACTTTTACGTCTGCGGTGACAAAAACCGTATGGCGACGGATGTGCATAACGAGCTGATCGGCATCGTGCAGACGCACGGAGGGAAATCAGCAGACGAAGCGAAGGCATATGTCGAAGAGGGGATGCTGAAGACTGAGAAACGCTATCGCCGGGACGTGTATTAATTTTGAACAGTTGATTCCATTTTCCCCACATGAAGCTGTTTCGTTTAATTCCTAGTCTTTTCATTTGTCTTGCGAGTGTCGCCTGGTCGAAAGGTGTGCCGAACATCAAAGCGAAGACAGGGGAGCCGGCCATACCGGAACTCATGGGTGGGTGTTCGATGAACTGTACGTTTCGCTGGGAGGTGGAGGCATTCGCAGTCGGTTCTGACAAGGCTTCCAAGGTGATCGCTCTGAACGATGAGACGCTGTCGTCCGTATGGACTGCTCCCGGTGGTGTAGGAGTGAAGATCACCTTTTCTTTTCCTAAAAAAATCCATCCCGAGATGGAGGGGATGGTACCGTTTTACGGGCTGGATATCGTGAATGGTGAATGGAATGAGGAGTCATGGAAAAACAAGGCCCGGGTGAAAAAGGCGAAGCTGTATTATAATGGCAAGCCGCACAGCGTGGTGTCATTCAGCGATACGCGCAAATGGCAGCTCATCGAGTTTGATGACATCATGATTCTCTCCGGGGACGTGATGACGTTTGAGATTCTGGAAATATATCCCGGTGTTAATAAAGATGCACCTGTCGCAATTTCCGAGTTTGTGCTTCAGGGGGCGCACTGAGTTTGTAACCGAGGTGGGAAGGCTTTGACTTTGAGCCTTTGCGTTTGCCGCAGTGTGACGTGAGTTTCCTATTCTTTAGTGTCGGAATGTCTTTTCCTCCTGAGGGTTTCCGAAGAGTCGTTGGGGTGCGACCTCGATGGATCGGGTTCCGTCGCCAACCCAGATATCGCCGTCCTGAATGGTCACTTGCAATTGCATGGAGCGTTGAGCGAGTTCAGAGAGTAACTGGCTTTGCTCGGCGGGCACCTGCCAGATGGAAAGATTGTTGGCACGCGTGAGCTTGGTTTGGATGCTGTTCCACCAAGTCGGTGTGTTGGAGCTGAAACTGTAAACGCTCACGCGCCCGGTTCGCGCAGCCATCCGTAAGAGCCGCTTTTCATCAGGCTGGCCAACTTCGATCCAGTGGGTGATTTCTCCCGTGAGATCCTTTTGCCAGAGACTGGGCTCATCGACATCCCACATGTCTTTCGCAAACTCGAGTGCGCCATTGTCGCTATTGGGGGGGACATTGAGTGCGAAGGCAAGAATCCGAATCAGCATCCGTTCATCAGTCTCCGAAGGATGGCGTGCGATGGTGATGTTGTAATCCTCGTAGAGATTGCGATCCATGTTTGCGAGCTGGATGCATGCTTTATGGATGGTGGCTTTGATTGCCATGAAGGGCGGAAAGGAAAATGGGGAGAGTTGGAAGTAACGACGGATTCGCTAGAGCGATCTGTCGCCAGAACCCGTGGCAAATTGCTGCACCTTGCAGGGAATTACGGGGTGGTGATTTCCATGCTGCCGGACTGCCTTGGGAGCGTGGGAGTGGCGACCGGTGGCAGCACGAGGAAGAAGCCTGCTGCCGATTGTGTTTTCTGTAAAACCACACCAGAGAAAAGGGTAAGCTTCGTGCTGGAAGAATCAATATAGCTGCCGGTCGCTCCTCCTTTTGCTGAGAATTTTAATTTGAGCGTGGAGATGTCGGTGTCGAGAGCAGTAGTTACTCCCTTCGCGGTGATGGAGAGTTCGGTATCGATGGCCGCTCCCAGTTCGGTGTGATTGAGTGTAATCGTTGCGTTGGACGTTGCGGGCAGATTGCCAAGAGGTGTGAGACTTGGGTTCAGCTTTTGGGAGACGAATTTCGAAGCAATGAAATCCGTCTGGATGCCGTCCGCCCAACCCAATGGGTAAGAAAGGTGTTTGGTGGAGGCGGGTTTATACCAATTCAGCCCGCTGCCGTCGGCGTCACTCTGACCCGGGGTATCCTGAAAAGTGATCAGTCCGGTTAGTGCGCCTTTTCCTGCATAGAGCTTTGAATAGAAAGGAAAGATATTGCCCTCGGTCAGCAATGCGGCGGCAGCGAAGGGCGATCCATCCGCAAGCTTTCCAACGAAACGGACCTTTCCGGTTTTTGCGACTTTAATGAATGAGTAACCACTGCCTTGAGGGAAATTGGACGCAGGTAATTCCGAACTTGGCGAGAAGACGCCGGTGTAACTCCCTTTGTCGGTCAGCGGATTGAGGAGGCTTGCCGGAACATTGAGGTTTGGAGCCACGGGGTTTTTCTTTGCAACATAGAGCGCTTCGTTGGCAGTCATGGTTGCAATAGTCACGCTGGATTCGGAGATCGATCCGTTGGCAACCGCAGCCAACGTGAGTCCGGTCGTGAAACCCAGGGAGAACACCTGGGTGGGTAGTGTTCCGCGGAGGACTGTCAGAGTGGGGGTAAGCAGCTTTCCAAACAGAGCGGTGCCGCTGTTATCGATGCTGCCCTTCAATGTGACAGGCTTCATCCCGTTCAGTAAAACTTTGCCCGTGAATTTTCCGGTGGGCAGTACTTTGAGCGTGAAAAATCCGGAATGGCGAAGCGGGGTGGTGGAACTGCCAGTCGGGGAGACCAGGCCATTATAGATACCTGCGTCAGGACGGATCGGACCGTAGGTGAACTTGAGAGTTCTGACTTGGGATGCGTCGCCGCCACCATCCACGGATTTAATAAGAACGGTGTTGAGGCCATCGATAGGCAGAATGGAGATGGACCAGGTGAGGGGATCGGAAGGATCCGCTCCTTCTATAATGGTAGCTGGCAGAAATGGGCCGCCATTCAAAGAGACCACCACACTCTTGAGATTGAACTCAGGATCGGCGGTGCCGGTGAGATTGATTGCCGATCCGCTGGTGCCGCTCGATGGAGGAGCTGCCACGCTGACGGTTGGAGGCTTTGGTGTGTCGTAGGGCTCTGCAATGAGTAAAAAATCTTCACTCACGCTGCCAATGGTAAAAATAGTACCATTGTTATCGACGCCACCTGCTGTCGCTACGCCCCAAAAATTACCAAGACCGTCAGCGGTCAACCCGGCAGTAGGAAATGACCCTGGGTTATCTCCGGTAGTTCCAGTGAAATCGGTAACAGTTTCCAGCAAGCCCGATGCGATGTTGATGCGGAATATCGTTCCAGCGTCGTTTTGGCCACCCTGACTAGCCGTGCCGAAAAAGCCACCGGCTCCATCTAGAACCAATCTTCCTGAAGGGCTTGAGCCGCTGAGGTCATCAAATTCATGAACGGTTGTAAACACGTCCGTGGTCGTGTTGATTTTGAAGACCGTGCCAAAGTCGCCATTGCCACCGAGTAAAGTGGTTCCCCATAAATTTCCAGCTCCATCGCTGACCAGCGAGGTGAGGGCAGAGGCACCTTCAGCAGCGCCATTGGTTCCTGTAAACTCAACGACGGTGGTTACTGTAACCAGATCCGTTCTATATATAGAACCGAGATTATTGACGCCCCCCGTTGATGTCGTTCCCCAAAACCGCCCCATGCCGTCCATTCGAAGGCCACCTTTTGGATTCGAGCCCTTAACTGCACCGCTCAGGCCGGTGAATTCCGCTATAACAGTGAGGGTGCTATTACTGGAATCGATTCGGAATATGGTTCCTAGTCCGCCTGTGCCGCCTTCGCGGGTCGTGCCGATAAAGCGATCCGTCCCATCATTGAGTAATGTGCAGACAGGATAGGCACCGTCGGTGTTTGCGAATTCGTGCTCAGTTGTCAGGACCTTGGTCGTGGGGTTGAATTTAAAAACTGTTCCGTAACCGAATTGTCCGCCTTGTTCGCTGGTGCCCCACAAATTGCCTGCCGAATCGGCGACTAGACCCGCTCTTGGAAAAGCGCCCAGTGCTGGAGCGATACCGTCAGTGAAGTGCACATGAACCGTGATTTCACTTTCGGGCGTTACTTGAAAGAGGGAGCCAGTGCCGAAATCGCCACCGTCGGTGGAGGTTCCATATAAAGAGCCGTCACTCGCGAGGAGTAGTTCGCCGGAAGGAGTTTGAACTCCGGATGCCGAGACGCTGGATAGTCCCGGAATGAGTGTAAGGGTAGAGATCAGGAGATAGAGAAATTTTTTCATAGCAGGGAATTCCTGATTATAAAGAGTGGGCTCTTATACTCACAAAAAACACGGCAGCAAGCTTCAATCAAGAATTCCATTAATCACAACAGGGCTTTTCACTTGAGGGGTTTTTACAGAGGAGACATTTCCTCAAGTTGATTTGCCCTTCCCTGTTAGAGGCACTCAAGTGAAAAGCCCTGTTAATCACAATGCATTGCAGTCATTCAATGGGCGTATCAACAATTTTAACAGAATGAGATCGATGTCGTAATGATGTCAGGAAATGCCAGTGCTCTGGAATGCAGATCTAGTAAGCGTTTGGTGGCAGTAAGCACTTTATTGTCTCTGATAATTTCATGAGAGTTCCATGAGATAAGAGGTAGTCAATTAGCGGAATTGGTATTGGTGGAAATTGTTGCAACGCAGAGTAAATCTGCCCGACGAACAACACGAATTTTCCGACTCGAAAACAGAAAGCCGGCAAGTTCGACAGACACAGGAGTGCAATAAACGTCGTGATTTAAATTATTTTTTTACCTAGAAGTAAAAAACTTAAAAAAAAGTTGCACACGAATGCATGTTAGAAGCTGTGGGCTTTTGCGGATGATGGTGAGATGTTTAATTCGTCATTCTTTTCCGCAAAAATGGCCGGAAATAGTTTTGCTAACTTTGAAACTGTTGACAGAAATACTCATCTTAATGACTATGGACGCTCTTCGGTGGCTCCAAAAATCCACCGATTGAAATTTTAAATTTTGTTTTTTCCCCGTAAAAAATCTGGAAATCTTTATGCGCTGCAGGAGCTAGAGCAGCGTGTATTGCTGTCTGCAGACCTGATGTCTGCAGCAGGTTCCATTGCGGATAATCAGCAAGTTGGTGCGGCTGAAGAGGTGGTTTTGAACGACAATGAGCTCTCAGAAATCGGCGGAAAACAGAGCGTCATTGGCTACGATCCGACGAGTCAGGTTGAGGATATTTTTGCAGGAACGGGAGAGGGATTTGAAAGTTCGGTCAACGAACAAGAATCAAGTTCAGAAGTCACAACGGGTGATAATACAATTTTTAACGAAGGTGAAAATGATGCTACGGATGAGAGTCAAGCGGTTGAACTTTCGGGTGAAGCGGTTGAACTTTCGAGTGTCGGGCAATTGGGCGATTCGGCAGATGAGGTGGTTAAGGGTGACACTAAGGTGGACGAAATTGCGCTCGAAACACTTTCTCAGCTTCCAGCAACCGGCGCTTCCGATGAACTCGCAGGAGACGAAATTGATGACACTGCAGAGGGTGATATCGCCACGCTAAACACCCTTACATTCTTCACGGATTCGCAGCCTGAGGATGCCGTTTCTGAGGATGATCTGGCTCTAGTAGTGGACGGAACGAATCCGATCACCGATCAGCTTATAAAATCGCAAAATGCTGCGAATGCCCCGCCTGCTAGTGAAGCAAATGCTACGGAAGTCACTGAAAATGAGCCTGCTTCACAGGAATCCCAAAATAACGAGGGTTCCAGTGAAGTTTTACGTATTTTAGGGGCTTATCCTCAAACACTGGAATCAGCCCAGAATGAGGCTTCTCAGACCAGCGGTGGTGGGATCAATCTTCACTTAGAGCAGGGTACTCCGGTTGTTGCCGGGAATGGGTTTGTTGTAGGAGCGGGTGGAACGCTTACGGGCAGTGGAACGATTATTGGAAATGTGGTGAGTAACGGAACGATTAGCCCGGGTAATTCCCCGGGTATCCTAACTATCACTGGAACCCACACTTTTGCTACCGGCTCCAAGACAATAATTGAAATTGGTGGTTTGACGCCCGGTCCGGGCGCACCGATAGACAATGGCTACGATCAGATAAATATTTCAGGGGCGGCTACGCTTGGCGGAACACTGGAGATTCAGTTTATCAATAGTTTCGTTCCTTTGGTGGGGCAGACCTTCGACATTATCAACTTCGCATCGAGCACCGGCGACTTTGAGTTTTATGGCGGGTTGTTTTACAGCGACGCCCTTTTCCTCAGGCCGACCATTTCTGGCACTAAACTTCAGCTTGAAGTTGTCAGCACATATACCCTCTCCGAGGTGGTGCGTGATGCTTATGCTAAATTGAGCAACATCTCCAGTGCGTTGAGCGGTGCTTCCACGGAGACTTCCATTCAGGGTATCCTTAATGGAATCAAATCGAAGTTAATTGCGGTCAGCACCATGAGCCAGACTGTTACAGTGACAACACCGATCGGAACCGTTTCCGGAACCACGGTGTTCAACGCTGGCGTGTTCGAGAAGCTTAAGCTGGGTGCTTCTGGTGTGAATTTCTTCCTGGGTGCGGCGGGAACCGGAGTGAGTGTGACCGGAGGAAGCCTCGGGTTTGTGTTTTATAATAATGGAGACTTCGCATTTGAAGTTTCCGGAACGGCAACTCTGACGGGTGTTACGGGTGTTTCTTTGACGGGATCGGTCAATCTTCGCCTCAATGCTTCCGGGGGTATGATTAGTGAAACGATTATTGTGGGATCTGGAAACGTCGCGCTGGCGTTCTCTGCTGATGAAGTGTTGAAAGTGACTGCGACCGGCGTAATGAGTCTGGGGTATTCCGATAATGTCTATATATCTGGCACGATTGTCTTGGAGGTTGGCGGGACAGAGACGGTGGATGTGACAACTGGTATTCCTGGAAACTTGGCCGCCCTGGCAGGAACGCTGGATACTGCGCTTGGCGGAATTACTTCAACCCCATCAAGCGGTCTGTGGATTTCGAGCGACAAGTCGGTCATTCACAATCTTTCAGTTGGCACTATTAACGTAGGAATTGGCTCGGCTCAGGTTTTTGTTGGATCAAATGGCCCTTACTGGACTGATATTGATGGAGGAGGAACGATTAGTTGGGCATTTAATACAGGCAGCGGTCTTCCTGCTACACGAACATTGGATGCAGCCGCGACGATTAATGGTGTGTCGTATTTATTGGGTGCTGTGTTGCCTGTAAACACGGTTTACACATTGCTGGTTGGTGAGACTGCTTCCGTTGGGGGAGTCGAATACGGAGATCTGAACGGGGATGGATTGGTTGAATCGGGTGAGACTGCTGAAATTAATGGAGCTGCTGTAGGTGTTACTGCTGCGGGAGTGGAGTTGGGATTGGTGCTGATGACGCCAACGATTTTAGGATTGCCAACTTTCACGACCTTCCTTCCTACGTTTTACTCGCTGAGAGGTACGATTGATGAGGCGGGTCTAGTTGGAATCCCTGGCGTGACTCTCAGCATCTCGCAAGTTGAGTTTAAATTAAACGGCGGTTCGTGGTCTGAGGCGATTGCAGGCATTCCGGGAATCCCTGAACCAGCAGTTGATTTTGAATCTAGTTTTGATGAGTTGCTCAATTTTTATGATGGAGCCGGGAATAACGATGGGGTGATTCAGGCGTCGGAATTGCCAAGCGCGGTAAGAACTTCACTTTCGCTTACGGGAGCCGGAAATGATAATGTGGCAGTAACTCGGGCGGGAATCATGGCGCAGTATGATACGAATACAAACGGGGTGTTAACCACGACTGAAGCTGGGACGGATTTGGATGACGCAGATGTAGCCGGAGATGGAGACGGTCAGTTGTATCCAGTGCTTGGCTACGAGGTTGAAACCGGCCCAACGACATCACTGTTTATTGATTACGCTGGAGACGGGATCATTGCGGTGAGTGCGGCGAAAGTGACATTGGACTTGGGTGGATTTGTTCACATCTCTGGTAGCTTTAGTTTTGAAA
>Ga0335397_10006985_pt1 | contig 14478 bp, 19 predicted proteins | sample MAT04_FD_205740 | JGI IMG/M metagenome (GOLD analysis project Ga0335397, IMG submission 205740) | Freshwater microbial communities from Lake Fryxell liftoff mats and glacier meltwater in Antarctica - MAT-04 (spades assembly) (version 2) ...
GCAGTGCCATACATTCTTTGTCAGTTTTGGCGGTAGTAACGAAGGTAATGTCCATTCCGTTAATCTTCAGAACTTTGTCGATAACCACTTCAGGGAATATAATCTGTTCGGTAATACCCATGGTGTAATTTCCACGACCATCGAATCCTTTAGCGTTAATTCCGCGGAAGTCGCGAACACGTGGGATTGCAATAGCTACAAGCCTGTCGAGGAATTCGTACATCTGCTGGCCCCTGAGGGTTACGCGGACGCCTACCGGCATATTCTTACGCAACTTGAAGTTGGAAATATCCTTCTTCGACTTGGTTGATACAGCCTTTTGGCCAGCGATAGCGGTCATTTCGGCAACACCGACGTCAATAATTTTCTTATCAGAAATTGCGGTACCAAGTCCCTGGTTCAAACAGATTTTAACCAGTTTAGGAACCTGCATATGATTTTTGTACTGGAATTGTTCCGTTAAAGCGGGAACTACTTCCTTGTGGTACTTTTCCTTTAGGCGAGCTGAATATTCCATTATTTAATTACCTCCCCGGATTTTTTTGAAACTCTGACAGTTTTGTTGGTTTTTTCATCTTTCTTCAGTCCGATACGGGTAGCTTTTCCGCTTCCGTCAACGAGCATCAGGTTTGAGATGTGAATAGGCATTTCCTGTTTCAGGATTCCGCCTTTGGGTGTCTTTGCATTTGGCTTGGTGTGTTTGGTAGCAAGGTTTACGTTTTCGACGATGGCCTTGTACTTTTCCACAACAACTTCCAATACTTTACCGGTTTTTCCTTTGGAGTCGCCGGCAAGGATCTTCACGTTGTCCCCTTTTTTGATATGAACTTTACTCATTTTATCTTTTAATTAAAGCACTTCGGGTGCAAGTGAAACAATTTTCATGTACTGTTTTTCCCTAAGTTCCCTCGAAACCGGCCCGAATATACGGGTACCAATCATTTCGCCGGCAGTGTTGAGAAGAACTACGGCATTGTCATCGAACCTGATATAGGAACCATCGGCACGACGTATTTCCTTACTGGTGCGAACTACAACAGCTTTAGCTACAGTTCCTTTTTTGATATTACCTGAGGGGATGGCTTTTTTCACCGAAACGATGATCTTATCGCCGACGGAGGCATACTTTCTGCGTGTACCACCGAGCACCCTTATACAGAGTACTTCTTTAGCACCGCTGTTATCGGCTACCGTAAGTCTTGATTCCTGCTGTACCATAATTATTTAGCTCTTTCAATGATTTCAACTAATCTCCAACATTTTGTCTTGCTCAAAGGACGGGTTTCTTCGATGCGAACGGTATCACCAATTCCGCATTCGTTTTTTTCGTCGTGTGCTGCAAATGTTGAGGTCTTTTTTACAAACTTGTGATATTTAGGGTGCTTGATGCGCCTTTCTACCTGAACTACAATGGATTTCTCCATTTTATTGCTTACAACAAGACCAATTTTTTCTTTTCTGAGGTTTCTTTCTTCCATTGCTGTGAAAATTTTTATTTGTTAGCCTTGTTAGCTGCTGCCGATTCTAATTTCCGCTTGTGCAATTCGGTTACTAAACGGGCAACTGTTCTGCGGTAAGCTTTAATTTTGTTTGGGTTCTCTAACGGAGAAACGGCATGGTTCATTTTCAGTTTGTTAAGCTGCATGCGTTCTTCATCGAGTCTCTCAATCAACTCGGGAGTTGATAGTTCACGAATAACTTCTTGTTTCATTTTGCGTTTATTATACGGTTGGCAACTCTTGATTGTCGGTTAACCAGGTTAAGCTAAATTTTCTTGGTAATCCCTGCGAACAACGTATTTCACGGCGATCGGCAGTTTCTGTGATCCTAAGCGGCAGGCTTCCTTTGCAATTTCCTGTGGTACACCTTCGAGTTCGAAAAGTAAACGTCCTGGTGTAACACGTGCCACGAAGTATTCGGGAGCACCTTTACCTTTACCCATACGTACTTCGGCAGGTTTCTTGGTAACAGGTTTGTCGGGGAATATCCGGATCCATAACTGGCCTTCACGTTTCATATAACGTGTAATTGCCTGACGGGCTGCTTCTATCTGACGACCAGTTAGCCACACTTCTTCAAGTGCTTTGATACCAAATGAACCGAAAGATAATTCAGATCCGCGTTTCGCATTTCCTTTCATTTTACCCTTCTGCTGCTTCCTGTATTTTGTTCTTTTAGGCTGTAACATCGCTAAAACTATATGATGATGAGTACTTTATTCCTTAATTATTTTTTATTCCTAGGGCGACGATCACCGCCACGGTCTCCGCCGCGATCACGGTCACGATCTCCGCGTGGGCCTTTTCCTTGCGGACGACCACCTTGTGCACCATGTGATGGTTTGTCCTTGATCATGTTTTCGATACCAGGTACCAGATCAACTTTTCCATAGATTTCACCTTTGCAAATCCAGGTTTTGATACCTAATTTACCATAAGTGGTCTGAGCTTCGGCTAAAGCATAATCGATATCGGCACGTAGTGTATGCAAAGGGATACGTCCTTCTTTGAAATTTTCGCTCCGGGCCATTTCAGCTCCGCCTAAACGGCCTGAAATTTGTACTTTCATGCCTTCGGCTCCAACACGCATCGCTGATGTGATGGCAGTTTTGATAGCCCTGCGGTAAGATATACGACCTTCGAGCTGACGTGCAATGGTATTACCTACGATAACAGCATCAATTTCAGGACGTTTTATTTCTGAAATGTTAATCTGCACTTCTTTACCGGTAAGTTTCTTCAACTCTTCTTTGAGTTTATCAACTTCCTGTCCGGCTTTTCCAATGATGATACCTGGACGGGCCGTGTTGATTGTGACAGTCACCAACTTCAGTGTACGTTCGATATAAATATGCGAGATTCCGGCTTTTGATAAACGGGCGTTCAGATACTTGCGAATCTGATCATCTTCAACCAGTTTGCTTGCAAAATTCTTACCACCGTACCAGTTAGAATCCCATCCTTTAATGATACCTAACCTGTTGCCGATCGGATTACACTTTTGTCCCATTAGGCTTTTGGATTATTTGTTACTATTTCAGTTTCTTCTATTTTAACCTTGCTGCCGAGAATAACAGTTACATGGTTTGAGCGTTTTTTGATGCGGTGTGCACGTCCCTGGGGAGCCGGTTGAACCCTCTTTAAAGAGCGGCCTCCGTCAACTTTAACCTCTTTAATATAGAGATTGCTGTCTTCCATACGAACACCTTCATTCTTTACCTGCCAGTTAGCCAGGGCTGACTTTAAAAGCTTGCTCAGCTTTTCGGCGGCATAGTTAGGAGTGTGTTGCAGAATGTGCAATGCATTTTCTACATTTTTTCCGTTTACCAGGTCGGCTACGAGCCTCATTTTCCTGGGTGAGGAAGGGCAGTCGTTCAATTTGGCAAAAAACAATGTTTTGTTTGCCTCTTTTCTCTGCTCAGCTGAATTATGTTTTCTTGATCCCATTGTTGCTAAGTCTTATTACTTCTTACCTTTATTTCCGGCATGTCCCCTGAAAATTCGGGTAGGGCTGAATTCTCCAAGTTTGTGTCCAACCATGTTTTCGGTTACATACACAGGAATAAATTTATTCCCGTTATGAACAGCTATAGTCTGGCCAACAAAGTCGGGAGTTATAGTTGATGACCTCGACCATGTTTTGATTACAACTTTCTTTTTACTTTCGATCAGGTCGAGAACCTTTTTCTCAAGTCTGTAGTCAATGAAGGGGCCTTTTTTTAGCGAACGGCTCATGATGCTATATGTGTTAAATTACTTCTTCCTTCTTTCAATGATGTACTTATTCGAAGCATTAGTCTTCGAGCGGGTCTTGTAACCCTTGGCTGGTGTGCCCTTGCGTGTACGTGGGTGTCCACCGGTAGCTCTACCTTCGCCACCACCCATTGGGTGATCGACAGGGTTCATTACGACAGGACGTGTGCGTGGTCTACGACCAAGCCAGCGTGAGCGACCTGCTTTACCAGACACTTCGAGTTGGTGGTCACCATTGGATACCATACCTACTGTTGCTTTGCAGGTTTGCAAAATAAAGCGGGTTTCACCTGATGGCATTCTCACTACTGCGAACTTACCGTCGCGGGACATCAGTTGTGCTGATGCGCCTGCGCTGCGAACCATTTTTGCACCTTGACCAGGACGAAGCTCGATGTTATGAATCATGGTACCAAAAGGTATCTCGCTCATAAAAAGTGCATTTCCTACTTCAGGAGCCGCTCCAACACCGGATAAAACTTCCTGACCTACTTTGAGGCCTGCCGGAGCAATGATGTAGCGTTTTTCACCGTCGGCATACCATAAGAGGGCGATGCGTCCTGTGCGGTTAGGGTCGTATTCGATCGTCTTTACAACGGCCGGAATATTATCTTTTTCGCGTTTGAAATCGATTATGCGGTAATGTTGCTTATTACCACCACCCATGTAACGCATAGTCATTTTCCCGTCGTGATTACGACCACCAGACTTATGCTGAGGTTCAAGCAAACTTTTCTCGGGCACCGAAGTGGTGATTTCGTCGAAGGTGCTGATAACCTTGAAACGCTGACCAGGTGTGGTTGGTTTAAATTTCTTGAGAGCCATTATTCCTTAGATATTGCTGTAAAAATCTATTGATTCGCCTTTAGCTAATGTGATGATAGCTTTTTTAAATGAATTGGTTTTGCCGGTCAAAACTCCGCCTTTGGTATTGCGTGATTTGCGTTTCCCGGCGTAGGTCATGGTATTGACTTCTTCCACTTCAACGCCATACAATTCCTTGACAGCTTTTTTGATTTGCAATTTGTTGGCACGTTTGTCAACTACAAATCCGTATCGTCCCAGTTTTTCGCCTAGGGCTGTCATTTTTTCAGTGATGATTGGCTTGATGATGATACCCATCGCTATTTTGTTTAATGTTATTGCTAACGGTATTTATTAATTTTCGAACGATTTTTCAACTTCGCTAACTGAACTCACGAGGAATATCAGATTTTGAGCATTGAGGATATCGTATGTATTCAGGTCGCAGGCACGTGTAACTTTTGCCTTTTTCAGGTTGCGCGATGAAAGCACAATGTTCTGAATGTTTTCGGGCAACACCATTAATGTTTTGCGTCCGTCGAGTTTCAATGCTGAAAGTACTGATGCGAAAGAACTGGTTTTCGGTGATGAGAAATTAAAATCCTCAATAACCATGATGTTGTTTTCTTTAACCTTATAAGCGAGCGCTGATAAGCGGGCAAGTTTCTTCAGTTTCTTATTCAGTTTGAAGCTGTAGTCGCGTGGCTGTGGGCCAAATGCGCGGGCTCCGCCCCTGAACAAGGGTGACTTGCGGCTACCTGCACGTGCTGTACCGGTACCTTTTTGTTTTTTGATCTTCTTGGTACTTCCGCCTACCATTGATTTCTCAAGTGAAGCATGTGTACCCTGACGCTGGTTTGCAAGATACTGTTTGGTATCAAGATAAATAGCGTGATCATTAGGAGTTACCTCGAAAATACTATCGTTGAGTGTAACCGTGGCGTCTGTCTTCTCGCCTTTGATGTTATATACTACTAGCTCCATCTTTCAACAATTACATATGAGTTATTTGCTCCGGGAATTGAACCTTTAATAACGAGCAGATTTTTTTCAGCAACGATTTTCAGAATCTGGAGGTTAAGCATTTTTACGCGCTCAACTCCCATATGGCCTGCCATGCGCATACCTTTGAAAACTTTACTCGGGTACGATGAAGCACCAACTGATCCGGGAGCCCGGAGGCGGTTATGCTGACCGTGGGTTGCACCGCCAACACCTGCAAATCCATGACGGCGAACAACACCCTGAAAACCTTTACCTTTTGTGGTACCGATTACGTCGATGAATTCCCCTTCTTCAAAGATATCAACTCCCAATACATCGCCAAATTTTTTCTGATGGCCGGCTTCGAAACGGGTGAACTCAACAACAACGCGTTTTGGGGTTACACCTGCTTTTTTAAAGTGACCTATTTCTGATTTGGTCGAATGCTTTTCCTTTTTGTCCTCGTAGGCGAGCTGGATGGCTTCGTAACCGTCAACTTCCATAGTCCTGACCTGGGTTACTACGCAAGGACCAGCTTCAATAACTGTACAAGCCACGTTTTTGCCATTGGCGTCGAACATGCTGGTCATTCCTATTTTTTTTCCGATAATTCCTGACATTATATCGAGATATTAATGTTTCTTTTTTGATTCTTTCAATTACAAACCTGACGGTGATCAGATCTTAATTTCTACTTCCACTCCGCTAGGTAACTCCAGTTTCATAAGCGCATCGATAGTCTTTGCCGTTGAGCTGTAGATATCCAGTAACCTCTTGTAAGAACTCAGTTCAAACTGTTCGCGCGATTTTTTGTTTACAAAAGTCGATTTCAAAACAGTGTAGATTTTCTTATCGGTTGGAAGAGGAATCGGCCCGTTAACAATTGCACCGGTCAATTTCACCGTCTTCACGATCTTCTCGGCAGATTTATCAACCAAATTATGATCGTACGATTTCAGTTTTATTCTAATCCTCTGGTTCACGTTGTAATCTTTTATTGTTATTATGACTGATTGTTATCCTTTTATCTTGGCTATCACCTCATCGGCAATATTCCTTGGTGTTTCCTGGTAATGTGAGAACTGCATACTTGAGCTTCCACGTCCGGATGTTACTGTGCGTAAGCTGGTAACATAGCCGAACATTTCTGACAATGGCACTTTAGCTTTTACTATCTGGTATTTGATCTTGGCATCGATATTTTCGAGTACTGCACGACGTTTGTTAAGGTCGCCGGTAACATCACCAACATAATTATCGGGGCAGGTAACTTCAATTTTCATGATCGGCTCGAGCAATACGCTCTTAGCTTTGCGGGCTGCTTCCTTGAAACCTATTTTAGCACAAATTTCGAAAGCCAGTGCATCACTATCCACAGCGTGGAACGATCCGTCAATCAATGTTACTTTCATGCTTTCGAGAGCAAATCCGGCCATTACGCCATTTGACATTGCTGCCTTGAAGCCTTTTTCGATAGGCCCGATAAATTCTTTTGGAATATTTCCGCCTTTAACTTCGTTGACGAACTGCAGGCCTTTAAATTCCGGATCATCTGTTGGACCCAATTCGAAGATGATATCAGCAAATTTACCTTTACCACCGGTTTGTTTCTTATATACTTCGCGATGACGAACCGTAGCGGTAACAGCTTCGCGGTATGCAACCTGGGGAGCGCCCTGGTTTACTTCGAGTTTAAATTCCCTGCGCAAACGATCGGTTAAGATGTCGAGATGCAATTCGCCCATACCCGAAATAATGGTCTGGCCTGTTTCCTGATCGGTACGGATCTTGAAAGTAGGATCTTCTTCAGCAAGTTTGAGTAAGGCAATATCAAGTTTATCAACATCATCCTGGGTACGTGGCTCAATGGCAACACTGATAACCGGTTCCGGGAAAGTCATCGACTCAAGAATGATAGGATACTTTTCGTCGCAAAGAGTGTCGCCGGTACGGATTTGTTTGAATCCTACTGCTGCACCTATATCGCCTGCTTCAATTAAATCCAGAGGAATCTGTTTGTTGGCATGCATCTGCATGATACGTGAGATACGCTCTTTCTTTCCGGTTGATGCATTCAGTACATAACTTCCTGATTGAAGTGTTCCTGAATAAACCCTAAAGAATGCAATACGACCTACGAAAGGATCAGTTGCAATTTTGAAAGCTAAGGCTGCAAATGGTTCATCTGAATCTATATGACGTACTTCTTCTTGATCTGTATCAGGATTTAAACCAGTAACAGCAGGAACATCATAAGGATTAGGCAGGTATAAACAAATTGAATCGAGGAGATTCTGAACACCTTTATTTTTGAAAGCCGAGCCACAAATAACCGGGGTTATTTTCATTGCAAGAACTGACTGACGTATGATGCGGCGCATTTCTTCAGCAGTAATTGAATTGTGGTCGTTAAAATATTTTTCCATCAACTCATCTTCCTCTTCGGCGCAGCCTTCGATAAGACGTGTACGATACTCATCAACAATCTCTACCATATCTTCAGGAACAGGGCCTTCGGAATATGTCATTCCTTTTGACTCATCGTCCCAGATAATAGCTTTGTTTGAGATAAGATCGACAACACCTTTGAAAGTTTCTTCGGCACCGATCGGAATCTGTAATGGAATTGCGTTTGCTCCAAGTTTTTCTTTCAGTTCATCAACAACCGAGAAGAAGTCTGCTCCTGCCCTATCCATCTTATTGATGAAAGCGATGCGGGGAACCTGGTATTTATCTGCTTGTTTCCAAACTGTTTCGCTTTGTGGTTCAACTCCACCGACTGCACAGAAGACTGCAACAGCTCCATCGAGAACACGCAATGAGCGCTCAACTTCAACCGTAAAATCAACGTGACCCGGTGTATCTATAATATTGAGGCGATAATCCTGAGCCTCGAATTCCCAACTAACAGTTGTTGCAGCTGAAGTGATTGTAATACCGCGTTCCTGTTCCTGGATCATCCAGTCCATGGTAGCGGTACCATCATGTACTTCACCGAGCTTGTAATTGCGGCCGGTGTAATACAATATACGCTCCGTCGTCGTCGTTTTACCGGCGTCGATATGGGCCATTATGCCTATGTTTCGCGTATATTTCAGTTTATCTGATGACATGTATTAACCTTCCTTTTAAATTTAGTAATTAGAACCGGAAATGGGAGAAAGCCTTGTTAGCTTCGGCCATACGGTGAGTATCCTCTTTCTTTTTGAATGCTGATCCTTCTTCTTTGTAAGCGGCCATAATCTCGCTGGCAAGTTTCATTGCCATTGATTTTTCATGCCGTCTGCGTGAAAACATGATCAGGTTTTTCATTCCAATCGACTGTTTACGTCCGGGACGGATTTCAGAAGGAATCTGGAAAGTAGCTCCACCGATACGGCGGCTGCGAACCTCCACATTTGGTGTAACATTGTTCAATGCTTTTTTCCATACTTCCAAACCGTCTTCTTTCAGTTTTTCGGTAACGATTTCAATCGCGTCGTAGAAAATATCGTAAGCGCAATTTTTCTTACCGCGCTCCATCATATTGTTTACAAACTTTGTAACTACCTGTTCTTTGAACTTTGGATCAGGTAATATGACGCGTTTTTTGGGTGATGATTTCCTCATGTTGAGTTATGATTATCGTTGTAACGAATCAGTTTTTATTTCTTCTTTGCGCCTGGTTTTGCCCCGGCTTTGGCAACTGCACCTTTTTTAGGACGCTTGGTGCCGTATTTTGATCTGCTCTGGTTGCGGCCATCGACACCTGAAGTATCGAGTGCGCCACGTATAATGTGGTAACGAACGCCTGGCAAGTCTTTAACACGACCGCCACGGATCATTACAATTGAGTGTTCCTGCAGGTTGTGGCCTTCACCCGGGATGTAAGCGTTTACTTCCTTACCGTTAGTGAGACGGACCCTGGCTACTTTACGCATGGCCGAGTTTGGCTTCTTAGGTGTGGTTGTATAAACCCTTGTACAAACTCCGCGGCGCTGAGGACATGAATCCAATGCCGGCGATTTGCTTTTATCTGTCAGTTTCTGACGACCTTTACGAACCAGTTGTGCTATTGTAGGCATATTGAATCTATTGAATTTTTTGTTAATTGGGCAATTTTTTTTCTAAGGGGCTGCAAAAGTACACTTTAATTTTGATAATCAATCCGATAACTTAATTAAATTGCAATCTTTTCACCTTTGTTTGCTTGAGCACAAAAAAAATGCCCGTTGCGGTTTTTCCGACAAAGGGCTGATTTCATTAACTACGGGATACAATTCTGATGTTAAGACGTTCAACACAAGAGGCTTTCGTAAAAGCTGGCTGCGAGTAAATCGTTTGCCATTATCGTGTTTTGAAACCTATATCGTCTTATCTTCTCAGGTTTCCCGGACTATTGAAAAGCTTTAGTCCTTCGCTTATAAACGGTTGCCTTGTTAAAGGGCTGCCGTTTTAGGAGGGTGCAAAGATACAACTTATTTAATACGAACAACACCCGGCTTAAAATATTTACAACTAAATTTAATAAACATTTGTGAATAGCTGGTTAGTTGATAGGAAATGAAGGTTTTGGATAGCAAAAACAGTAAACAATTTTATTCCGAAATCAGGTAGATCAACAAAAATTTCGGCTTTGACGTTACTTTTTATTCTTAAAGCAAACTAATGTGACTATAGTGTGAAGTCTAATAAGCTCGAATTGACTATCACTTTATTAAAATGAATTTCACAGGGATATAATTGAATTCCGTGGAGATGGTAGCATCTGAAGAGGTTTTATCTTAATTCATCCCCTTCGGGGTTGTTTTCTTCTTTTTCCGTGGGCTGCACCCACGGTTATTCAGATCGCGCCCTTTCAGGGCTTGTAAAGAACTAATTCTGAATCCAATCCTTTAATACATTCGTTATAATTATAACTGTGCTATCCTGATTGAATCCTATCCTTTAATACATTCGTTATAATTATAACCGTGCTATCCAGATCGGCCACCAAAACCAGTTGTTCGGGTATGGTAACGCAAACGGTTATTCAGATAACGCCCTTTCAGGGCTTGTAAAAAACATATTATATATCCAATCTTTGATTCATATTCTTTACAACCATTACCTTGCTATACAAGTCAGGAATCAAAACCAGTTGTTCGGGTTTGGTTCAGAAAGCACCCTTTCAGGGCTTGTATAAAAAAAATTTTGAATCAAATCCTTAATTCACATTCCTTATAATCATAACTGTGCTATCAAGGGTACCAAAATGATTATTCAGATCGCGCCCTTTCAGTGCTTGTAAAAAACAGATTATGTTTCCAGATTTTACTTTTTATTCTTCACAATCATAACTGTACTGTCAAGGTCGGGTACCAAAGCTAATTGTTCGGGAATTGTTCGTACAAATTCATCTAATGCTTTCATCAATCCTTCCCATTTATGGTTGTAATCGTGAATTAAGATAACTCCTCCGGGCGAAAGTCGTGGGTAAAAGTATTCAAGCCCGGCTTTGGTTGGATTGTAGAGATCTGCATCAAGACTTACCAAGGAATATGTAACCTCCTCAAGTCCTGCGGCTGATTCAGGGAAATAACCGGAATGAACTTTGATTTTATCAGGCTTGCCGCCTATTTTCTTTATTACCTTATTAATAGAGGTATCAGCAAAATTGTTAGTTGAGTATGTTGATGCCACACCGGTTTCGGGTTGCAGGTCAGTGCCGGCAAATCCTTCGAAGGTATCGAAAAGATGCAGGATGCGGTTGGGAGCCATCAGGTGAAGGAGTTGGGAACTCTCACCTTTATATACTCCCAGCTCGGCAAAATCGCCAATAATAGCATCCTTATTAATACGTTGAATTTGCAGCCAGAAGTTATACAACCTCACTTTGTCGGGATAATTCCGGGATGCTTTGAGTAATTCCTTGCTTAAGCTTCCCTCCTTCCGTGCATGTTCCCAAGCCGGTGGCTCGTAGGTTTCGCCGAAAAACATATCCCAGAGGTATTTGATAAGGAATATCAATACAATAAGAATGATAGTGAAATTAAGAAGCTGGAAGAGGGGAAGGTGCATGAGGATTGCGGAATGCGGATTGTGAATTTATTTTAATTCAACAAAATTACTTCTAAAAAATGATAAATTGGAATTGTAAATTGTGAAGATGGTAATCTCTTAAAATTTAAAGCAATGCCCTCAATTTCTTATACCCCTCTGCACTGGCACGTAGTTTGGCTCCACATTTAAGTGTAACCATATGCGTATCCTTCGTGTATGGATCGATGGCTGAAATCTGCGCCAGGCTGATGATGGAGCCACGATGAATCCGCACAAAATTATTTGATGGCAGATGCTCCTCAAAATACTTCATAGTCTTTTCCTTAAGGTGATTGCCCAGTTCGGAATAAATCATCACGTAATCGTCGGCTGATTCGATATACCAGATCCTGTCAACATTAATTACGGTTACTTTTGAACCGAGGCGAGTCACAACCCGGTCGAGTATGCCACGGGATTCCTGCACAGCCTCTTTCAGAGTTTTAAGGGAAGTACTGAGATTTGCCTTTTCAAGACTAATCTTTTGAATGGCTTTTTGAACCGCACCCTGGAATCTTTCTTTTGAAAAAGGTTTCAGTAGGTAATCAACTGCATTCATTTCGAAAGCCTTGATGGCAAACTGGTCGAATGCTGTGGCAAAGATGATTGCCGGGTTATAATCGAGAACTTCCAGTAACTCAAACCCATCGAGTTTCGGCATCTGAATATCCAGGAACAACAGATCAGGTTTGAAAACCTGTATTTGCCTTAGTGCTTCGAAGCCATCGCCGCATTCGGCCACTACATTTAACCCTTCAATTTCGGAGGCATAACGCTTCACAATATCGCGTGCCAGCGGTTCATCGTCTATAATAATAGTAGAAACAGGTTGCATCAGGTTCTGATTAAGATTATTAAAAATTAAACATTTTCAGATGTAAAATTAACAAGAGTTTTAGAATTTCATCAATTTAGCGGATGATAAAGTGATTTGAATTTTGAATATGGTAAGAGTTCAGATTCAAGGAAACGTGATTTATTAACAGACAAATTATGATTTTGATTCAGTTTTCGCACTAATTTCTCTCTGGATCGGAATCTGAAGCTTGATTTCAAATACCGCATTTGCTGGCTTTGAACTCAGCAGGTCGTTGCGTCCATAAATTGCAGCCATGCGCTTCTGAACATTGGTCAATCCGGTTCCGGTACCTTTGTGTGGAACGGCATCGGGATCAAAGGAATTGCTGATGGTTATACCAAGGTAGGCATTATTGCATTCAGCTTTGAGCGAAATGATACAGGAAGTGAGCATAGTATTTACGCCATGCTTAACAGCGTTTTCGAGCAGAGGCTGAAGGATCATTGCCGGCATCATCATTTCGCCACAGGCAGGATTGATATGCTTTTCAATGACCATCCTATTCGAAAACCGGACTTTTTCAATATCAAGGTACAAACCAGCGTTGTATAATTCCTCATTCAGCGAATTCATGGTATCGGCTCCGAGTGTTAATGAATGGCGCATAAACTCCGACAGTTTTATGATCATATCCTGTGCAGCCTGTGGATTGGAAAGTGTAAGTGCACTGACGGAGTTGAGGCTGTTAAACAGAAAATGTGGCCTGATCTGCGAGCGTAACATATTTAGTTCGGCATCACGAAGCATCGTAGCAAGCTTAGCTTCATGTTCGGCCCGCTCCTGCATTTCTTCAAAATTCAGCACCAGAAAATCAACTGAAATAAGCAGGAAGTAAATCAAAACTCCGGTCAATACCCTTACAATCAATGATGTAAACATGAAATTCATATACACATCGTTGTTCCCGAATAAAGCCCTGAGAAAAGAGTATGATAATAATTGCCATATTATGATGGTGAAGGCACAGCCTGCCAGGTGATATGCCAGGTTTTTGAAAAACCCGTCAATCTGTTTCCCCGAGAATCTTACCATATACCATAAGCCGACGCCCAGGAAGGCGAAAATCAGGTTTGTAATCACGCTATCCGCAATGGCAATAATCAATTCCTGTTTATAAGCACCGAACGACAACGCAAATTGGATGACTGCAACAGCCATCCAAAATGCGAGATAATAGATCCAGAGGTTACGGGTGAAAAATGATTTGTCCAATGGTCAGGAGTTAGGGGTTGGGGTTTCAGGGTTTCAGGGTTTCAAAGTTTCAGAGTTTCAAAGTTCCAACGATTCAGGTTGCTGAGCATAGCCGAAGCGCAGAGTTTCAAAGTTCCAGGTCGCTGAAGCCGAAGCGCAGGGATTAAATCCGAAATCAGAAACTTTTTATTTCGCCACCGCCAAAGATAGTAATCCCTTTGATAATTAATGTTTTGTTGAAATCGACCTGTGAAGGGATTCGTTTATCAGCATATCCTCCAAATATATTGAAAACTTCAACCTTAACATTCCAGTCGGAAGGAACCAACATGGATGATCCGCCGAAAATACATACCACTTCAATCATAGGCCTGTCGCCTGCTGCAATATTTGAGTGCGAAAGATCAACTTTTGAACCTCCGAATACTGCAACCATTCGTCCACCTTTAAAATTCGGATTGATTACTCTACTTTCGCCACCTCCGAATATGGCGATGTCTTCGAAAAAATCATCATTGCCCACGGTCTGTGTGAATAAAGGCTCCTTAAACATACGTTTCCCGATATGTGATGTGCCAAATATCATCTTTAGACCTACCACGATGATTAGTGCCGGGAGAAAAAGCTGCCAGGTGCTGAATGGCATGTGATAAAAATTAACCAAAAGGAAAAAGCCCCCCACTCCTATCAGGATAACTCCTGACCAGAAGGATTGACGCCAGAAAATATTGATGACCCCTATAGCGACCAGTAGCATTTCCCATGAGAAGATGATCCGGCTTACAGCAGGATCGAGAAACCCGGTGTTTCGGGCCAGCAACAGAATTC
>Ga0335397_10006987_pt1 | contig 14474 bp, 11 predicted proteins | sample MAT04_FD_205740 | JGI IMG/M metagenome (GOLD analysis project Ga0335397, IMG submission 205740) | Freshwater microbial communities from Lake Fryxell liftoff mats and glacier meltwater in Antarctica - MAT-04 (spades assembly) (version 2) ...
AGGCCGACGCCATCTTTGAGCCCGCTGAAGTCGTCGCGGTCATAGCCCTCGGTCTGCCACGCGGTCTCGGCATCCCCGTCGATGGCATTGGCCACGAGATCGGCGCGCTCAGATCCGTCTCCGCTGGGGCGAGGGTCGAAGGTGCTCGCATCGGCGATCGCCACGCGCGTGACGACGCCGGCGTGTTGCTTGGTGGTGCCATCGACCTGATCCTTTGAGCGCTCGCCCGCGATCATGATGCCGAACACCACGAGCGCCGCAAGCGGCACAAGCACCATCGACCAAGCAAGAATCCGCGCGCGGGCCTCGCTCGGGGTGCCAGCTGCGCGCTCCTCCCGCCGACGGCGCGCACGCTCGGCGCTCGCGCGCGGCACGTCGGCGCGGCGCGGCTCCTCCTCGACGGTGTGCTCGTCCTCGTCGCCGAACGCCGCGTCGGCCGCTGTCATCTCCTGCGTCGCCGTGTCACCGCGCGTGAGCGCACGGCTCCCGCCGGGGCTCACGCTGCCGCGACCGGTCGTGCGCATGGTGTCGCGCGCAGCCGCGAGCTCGGCGGCCAGCTCGCGCATCGACGTGTGACGCGCCTCGGGATCCATCGACATCGTGCGAGCGATCGTGGCCGCGAGCTTGGGTGACACATCCGGGCGCCGCAGCTGGATCTCACCCGGTGCGAGCCCAGCGATCGGCCCCTCGTCGGTGAGCGCCGTGTACATGAGCGCACCGAGTGCGTAGATGTCGTCGCCTGGCTCGGCGGGCGAGCCCGGGTCGACCTCGCGCAGCTCCGGTGCCGCGTATGGATCACCGACGAGCTGCGCCACGTAGCTCCCACCACCGAAGTCGACGAGCTTGACTTCGCGCTCCTCAGTGAGCAGGACGTTACCGGGTCGGATGTTGCCGTGAATGACACCCTGTCCGTGCGCGTATGCGAGGGCGCGCGCAATCTGCAGCCCGTACTCCACGACCTCAGCCACCGCGAGCGGCGCAAACCGCTCGATGCGCTCCTGGAGGTTCTCACCGCGCACGTACTCGAGCACGATGAGTGGCATACCCTCGTGCTCGCCGCGATCGATGACCATCGCGACATTTTCATGTGCGAGACGCGCCACCGAGCGCGCAGCGGCGAGCTGGGCCTCTACGACCTGCACGTCATCGCGGTGACGCGGGTGAAAGAGCTTGACGGTGACGCGGCGGTGCAGCCGATCGTCGTGCGCGCGGAACGCGGTAGACAGCGGCCCGTGGCCGATGAGGCGTTCGACGACGAAGCGCCCAGCGATGCGCTCGCCGACAAGGCGCTCGGGTTCGATCCCGCCGCTGGTGATGTCAGCCATTGTCCTCGAGCGTCTGCCCGGGGGGCACGGCCGATTCGAGGCAGTTGGTATCGATGGCGCGCGACGCCGCGCCGCCGGCATCCTTGTCCGGCAGCCCGCCGAACCGCTTGGGCGGCCAGTAGACCATGAAGGCCTTGCCGACAATGAAGCTGCGCGGTACGAACCCGAATGAGCGGCCGTCGGATGAGTTGTCGCGGTGGTCGCCGAGCATGAGGTAGGTGCCCTTGGGTACCGTCATCGGACCCCAGTTGGCGAGCCCACCATCGAGTCCCTGATCCTCCGTGAGGGGATGCAGGTACGGCTCCTTGAGCTTCTTGCCGTTGATGTACGCCTTGTGCTGTTTGACCTGAGCCTTGTCGCCCGGCTCGGCGATCAGACGTTTGATGTAGTTCGTGTCTGCGGGCGTGATCTTGCGCGTGTTGTCGTCGCCGCGCTTGCCCATGTTGCCGGGGCTCGCCACGACGGAGGGGTCCGGTGCGCCACCTTCACCGATACCGGCGGGCGGGTTGAACACGACCACGTCGCCGCGCGAGGGGTCCGAGAAGCGATAGCTCACGCGGTCGACGAGCACGCGGTCGCCGCACTTGAGCGTGTTCTCCATCGACCCGGACGGAATCTTGAACGGCTTGACGAGGAACTGCTGCACGAGGAACGCGAGCAGCAGTGCCGCGCCGATGGTGATCACCACTTCGAGCAGCGTGCCGCGCCCCTCATCATCATCGGGGTGGTCACCATCCCACTCGGCCGGGTCGGCAGAGTGATCCATCGTCGTGGTTCTTCGCATCTGGGTGAGCTTATCCGTTCCGGGCGCGGTGGTTCGCTGTTGAGCGCCGATCAGGGAGACTATGCGCATGCGCACGCTCATGGATCCGACACCCACCCCCCTCGCCAAGCCCATCCCCGGTTGGGGCATCCCCGCGCCGCGCGTGGTTCCCAGCTCGCTCGGCAGCGGTCCTGTGCGCGGCGGCTGGGACATCGTTCGGGGGAGGAGCGAGGCCGCCGAGGGTGAGCGACTCACCGCCGCACAGCGGAACACGCTCGCGCCGTTTCTCGCCGAGCGCTACGGCGTGGCGCCCAATGCGGTCGCCGACGCGATCGCGGGCACGCGTATCTACGTTGGTGGACCAATCGCCGGCAATGGCTTCGCGGCCATGGTCCTTGGCAGCGACATCTACGTGCGCGACACGGGCGTGCTGGCGCGCATCACCTCATGGGAGGGCCGTCGCCTTCTCGCGCACGAGCTCGGCCACGTCGTGCAGCGGCTACAGCTGAGCGATTCGACCGCGCGCGTGTTCGGCGGCGGCGAGCTGGGCCGCACCCGCGCGCAGCTCGCACGCTACCTCGCGGCCATGATCGTCGAGCCCAAGTGCCTGCCGGGCGCCGTCCCCAAGGCCGCACTCGGCTGGGCCCTCGACCGCATCTCCGGCGACCGCACTCCCGCCAAGTTCGGCAACCTCGTGCACGACGGACACCGCCTTGAGATCCAGGCCGAGCGCGTCGCCCAGGAGTTCCTGCGCGCCACGAGCTGAGCCCGTGGCCGAGAACGACTGCGGGGCCGCATCGTGAGATGCCGCCCCGCAGAAAATCGTTGCTGACTGTGTCAGATCAGAAGTCGAACGGCGTGATGAGATCGTCGTCGAGGGCCGTCACGAAGCGATCGATGTCCGCTTCCATGTTGGCGCGCGTGAGCTGCTCGAGATCGTCGATGAGACGGTCCGTGCCACGGTTGAGTACCTCGTCGAAACGCTCGACGTCCTGGTGACGGAAGATCCCGCGCTCGGCCCACTCACAGTTCGGGCAGCGCAGCTCGATCTCCCAGCAGTCGTCCTCGGTCTCCCGCCAGGAGACCGGGTAGACGAGGCCCGAATCGCACTCGGGACAGCACTCGAGGTCGACGGCGGTACCGCCCATCTCCTCCTCGTGCGGCAATGTCTCTTCCGCGTGGAAGTACACGATCTCCACGCTCTTGCCGCTGGGGAGAATGATCTTTTTGATGTGGAAGTCGCCCATCATGTCCCGGTCGTCGTTCTCAGTAAGCCGCACCTCGCGACTGATTCCCGTATCGGCCCACCCCTCGGGAGCCTTGAGGGGTTTGTCGGCGTGTGTGCGTGAAGCTGACTGCGACTTGGTCAGCGTGCGATACGCTGACCGCGGCTCGGTCGGTGACCGGGGAGCGTTCAGGGGCAGTCGAATGGGCGAAACTCCAGGCAATTCACAGGAAGCGGCACTCGTTGGTGTTCTGAATTGGAACGACTTCGAGGGCGGCTTCTGGTCGATCGATCTGGAGGAGACTCATCCGGTCTGTGGCGACCGCGTCGTTCTGCGCGGCGTGGATCCAGCGGATCTGGGTCTCGCTAGTGGTGCTCGCGTGCGCGCGCGTGCGACACCCCAGCCCGAGCAGATCGGGTTCCAGATGTCCGGCACGTACGTCGACGTGCTGGAGCTCGCCCCTGCGGGCTGAGCGGATTGCGAACCGAACTGGGCGCGAGTGGGTAATGAACCCGCGATGCTCGCCTCGCTCACATTCGCGCCGTGGTTCGCCCACGGCCTCGCGGTGGACATCAAGGACGTACCGCTCCCGCTCGGCGTGTTTTACATCGGGGCAGCCGCTGCGCTGGTCATCTCGTTCGTCATCCTGCTCTTCGGCGTGCGCTCGGCGCACTTCGGGACCGTGTCCGAACGCCGCGCGCCGGGTTGGCTCGACCGCCTCTCGCGGGCACGCGCGAGCAGCATCGTGCTCAAAGCGCTCGCGCTCGCGTGGCTCATCACCGTCGTGACGACCACCATGTTCGGCGGACTTGAGGGCGGTGAGAATCCCGGGCCCAACCTCGTGTTCGTCCTCGGCTGGCTCGGTCTTCCCGTGGCGGCGCTCGTCCTGGGGCGCGGGGCGCTGGAGCTGCATCCTGTCGCTGCGTTGGCGCGGGCCGGAGGCATGCGCGACAATCCGGCGCCTGGTGCGCCCGGAGGCGACCCCGGTGCAACAGCCGATCGATTCGGATCGAGCTGGGGCGTGTGGGTCGCATGGGCGGGACTCCTGCTGTTCACGTGGCTCGAGCTCGTGTACCCGACCTCCACCAAGGTGCGCTTTCTCGGCGCGCTGATCCTGCTGTGGACGGTCGTCGGGCTCGCCATCGCCTCCACGCGCGGGGTTCGTGCCTACCGCGAGCGGCTCGATCCGATCGGTACCTATGTGCGGATGCTTGCCGCGCTCGCCCCGTGGGAACGCGGCGCGGACGGCACCTTGCGCGTGCGGGCACCACTGCTCGGCGCAAATCGCGACATCGCGCCCACGCGCGGCCTCGTGGCACTCGTCACGCTGCTCATCGGCAGCGTCTCCTACGACGGGCTCACGCGCACCACCTGGTGGCAGGAGCGTGTGGCGCTGGCAACGGCCGATCTGACGCGCTCCGGCGTGGACGCGGCGAACGGGCGCATGCTCTTCGGCACGTTCGCATTCGTCATGCTCATCTCCGTGGCGTGGAGTGCGTTCGAGCTCGCTGCATGGTCCGCAGGGCGCATCGGACGACTCGACGTCGGGCGCGGCCCCAGGCGCGCGGCGCAGCTGTTCGCGCCGAGCTTGCTGCCCATCGCGCTGGCCTATGTCGTGGCGCACTACTTCTCGTTCCTCGTCGTGCAGTGCCAAGACCTGATCCGCCTGGCGAGTGATCCGTTCGACCACGCGTCCAACTGGTTCGGCACCGCGAACCGCCTCCCGCGTGATCTCTGGCGCCCGAGCGGCACCGTGGTGTGGTTCGTACAGGTTGGCTCGATCGTGATCGGCCACATCGCCGGTCTGTTGCTCGCGCATGACCGCGCACTGGAGCTCGCACCGAAGCACGTGGACGGTCGACCAGATATCGGCGCGGCGACGCGCAGCCAACTCCCGATGCTCGCCCTCATGGTGCTCTACACCGTGGGCGGGCTCTACTTCCTGTCCGAGGGCCTGTCATGAGCAAACGGCACAAGCATCAGCACGAGAACAAGCCCGAGGGCGGCGGCGAAGGACCCGCCCCAGAATCCTCCGAACAGGCGGTTCCGACCCCTGAGGAGCGCCGCAAGCGACGGGTGTGGACAATCGTCGCCATCGTGATGGTACTTGCCGCAGCCGGCTCCGTTGGCGTGCTGGTGTCACTCCTGCTCGGCGCTGGTAGCAGCGGCCCGGGCAAGGACGTGATGGCCTGTGTGCTCACCAACACCGACCGCGACTTCACCAACAAGCACCCCAAGAACGCGAAATGCCCGCCCAAGGGCGCGCCGCACGTGGACGGATTGGTGCAGGAGGCCACCGACACCGGTTTCAACCTCATCACGGTCGACGGGACGCGCAAGTCGTACAAGGTGCGCGCACCTGATCGGCCGTACATTGATGTGCAGCACGCGCAATCGCATGCGTCGCTCGGTCAGCCGGTGCGGATCTACACCAAAGATGTGGATGGTTCCGATGTCATCATCTACATGGTCGATTCACCGCTGTCGTTCTGACCGGGCGACGCCTGGGTACGATGCCCGCATGATGCACGCACGCCGTTTCCGCCCCGCGCTCCTTGCCTGGACATTGCTGGCCGTGTTGGTCTTCGCCGCCGGCTGCGGGGATGACACGTCTGGTGGCTCGACCACGCTGGACAAGAACGATGCGTCGAAGGCCGACAGCACGCGCCTCATTCACGTGGATGGCACGCTCGCGCTCGAGGGCGACACGCTCACGATCACGCCGGCGGCGGGCGGTGCCGTGGCGAGCATGCCGCTCGGCCCGGCAATCGAGGCCGGCGCGCTTCAGGCGCTCGTGGCGTCGGGCTCGCGCGGACGTGTGTTCTACGTCGACGACAAGGATCCGGTGGCCGCCAAGGTCGAAGCAGCGCCCACCGCCGAGGAGGGCGCCAAGACCTACGACGGTCAGGTGGTGTCGGTGGACGCGGGCAGCATCACCATCGATGGAGCCGACGGCACGAAATCCTTTGACATCAGCGAACAGGACCGCACGGCGTTCGACATCGCACACCTCAAGGACCACAGGTCCAAGAGTGAGCGCGTGCGCATCTACTACCGTGAGCAGGGCGATACCCGCAACGCGGTCGCGTACGAGGACGCCTGAATCGTCGCGTCTGACGGCGCAGCCTCGGCGATTTTTCCGCGGTCGGGAGCGCGTACATGCACGCCTGTCAGCGGCCGAGAAATTCTCGCAGTCGGGAGCGTGAGTTCACCAGGCTTCCCCACTCCCGAACGCGTGAAAATCCCCTTCGGGAAACGGGCACCGCGAGCGCGCACCGGACCGCGGAAAACAGACCGCGGGAAAATCACCCGGAGGGGGACTTAGCGCGTCGCCTCAACTGCGCGGCGCAGGATGCCGAGTGACTCCTCGAGTTGCGCGTCGGTGATGACCAGCGGCACGAGCACGCGGATCACGTTGCCGCCCACGCCCGCCTTGTGCATGAGTAGGCCGGCCTGCTGTGCATGCGCTGAGACGGCGTCGACGCGATCGGAATCAGGCGTGCGCGTGCCGGGCTTGCTGAACTCCAGTGCGCGCATCGGACCGAGGCCACGCGAATCAGAGATGCCGGCATCCTCGTCACACAGTGCAGCGAACGCTTCCTTGAGCTGGCGACCGACCTCCTTCGCGCGATCGAGCAGTCCACCCTCGAACGCGTCGAGCACGGCGTGCGACGCCTGACACGCGAGCGGGTTACCCGGGTACGTGCCGCCGATGCCGCTGTCGGGCACCTTGTCCATGATCGATGCCTTGCCCATGATCGCGCCGAGCGGGATGCCCGCAGCAATCGACTTGGCGCTCAGGAGCAGGTCGGGCTCGATGCCCAACTGCTCGCTCGCCCACATGGTGCCGGTGCGACCGAAACCACTTTGTACCTCGTCGACAACGAACACGATGCCGTGCGTGTCGCAGAACTCGCGCAGCCCCTGGAGGAACGCCGTGGGCGGCACGATGAACCCGCCCTCACCCTGGATCGGCTCGACGACGAGCGCAGCGATGCTCTCCGTGGCGAAGTGCGTCTTCGTCATCTTCTTGAGCTCACCGAGCGCGTAGTCGGAGGCGGCCTGCTCGTCGCCGTCGAACTCGAACGGGTTGGCGTAGGGCGCGCGGTAAACCTCGGGCGCGTACGGGCCGAACCCGGCGCGGTAGGGGTGCACCTTGGAGGTGAGCGTCATCGCCATAAGTGAGCGACCGTGGAAGGCGCCAGCGAAGCAGATGACCCCCTGCCGGCCGGTGGCCACGCGTGCGATCTTCACGGCGTTCTCGACGGTCTCCGCGCCTGTGTTGAACAGCGCGCTCTTGACCTTGCCGGAGATCGGAGCGCTCGCGTTGAGACGCTCGCACAGGCGCACGTACGGCTCGTACGGCACGATCGTGTAATCGGTGTGGGTGAAGCGCTGCGCCTGCTCGATGATGGCGGCCGTCACCTCGGGATGCGTGTGGCCGATGTTCATCACACCCACGCCACCGATCCAATCGATGAAGGTATTGCCGTCCACGTCGGTGACGGTCGCGCCGTGCGCGCTGTGCACGTAGATGGGGTGCACGAGCGAGAGCGCGTCGGCAAGCGCCTCGGCGGAGCGCTTCGCCAGGTCGCGGGACTTCGGTCCGGGGACCTCCGTGACGATGTTGACCGACGTGGCCTGGGCCGTTGTCTGCTCCATGGGGATCACCTTCTCGCGCGTGGGTCGCGCGCCCGGACGGGCGCATGCGACGTAGGACTACCCAGCACGATGCCGGGCGACGCACCGATGCTACCGTCTCGCGCGCCTGCGATGATCGCGGCGTCCAGCTAGCGGCCGTCCGGAGGCGTTTTCCATGGTGTTGAGCGATCGATCCATCCGTGAGGCGCTCGCCGCCGGTCGCATCGGCATCGAGCCATTCGAAGACGCGCTCATCCAGCCCTCGAGCGTGGATCTTCGCTGTGGTGCGTATTTCCGCGTGTTCCGCAACAATCGGCGGCCTTACATCGACGTGCGCGAGCCCGCTGAGGGGCTGACGGAGCTGATGGAAGCATCCAGCGACGATCCGTTCATCCTCCACCCCGGTGAGTTCGTGCTCGGCGCGACGCTCGAGCAGGTGCGCATCGGCGACGATCTTGTGGGGCGCCTCGAAGGCAAGAGCTCGCTCGGACGTTTGGGGCTACTCATCCACTCGACCGCTGGGTTCATCGATCCGGGCTTTGAGGGGACGATCACGCTCGAACTGTCGAACGTCGCCAACCTCCCCATCACGATCTACCCGGGCATGAAGATCGGCCAGATCAGCTTCCTACAGATGACCACCGCCGCCGACAACCCCTACGGCAGCGGCACCAACGCAGCGAGCTCCAAGTACAAGGGTCAGGTCGAGCCAACCGAGTCCAAGTACCACTTAAACTTCACCTAAGGCTGCGCGAAGCCTGGACCCAACCAAGAGGTCCATGCCTCGGAAGACCTGAGGGCCCGACGCGGACGTCGGGCTCTCAGGGACTTGCTGCGAGGGAGGGGATACTGCGCATCCGACCAAGGATGAGCGACGAGGACCGTCAGGGCGTCGCGTCCAGGCGGGTGATGACGCGGCAGTGACCAAACCGCCGTCAATGCGTCACACCACGCTCATGGTCGAATGTCAGTATCCCCGGAACAGGCGCTTGAACCAGCCTGTAATCCCGGTCTCCTTCTGGACGTAGAGCACGCCCGTCTTCGGATCGATGAAGGAGTTGCCGGGTTGATTCCAGCTGCCCAGCGTCTGCCCGAGCCCACCCCATCCCGACAACCCACCGAGCGTGGAGTTGGGGACGATGATGTTGTAGTACTTGTTCGTGTACTGGTTGGAGTTCGACACGCTCTGGTTCACGTCACCGTTGGGCGCAAGCGCCGTCTGGTTGGTGGCGTTCACCTGGGGACCCGAGCCTCCACTCAGGCCGGTGAGCTGTGGCGTCTGCCCCATCATGTTGGGGTAGGTGCCCGGGATCGGCATGCCGACTGTCGGGGTGGTCCCGTCGTAGGGACTCGCCAACGCTGTGGTTGGCAACGACTGCTGTGCCATCATGGGCATCGCTGTCGTGAGGGGGTTCACGGTAGCCATGGTGCGGTTCCTCCTGTATGGCTCAGGTTGGTGACCTGAGCTCCTCCACTCCTGCTCGGTGTGCCGCTGTGCAACTCACCTTGCAACCATGTGTCGCTGGAGTGGGCTCTCGTCGTTGCGAGAGTCGGGGGGAGGAAGCGGCCACACCCTGGCGGGGTGGGTGGCCGGAGGTGGCCGCACCCGGACGCGTCGGGGGCCACATGCATCTATATGCAGGTATTTCGTGGCGGCCACGGTGTTCCGTCAGTGGCCGTGTCGTGCGGGTGTTCTGGGCTCGAATCGGGCCAGGTGAGGGTCGAACGTCGATCCTCGGGTCGGGCCGAGCCGGCGGATGGCTGACGCCCCGGGCGCGCGACGGACGGTCGTCACGCGCCCGATGGGGCGGTTTGGTTCAGCCTGCGGCAGCAGCCCGACACCGAGGTTCGTCACCAGGGGCGATGAAGCCTGTGCGGGGGGTGGTGCGCGCCGCGTTAGATGAGGGCGCCGAGGAGCCCGGAGAGGAACCCGCCGCTGCCGAAGCCGCCACCGAAGCCGTAGGGCATCTGTGGGTAGCCCGGGTTCTGCGCAACGCTCGACACGTTGTAGGAGTTCGAGTTGGAGACGGACTGGTTGCCCGCTCCCGCCGAAGTCTGGTTCGTGATGTTGGTCTGACCCGAGCCGCCGAAGCCCCCAGGAATGCCCTGCTGGCCGTAGCCGATGGGGAGACCCTGCTGGCCGTAGCCCATGGGCACGCCCATGCCGAGCGGAACACCACCGATGGGGACCGCGCCGTAGGGACTGCCCAGGCCGGTGCCACCGTAGGCGCCGAGGTAGGGATTCTTGAGCCGCTCCTCGAGCCGGACCTTGTCGAGCTTCTCGCCCCACAGAGCTCGCTCGTACTGGAGCCGCAGGTTCGAGACCTGGGACTGCGACTGCAGCTTCTGGTTAAAGAACGTGGACGCGCTGACTGCGCCGCCCATTCCGTTCATGCCAACGCCGGTCTGGGGGTAGAGCCGAATTCGAACGGCCATGGTGGTGCCTCCTGGTGTGAGTGTGCCGGCCACACGCGTGTTCGGTGTGGGGGTAGTTCCGGCGCTGCTGTGCGAGGGTGATCCGCGTCGGCGTCTGATTCCTCGGGCGTCCTCACCACTCATGGAGAGCGTGGAGGCCGTCATCGCCCGAGGGACGTTCGACGTGGTTCACCCTGTCTCTCGTGGAGCGCGTCAACTGGTGTCGCAGGATCGGATGTCAGTTGGCAGCTGTCGGCCAGGGCGTGGCCGACCGTGGCCACGGAGCGGGATGTCAATTGACGCATGCGCGCGTCCCACGCGTTGTCAGTTCTTGATGGTGAAGTACTGGTACGCGGAGTTGGCAGCAGCATTGGCCGGCGAGGCCGCCACGCGGGCGCGCACGCGCCAAGTGGCTGAGGTAATGAGGCGACCGGGGATGGCAACGACGTACGCACCCCTGGCTGATGTCTTGACGGTACGAGACATCGAAAGCACCCACGCGGAGCCGCGGCGGCGCTCGTAGACGACGACGACCGGCGTGTCGATGCGCGCAGGAAGGACAGTGCCGCCGACGCGGAGCGTGCCAGACCGTCGGTCGGCGCACGGGCGGGCGAGACTGGCGCCGCAGCCGCGCGATGCGCCGTTCGCGCCGACGAGGGCTAGCGAAGCCTTCGGTGTGATGAGCTCAGGGGTGACCGCGGAGCTCGTGGCATCCGCACTCGAGCCGCTGATCGTGCCTGTGACACGGCACGCGATGTTGTCGTTGGCGTCGCCACCTTGGATGACATACGTCTGGTTGGTGGAACCTGCGATGACTCCGCCATTGCGCAGCCACTGGAAGGTGAACGCTGGACTACGGGTCCACGCGCCGGGCACGCAGGTGAGGGTCTGGCCGATCTCCGCGACTCCGCTGACCGTGGGCAACGTGGTATTCACCGGCGGCGGCACGGGCAGCGCCACCACGGGCGCGCTCATGGCGGTGCCCGTGTCAGCGCCGGCGTGCGCTATGACGATGCAGGCGAGCGCGGTGAGCTCATCGGCCCGGGTCACGCCGTAGGTGGCGGCAGTTGCGCCCGCAATTGGGGCTCCGTTGCGCAGCCACTGGAAGCTGAACGTCGGCGTGCGCGTCCACGCGCCGGTGGTACATACGAGCGTCTCGTTGAACATCGCGATGCCAGCGATCGTCGGAAGCGTCGTGGCGGCCGGTGCGGGGAGCGGCATGGGTACCACACCGGCGGAACTCACCGTGCGCTGCCCCGGGCCTGCCGTGGCGGTCACGGCGCATGACACCAGCGTGTAGGCGTCCGCCTGGGTGAGCGTGTACGTGGTGGCGGTGGCGCCAGCGATGGCCACGCCGTTGCGGGTCCACGCGTACGTGTACGTGGGTGTGAGCGTCCACGCGCCAGGGGTACATGTCAGCTGCGTGCCGACCACTGGCGCGCCCGATACGCCTGGCACCACGGTGTTCACCGGGGGCTGTGCGGCGAAGGGCACCACGCCGACGCTCACGGCGGATGCTGACTGGCTGTTCGCGGTGGCGGTCACCCGGCACGTGAGCGACGTGCCCTCATCCGCGAACGTCAGCGTGTACGTCGCGAGGGTCGCGCCACTGATGGGAGCCGCGCCACGCAGCCATGCGTAGGTGAAGGCCGGCGCCAGGCTCCAGGTACCGGGCGGGCACGTGAGTGTCTCGCCCGTCATGGGGGTCCCGGAGATCGATGGCAGCGCCGAGTTGATCGGGGCGGTCGGCTGCTGTGGCACGACGGGCGAACTGAACGCGTCCACGTGGCGCGTGCCCAGTGTCGCCGTGACGCGGCACGTCAGTGATGTGAGCGCATCCGCTCCTACGAGCGTGTAGGTCGGGTCCACCGCGCCTCCGATGGCGCCGTTGTTGCGCAGCCACTGGATCTGGAAGGTGGGTGCGAGTGTCCATGCTCCTGTGCTGCATGCGAGCGTGGAGCCGACGAGCGCGGTACCCGAGATGGAGGGCGCACCTGTGTTGACCGGTGCCACCGGCGGCGCCGGTACAACCCCGACGCTGGTGGCCGATGCGCTCTGCCCTCCGGCAGTCGCCGTCACGCGACAGGTAAGCGACGTTCCCTCGTCCGGTGTGACCACGGTGCGTGTGAAGCCGGTGGACACCACACCGCCCGCACGAAGCCATGCGTAGGCGTAGCTCGGCGAGAGGGTCCATGTTCCCGCTGAACAGGTGAGCACCTCGCCTGTGGTCGCGGCGCCGGAGATCGTTGGCAGCGCCGAGTTGACGGGCGTGCCCGGCGGGCTCGGCACCACCGCAGCGCTCGTGGCCACCGCACTCTGCACACCGCTGGTAGCCGTGACGCGACAGGTGATCGAGTGGACCTCGTCCGCACCTTGCACGTCATATTCGGAGTTGGTCGCGCCCCCGATCGACAGGCCATCGCGCTGCCACTGGTAGGTGAAGGTCGGCGACATGGACCACGTGCCAGGCGCGCAGGTGAGGCGCGAGCCCGACGCAGCCGTGCCCGAGATCGACGGTGGCACCGAGTTCGTGGGCCCCGAGGGCGCCTGCGGCACCACGGCCGAACTGGTCGCCGTGGCCGTCTGCGCTCCTGCCGGTCCGGAAACGGTGGCGGTCACGCGGCACGTGATGGAGGTCTGCTCGTCCGCAGGCGCGAGCGTGTAGGTCGACGAGATCTGCGTGCCGATCGGCGAGCCGTTACGCAGCCACGCGAACGTGAACGTCGGGGTGAGTGTCCACGAGCCGGTCGAACACGCCAGCTGGGTGGTGGTGACCACCGGCGACCCGGAGATCGCGGGCGCGACGGTGTTCCCCGGCGGTGCAGGTGCGAACGGCACCACGCCACTGCTCGTCGCGATGACGCTGCGCCCGTTGGCGGTGCCGGTGACCCGGCAGGACACCGAGGTGGTCTCGTCCGACGCGACCACCTGGTACATGCGCGCGGTTGCGCCAGCAATCGGTGAGCCGTTGCGCAGCCACGCGTAGGTGTACGTCGGCGTCAGGGTCCACGTTCCCTCGTCGCACGTGAGCGTGGACGCCGTGATCGCGGGAAGTCCCGTGATCGATGGAACGGCGGAGTTGACGGGCGCTTGGGGCGAGCGCGCGACGACGGCGACGCTAGTTGCGCTCGACGGCGGCCGCCCCGAGACGGTCGCCGTAACGCGGCAGGCGATCGCCGTGAGTTCGTCCGCCTGAATCAGGGTGTACGAAGCGAACGTGGCACCACCGATGGGCGCGCCATCGCGCAGCCACGCATAGGTGTACGTCGGGAGATCGCTCCATGTTCCCTGCGAGCAGCTCAGCTGCGTGCCGGTCGTCGGAGCGCCGGAGATCGTGGGAAGCGCCGAGTTCGTCGGGCCGCCCAAGGCTGTGGGAACAACTCCCGCGCTCGTGGCCTGTGCAGTGCGACCGTTCGCCGTCGCGGTCACGCGACACGTGACGGATGTGCCGACATCCGCAGGGTCGAGCGTGTACGTCGACACGGCCGCGCCGGCGATCGTCGCGCCGCTGCGGAGCCAGGCGTACGTGTAGGTCGACGCGATCGACCAGGTGCCGGTCGCGCAGGTCAGCTGGAAACCCGTAGTTGTCGTGCCCGAGATCGTAGGGAGAGCCGTGTTCTCAGGACGCGACACATCGGTGGGAACCACAGCCGCGCTCGTCGCGGCGCCCGACGAGCCGGCCGGAATCGTCGCGGTCACCCGGCACGCGATCGACTTGAGCTCATCGATCGCGAACAGCTCGTAGGTCTGCGTCGTGACTGACGTGACGCTACCACTGCGAAGCCATGCGTACGCGTAGCCATTGGGCATCGGGCTCCATGAGCCCGACGAGCACGTCAGGGTGCTCCCGGTGGTGAGGGTGCCGGAGATAGCCGGGGCGACGCTGTTCACCGGCGCCGGCACCGCGTACGGCACCATCGGCGCGCTCGTCGCGGCGCCGCTCTGCATCGTTGCCGTGGCCACGGTCGCAACGCGACATTGCAACGCGGCGCCCTCATCCGCCTGCGCAATCGTGTGCGTGGACGCGGTCTCCCCTGAGATCGCCGTACCGGTGCGCAGCCACACATACGAGAAGCTCGGCGACAGCGTCCACGTGCCGGGATT
>Ga0335397_10006988_pt1 | contig 14472 bp, 13 predicted proteins | sample MAT04_FD_205740 | JGI IMG/M metagenome (GOLD analysis project Ga0335397, IMG submission 205740) | Freshwater microbial communities from Lake Fryxell liftoff mats and glacier meltwater in Antarctica - MAT-04 (spades assembly) (version 2) ...
ATGTGGCAGAACCCCGAAGCCTGCACCTGGGTATAGATGTTTGGGGCCCGGCCGGCACCAGAGTGTATGCTCCATTGGGTGGTATGGTGCATAGTTTTGCCTACAATAATAATTATGGAGATTATGGTGCGACGATTATTTTACAGCATCAAATAGACATGTTTAATTTTTATACTTTATACGGGCATCTGGCATTGAAAGATCTGGGCAATATCCGTTCTGGACAATTCATTACCCGGGGAGAAAATTTTGCTCATTTTGGCAGGGAGGAAGAAAATGGTAACTGGCCACCGCATCTTCATTTTCAATTGATTACAGATATGGGACTTTACGAAGGGGATTTTCCCGGGGTTTGCAAGGTAAGTGAGGCGCAACATTATCTTTCTATTTGCCCCAATCCTGAGCCTGTTCTCAATCTGTATAAAAAAATATAGCAGTTGTTAAACAGTTATGATGAAATATGCGTTTATAGATAAGCGTAAGTGTAATAAATGTACTTTTACAGCCATATATTAAGAAAAAATTCTACATGGAAATCAAAGCAGGTCCACTTCTTCAGCAAATAAACAGCCCCGAAGATTTAAAACGTATCAGCAAAGATCAATTGCAACAGGTGGTAAACGAATTGCGTCAATATATTATTGATGTGGTAAGTGTGCATGGTGGCCACTTTGGTGCCAGCCTTGGAGTAGTAGAACTAAGCGTTGCATTGCATTTTGTTTTTGATACTCCATATGATCAACTGGTATGGGATGTTGGCCACCAGGCTTATGGACATAAAATTCTTACTGGCCGCAGGGATAATTTTCCCAGCAATAGAAAATATCATGGACTGAGTGGCTTTCCAAAAAGAACCGAAAGTGAATACGATACATTTGGTGTGGGACATTCTTCTACTTCTATTTCTGCGGCGTTGGGTATGGCCATGGCTTCTCACTATAAAGGAGAAAAAGACAGGCAACATATTGCAGTTATTGGCGATGGTGCCATGACGGCGGGCCTTGCTTTTGAAGCAATGAATCATGCAGGGATTGAAAAAAGCAATGTGCTGATTATCCTCAATGATAATTGTATGAGTATTGATCCCAACGTAGGGGCACTCAAAGAATATTTAACCGACATCACTACTTCTCATACCTATAATGATTTAAGGGATAATGTGTGGAAAGCACTTGGCAAATTGCCTGTTGGTAAAAATTTTACCAGGGATATGGCCAGCAAACTGGAAGCCAGCCTCAAAGGAATGGTAAGCAAAAGCAGTAATTTGTTTGAAGCATTGAATTTGCGGTATTTTGGTCCTATTGACGGGCACAATATCAGCAAACTGGTAGATACCCTTTCTGATTTAAAAGATATTGCTGGTCCTAAGATTCTTCACATTAAAACAGTAAAAGGAAAAGGATACGACCTGGCAGAAAAAGATCAAACATTGTGGCATGCACCGGGCCTGTTTGATAAAGTAACCGGTGTTATACAAAAGAAAAAATTTGAATTGCCCCAACCCATGAAATACCAGGATGTATTTGGTTATTCGATCATTGAGCTGGCAGAAAAAAACAATAAAATATTTGGTATTACCCCTGCCATGCCCTCAGGATCCTCATTAAAATATATGATGGCCGCTATGCCAGACAGGGCTTTTGATGTGGGTATTGCTGAGCAGCATGCAGTAGCATTAAGTGCCGGTATGGCTACACAGGGCATGAAAGTGTTTTGCAATATTTATTCTTCCTTTATGCAAAGGGCATACGATATGGTTGTGCATGATGTAGCCATTCAAAAACTACCGGTGGTGTTTTGTTTAGACAGGGCCGGGCTTGTAGGAGAAGATGGTCCCACACATCACGGATGTTATGATATTGCTTTTATGCGTTGTATACCCAATTTGATTGTGAGTGCGCCCATGAACGAAAAAGAATTGCGTAATATCATGTACACAGCACAACTGGATTCTACCGATCTTCCTATAGTTATACGTTATCCAAGAGGAGAGGGCGTAAATCCTGATTTGCAAAAAGATACCATGTCCACCAAATATCCATTTGAAGAAATTCAAATAGGCAAGGGACGTAAATTAAAAGATGGAGAACAAATAGCTGTTCTGTCTTTTGGTCATCCCGGAAATTTTGCTGCAAGCGCCATCAGGGATGTAAAAGCCGAAGGAATCAATCCTGCACATTACGATATGCGTTTTGCCAAACCAATTGACGAAGAAATGCTACATGAGGTTTTTGGTAAATTTAATAAGGTTATTACCATTGAAGATGGAACGGTAGTAGGAGGTTTTGGCAGTGCTGTACTGGAGTTTATGAATGAGCATGGGTATAAAGCAGATGTGAAAATTATGGGCATACCAGACAGGTTGGTAGAACATGGTTCGCCTAAAGAACTGTATCATGAAATAGGATTAGATGCAGAAGCAATTGCCAATACATTAAGATCAATGTCAGAAGTAAAAGTGCTGATTAAATAATTTCATTTATAGAATTATATATTTAATTCGCATCTTATTCTCCAGCGTGTATTTGCTCCATAGGAGCAACATCTTTGTAGCAACAAACAAAAGGCGTTTTCAATTGCTGCTTAAGAGCAATCCTTTTCTTACAGTTAGCCAAAAAATGTATTGCACCTACGGAGCAAAAATAACATCAACATTATTTTTCTACAAAGCTTTAGCCTCTAAGGGGCTGAAAAGCATTTGAGAACTAAATATCCTTTCCGGAAAAACGGAAAGGCTTTTTATTTTAATTAACTTTCTTCATTCAATATCTATGGAAACAGCATCGTTTAGCATCTCTACACAAAATTTTTTATGCAAACGTTGCTCAGGGTTTCCATTCTTTCCTGCTGCCTGCTTTTTACATTAGTTGTATTGGTTAATTTTTTTTGGCACAAGCCAATATTTAAAACCGCAGAAGGTAATTTAAATTATATCAAACACAGCAGCAGGGCAGATGAAAATGCGGGCCTGAAAAAAATACAATCAAAGGCACTGGGTTTAAAAGATTACGCAGTAAAAAATGGTTTCAACAGCGATCGTTGTTTTATGATAGACATGAGTATACCCTCTGGCAGGCAACGTTTTTTTATCTATAGTTTTGAAACTGGTAAAGTAGAAAATGCCGGACTTGTAACCCATGGGGCCGGCTCCATCACAGGCGGCGATGAATTGTATTTTTCCAATGTACCTGGCAGCAGTTGTACTTCCCTTGGCAAATATAAAATTGGCAATGCTTACCAGGGCCGCTTTGGCCTTGCCTACAAACTGCATGGATTGGATAAAACCAACAGCAAAGCATTTGAACGCTTTGTAGTATTACATGGGCACAGTTGCGTGCCTGCAGACGAAGTGTATCCGCTTCCCATTTGCCCTAGCCTTGGTTGCCCAACTGTGGCACCGGAATTTTTAAAAAAACTTGCCGGTTATATCGATGCATCCGGCAAGCCGGTTTTATTGGAGATTTACAAATAATTAAATAGTCTTAATATTCAGCTTACAACTTCATTAGCTGGAATGTTTCTTTGTGGTCTTTCAACTGTAGTTGCAAAATATATTTTCCCGAAGGAAGACCCGCAATGTTGATAGAATGAAAATTTGAATTGTTTGCTGGCAATGTACATGTTAAAATAAGCTTACCCTGCATATTGTAAAGACCTGCCCATATAGGTTTTTCAGGTGTTTCTGCAAAACTTAATTGTATAAGTGTACTGGTATTTTTAATTGAAACAACTCCTGTGGTCTGCTTTTTAAATTTAACTGAAATAATATTGGAGAATTCTTTCTGATCCTGTGTAGAAACTGCTACCACACGGTAATAATTTTGACCTTCTAAAGGATGAATATCTTTATAAGAATAGGGAAGCGAAACTGCAGAATTTAATGTGCCCTTTAGGGTAGCCAGTGGAAGAAAGTTTAAACCATCTCTGCTGTTTTGAATAATAAAATGTTTGTTGTTATATTGATTTAAAGTTTGCCACTGTAGTAATATAGTTTCAGCCTGTGCTGTGGCCCTAAGCTCGCCAAATCTTACGGGAACTAATACAAAGAATAAATTTTTCTCCAACACTTTTCCTTTGCATATTGTATGGCCTGCGGGGTTTAAATGAACACCATCGCCTATAGAATAAATTGTTTTTATACTAAGCGCTGGTTCTTGAACAATGTCTGTATAAAAATCTATAGCCCATTCACCAAATTGATTTAATATGAGATCACGCAGTGTTTTTAATTTAAGTCTTTCTGCAGGGCTGAATCCTTCCCTGGGTTGGGTTGTAGTTATAAAACACTTTATATTGTTTGCATTGGCGCTATCCTTTATGGTTTGCAGGCATGCAATTATTTGAGCGTTGGGTATCCAGTCGTAGTTATTGGTCGGATAATTTACAATGATTACATCAGGCTTTGGAAGTAAGTTAACAGCCCTTGTAATATTAATATTAGGATTAGGCAACCTGTAGTTAAATCCCGAGGGCGGTGTGTAGCTACTTGGCATGCCCTCAAAACAATCGGTACTGCTTTGCCCCAGATTAAAAAGTGTGTCAATGATGTTAAGATCTTTAAAATGCTTCTTTATTTTAGATGCCCATGCACTATCTCTTGGAATGCCAGAGGCAGAGGGGAAATAACCATAAGCAGACGAAGAGCCTATCACCGCTATACGTTTTTGGGAAAATCCCGTCAGTGAGTTAAAAAAAAATAAGAGCAGAAAGGAAACGGGTATTACATTGTAAAGTTTCATTTAAAAGATTTAGTGTTCTATAAATGTGGCTTAGGTAAATCTTTCAAGGGGATGGAAAGTAAAGATAATATTCATAAACCATATTCACAAACCCGTTAATAAAACAAAGCCCCGCATTGCGTGCAGGGCTGTTAAATGTGTTTTACATCTATTAATCCATTGGCACTTCTATTGCCAGCAACTCAGCATCTTCACTGGCCGTAATGCTAAAAATATCTACACCCACAATTCCGGCCGCATCTCTTTTATTTAATATTTTGCCATCAACTACTACAGAACCATTAATCACTACCAGGTAAACGCCATTACCCTTAAAAGCATTTTCGTATGTCAAGGTTTTGCCGGCTTCCAGTTTGGTCATTGCAAACCTGGCATCCTGGTTAATCCATAAGCCGCCATCAGCATCTATGGGAGAAACTACATATTGCCATTGATTGGTTCTTTCTTCTACATTAAAACTGCGTTGATCATATCTGGGTTTAATATTCCTTTCTTTTGGAAAAATCCAAACCTGGAAAAGTGTGACAGGGTCGGTAGCCGATGCATTGGATTCGGAATGTTGTACGCCCGAACCTGCACTCATTATTTGCACATCACCCGCTTTAATCAAACCTTCACCACCTGTGCTGTCTTTATGTTTAAGAGCACCGGTAAAAGGAATCGTCACTATTTCCATATTGTCATGCGGATGAGTAGGAAATGCACCAGCTCCTGCAATAAAATCATCGTTTAATACTCTCAATAACCCAAACCTTACCTTTGATGGATCATGGTAATTACTGAAACTGAAATAATAATTTGGTTTTAACCAGCCATAATCGGCGCTGCCTCTTTCAGTGGCTTTTTGAATGGTCATTGTCATAATAAATAGTTTAATTGATGTTTAAACATCAAGTATGGTGCCAGCTAAAGCTACTGCCATTTTTACAAAAAAAACCACTGAACAGGCAGTGGCTAAAAATGTATAAACTTAATATTTCAAAATCAGTTTGTGTTTGTCCAGTCTTCCTCAGTTAATGCAGTAGATTGATCTTCTTCCCTATGCTCATTGTATTCAATAATAAAATTATTTCTTCCTTCACCAATCAGGATGCTCATATATTTTTGTTGTACCAGTTCCAGCATATTTAAAAAGATAAAAATGGCATGTATACGGTTTTCGCAGGGCTCAAATATTTTTTCAAAAGAAAGTGTTTTTTCTTTCTGGCTGATGGTAAGCATATAGTCCCTGATGCCTTCCATGGTATAATCGTATTGCACAACGGTGTGAACCGGGCGGTTATTTTTTTCCTGAATGCGCTGCACTACTTTTTCAAAAGCCTTCATCAGCTTAAACAGCGTGAGTGTTTGTATCTCTGTGCCTTCACCAGCCTCTTCGCCTATTAGCGATAACTCCTTTTGCAGGTTGCCTCTTTTTATCATAAGCATTCGCTCTGCTTCCAGTTCTGCCATCACAATAGAGGCTTCTTTAAATTTTTTGTATTCAAGAATCTTGTCTACCAGTTCCTGCCTTGGATCAATTTCATTTCCGGATGCATCCAGTTCTTTTCGGGGCAGCAGCATTTTTGCTTTTATACGCATCAGCGTGCTGATGAAAAGAATAAATTCGCTGCTTAGTTCAATGTTCAGTTTTTCTGACTGGTGAATATGATCCAGGAAGTCGTTGGTTATTTTGGTAATGGGAATATTATAAATATCCAATTCGTCTCTTTCGATAAAAAATAGCAACAGGTCAAATGGCCCCTCAAACTGATCAAGCTTTATCTGGTAAGTAGTAAAATTCACAATAGTAGTTTTATCAATGCTAAAAAAGACCCTACCAGGTAGTAACCTTTGTAAGGGCGGTAAAATTATGGTTTTTTAGCATTAAAATTATAGGCAAACCCAATACCCATCAATTTGTAAATAAGGAAGTTTGAAATTATTTTCTGATTGCATCCCTGATTTCCATCAACAATTGATCGGTTGTAGAAGGCCCCACAGGTGCAGGATCTTCTTTTTTCTTCAATTTATTAATCCCCTTCACCATCACAAAGATAACAAAGGCTATTACCAGGAAGGTAAGAACGGCATTTAAAAATTTCCCCCAGTAAATACCACCTGGAGCCCAGTTTTCAATTTTGTCAACTCCGGCTGTCTTCAAAGCTGGCGTCAGCAGGAGCGGCGTAATAATGTCTTCTATAAAAGAAGTAACAATTTTACCAAAAGCACCTCCAATAATTACGGCTACTGCCAGTTCAATGACATTTCCTTTTGTAATAAATTCTTTGAATTCTTTTACAATTCCCATAATGATATTTTTTTAGTGACAAATACATTTTTTATATATCAACAAAATAGCAAATAATATTGTAATGCTGATTTTATTAAATCAACTTTGCGATTCATTATAGGATATGAACAACAAATTCACTAATTGGTTTTTATTTATCGCTTTGTCTTTTATATGGGGTAGCAGTTTTATTTTAATGAAAGGCGGCTTGCTGAGTCTATCGGCCTACCAGGTGGCCTCTATACGCATCGTATCTTCGGGGCTGGTATTGTTACCGGTTGCTTTGCTTAGTGTGCGTCAAATTCCTGTTAACAAATTAGGAATCGTATTTATGTCGGGGATGCTGGGTAGTTTGTTACCGGCATATTTATTTTGCCTGGCAGAACAAGAGATAGACAGTTCTCTTGCGGGCACCCTTAATGCGCTTACACCCATTTTTGTAATACTTGCCGGGGCCTTATTTTTTCAAACTATAACACCCCGCAATAAAATCTGGGGAATTATACTTGCTTTTGCCGGCAGCATTTTGCTTTTCTTTAGCCAACCTGATTTTAAGGAGAACAGCAATATTGTGTACATTCTATATGTGGTGTTGGCCACTGCATTGTATGGCTACAATGTAAATATGGTGCACCGCCACCTGGGTAAAATAGGTTCTATAAAAATAGCTTCGGTGGCTCTTAGTTTAAATGCTATACCTGCCGCCGTCATCCTTTTTTTATCCGGTTATTTTGATAAGGATCTTTTGCAAAGAGATATCCTCATCTCTACCGGTTATGCCAGCATCCTCGGCATTTTTGGTACGGCCCTGGCCACTATATTATTTTATGTTTTATTAAAACGTGCAGGAGCCGTTTTTGCCTCCATGGTTACTTATGGCATACCAGCCGTAGCTATTTTTTGGGGAATTATTTATGCAGAAGAGGTAGGTTGGAAACAGCTATTGTCTGTAGGCATCATACTGGCAGGGGTTTGGGTGGCCAACAGGAAACCAAAGCTGATAAAGGATGTGTGATTTATCGGCTTTGTGATTTTGGATTTCTGATTTGGATTTCTGAAATTAATACGTCCAAGTAAACCCATAGCCTTCCGAATCTAAAAAACCTTAAACCTTAAACCTTAAACGTTAAACCTTAAACCTTTAAAACAAACCTATTTAAAAAACACAATCTCTTTTTTCCCTTCATGAATAACGGCCTTGCTGCCTAATAATCTTTTTCCTTTATTATTATAAAACTTCAGGTATAGGGTATCTCCCTTGCGGGTATAGCGGCCGGGATAACGGGTGTTTTTTACACTATCAAAAAGCTGGCGGTAAAATTCAAAATAATTATTTTCCTTAATATCAAAATAAGAGTCATTCATATCGGCAATGGAGGTAAAGCTGATGGTAACTTTACTGGCATCGAAAGCTGCTCTGTCTTTGTTGAATTTATACTCCGGTGAGCAGGATAAAACAATGGTTCCAATAATTAAGAATATGCATATATATTTCATAAATACAATTTGATGAGATTGAAGCAAAAATAAGGCTATTTAATCCGCTTCAACCAAAGTAATTCTATCAGTAATTATTGAACAAAGCGCCAGCCTGCAGGCAAAGTCAGATGGCCACAAATGATCTGTCCTGTAGTGTTTGAGGGCTTCAAAAAAACTTCACAGCTAATTTTTAATTACAAGCCTCAAACCTTACCTTTGCGCCCTAAAATACAAACCTTTTATATTTTAAATACTTTTTATGGCCAATACCGGTAAAGTAAAATCCATCATCGGCGCTGTTGTAGACGTGCAGTTTGATTCCGATTCTAAACTCCCCGAAATTTTAAATGCATTGGAATTGATTCGTGAAAACGGAGACAAACTCGTGCTTGAAGTGCAACAGCATTTAGGTGAAGATAGTGTGAGAACCATCGCTATGGATGGTACCGAAGGACTGGTTCGTGGTACTAAAGTAACTGATACCGGAAAGCCAATCGCCATGCCGGTAGGTGATGCTATTAAAGGACGTCTTTTTAACGTAACTGGCGATGCTATTGATGGTTTACCACAGGTAAGCAAAGAAGGTGGACGTGCCATTCACGCCAAACCACCTTTATTTGAAGATCTAAGTACAGCAAATGAAATCCTTTTTACAGGTATTAAAGTAATCGATCTGATTGAGCCCTATGCAAAGGGTGGTAAAATTGGATTGTTTGGTGGTGCTGGAGTGGGTAAAACAGTACTGATACAGGAATTGATTAACAATATTGCAAAAGCTTACAATGGCGTATCGGTATTTGCCGGTGTGGGAGAAAGAACCCGTGAAGGAAATGATTTGATGAGAGAGATGATTGAAGCAGGTATCATGAACTATGGCGAGAAGTTTAAACATAGCATGGAAGAAGGTGGCTGGGATTTAAGCGCCGTGAATATGGAAGATTTGAAAGAGTCAAAAGCTACTTTCGTATTTGGTCAAATGAACGAACCACCGGGAGCAAGGGCTCGTGTGGCTTTGAGTGGTTTAACCATTGCAGAATATTTTAGAGATGGTGAGGGCGAAGGCCAGGGTAAAGACATTCTTTTCTTTGTAGATAATATCTTCCGTTTTACACAGGCAGGTTCCGAGGTATCAGCACTTTTAGGCCGTATGCCTTCTGCCGTGGGTTATCAACCAACATTGGCTACAGAAATGGGCCTGATGCAGGAAAGGATTACTTCTACCAAAAATGGTTCTATTACTTCTGTTCAGGCGGTTTATGTACCTGCGGATGATTTGACTGATCCGGCTCCTGCAACAACTTTTGCGCATTTGGATGCTACCACTGTATTAAGTCGTAAAATTGCGGATCTGGGTATTTATCCTGCGGTAGATCCTTTGGATTCTACCTCAAGAATTTTGACACCGTTAATCGTAGGCGAAGAGCATTACAACACTGCCAATAAAGTAAAATTAATTTTACAACGTTATAAAGAATTACAGGATATCATTGCAATTCTTGGCCTGGATGAACTAAGTGATGAAGATAAACTGATCGTATCAAGAGCTCGTAAAGTTCAGCGTTTCCTTTCTCAGCCATTCTTTGTGGCAGAGCAGTTTACCGGTTTAAAAGGTGTGTTGGTTCCAATAGAAGATACCATTCGTGGTTTCAACTCTATCATGGATGGAGAAGTAGACGAATATCCTGAAGCAGCGTTTAACCTGGTAGGTACTTTGGAAGATGCCATTGAAAAAGGTAAGAAGCTAATGGCGGCGGCGCAGGCGTAAAATACAGCCCCTGTCCCCTAAAGGGGAAATAGGGTGGTAACATCATTATTTTTTTGTAACAGTTCTTAAATGATGGTATAAGATTTTTTTGAGCCTTGCTTTAGAATTTCTATTAAGCTTCATTGGCGTCGCACTCTTGTACATTATTTCTATATTGAACTTTTATTGAAGCGAATGAAAAGGGTAGGCTAACAAAATAATTATAAACCAACAAACCAGGTTCCCCTTTCGGGGACAGTGGAATATGATTCTTGAAATATTAACACCAGATCGTAAAATTTTTAGCGGAGATGTTTATGGTGTACAACTACCGGGCATCAGTGGTTTGTTTGAAGTATTAGACAAACACGCTCCTATGGTTAGTGCACTCAAAGCAGGGAAACTAAAAATTTTAAAGGATAAAACCAATACCGCTTCTTACACCATCAAGGGAGGGTTTGTAGAAGTTTTAAATAATAAAACCACTGTGTTGGTAGAAGGTGCTAATGAATTGTAGTTATAAATAATTAGCGATAAGAGATTATAAAGCCCTTGCAATTTGCAGGGGTCTTTTGTTTTAGCAAATATTTTTGGGTTGTTGCAGCCGTTTAAAAATGCATGTTATTATATTTTAAAATTGTTTCTTAAGCATCATATAGCTCCATCCGCAAAAAGGTAGTAACATCGTCATCAGCCACCAGTTTTCGCCGATTGTAAATAAAATAAGAGAAGCAATAATTATCAAATAAATGGGGTAGCTCAAAAATAAAATCCCGAAGAGAATAGAATCGTAGTGGTCATTATCGAAGCCATTTGCTGAAGCCAGTTTTTTTGCTGCATAATACAGCGGTAAGTGAACAACGTATCCAATTGCTGCCGGAGCTGCCAGGCATATTTTTTTTATAGCAGAAACCGGAACAGCCATTTTTTGTTGTAAACCGTTCAGGTCATTTTTATCTATTTCATACACAAGTGGCGATAGCCTCGATTGGAGAAGTTGGTTAAATGTAAGGATGGATTTTCCAAAACTATTTATTGGATCAATTTCATTTTGGGTGATGATGCTGCCAAAGTTTAGATGTATATTTTTTCCGAAAACAGTAAAGCTCTGGTAGTTGATACCGGTGGGTAATATGGCAAGGTCTATACCTTCTTCCCAACTGCTGATAGCAAGCCTGGCAGTGCCTTTCATTAATGGACGAAGATGCCACTCATTGATACACCTGCCTTCACTAAAAATTAAAACAATTCCGTTTTTTTTAAAAATCTCTTTGCATGCTTTAAACGTTGTGTAATTATGTTCCATATTTTCTACCCCCTCGCTGGTACGGTAAACGGGTAGCATTTTTAGAGAACGAAGTATATAACCTATCCATTTATTTTTAAAAGCATCTCCTCTTGCCAAGGAGTAAACCGGCCTTTTAAAAAGCGAGGAAATAATGATTGCATCTAAAAAAGAATTGGGATGATTACATGCAATTAATAATGGGCCTTTGGTTTTAAAGTAGTCTTTGTTATTTACACGTAGCTGTCTGCAATACATCCAAAAAGAAATAGCAGCAGGTATTTTGAGGAGCCGGTAAAGCAATGATATTTTTTAAGTGAATATACGCAGTTCTAAGTTCGTAGTGGACAGTTGACAGTTTGCAGTTAATAATATAACTGGCTATAGATAAAAATGTGAATCAAAAAAACTCACCCCATAAATTCAACCTTCCTCCTTTAATTTAACTGAGGATCTGTGGGATAATGAATCATCCTTTCGTATTGGCCGCCCAGTTGTATCAGGCTTAATTTCCAGATATCTTCCTGTGCAGTATCAAAAATAATCGCCCGGTTAGCACTTATGGTAAGCCAGCTTTTCTCCTGCATTTCATCAGCAAGTTGGCCTTCTCCCCATCCACTGTATCCCAGGAAAAAACGAATTTTTCCGGGATCTATCAGGCCATCAAACAGTAATGTTTTTAATGTTTCAAAATCTCCGCCCCAGTAAACGCCTTCAGTCAACTTCAGGCTTTCCGGCAGCAGTTCAGGATATTGATGAATGTAATGAAGCGTATCCATTTGAACAGGGCCACCCTTAAATACAGGCAGGTCAAAACCGGCCAATGCAGGAATCAGTTCATTTAGCTTTTGATGATATAAACTATTTAATACAAAACCAAAACTACCTTCCTCCTTCTCATGCCTGCATAACAATACAACCGAACGCATAAATGACGGATCTTTCAGAAATGGTTCTGCTATTAATAATATACCAGGTGCCGGGGAAATCATGTTTCAAAGTAAGATTTTATTACAAAACAAAACAAAAAAATACTCAGAGCTCTGCTGATAAACCTTCGTTAATTATAAAAATATTTGTTTTTAACAACCTGTTTAAAGTAGTTTGTTGTTTAGATTTGTGAAAATCAGCACATTTAAAAGCAGCAGCCATTCATGAAAAAAATTTTCCCCATTATTACCGTGCTCACTTTGCTTAGCTTACTGGGATTAATATTTTTTCAAATAAAATGGATTCAAAGTGCCAAAGACATAAAAGAACAACAACTTTCAGAAAATATTATCAGAGCCATGGGCGAAGCTGCTGATAAGCTCATGATTGAAAAAAATATTCTTCCTTATTCAAAAAAAAATGACCTGCTCTTTCCTTCAGAAAAAAGGCCGATGGATTTATTTAAAAATTCTATCATACAGCGTTTTAATAAAGATGAAATTAGCGAAATAGTAAAAGCTTCCCTGAATAAATATCTTGCCAAAAATGTACCTTTTGAATTTGCTATTGCCCGCAACAATATTTTAGGAGAAGAAATACAATCAGAGAATTTTTATAAATATGCAATTGATACTGCAAATTATTTGCAGCATGCTTATCTACTCGTTCCTCCCAGCGGCTCCAGTCTCGAAAATTTAACGGTAGATGAATGGCTTGTGGTTATTGTGCCTACAGAAAAATCGCTGGTATTAAAAGAAATATTCTGGTTTATTATGGGGTCTATTTTATTTACACTCATCATAACCACTGCATTTTATATTACTATCCGCAGTTTATTAAAACAAAAAAAATTAAGTGAAATAAAGTCAGACTTCATCAATAATATGACGCATGAGTTTAAAACGCCATTAGCCACTATATCATTGGCAGTAGATGCATTAAAAAATGAAAAAGTAATTGGCGACAGGGACAAGACTCAATATTTTACAGGGGTAATAAAGGAAGAGAATAAGCGAATGAATAAACAGGTAGAAGCTATATTGCAGGCGGCTTTACTGGATAAACAGGAAGTACAGTTAAACCTTAAAAGACATGCGGCACATACACTTATTACCATTGCGGTAAATAATATGACTTTGCCTGTTCAGGAAAAAAATGGCGTGTTGGATGTAAAGCTGGATGCAGTCAATGATGTTATCATGGCAGACGAAGTACACTTCATCAACTTTGTAAATAACCTTTTAGATAATGCAGTAAAATATTCAAAAGAAAATCCTGTTATACGCCTCAGCACATCTAATAACGGTACCCAGTTTAAAATAAAAATTGAGGATAATGGAATTGGAATGAACAAAGAAACAGTAAGCCGGATTTTTGAAAAATTTTACCGGGCTCATACCGGCAACATTCATAATGTAAAAGGCTTTGGCCTTGGGCTTAGTTATGTAAAAACCATGGTTAATGCCCATAATGGCACAATCAAGGCAGAAAGTACATTAGGCAAAGGAAGTACGTTTACGATTAGCATCCCCCTGGCAAAATAGTTTAGGTGTCTGGCCACTATCACCAGGCTTCATTTAATAATTCTTTTCTAAAGTGGCCTGACACCTTGAATTCGCTCAAGTGTCTGGCCACTTAAAACAATATTAGCCTTAATAATTCTTTTCTGAGTGGCCTGACACTTTGAATTCGCTCAGGTGTCTGGCCACTAAAAACAATATTAACCTTAATAATTCTTTTCTGAGTGGCCTGACACTTTGAATTCGCTCAGGTGTCTGGCCACTTAAAACAATATTAGCCTTAGTAATTCTTTTCTGAGTGCCCTGACACTTTGAATTCGCTCAGGTGTCTGGCCACTAAAAACAGTATTAGCCTTAATAATTCTTTTCTGAGTGGCCTGACACCTATGTTACGCACAGCAATCCACAGCTATTCACATTCTATCCACATTCATTTTCAGGCAAAACTCCCCTTAAAGCCATCCAGCTACGATATGAACCCGTGTGGATAAATAACTTTCTTT
>Ga0335397_10006989_pt1 | contig 14471 bp, 13 predicted proteins | sample MAT04_FD_205740 | JGI IMG/M metagenome (GOLD analysis project Ga0335397, IMG submission 205740) | Freshwater microbial communities from Lake Fryxell liftoff mats and glacier meltwater in Antarctica - MAT-04 (spades assembly) (version 2) ...
GATTCCCCGGCGACGAGCAGGTCAATGGCGTCTGGGAGCTCCGCGCGGTCGACACGCGGCGCGGCAGCCTCGGGACGATCCAGGAGTTCGGCCTCGAGCTGACCAGTCGCTGGGACTGAGTCCTGGTTTTCGCGTCACCTTCACCTGCCGAAGTCCTGAAATATTGCTGGGCTCTCCGCGTACGGTGGGCATGACCGAGACTTCCACCCAACCCCACGGGCCAGACTCCATCGTCGATGGCTTCGGGGGCGGGACCCTCGCGGAATGCGACACGCGGCCGGCTCGTCCCGCGCTTCCTGTCCATCTGGGGATTGGCGGCTGCCCTGGTGGTCCTGGTGAACGCGGCGCTCGACATGCTCGCCATCCAATCCTCCTCCCAGCGGCGCACGTGGTAGGTCTGCTCGCCGCGCTTCACTGTGTCCTCAACGTGCGCACGCCGCAGGGCACCATCGCGTGGGCGCTAGCGCTCATCTTTCTGCCCTGGCTCTCGGTGCCCGGGTATTTCCTGTTCGGACGGAGCACCCTTGCCGCGCGAGAGACCAAGCTCCGCGCGGCGGGGCTGGGACGGACCACCGACGCCCAAGGTGAGCGCGACCACGCGTTCGCGTCGTTCGCGCGCGACGTCGAGCAAGGCCAGGCCCTGAGCGCGCTCGCCGGCATGCCCTGGACCACGGGAAACGACGCCACGCTCTTGGTGAACGGTGAAAGCACCTTCGAAGCCATCTTCGCCGCCATCGATGCAGCCGAGCGCTACGTGTTGGTGGAGTTCTTCACGGTGCGGAACGACGAGCTGGGGGGCCGCCTGGCCAACGCGCTCTCGGCCGCGGCGGGCCGAGGCGTGCGGACCTATCTGCTCTACGACGAAGTCGGTAGTCACGAGCTGTCCACACGCTACAGGCGCGCCCTGCGACAGAGCGGGGTCGAGGTCGCGGTGTTCGCTACCGGTGGGGGCTGGCTCGCGCCCACCCGGCTGAACTTTCGCAACCATCGCAAGATCGTCGTCGTGGACGGCGAACGCGGGTTCGTGGGCGGCCACAACGTCGGCGACGAGTACCTTGGAAAACGCCCGGGCTCTGCCCGTGGAGAGACACCCACGTGGCGATGCGCGGCCCAGCGGTGTTGGGCCTTCAGCGAACCTGGCTGAGGGATTGGGCATGGGCCACGGACAACGAGCCCGAACTGTCCTGGTATGCGGAGAGCGTCGGCGAGATGAGCGCGCTCGTCCTGGCGACGGGGCCCGTGCACGACGAGTTGGATTCCTGCTGGAATCAAACGGATCAGTGCTCTAGATCTAGACCTCGAGGCGTGCGCCCACATGCGACAGGCGTCCACCCGTTCGGGTCGGGAGCGTGGGAGTTTGTTCGCCGAGCGTTGCGACGCGCACGACGGCTCGACAGAGGGTCCACCATCCGGGCACGGCATGGCGCGCCGGTAGCGCTCGTCCATTCGCCCGAATCGTGCACGTACGGCGCGCCGCTGTATCCTGGCGACATGCGAAGCACCGTTGTCCTCTCGCTCAGCCTTCTCCTCCTCAGCGCCTGCGCGTGTGCGCCTGACCCTGTTGGGCCTGATGGCGCCGTTCGGGATGGGGCGATCCGGGATGGCGACGCACCCAGTGCGCACGATGGGGACCCGGGTCTCGATGGCGCGCTCCCACCGTCGTCGTGCGTGAGCCCCGCCTTCGATCCGCTCGCGGACTTCCGCTATGCGTCGACTTCCCCCGATCGCCTCGTCACGACCGCCGCCGACGACGGTCCGGGCTCGCTGCGCGCCATCCTCGCCGAGGTCTCGGCAGGTGAAGTCGTGGGGTTCGACGCGTCTCTCGCGGGCATGACCATCGCGCTCGAGAGCGAGCTGCTCGTCCCGGTGTCCATCGTGCTCGACGCGACGGGGGCACCCGGGCTCACGCTCGACGGCCAGAGCACCACCCGCATCATGTCCATCGCCAAAGGCCGCAACTCGGTCTTGGTCGGCCTGACGTTCCTCAACGGAAGGACGGATGGACCTGGCGGTGCGCTTCACGTGCAGCAGGCCGACGAGGGACAGCCGGAAGGCCGCGTGGAGATCGCCGGCTGCCGCTTCGAGCACAATCGCGGAGGCCGTGGGGGGGCCGTTCGGGTGGGATGGCGCATCAACGCGGTGATCCGCGACAGCGTGTTCCGGGACAACGATGGGTCCATGGGAATGGGGGACGACCGGGGGTTCAGCGGGGGCGCTATCGCCACCAGCCAAGACGCGAGCGAGGGACTGCGCGTCGAGCGATGTCTCTTCGAGCGCAACGTCGGCACCATCGCCGGCGCCGTGTACAACATCCTCGAACCCGTCGTGGTGGAAGACTCGGTGTTCATCGACAACGTCGCGACGAATGGAAGCGGCGCGTTTTTCTCCGACGGGGGCAACACCGTAGGACCGGGCAACGACCCGATTTCCGGCGAAGTGGGGCAGATCACGTTGCGGCGCGTCTGGATGCAAGGCTCGATGGGGCGCACGGCGGGCGGGGCGATGCTTCTTTGGGGATATCCCCGGGACGTCATCACGCTCGAGGACGTGGTCGTGCTCGACAGTCATTGCCTCGAGGCGGGCGGCGGATCCACGGAGTCCAAGGGAGGCGCGGCCCGCATCCATGGACTCGACACCATCTCGATCGAGCGCAGCGTGTTCGCACGCAATCGCGCCGAGCAGCAGGGGGGTGCCCTCTGGATCGACGGGACGGCCGATGTCTCCATGGTCAACACGACCTTCAGCGAGAACCACGTCGAGCGCGACCAAGGAGGCGCCTTCACGTTCAACGGCAGCGGCTCACTCCGATTGCAGAGCTGCGCGTTCCTCGACAATCACGCCGGTCGCGCGTGCGGGGCGTTCTGGTGGGGCGCATCCGACCAAGACATCGAAGTGACCAATAGCGTGTTCGCGCGGAACACCGCGGGAGACCTCGCTCAACGCCACGTCCGGGAACCCCGGCCGAGAAGCGGTGGCGGCAACGTGGAGTGGGTCGAGGGCGATCCCGATCGAGGGCGCATCTGGGCAGACAGCGTGTTCGCCGATCCGCTCGTCGGGGATCTTGCGCCACTCGGGTGCGGCATGGGTCGAGAGCCGGCGGCCGGGAGCCCGCTTGTCGATGCGGCCGTCGATCCCGCGCCGCGTCTCGACGGCGCGGGACGCGAGCGAGACGCGCGACCCGACATCGGGCCCATCGAGCGACTCTGACGCCGTGTCGGGAACCCGGAGCGAGGGCGTCCACGGCGCAACGTCAATCCATCGATGTCACTCCATCGACGTCAATCCCTCGATAGCCGGCCTCGGCCGAACGAAGTAAATCTGGCGATGAACAAGCTCCTGGCCGCAGCTTCTCCTAGTCGGAGGGCACGTGTTCGGACCTTCTCGATCGACCGCGCGGGCTAGGTCGCTGAGCCACAGCGCGGCGTGGGCGAACGGCGGCGCCACGCTATCAAGAGGCCCAACACACCCGCCAGCGCTGCGAGGCCGCCGCCGCCCGTATGGCGCGCCGAGCATGCGCAGCCCGAGCTCAGGCCGCTGGGGTCTCGGGTACCTGAGCCTGTTCCGGCGTCCGGAGCGCTGGCGTCGCGATCGCCAACTGAACCATCGCCCCGCGACGCATCGGGGGCGTTGGGATCTACGCCATCTGGCACCGGGTCCGGATCGACGCCTCCGGGCAAGAGGCAGCGAGCACCAGTCGCGCTCGTGGTGCACGTCGTTCCCTCGGGACATGCGTGGGGATCGGTGGGAAAGCCGTCCGCATTGCAGTGGGCGATCTGACCATCGGGAAGACAGGTGTCGTGGGGCGTCGGTGCGTCGCCGGCGCTCGCTACGCAGAACGCCGAGACACAGCGCGCCGCATCGGCGCCGGCGGTCGAGCAATAGGCGCCGTACGCGGAGCAGTCACCGGTCGAGACCGCGCCATCGCGGCAAGTGCCGATGATGTGCTCGTCGAGGCAGATCGTGGTCTCACCGCTGTCGGGGCAAGCAAAGAACGCGCAGCGAGCGCCCATGGCGTCCGACACACAGCGACTCCCGTAGGCGGCGCAGTCGCCAGTGGAGATGGCGCCGTCGCGGCAGGTGCCGATGATGTGGTCATCGAGGCAGACCGTGGTCTCGCCGCGATCGGGACAGAACGCGAAGGCGCAGCGAGCGCCGAGCGCGTCGTCGACACAGCGACTCCCGTACACGCTGCAATCACCGGTGGAGAGCGCGCCATCGTTGCAGTTGCCGATGGTGTGATCGTCGAGACAGATGGTGTCCATGCCTCGGTCGGGACAGTAGGCGAAGGCGCAGCGCAGGCCGAGCGAGTCGTTCACACACCGGCTCCCGTAAGCGCCACAGTCGCCTCGCCCGCAGTCGCGTCCCACCATCACGCTGCCCTCGCAGTGGGGCGTGCATCCACCGCAAGGACCGCCACCTGGGCCGCCGCCCCACCACTCCCAGTGCCACGCCTCGCTGGGAACCGTGCGCGAGAAGCCGTAGGCCGCACCGTGCGCGTTGAGCCAGCTCAGCACGCCGCCCGCGCTGGTGTTCAGGTCGAGCGCGTGTCCGCTCTGGTGGTTCGAGTAGCCGGGACGGGCCGCGAGGTTGCAGCTGTTGCAGGAGCAGCTCGTGTAGCAGTAGTAGAGGTGCTCCTGCTCGGCGTTGGTCCGAAAGCCGGAGACGATGCGGATCTCCACTCCGTCGCGCGCCGCGGCCTGGGCCATCACGTAGTAGGCGTTGGCGGTGTCGATCTCGACGGGGCGGCCATCTACGGTGACGACGCGGATGGGAAAAGACGAGCCGGCCCGGTAGCCCGTGTCCCCGCGCTCGGAGCAGGAGATGCTGGAGAGCGGCTCGATGGAGGCGGTGCTCTCCTCGGCTCGATCCTCGGGCGAGAGGGCCTCCACTGGTGCGCACCCGGAGAACACGATCGCGAGGGCGACGAGCGAGTGGAGGCGCGGCATGCCGGGCACACAGCAAGTGGCGAGCCGAGGCCGCAGATGCCTAGCGCGGTGCCGAGATCGCAGTTTCGGGTCGCCGAGTGCGGGCGCGCGGGGCGAGCCCGGGGCGAGGCGACCAACATGTAGACGTCGAGGCGCGCCCGCGCCGGCGAGCGCGCGGTCCAAGAAGAAGAACGCGGCGGCGCAGGCCGAGGCCCACGCCGCCGCGTGTGTGCCGTTCGTCGAGCGCTAGACGCCCGCCTCACGTGTCGCGATCAGCGCTCGGTCAGATCGAGACCTGACCGGTGCGCAGCAGGTACGCGAGGCGCTTGCGTTGCTCCTCGTCGAGGAGCGCGTGCATCTTGCCCAGCGCCGTCAGCACTGCGGCCTGCACTCGCTCTCCGCTCTTGGTGCGCTCGGTCGTGGCCTCCGCTGCCTTCGCAGCGTCGAAGTCACCGCCTTCGAGGGTGTCTGCCAGCGCGCTCGTGGTGCGTCGCTGATCGACGGCGGCCTGCGCCCGCTCGATCTTCAGCGCGTCGAGCACGGCAGCCAGCTCGTTCACCTGCGCTTCGTTCAGCTCGAGCTTCCAGGCGAAGAAGCGGAGCGGACGGCGTACGCCGAAGCCCCCCTCGTCACCACCGGGTCCGTGCCCGGCCCACTGTCCGTGTCCGTGAGGATGCCCATGAGGACCACCGTGCGGGCCCTCGTGATGTCCCCAAGCGCCGCGGCCCCAGCCGCGATGCCCGTGTTCGTGCGCGCCAGGATGGCAGCCCTCCGAAGGACCGCACTCGCCACGACCGCGCTTCCACCAACCAAAAAAACCAGGATGCATGTCACTGACCTTCCTCGCCGAGGCGTCAGCGCTCGGCGGGATCTCAGACCCGCACAGCGCGGGTCCGGAGCGGGCATTCGCCACGCTCGATTCCCTAGATGGGGGACGTCATCTCGGTGGTCAACGGCCCCAAGGGCCGTAGTCGATGAAGAAGCGTCACGCGCCGGGGATGGAGCTCTCGTCGCTGGTGAACCTGTCGCGCACCCAGGCGCGCAGCTGAGGGAGGTTCATGCGATCGAGGAGCGGCAGGAACGCGCGCTCGACCCGATCGTCTCGGGTGACCTGCTCGAAGGGACGCACTCCGGCGTCGTGGGCGGCGAGCACGTACGGCATGATCGCGGTCTTACCCTCCTCCCAAGCATCGAAGAGGAGCGAGGCTTTGAGGTACGCCGCCGACACGTCGGCAAACCCCGGACGTACCCCGCGCAAATAGCGACTGAAGGGCTCGGCGATGACCCGCTTGTGGCTCTGATCGCGCAGCCCGAACTGCTCGAGCTGCATCTGGAAGAACGAGCTCGCCGAGAGGTGACGTCCCTCGCGATGACGTCGCTCTTGCTCGTAGCCCTCGGCTACCACCACCAGCGCCGACTCGGTCTTGCCGAGGCCTTCCGCTATCTCTTGCAACACCTCTTCGGGGAACGAGAAGAAGGGCAGGAGGATCAGGTGCGCCCGCGAGGCGACGCCGCAGTGCAGCGCGTGGCGACCGCTGCGGTTGCCCATCATCTCGAGCAGGTAGGTGCGCTTGTGGGTGTAGCCGTCTTCGTAGAGACCGCGGGCCACCGTGGCGCCCGCCTCGACGCCGCTCAGAAAGCCGATCGCGCGGTCGCCCTTCACGTCGTTGTCGATGGACACGTTCACGAAGGCGCTGGTGGGTGGGCCGTTCTCGAAGGCTTCCAACCACGCGCGCACACCCTCGAACGTCCCGTTGCCGCCCACGCAGACCAAGTGCGTGAAGCCTTGTTGCTCGAAGGTCTTGGCCGCCTCGACCCGGCGCTCGATCTGATGGAACGATTTGTAGCGCTCGCTACGAAAGTCACTGCCGGGATCGAGCACCCGGCGCCCCATCGAGCGCGTCGGGATCCCTTGCCCGAGGAGCGCGTAGCGTTCGGTGCGTGAGACCACCAAGCGCTCGAAGCGCGGCTCGCTCTTGGCATCGACGGTGAGTGATCGAAAGCCTTCGGTGGCGGCCCACACCTCGTAGCCGCGCCGCGATCCTTCTTCGGTGATCGCGACCGCGACCGACGAGTAGCCCGGCGCATCACCTCCATCGAAGACCGCCAGCAAGCGCTTGTGCGCGTCGCGTGGCGCGCGGCTGGGACGAAAGAACGGGTTGTCGGTCGGAGCCATGGCGCCGAGGGTATCCGCCGGGCGCGTGGACGTCTTGCTTCGTTCACGCGCGCGGCACTCACGTTTTGGGGGGGCTTCGCTTGCGTGGCCCTGTGACCGCGCGCTCCTCTTCGCGCGCCTCGGCCCACGCCGCCTCGTCGAGTTCACCCGTCGCAGCCGCGTCTAGGGCGACCCGCAGCCGCGGCCGAGCGACGCTCTCCGCGATCTCCTGAATCCGCTCCTTGCCGTCGGGCCATTCTTGGGCACGCAGCGCGATGGCAGCCGCGATGCGCTGCTGCGCGGTCGCGTTGGGATCGCGGAGCAAGCTCTCGACCTCAGCTTCGGTGACGGCGCCGTCGCGGAAGCCGACTGCCGAGTTGAGCAGCGCTTCCGCGGCTTCGCGCAATGACTCGAAGCTGTGCCCCGCGCGCTCGAGCATCCCCGCGAAGTGCGCGCTTCCGCGTCCACTCGCCGCAGCGTCGCGGGCTTCGTTCAAGCGCGCGACGACGGCGACGGCGATCCCCTCATCATCGGGGTCCAAGAGTACGCGCTCGGTGCGTCCGTCGTGGAAGCTCAGCTCGAGCAGGTGCTGGACGATGCCCTGGCCCCGCTTCCCAACCTGCACGTTCACGCGGCGCACATCCTTCAGATCGGCGAAGCGCGCGATCACGGTGCGCAGCCGCCCCTGCGCGCGAAGTCCGTCCGCGCCGATCTCGATCCGCCGTCGGGCCGCGGTCTTTCCCAGAAACCAGGCGAGCAGCCACGGCAAGCCCGAGAGGATTGGACACACCAGCACGAGCAGCGCTTTCGATGGGACGAGGAAGAAGAGCCCGAGGAGCGCCGCTATCCCTCCGATGCCCACCAGCAGCGTGTCGAACGTGCGCCGCCACTCGAACACCGCGCGGCGATCGGCCGCGCCGATCCCGAGCGCGTCGAGCAGCTGCAGCGCGAGCCCTCCGTCGCGCGCGCGGGTGTCGTCGAGTTCGATCGCGAGTTCCTCACCGCTCGCCAGCTGCAGCGAGGTCACGCTGCCCGACGCGTCGTCTTTCGGAAACAAGTAGATGCCCTGCTTCACCTCGGAGCGCGCGACCGTGCGCACGGGCTCGCCCTCGGCACGGAGGGTGAGCTGGCCGTGCTCCACCTCCGCGACGTCCGCCCGCACCTTTCGGCCATCGAGCAATCGTGCGGCGAGCGCCGCCGCGGGCCCCAGCCAGCTCGACGCGATGAGCGCGACGATCGCGGCCTCCGGCGGGGGCTGTCCCGACGCGAACTGAAACACGATCGCGGTCCAGAGGCCGAGGGGGAGCGCGGCGCCGAGGCCGACGCCCCAGCGACGCAGCCAGCGCGCCACCGGACCGCCGCGGCGCTGCACCGAGCGCACGCCGAAGCGGAGCTTGCTCTCGCTCGCCTCGCCGGACTCCTCGTCGTCACTCATCGAGCGGGAGCATGCCCAGCCGCATGCCGCCGCGATAGAGGGCCGCGACATGGAACGCGGAGGGTCCGGCGCGCGCTACCCTCCGCGCATGGCGCTCATCACCCCCGCTCCGCCTCGTGCGCGCGGCCGCTTGCCCTTCGTTCGATCGGGCGAGCTCACCAGCGGGGACATGTCGATGTTCCATCGCCTCTTCGGCAAGGAGCGACGCGAGGGCTATCTCGCGCATGTCGAAGACGCGTGTGAGCGCGCGATCGAGGCGCTGCCCCAGCAAGGGGAGATCGAGCTCTTCGAACACAGCAAGCGCCTGGTGCATCGGCTGGGGTTTCGCGCGTGGGCGGGACCCGAGGCGGCCTCACCTCGCTACCTCGAGACGTTGACCCGTCTGTTCGAGCAGCTCGATCCCGAGCAAGCGTTCCTGAAGCCCGCGACGGCCGTGGTGACCATCGCGACCAAGAACGCCCCCGAGCGAAGAGCGTTGGCAGCGGTCACCGCGATCCTGAGGGACATCTACGAGGCACGGCAACAGCAGCGCCGGGTCGAGGACGACATGCTCGAAGAGCTCCATCGGATGTACGCGGCGCAGAGCGAGCACGAGCGGCACGCGTTGGTGGCGCGTGACGTGATGGTGCTGCATCTGGCCTCGCTCTCGAACCTGTACGCGGCGATCGGCTGGACCTTCGTGCATCTCCTGGGCGACGCAGAACACCGGGAGCGAGTGATGGCGGACGACGCGTTCCTGGATGCGCTGTCCGAAGAGGCCATCCGCATGGCGCAGCGATCGATCACCCTGCGCAAAGTGATGAGGCCCATGGAGCTCGCCTCGGGATGACGCCGCGCTTCGCCACCGCGATGGGCGTCGTCACGCCGAAGCCGGAGCAGATCGGCGCCGGCGCCCGGGCGAGCACGCCGTGTGTCGTGCACTACCAGAAGCACGAGAGGGCCTGAGTCGTGTCGAGCTTCCTCGAGGCGACGACGCTCACTGCCATCGGCCCTGGGCGCACGACCGCACTGGTGGATGCGACCTGGCAGCAGGGCAAAGGCGCTTACGGAGGGCTGGTCGCGGCGCTGCTCCTTGGGGCGATCGAGCGAGAGCTCCCCGGAGGCCAGCGGGTGGCGCGCATCACCACCGCATTCTGTGCGGCGCTCCTGCCGGGGATCGTCGAGCTCGAGGTCGCGGTGGTGCGCGCCGGTCGCAACGTCTCGGTGCTGGAGGGGCGCATGCACATCGCTGCCGAAGGCGAGCGTCGCGTCGTCGCGACCGCGATGGCGACGGCGTGTCGCGCTCGGGAGCATCCGATCGCGTTGGCCCCGATGCGGACCCTGCCGATGCCACCCGTGGACTCGGTGGCCGACGGCCCCGAGGCGCACTACCTGCCGGTCTTCGCCAAGCGCTTCTCCTTCCGGCAGTGCGTGGGGCCAACGCCGTTCTCCGGGCTCGGTCCGGCACGCGTGGGTGGGTGGTGTCGCCTGAACGAGGACGGCCCGCTCGATGCGGCAGCACTCGCCGCGATGCTCGACGCGTGGCCCCCCGCCGCGGTGGGGTTGAGCTCTGGCTGGTGTCCCGTGGCCTCGCTGGAGATGAGCGTCGAGATCGAGACGGATGTGCCCATCGCAGCGCGGTCGTGGCTCTTCTACGACGCGCGTTGCGAGCGCGTCACCGGCGGCCTGGCCGACGAGCGCGCGACCCTCCACCTGGCCGACGGCACCCGGGTAGCGAGCGCCCAGCAGCTGATCGCGCTCTTGCCCACGCCTTGAGACGCGACGTGGCTGGCGCGCCCGGTTGAGGCGCCGGCGCCTCGGATCTCGCGTGTTCGGCGCGCGATACGACGGGCATGGGCCGTGCTCTTGCCCTCGCAGCACACGCCCGAAGGAGCCCCCATATGTCCCAACCCGCCCGCAACCTCGCTGATGCTTCCTACCCCCAGCCCATGTCGCTCGAGGACAGCGGCGTGCATCACCGCGAGGAGGTCGCGCAGCTCACGACCGAGTGGCGCGACGACGGCTGGCTCGTGGTGAGTCGCTGGTACGCCGACGCGCTCGCCACGCACTGGGAGCAGCCGCTCGAGAAGAGCCTGGTCTTCGAGGTGAGCGACGACGACATCGGCGGCTGGGTCTTCGAGGGCGACGGCCAGCGGGTCTCGGTCGAGACGGCCGACGACGGTTCCTCCTTCGTCGAGCGCTGGGAGGTGCGGGACGAGGACGGCAGCTGGCGTCGACTGTGCGACGTGTGCGGATCGCGCGAAGTCGAAGGCGAGCCCTGAGCGTCAGCGTTCGATCATGATCATGACAGCCGCGATGGCCACCAAGATGACCAACGTGAACGCGCCGGCTGCGAACAACGCCGTCCTCCGCGTCGCTTCCTCCTGTGCGTGGCGCGCAGCCAGCTCCTCGCGGATCTGGTCATGGGTCATGGGCCGGTCCGGCATGCGGATCCCGTGGCGCTCCAGCACCTTTGCCACCTTCACCGCGCCCTCCGACGCGATGGCGTTGGTGACGCCGCAGAACCGGCACTCGACGTGTCCCGCGCCAGGGGGCGCCGTCAGCGGTCCGCCGCACCCGCTGCAGTTGAAGTCGGTCGTCGTCATGGGCGCATTCTGCACGATGCCGCGGCGCGCGCGGACCAAGGACTCGCGCCCGCACATTTGTTGACCGGTTCGGCCCAACTCCGGTAGCGGAGAGACGAGGTCATGTCGTCCCTCGTCCACGCGGCGCTCACGCTACGCAAGACCGCGCGAGCGTCGTTCTGGCCGGGTTTCGCTCTGTTGTTCCTGATGCTCCCGCTCTTGGGGCTCCTGCGTCGCAGCGAGCCCGCCTTGGAGCACGCGGCGTTGGCGATCGGCTGGGCCACCGTGGTGGCGCTGCGGGTGCGGCGACGCAGCGAGGTGGAACGCGCCGGCGGTAGGGGCAGCGAGCATCAGCTCCTGTGGCTGGATCTCGAGCTCGGCGCGTACCTGCTCGCGGCCAGCCACGGCGTGGTGCAGCTCTTTGGCGGCCTGTCCGGCGTGGTGCATCCGCTGACCTATGTGGCGGCGGGCATCGTCGCTGCGTTCGCGCGCAAGCCGCTCGGATCCGTACTCGTGGTCTTCGCGATCCTCTACGAGGTCCTGATCTGGCGCTTCGCCGACCAGGACGTGGCCCCGGGCACCATCGGCCTGCACGCGCTGCTCTTGGTCTGCTTCGGCGCGCTGCACGCCGTGCTCACCCAGGCCGAGCTGGCCCGCATGCGCGCTCGTTCGGAGGCGGATCGCACCGCGGCGAAGGTGCGCCTCGAGGAGGACACCCGTCTCTTTCGATTGGTGGGCGCCCCCTCGGCGGAGACGCCCATGAGCGAGGAGAAGGTCTTTCGCTCGTCCATCGACGAAGTGAAGGACTCGCTCTTCCACACCCTCGAGCTGCTGCGGCGCACCCTGGATCTGCAGACCGCGGTGCTGCTCCTCGGCGGCGGCCCGGGTGGGACGCTGCGCATCGCCGAGCTGGTGACGGACTCCGACGACATCGCGGACGGTCCCTTCGATCCCGGCGCGGGAGCGGTGGGCGCGGTGGCGAGCCGTGGCCTCACGATGAACCTCGAGCACCTCAAGCCCGGCTACAAAGGGCTGTGCTACTACCGCGGCCCCAGCAACGTGCGCTCGTTCCTCGGCGTACCGGTGGAAGAGCACGGACGGCTGGTGGGCGCGCTCTGCATCGACCGCGCAGGCGACGTTCCGTTCGGCGCACGCGAAGAAGAGATCGCGCGCACCGCGTGTCGCCAGATCGTGCGGGCCATGCAGAACGAGCGGGTCTTCGTGCAGCTCGAGCGCACCAAGCGCGAGCAGGTGATGCTCTTCCGCGCGTCCCAGGAGCTGGGCGCCGCGCTCACGGATGACGGCGTGGTCGAAGCGGGCCTCGGCGCCGCGGGCCGCATCGCGCAGTTCGACTTCGCGGCGATCACCGCGTGGAACGGCGAGAAGAAGACCCACAACGTGAAGGTCGCGGTCGGTGAGGGCGCCGAGCTGGTGCAGGGGCTCACCTTCAAGGACAACGCGTCGCTGACCGCCATGGTGGTGAAGAACCGCCACTACCTGCCGTACAAGGGCGACTTCGATGCACAGCAGCAGGTGCTCTTCACCAGCAAGATCTCGCTGCCAGAGATGCGCTCGGTGCTGGTGCTGCCGCTGGTGGTACGCGAGGACGTGATTGGGACGCTGGCGCTCGCCGCCAAGCGGGCCTCTGCGTTCGGCGACTCTGTGCGCCCCACCCTGCAGGTGCTGGCGAACCAGCTCGCGGTGGCATTGAGCAACGCGCGCGCGGTGGCGCGGCTCGAGCAGATGGCGACCACCGATGGCCTGACCGGTTGCCTCAACAAGCGCGCGTTCCTCGAGGAGATCGAGAACAAGCTGCGATCCGCCGAGCGCTTCAAGAAGAAGCTCTCGCTGCTGGTGACCGACATCGATCACTTCAAGAACGTGAACGACACCTACGGTCACGCGACCGGCGACGTGGTGATCAAGGAGCTCGGCGCGATCTTGCTGCGCATGAAGCGTGAGACGGACACGGTCGCGCGCTTCGGCGGCGAAGAGTTCTGCATCCTCTGCGAAGAGACCGACACGGTGGGCGCGCTTCAGCTCGCCGAGCGAGTGCGCCAAGAGCTCGAGTCCACGTTCTTCCCCACCGAGCTGGGCAAGCTGCGGGTCACGGGTTCCATCGGTGTCGCGACGTATCCCAAGGATGCATCGACGTCGGGCGGCCTCTTCGAGATCACCGACAAGGCGCTCTACGCAGCGAAGCGAAGCGGTCGTAACAAGGTGTGCACCGTCAAAGACATCTGAGGCGGTTGGCTCGGTAGGCAGCGGCCGCTATCCTCGGGCCCCGAGCTCGCGACCGGCGTGGTGCCGGCCAGCGCGGGCGACATCGCGCGCGATCTCTTGGTGCCAGGCGGGATCGCAGCGGGCGCGGTCACCACCGCGTACCACGCGCTCGCGCTCTTGGTGAAGACGCCGCTCCTCGCGTGGAGCGAGCGGGTCTCCCCGCGCTGGTTCTCGGTGGGGTGTCTCATCGTGCTCGCGCTCTCGACCCTCGCAGCAGGGCTCGCGACGCACCCGATCGCGCTGGCGCTGGCGCTCACGTTCTACGGACCGGCGAGCGGCGGTGCGCTCTCCGTCGCGGAGGGCCTGCTCGTCGAATCGCGCGCGATCGCCGTGCCCGCGATGGCCGTGCTCGGCGCAGCGACGAGCCCGCTGCATCCGCTGGTCTCGGCGCGGGCCTACGCGTCGCTGCCCGGACGACCCGCGCTGGTGAACGCGGTCAGCGCCACGCGCGCGCCGATCGACGCCCTCGCGCCGCTCCTGCTCGCAGCAATCGCCGTCACCTGGGGATCGGGCACGGCGCTGCTGGCGATCGGCGTCGCGCCGCTGGGCATCGCGCTGATGGCGTGGCGCGCTCGATCGACGATCACGACGAAGCGCTAGTGAGCGCCTGCGCCATCGACGCGAGCAGCGCAGCCATCGGCCCCGCGAGCTCGGCTGGGACCTCGAACGAGAAGCCGCCATCAGGCCTGCGCGCCATGCGAGGCATGGCGCTCCGAGAGCGTGATCCCCCGGAGCGCGTCGTAGCGACCGACCATCGGCCGACGCAACGGGCTCAGGCTCTCGAGCCACACCTCCCGCGTCACCTCACCCGGGAGCGTGACCGCGAAGCGAGCGCCGCCGGCCCCGTCGAGCCGTCGAACCGGACGGGTGCGGGCCCACTCGATGCTCGAGCACACCCGCTGCAGCATCCCGAAGAGCGCCGCCCGCTTCATCGCGAAGTCGCCCTCGGCGCCGATGTGCATCGCGTGCGTGACCAGCACCTGGGAGAGCGCAGCGCTCAGCTCGCGACGCGAGAGCTCCGTGAGCACCTCGCGCGCCTCTTGCTCGGGACTGGCGTCCGCCCACTCTCCCTCACGTGCCTCGGAGCGACCGTTCGAGCTGAACATCAG
>Ga0335397_10006993_pt1 | contig 14468 bp, 13 predicted proteins | sample MAT04_FD_205740 | JGI IMG/M metagenome (GOLD analysis project Ga0335397, IMG submission 205740) | Freshwater microbial communities from Lake Fryxell liftoff mats and glacier meltwater in Antarctica - MAT-04 (spades assembly) (version 2) ...
CCGGCTCGGCGTCACCTCGACGGTCGGGCGAGATCGGACATCTGACAGAACCGCTCGCTGATGCTGATGCTGATCGTCAAGGAATCGTCAGTCCGTCAGCATCGGAGCGGGACCACCACTATCCTGCACGCGCGATGATGGCGGAACGGGCGGCGGCCCGCAGGGCGGCGCGGATCCACGGCCAGCACACGGGGGCGACCAGATGAACCTGGCCCCACCCACACCGGTCGAGGGCACCGCTTGGTCACCAGCGAAGGTGCGCTGGATCATTCTCGCTGTCTCCGTTGCCGCCGGACTCGTCGCCACCATCGGCGGCCCCCGGCCATCGGGTGGCCCACTCGTCGATCTCGTACTCGTCACCGCAGCCGTCGGTGGGGTCACGTGGCTCGGCGCTGCGGCGATGCGATGGGATACCGCGCTCGTCACATTGCTTGCCGGGATCACATCGCTCTCGATCATCGGTGTCGTCGTCGGCGTCATCGCCGCCGTGATCGGATACGTGCTGCCCGTCATCCCCGGCCGACGCGGCATCGTGAACGCAGCACTGATCGGCATCGCGATGAACATCGCCGCCCGCAGCCAACTCGACTGGTTCCTGGGTGCCTCCACCCTCGTCGCGCTCGCGCTCGCTGCATACCTGGGCGTGGTCGCATTCTCGCGTCGCACACCCCAGAGTCGTCGGACCGTCGCGATCGCCGGTGTGGCAGTCGGAGCGGTCGCCTTCGTCGCCACCGTGGGACTGGGCATCTTCGGCTACCTCGCCACCGACGACCTTCGCGCCGGCAACGCCGAGACCAGAAACGGACTGGCGGCGCTCGGCAACGGCGACGTCGCTGCTGCCCAGGCCTCGTTCGACACCGCTGCTGAGTCGTTCGAAGCGGCCGACGCACGCCTGTCCAACCCACTGGCGGCTGCCGCCCGGTTCGTCCCCGGACTGGCGCAGCACCATCGGGTCGTCACCGAACTCAGCACCGAGGCGGCCGACGCCACCCGCTTCTTGAGCAGAGAACTCGATGCCGTCGACCTCGACGATCTCACGGTCACCAACGGTCGGATCGACATCGCCCAGGTCAGGTCACTCCAGGCGCCGCTGACGGCGATCCAGCAACGCATCGCGTCACTGCAGACGAAGGTGGCCGACATCGACAGCCCCTGGCTGATCGCACCCGTCGAGGACCGCATCGATGAACTCCGGATCGATCTGGCCGAGCAGCGTCAGCGCAGCGACGACGCGCTCACTGTGGCGCTCGCCGCACCCGGCTTGCTCGGTGGCGACGGCCCCCGCGTCTACTACATCGGGTTCACCACGCCGGCCGAGGCTCGCGGGAGCGGCGGCTTCATGGGCAACTGGGCCGAGATGACCGTCACCGACGGCCAGATCGAGATGACCAGGTTCGGGCGCGCCGCCGACCTGAACCTTGCCGGCGATCCCACCGTTCGACGGTTCAGCAGTGGCCGGGAATCGGGCCTCGACGAGTGGATGGCCAGATATGGACCGTTCAACCTCACCTCCGGCCCCGACGGCACCACGGGCAGCGAGCCGTGGAAGAACATCAACATGTCCCCCGACACCGCCACCACCGGTCGGGCGATTGCCGACCTGTACCCGCAGAGCGGCGGCGGCCGGCTCGACGGCGTCTTCATCATGGACGTGTACACGCTGGCCCGCTTCCTCGAGTTCACCGGACCGATCCCGCTCCCCGACGGCGCCCCACCCAGCGCTGCTGCCAGCACCGGCGCCGGCGCCGGCGCCGGCCCCGGCACGCTCACCGCCGACACCGCTGCCGAATTCCTGCTGAACGACCAGTACGACCTCACCCGGGTCGATACCCGCGCCGACGTGCTCGAGACCTTCTCGCGATCGGTGATCGACACCCTGCTCGCCGGCACGCTGCCCTCGCCCATCAGGCTGCTCGACTCGCTCGGTCCCATGGTCGACCAGGGTCGGTTCACCGGGTGGATGAGCAGCCCCGACGACCAGGCCGTGCTCGAACAGATCGGGATGAGCGGCACCCTGCCCGCGCCGGGTGCCGGCGACGGCGTCGCCGTGGTGTTCAACAACGCCGTCGGCAACAAGATCGACTACTTCCTCGGTGCCTCGGCGAAGTATGCGGTGACGGCCGATGCCCGCACCGGCACCACGTCGGCACGACTCGAAGTCACGATGACCAACGGCGCGCCGCTCGACGGCGAGCCCGGCTACGTCATCGGCAACCCGATCGGACTGCCGGTGGGCACCAACCGCACCAGGATCTCGGTCTTCACACGACTGCCGGTGAAGCAGGTACTGGTCGACGGCCAGCCGGCCGAATCCGAACCCGGCTCCGAGGCCGACTACTTCGTCACCTCGGTGTACGTGCTGCTGCCGGCAGGAGCCACCGCCGAGCTGTCATTCGAGATGGACGGACCGATGGACGTGGCCGACGGCTATGAACTCGTCACCCGGACGCCTCCTACCGTGGCCCCGACGCCACTCGACATCGATGCGACGTGGATCGCTCCCGACGGCGTCGAATATCGCGTGGCCGACACCCGCCAAGACGCTGGCTCGGCCCAGCTCGAACTCGGCCCCGACACCGGCGACGGCTGAACCCGTAGCACCCGACAGATTTTACCACCGTGCGTGGCGGAATAACCGCCAAGGCGGGGGTGATCGGCCGAACGCAGTCCGTGAGAACGAGCCGACGAACCTGAGACATCCTTGATACCCAATGGAATCAGGGTTTTTCCTCTCTCCACCCTTGCGAAGTGCCGTACGGATCCACTACCCTCGCCATCACGGAGCGTGGTCAACTTCCGACCACGCTCGAGCGGCAGACACCACGAAGGCGGAATCATGAACGCATCGCAGACCACATCACTCACCACGGCGACTGCTCGCAGGCGGTGGCGTCGGGTCCAGGTCGGCCTCCTCGTCAGCCTGGCAGCGGCAACGATGGCCCCCATCGCCACGCACGCCCAAACCAGCGAGGACCCAGCCCAACCCATCGCCGCAGGAGGCGACTACGTCACCACCACGGTGCCGCAATCCTCGCTGGACGTGTCGGGATTCTCCCCCGAGTGCATTCGCACGGCGCCATTCATCCGCTACACCATCGTGCCGAAGGGATTCACTCCCACGTCCACGCGCGCAACGCTCGACATCAAGGACCGCAACGGCAACCTGATCACGTCGCAGACGGTCAGCGGTTTCTCGGGCTCCATCGTCTGGCCGGGCGCCTCGGTCGACTCCAGCGGCAACGCGACCGACTGGCCGGGCTGGAAGCGCGCCGGTGACGGAGTGTCGTTCATCCCGGATCCCGCCGACGCATTCCTGCGTGAAGGCCTCACGATCACGATCACCGTCAACCCGTCCGTCAGCGCCGTCGCCACCGTGTCGTATCCAGCCGCCACGTCGCCGTGCGCGAACCCGCCCGGCAACTCGCCTCCGACCACCACGGTGCCCGGCCGGACGCCGCCCACCACGGTGTGCGTGCCGGGCCAGAACAACGACCGAAACCCAGCCGACGACTGTGTCGAACTGCCCCGTACCGGCGGCAACGGCTCCGGAAACACCACGTTCATCGCAGCCGCAGCACTGCTCGCTGGTCTGTTGTTCCTCGCTGCGGCACGTCGCCGTCGTGAGCCGGGGAGCAGCCCGAGCATCAGCTGAGTCCTCAGCGCCATCACTCACACGTTCTCACGAGCCTTCAGGGGCGGACTCGGATCACCGAGTCCGCCCCTGTCGCGTCCGTTCTCACGCCGTCGACGATTCGCTCCAGCTCAGTGCGTCATCAGAGCGACGGGGAGTCCGAGGCCGACGTCGGCGCGGATCGTGGCGATCCGACGTCCCGGCTGCACGGCATCCTTCGGCGCCGATATGCGTTCGGGGCCGATCAGGTCGCAGGCGTCGTCGAGATCGTCGACGATCAGCACCAGTCCCCAGAATTCCGCCGGACCTTCGGGGAGGTCGGGTCGTTCCACGAGTTCCACGATCAATCCGCCCCGTCCGATCCGATGGAAACCCTGGCGCATCGTGCCGAACTCACGGATGCGTTTCAGCTCGCACCCCGTTGCCGACGAGATCGCCACGCTGGTGCGTTCGAGGTCGCGGGTCGACACCACCACATGGTCGAGTCCCGACGCCCCGATCAAGTGCTCGGCGTACACCGGCCCCGTCGACCCGACGACGTCGGTCGCCAACCCGTCGATGTCGCTGGTGTCCTCCACACCGCTGAGCGCCCACCCGACGATCCCGGCCCGATCGGTCCTGTTCGGCGACGCACCAGGATCAGGATCGACGACGAGTATGGAGGTACCGACGAGTGGGATCAGACCCTGACCGGTGACGGTGAGCCCGAGGGACCGCCAGGTGTCGGCGTTGCCGGACACGTTCAACCATTCGACCTTCGGAGCGCCATGAGCGTTCATCCGTGCAGTCCCGTCCGTGCAGTCTCGTCCGCCCCGATCCGCCGCGCCGAACGCGACGACGGGGAACATCAGCGACCGGGGTGTGTCAGCGGCCCATGTTGGGGCGCTTGCCGTGATTCGCCTTCGAGCGGCGCATCTTGGCCTTTTTCCTCTTGGTCTTCTTCGACATAGCGGGCAATGCTACGGCGTTGCGAGGTCGCCCCCAACCGAACCACGAACCCCGACTGCCAACCCCGACCTAGGTCGATGCGGTCCCGGGCCCGGGCCCGGCGTCCTGGCGGCGGCGATCGTTCACGGTTCGGCGAGCAGTGATCAACGTGGCCGACGCACCCGGAGTCGAAGCAGTGAGTCACCGGTTCGGGGCGGGCCCGGCCGCTGTGTTCGAGAACGACTGCGTTGCGCTGAGCGGGACGGAGCTGCGCCATTTCGGGTTGTCAGGGGGTCGTGGCGGTCCAGGCGAGGAGATCGTCGGCCGACCACGTGTTGATGATGCGCTCGATCGGCACGCCTCGCTCGGCGGCGCGATCGCAGCCGAGAGGCTGCCATTCGAGTTGGCCGGTGGCGTGCGCATCGGAGTCGATCGAGAACCAGCAGCCGTACTCGATCGCCACGTCGAGCAACTCTCGTGGCGGATCGAGGCGTTCGGGCCGGCAGTTGATCTCGACGGCGGTGTTGAACTGCGCGCACGCTGCGAACACGTAGTCGGCGTCGAACTGGGACGGGGGACGCTTGCCGATCATCCGCCCCGTGCAGTGCCCGAGGATGTCGACGTGTGGCGACGCGACCGCCAACAACATCCGCTCGGTCATCTGTTGGCGTTCCATGCGTAACTTCGAGTGCACGCTGGCAACCACCACGTCGAGGCGCGCCAGCATGTCGTCGGACAGATCGAGCGAGCCGTCTTCGAGGATGTCGACCTCCATCCCCGACAGGATCCGGAAGTCGTGCCCGGCAGCGGCGATGTCGGCATTGACGGCAGCGATCTGGTCGAGCTGTTCGGCGAGACGCTCCTCATTGAGACCGTGCGCGATCGTGAGACGAGCGGAATGGTCGGTTTGCACCATGTACTCGTGGCCGATCGCGATCGCAGTGGTGGCCATCGCCTCGATCGGCGCTCCGCCGTCGCTCCAGGTGGAATGGAGGTGGCAGTCGCCGCGTAACGCGTCGCGATACACCTGTCCCTCTGCCGTGATCGGCACCTGCGACTCGGCTTCGATCTTCGCCAGATACGCCGGCTCGCGGCCGGCGATGGCATCGGCGATGACCGCGGCCGTCGACGAGCCGATGTCGTCGAGGTCGGTGAGCGTGCCCGCCACCGCTCGCTCGGCGAGTTCGTCCGGTGGGATGGTACGCACGGCGACGAGCGCCCGAGTGAAGGCCTTGGCCTTGAACCCGCCCTCGTGGGCCCGGTCGAGACAGTGGATCACACGCAGCAGCGCCTGTTCTGGCGTCATCTCGACGATCGTACCCGTCCGGGGGGCGGGTACCGTCGTGCTGATGACACGTCGACGGCGGGCACTCGCCGGCGGGCTCGCCGCCGTACTCGCCACGGCGGGGTGCGCTTCGATCGAAGGCGGCGGCGGCGGCGCTCCGGGTCCAACCGATGCCAGCGCCACGAGCGACAGCGCGGTGCGGACCGTCATCGAGTTGACCGACGCCCAGCCGGGTGACGTGATCGCCCTGCGCCCCGCCGATGGGGAATCGAGCGTCGTGGAATGGATCGATCGACGCGCCGGCACGATCCGGAGTGTCGACGTGGCCGACGACGAGTTGTCGCTCGACGATGTCGTCACCCTCGCATCGATCGAGGTCGCCACCGATGGCGAACAACGCGGACTTCTCGGACACACCGTGATCGACGGTGTCCGCTACGCGGCGTGGACCGAACCCGACACCGACCATCTGGTCGTCGGCGCACTCGGCAACATCGGCGGCATCGGCGGCAACGGCGGCATCGGCGGAGCGCCGGCCACGGTCGATCGGATCGTGTGGGACGCCGGTGGCACCGCTGGTGGCGCCGTTGGTGGGCACCTCGCAGCCACGGCGGACGGCAGGTTGGTGCTGGGCATCGGTCAGCTCACCGACTGGGCCGAAGGGCACGGTACCGGAGCAATGCTGCTGCTCGATCCGACCGGCCCACCCGATCAGACCCCGGTCGTGCTCAGCGACGGCTACATCAATCCGTTCGCCTTCGCTGTCGTCGACGAGCAGCTGTGGGTGGCCGACAACGCGATCGGCGACGACACCGAACGGATCGGCGCCGTCGACCTCGATACGACGAACGTCGGGCGCAACGACCTCGACGCCACCGGTGCAAACCCTCGGGCGCCGTCGGCGGTCGTCGAGTTGCCCGACGGCACCATCGCCGTGTGCGGGTACCTCGACGGTCGACTGCGTCGCTGGTCGGTCGATCCGCCCCGCTACGGCGACTCGCTCGGCCCGTGTCTCACCGGAGCCACCGTGCTCGCCGACGGCAGCATCGTCACCGCCACCGCCGATGGTCTCGTCGCCATCTCCCCCTGACCAGCGCCGACGCCCCCTGACCAGCGCCGCCCCGACCCAGACCACCCACCCAGACCACCCACCCAGACCGCTGGCCCCGCCGCCGCCGCCGCCGCCTTACCATCGCACCCGGCTGGCACTGGTGTCTGTGCGGAATCCGTTGCGCTGTCCGCAGCCGGATCCGCACAGAGCCGGGCAGATTCCGTTTCGACGGGCTCGGCGCCCACTACCACCTCATGAGACTGTCCGACTTCGACGACTGGGCCAGGGCCCATCACGGCATCATCACCCTCGAGACGTCCGGGCTGTCGCGAGACGCCTGGTATCGCTCGATCAAGGCGGGCACGATCGAGCAACTCCACCCCCACGTGGCTCGGCTCCACGGCACCTCCGACACCGCCGAACAGCGGATCATCGCTGCCGTCAGTGCAGTCGGCGCCGGTGCACTGGCCTCGCACCGGTCGGCGGCGCGCCTGTGGGGCATCCCCCGCCCCGACGACGACCCGGTCGACGTGCTGGTGGCATCGCAACGACGGGATCTGGCGCTCGACGGCGTGGTCGTCCACCGACCGCGTGACCGCGCACGCCTCGTTCCTCAACGCAGATTCGGCATCCGCTGCACCAACATCATCCGCACGCTGCTCGACCTCGGAGCCGTCGACCCCGATGCGCTCCACGACGCCGTCGGCCATGCGATCACCACGAACCTCGTCACGCTCGACGCGCTGGAGGTCGCTGCGGCCGAGCACGCACGTCCGGGCCGTACCGGCGTCGTTGCGGTTCGCGACGCCATTGCTGACTGGTCGATCGATCACAAGCCGGCCGATTCGGTGCTGGAGACGGCGTTCGCCCGACTCGCCCGGCACCACGGCCTCCCCGAGCTCGAATTCCACGCGGTGATCGAGGGCGTCGAGGTCGACTTCCGGGTTCGCGACACCCCGGTGGTGATCGAGTGCGATGGGTGGGCATACCACGGACGCGAGCGCCAACACTTCGAACGTGACCGCGAACGCGACGCCCGACTGATCGGCGCGGGATGGATCGTGCTGCGATTCACCTACCGGGCGATCATCACCCGACCGAGGGCGACCGCCGACCGGATCCTCGTCGCGGTGGCGCAGTGGTCCGAGGCTCCTGCCCCCGACGCGGCGTGATCATCGGATAACGAGCAGTCTGTGCGGATTCCGTTGCGCATGCCGCAACCAGGTCCGCACAGACATCGGGCAGGGCCGCAGCGTGCGGGCACGGGACGTCGGTAGCCTCGGACGACTCATGGAACGTTTCGGATTGGTCGGTCTCCCCAACGCTGGCAAGAGCTCGCTGTACAACGCGCTGACCGGCGGTGGCGCGCTCGCCGCGCCGTACCCGTTCGCCACGAAGGACCCGAACATCGGGGTGGCGAAGGTGCCCGACGAACGGCTCGATCGGCTGTCGGCGATGTCGAAGTCGAAGTCGACGGTCCACGCTGCGGTCGAGGTGGTCGACATCGGCGGACTCGTCGAGGGTGCCAGCAAGGGCGAGGGGCTCGGCAACAAGTTCCTCGCCAACATCCGCGAGGTCGATGCGATCGTGTTCGTGCTGCGGGCGTTCGTGAACGACGACATCACCGGTCCGTCCGACCCGCTGGAGCACCTCCGCGTGGTCGAGATCGAACTCGCACTGGCCGACCTCGAAACGGTCGAGAAACGTCTGCACCAGACGCAGCGCCAGGCCAAGCTCGACAAGGCCATGGCGGAAGAGGCCGCCAACCTGCAGATCGCCTACGACGCGCTGTCCGAAGGCCTCCCGCTGTACCGCGCCGGGCTGAAGGACGACGTGCGTGACGCGCTCGCCCCCTACTTCCTGCTCACCAACCGCCGGGTGCTCGTGGTGGTCAACGTCGGCGAGGACGACATCGACTCGATCCCCGAGAAGGAGGCGCTCGTCGCCGCCGAGTTCAACGACGCCGGCGACAACGTCGAGGTGATCGGCATGTGCGTCCAGATGGAAGCCGAAGCCGCGGCGATCGAAGATCCCGTCGAGCGAGCCGAGATCCTGGAAGGGTTCGGCCTCGGCGAGGGTGCATTGTTCCGGATGGTCCGCTCGGCGTATCACCTGCTCGGACTGCGCACGTACCTCACCACCGGCGAGAAGGAATCGCGGGCGTGGACGTTCTACGAGGGCTCGACCGCACCGATGTGCGCCGGACGGATCCACACCGACTTCCAGCGCGGGTTCATCAAGGCCGAGGTCGTCCAGTGGGACGAACTGCTCGAGCTCGGCTCGTGGAACGCTGCGAAGGAAGCCGGCAAGATGCGCGTCGAAGGCAAGGACTACGTCGCTCAGGACGGCGACGTGATGGAGTTCCGCTTCAACGTGTAGCAGCGTCCATCACAGGCTTCGTGGCTGCGCAGTCGCGTTCGATGGAGCGCTGACCGTCTCGTTTCGGCACGCGACTGGGCTGCATCGTCGTGGCTCAGGGGAATGAATCGGGCGCACTGCGACGTTCCGCTTCTCCGTGTAGCCGTCACGCGAGGGCGGTGTCAGTCGTTGCTTCGACGGGCTGGTCGGCGTAACTGCTGCGCCGGGGTGAACAGCTCGCGCGAGATTCCGAGGCTCATCACCGCCGTGGTGGTCGCCACGCTGCCGAGCACGAGGTACATCACCGACACCTGCACCCGCACGGCGTCGGCCGGATCGACGCCGGCGAGGATCAGACCCACCATCGCCCCGGGCAGGAACACGATGCCGACCGCCTTCGTCGACTCGATCTGAGGCACGAGCGCCGTGCGCAGCGCTTGGCGCAGGTGCGGTCGGAACGCCTCGGTGGCCGACAGACCGAGGGCGAGACGCCCCTCGATCACTTCGCGTTGCTCGGTTGCCGCGATCAGCAGCTGGCGCGACACCAGCACCGTCGCGGCGAGTGAGTTGCCGATGACCATGCCGGCGAGCGGCACGAGGGTGCGACCCTCGAGGTCGTAGATCCCGAAGCCGAACAGCACACCCAGCACCACGATCGCCGACGCGGTGTAGGCGATCAAGGATAGTGGCAGCACCCTGGGGACGTCGGCTGCGCGGCGTGCCGTGGTGTGCGCGGCGAAGCTCACCATGGCCACGATCCAGAGCATCGAGAAGATCAGCGGGTCGTCGGGGTCGACCACGAACTGCAGCACCCAACCGACCGCCAGCAGCTGCACGAGCGCCCGCAGCGACGCCCACAGCAGACTGCGTTCGAGGCCGAGTTGGCGCCACAGCGAGATCGCCACCGCCACAGCGACCAGGATTCCCGACGCCGCCAACCCGACGACGCCGATGTCACCCTGCTCGACGGCGAACATCGCGGTCGACGTCGTCACGGCGCGCCGACCGACTGACGAACGATTCGGTCGTTGCTGGCATCGAGATCGTCGAGATGGCCGACGGCGCGCACGGCACCGTCGGCGAGCACGATGACATGGTCGGCCAAGCGTCGCAACTGATCGGTGTCGTGGCTGACCCAGATCACCGCGACGCCCGAGTCGGCGAGCATGCGCCCGAGGTCCTCCACCGTGGTGCGCGCGGAACCATCGAGCGCGGCAGTCGGTTCGTCGGCCAACAGCACGGCGGGATCGGTGAGCAGGGCGCGAGCCACGCACATCCGCTGTGCCTCGCCACCCGACAGTGTGGTGGCCTCGCGGTCGAGCAGGTCTGCGTTCAACCCGACGTGTTCGAGCACGTGTCCCGCCTGCGAATCGTCGATGTCGGCGACCGCCACGCGCAGGTTGTCGAACACGGTGCCGGGGAAGAGAGGTGCCCGTTGGAACACCATCGCCACCTGCCGACGAAGCTCGGTGGGAGCCCAATCGGTGAGTGCCCGGCCGCGCCATCGCACCTCGCCGGCGACCGGGTCGTCGAGCCGATTCAGGAGCCGCAACAGCGTGGACTTGCCTGCCCCCGACGGTCCGGCGAGCACGGTGACACCGTTCGCAGGCACCACCAGATCGATCGAACGCAAGATCGGATCACCAGCGACCGGGCCGGCATCGACACCGATCAGTTCGAACGCGTCAGCCGACGACATCGTCGATCATCTGCGCCACGCTCACCCGGCGAAGGTACCCCAGGCGGATCCACCCGACACGCTCGGCGAGAGCGCCGCTCGTCTGGCACACTGCGAGCATGTCTTGGTTGGTGAGCGACGCCCGGGTACTCGCCTCGGCGGAGGTGGCCGACACCCCCAGAGCGCGTCGCCGCGGGTTGCTCGGTCGGGATGATCTCGACGGCGCCCTCGTCATCGAGAAGTGCCGATGGATCCACACGATCGGCATGCGGTTCCCCATCGATGTCGCCTATCTCGACGACGACGGCATCGTGGTGAAGACCATGCACATGAACCGCTTCCGTCTCGGCGTGCCGGTGTGGCGTGCGACGTGGGTGATCGAAGCCGAGGGCGGCGCGTTCGGACGGTGGGGACTGCGCGTCGGTGATGCAGTGGAACTGCGCCCCGCCGACTCCGACGGCCACCTCGACGGCGCGGCACCATGAGCACGCTCTGGCTCGTCGCCACGCCGATCGGCAACCTGGGCGACCTGTCGCCGCGGGCGGTCGACGTGCTCGCCCACGTCGGGTTGGTCTGTTGCGAGGACACCCGACGCACCGGTCTCCTCCTCCAACACGCCGGCATACGCGCCGACCGGCTCGCCGTGTGCAACGAACACACCGAGGTCACTCGGATCGACGACACGATCGCAGTGCTCGCCAGCGGCCGCGACGTGGCGATCGTCAGCGACGCCGGCACGCCCGGCATCTCCGATCCGGGCGAGCGCATCGTGCGAGCAGCGATCGACGCCGGCTACGACGTCAGTGCCACCCCCGGCCCGAGTGCGGCGGTGATGGCGCTCACGATCAGCGGGCTCACCACCGATCGGTTCGTGTTCGAAGGCTTCATCCCCCGCAAGGGCAGCGATCGAACCGTCCGCCTCGCCGAGATCGCCGCCGAACGCCGCACCACGGTGATCTACGAAGCACCACATCGGGTGCTGCGCACACTCGACGATCTCCGCAGAGTGTGTGGCGACGACCGCGTCGTGGTGGTGGCACGCGAGCTCACCAAGCTCTACGAGGAGGTGGTGCGCGGGTCCCTCGGCACCATCGACATCGGTGGCCCGCGCGGCGAGTACGTCCTGGTGCTCGACGGCGCACCTGTCGACGATCGCCCGATCAGCGACGACGACGTGCGTCAGGCGTTACGCGATGAACTCGCCGCCGGATCATCGACACGCGATGCCGCAGCCAACGTTGCGAAAGACGTCGGGCGTCCCAAGCGCGAGGTGTATGCGCTCGCGCTCGGGCTCAGCCGCCACACTGATGACGGCGAGACTGATGACGGCGAGACTGATGACGGCGAGACTGATGACGGCGGGACTGACGGCGATGAGTGAATACGTCAACGTCGCGAGTTCCGGTCCGAGTGCCGCCTTCTTCGACCTCGACCGCACCTTGATCTCCGGTTCGTCGGCGTTCACGCTCGCACTCCAGGCACGCAAGGCCGGCCTGATCCCCAACGTCGAGTTCGCCCGAGACGCGGCAGGGGCGATCGCGTTCCAGCTGTTCGGTGCCGACGACGGCACGACCGACGAGGTCAGGACCCGCATCCTCGACGCTGTCGCCGGGATGCGCCAGAGCGACCTGCAGGCGTTGAACGTCGAGGTGCTTCCGCGGCTGCTCGCCAAGCTCAGACCCGAGGCGCGCCGATTGCTCGATCGACACCGCCACGCAGGACGTGACACGTTCATCGTGTCGGCGGCGCCGCAGGAGATCGTCGAGCCGCTCGCCCATTCGTTCGGGATGACGTCGGGCATCGGCACCCGCAGCCGCGTGGTCGACGGGCGCTACACCGGCGAACTCGACGGGCCGTTCTGTTACGGCGTCGGCAAGGTCGAGGCCATGGTCGAGCTCGCCAACTGGAACGGCTACGAACTCGGCCAGTGTTACGCGTACAGCGACTCGGCGAGCGACCTGCCGATGCTCGAAGCGGTCGGGCATCCCGTGGCGGTCAACCCCGACACGAAGCTCGAACGACACGCCCGCCGCAACGGCTGGCCGATCGTGATCTTCAGCCAGCAGACCAAATCCGTCGTGCGGCGCACCGCTGCGTCGGTGGGCACGATCGGCATCGCCGGCGCGAGTTTCGCCGCCGGCATCGCCGTCGCCGGCTCGCGCGGCTCGCGCGGCTCCAAGCGCCTGCCGTAGCTCAGACCGGCGGGCGGGGATACAGCGCGAGTTGTCGGCTCTGGGCGACGAGCTTGCCGGTCGAGTCCCAGATCTCGCCTTCCTCGTCGAGCAAGCCGTCGTGGATGAACCGTGTGCGGAACCAGCAGCGCAGCGGGCCGGGTTCGGGCACTCCACGCACGTGCACGGTCAACTCCACCGTCGGCACCCACGCAGCGGGGAGGTCGGTGTTGAAGATCGGCGGCGGGAACGCGTCGGCCACGAGCAGCAGTCCGATGGCATCGATCAGTTCACCGTCGGCGAAGGCGAACCATCCACGGATCTCGGCCCGGCCGGACGGATTGCCGGCGCGGAATCCCTCGTCGCCTGGTCGGATGCGCACGGCGAGGCGTCGGAACATCTCGGGGACGGGCCCGTCGGTGGACGGCGGCGGGAGTTCGCAGTCGTCGTAGTCGGGCAGGACGACCGGGGCTTCCGTGGTGCGAGACGGGCCACCCGGGGTCTGGTCGCCGAACGTTCCGAGCAACGCCAGGACCTGGCCCGATGCCATCGTGAGCGTGGCCGTTGCAGTTGCGAACCGACGCCCCGAGCGCACCGTGGTGACCTCGATGTCGCACGGCCCTGCCGGTGCGGGGCGCAGGTAGTGCGCCGTGAGGGTGACCGGCGGGCGACCGACCGCTTCGGCCATCGCCCGGCCGGCGATCGCCATCAGGTAGCCGCCATTCGCGTTGCCACCGATGTCCCAGCCGGGCTTGACCTCGGCGGCGAACCGGGTCACATCGGCTCCTGCCTCGGTCGCTCCGACGGCGGTTTCGGTGACGCGGCGATTCACGGACGTTGCATCGACGAAGACTCCGGCCATCGCCGGCACGGTATCTCGCTCGATTCTCGCGCTCGGCATCTCGCTCGGTGTCTGGCGCTCGGTGTCTGGCGCTCGGTATCTGGCGCTCGGTATCTGGGGTGGGCCGACGCGGCCCAGGCTCTAGCGTTCACGGCGTGAGCCGGTTCTACCTGACGACACCGATCTACTACGTGAACGCCGAGCCGCATCTCGGCCATGCGTACACCACCATCGTCGGCGACGCGCTCGCCCGGTGGCACCGCCTGCTCGGCGACGATGTCAGGTACCTCACCGGCACCGACGAGCACGGCCTCAAGATCCAACAGGCCGCCGAAGCTGCCGGCTTGTCACCGCAGGAGTTCACCGACGACATCGCCCCGAAGTTCGCTGCCGCCTGGAAACGACTCAACATCAGCAACGACGACTTCATCCGCACCACCGAACCTCGCCACAAGGCAGCGGTGGTCGAACTGTTGCAGCGCTGCTACGACGCCGGCGACATCGAACTCGACACGTTCGCCGGCAA